>WNFM01064409.1_pt1 | contig 17569 bp, 10 predicted proteins | sample 5400271 | NCBI WGS metagenome assembly WNFM01 (sample SAMN13153352, study PRJNA577476) | soil metagenome | isolation source: 60 cm saprolite on Douglas fir-dominated hillslope | place: USA:California | collected 2013-09-17 | reverse complement strand
CTGGTTCGGCGCGCCCGGGAACCGGGGGTCGGCGTTATTGAGGTAGTCCGGCGTGCGTTTCGCCGTAATCGAAGACCACGAGCCGCTCAGTCTGTGCCTGGTGCCGAGGTTGTAGTCGAGGCGCGTGGTCGGCTGGTACTCCAACAGCGTGGCAGGGCTCTGCCAGACATAGCTGTCATACAGCGGATCGCTCGAGGCGCTGCGCGTGCCCTGCGTCTTCGTCGCCGCGTCGATCAACCCGATCAGCTTCAACGTGGTCGGGTCCTTCGCCGTGATCTGGCCGTTGGCGGCCGCGAGCGTCAGGAGGTTGACCTCGCGCACCTCGGCGGCCGCGCCGGTGCCGAACTGGTAGCGGAAGAAGCCATCGGCGACGCGCGAATTGAAGACGGTGCGGGTCCGCGTGAAGCTGTTGGGGAAGCGGATCTGCTCGAAGTGCACGAAGAAGAACGCCTTGCCCTTGCCGTCGTAGAGGCCCGGAATGACGATGGGCCCGCCGGCGCGCGCGCCGAACTGATTCAGCTTGACCTGGTTCTTCCCCTGGTGATTGACGACGTTGAAGATGTAGTTCGTGTTGAAATTCGGGTTCCGATAGTACTCATAGGCGCTCCCGGAGAACTTGTTGCCGCCCGAGCGCGTCGTGAACGCCATCGTCACCGCGCCCGACCCGCCGCCCACCTGGGCGCCGGCCGCGGCGAGCGTCACCGACACGGCCTCCACCGCATCCTGGCGCGGGGTGACCGAGGCGAAGAAGCTGTCGGTGTTTCTGAGGAAGTTGTCGTTGTTGCTCACGCCGTCCAGCGTGATGCTCAGGAAACTTTCGGGCAGGCCGTTGATCGTCGAGTCGCGGTTGACGCCCGGCGTGTTGACGCCCGGCAGGAAGGCGATCGCGTTCAGCGCGTTGCGCGTCGGGGTCGGCATTCTTGTGAGCTGGTCCGAGTTGAGCGTCGCCGCGACCGTCGCGGTTTCGGTGTTGATGAGCTCCGAGCTACTCGCGACGGTGACCGTCTCGGAAAGACTGCCGACTTCGAGCGTCAGCGGAATGCTCACCGGCTGGCCGGGGGCTACTCTGACCGCCTTGGCGACCGCGGCCTTGAAACCTGACAGGGAGGCGGTAATGGTGTAGGACCCGGCGCCCAGCGCCGACGCCGTGTACCGGCCGTCCGCGTCGGTGACGGCGTCCTGGGCGGCTCCCGTCGTGTCGTTCTTGATGACCACCGACACGCCGGGCATGACACCGCCCGACGAGTCTTTCACCACGCCGGAAATTGACGCCGTGGACTGTGCGAAGGCGGGCGCGACGGACGAAAACAGGAGCGCGGTAACAACGATAGAGACCTGTAAGGCAGTTCGCTTGATCAAGGCCCCTCCTCCTTGAAACTGACGAAATTGACCGGTCGGAGAGAAATCTTACACGCGGCGCGACCCGGCACCGCAAGTTTCTTGTGTCGCCATTCGGGCCGCTTATTCCTTCTATTGGAGCAGCTTATCCGCCTCGGCCTTCAGCGCATCCAGCTGCCTCCTGAGCTCCTGGTAGCGCTCGATCGCGTCGCGCCCGATCTTCTGGTCCACCCCCGTGGTCATGCCCGCCAGGTACGTGATGTGCGTCTGCAGGCCGGGTTTGTTGTAGCGGACCCCTTCGGGTGTGCTCACGAGCTGCTCGTAAATCGCGCGGACCTTGTCGGCGTTCGGTCCGGTGAGGCCGGCGCGCACGCGACTCAGGAGCTGCCCGGCGGCCGCCGTCAGATCGCGCATCCGCATGTTGTGATCGAACTGCTCTTTCAGGTCCGCCACGGTCACGCCCCCGGCCGCGACGCGCGGATCGATCAGCACGTTGAACGGCTGCGTCTCGGTCACGTCTCCGGCCTTCAGCCGCGCCTGGTAGGCGCCGGGAGGCGCCACGAGGCCGGACGCATTCCGCACGTCCCACGCGACGCGGTTCATGCCGCCGTCCTTCGTGACGCGAGGCGGCGGGCCTCCACGCCCTCGCCCTCCGCCGCCACCGCCTCCGGCTTCCGGATCCTGCTGCTCGGCGCTCGCGCTCGCGGCATCGGGTGCGACGGCGGGAACGCCCGCTCCTCCGCCACGGCCGCCGCGACCCCGGCCCCCGCCGCCAACCGGTGTCTCGCTGTTGTAGCTGTTCACCACCGTGCCCGACGCATCGAGGATCTCGAGCGTCACAGGGCCTGACGCCGACGGCGGCAGGTAGTACTCGATGACCGGCCCGAGCAGCGCCGGGCTGACACGCGTCCGGTAACCGTCGCGCGGTTGATAGAGGTGCACGGCCGAGGTCGCGCTCTGCGGCGACAGCTGGTGCAGCGCGCTGACGTTGTCGAGAATCCAGATCGCGCGCCCCTGGGTCGAGACCACCAGATCCTTGTGATAGACCTTGATGTCGGTGATCGGCACCTGCGGCAGGTTCAGGTTGAACGGCTGCCAGTGCGCGCCGTTGTCGAAGGAGATGTACATCCCGAGCTCGGTGCCGGCATAGAGCAGGCCCGGGCGATCGGGATCCTCGCGCACCACGCGGGTCGGCGTGTCGGCCGGGATCCCGTTCCTGCCGTCGGTCAGCCGCGCCCACGTCCTGCCGTAGTCGTCGGTCTTATAGATGTAGGGGGCGTAGTCGCCGAGGAGATAGCGATACACGGCGAAGTAGGCGGACCCGCGGCGGTGCGGCGACGCCTCGATGTACTGCACACGGCCGCCGGTCGGGAGGTCCTTCGGCGTGACGTTCGTCCAGGTCTTGCCGTTGTCGCGCGTCACGTGAAACGGCCCGTCGTTCGACCCCGTCCAGATCACGCCGCGCTCGACCGTCGACTCCGTGATCGCGTAGAGCGTGCTGTAGAACTCCTCGCCGGTCACGTCGCGGGTGATGGGCTCGCCGCTGACGCCCTGGCAGCAGTCGGGATGAGCCGTCAGATCCGGCGAGATCTTTTCCCACGTGACGCCCTGGTCGCGGCTCCGGTGGAGATACTGCGAACCGTAGTAGAGGACGTCGGGATCGTGCGGCGACGTCGCCATCGGCGACACACGCTGGAAGCGGTAGATGAGGTCCTTCGCCGGATTGCCGTAGAGCGACTGCGCGCCGATCCAGTAGTTCTTCTCCTGCCCGGTCTTCATGTCCATCACGCCGTACAGCCCCTTGCAGGAGCCGTACACGACGTCGGGGTTCTTCGGCTGCGGCATGATCGGGCCCGTCTCGCAGCCCGGACCCGGGCGCCAGTCGGTCAGGTTGTAGGGATCCGCCACGCTCGAGATGATCACGGTGTTGTCGTCCTGCTGCGCGGCGTACAGCTTGTAGGGGAACTGCTCGTCCATCCAGACACCGTAGAATTCGCCGGTCGGCTGGTTCATGAGCGTGGACCACGTGCGGCCGCCGTCATAGGACACGTTGGCGCCGCCGTCGTTCGACTGGATCATCGTGTTGCCGTCCTTCGGGCTGATCCAGATGTCGTGGTTGTCGCCGTGCGGCGTCCGCATGGTCGTGAACGTCTTCCCGCCGTCGGCCGACTTGTAGAAGCTCTCCGCCCCGGTATAGAGAACGTCCGCATTGGTCGGGTCGACGCCGAGCGTGTCGTAGTAGAACGGGCGCTGGAGCATGCCCGAGGCGGCGGACGCCGGCTGCACGTTGACGATCATCCACGTCTGCCCGGCATCGTCCGACCGGTACAGCCCGCCGCCCGGCTTCGCCTCGATCAGCGCGTAGACCCGGGCCGGCGCCGCCGCGCTGACGCCGATGTTGGCCTTGCCGACGAGGTCGCCCGGCAGTCCCGCGGAGATCTTCGTGAAGTGCTCGCCGCCGTCGGTGCTCTTGTAGAAGCCCCCCTCCTTCGCGCCGCTGATGATCGTCCAGGGCTTCCGCTGGAGATGGGACAGCCACGCGTAGACGACGTTCGGGTTGCCCGGCTGGAGCTCGAGATCCATCGCTCCCACGGTGTCGGAGACGAAGAGCACCTTGCGCCAGGTCTTGCCGCCGTCGCTCGTCTTGAAGACGCCGCGATCGGGGTTGTCCTTGAAGGCGTCGCCCTGCGCCGCCACCCATGCGGTATTCGGATCGGCGGGATGGATGCGCACGGCGCCGATCTGGCCAGTGTCGCGCAGCCCCGCGAACGCCCAGGTCTTGCCGGCATCGATGGACTTGTAGATTCCCCGCCCGGTCGACACGTTGCTGCGCACGTCGTCCGATCCGGTGCCGAGATACACGACGTCGGGGTTGGAGTCGGCGACCGCGACCGAGCCGGTCGATCCGAGCGGCACCTGGCCGTCCGTGACAGGCGCCCAGGACGCGCCACCGTCGATGGTCTTGAACAGGCCGCCGCTGGCGACGCCCATGTAGAAGGTGCGCGGCTGCGACGGGACGCCGGTCACCGTCGTCACGCGCCCGCCGCGCGATGGTCCGACCAGCCGGTATTTCAATCCCTTGAACAGGGCGGGATCGACGGCGGCCATCATTGTCGCCGGGGGGGCGGACGGCGCCGCGGCGGGCGCCACACCTCGCACGGGCTGGGTCGGTGACCGCGCCGGCTGACCGGGCCGCGTGGCCTGCGCCTCGATCAGCCCGAAGCTTGCGGTGACCACAATGGTGAGGGCAAGGAGATGGCGGCGCATGGCGACACTTTATCGCGAATCGAGGATCGAGGAACCAGGGCGAGGCCATCTACATTCCCCACGCAGCGCCTTCGCAAATCGAATTCCGTCGGGACTACTTCGCTGTCACCCGTCTGTCCAGAACGCGCTGCGCTGCCTTCCGGACCTCCTCGGCGGCTTTAGGATCGCCAATACGTGTCGAGCGGAAGCCCGTATCCTCCGCATACGCCCTGACGAGCTGAAGAAGAGCGGCGTTGTCCAAGTCGTCCGCAAAGCGGATGGCTTCCTTCGCCGACTCCACTTGGCGCGGACCCGTTGCCTTCGGCCGGTGAGGGGGTCACTTGATCAGCCGGTAGGGCTGGAACTTCGGGTCGGCGGCGAGCTTGTGCTGCTGCAGGAACGCCCACGCCTCCTTGTTGATGCTGGAGGACGAGCCGTAATAGTCGTGCGTGTGGTTCCTGATCTCGGTGAGGCGCGTGTCGAAGCCATGCGCGTTGAGCGTGTCGCGCGTCTGGCGCACAACCGCCAGCGGGAACGCCGCGTCGTTCGTGCCGACCCAGATCGCCATCGGGATCTTCCGTGGAGCCTGGTCGAGGAGCGGCGCCATCTCCGGACTCACCGCGCCGGCGTGCACCGCGACCGCGGCGAAATACTCGGACTCCAGCAGGCCGAGATCGAGGCCGTGTATCGCGCCCGCGGAGTGGCCGAAGACGTAGATGCGGCGGTCGTCGACGACGTCGGCGTGGCTGAGATGAGATCATGAAAAAAATCGGGCCCCTCCTGCGGGATCCGCCAGGCCTGCGGGTTTGACGCGTCCGGCGCAACCAGCACGATCCCCTCGGATTTCGCCAGCGGGAGCCACGGATCGATCAGCGATTTGCCGTCGTGCCCGGAGCCGTGCAGCAGCAGGAGGAGAGGCGCCGGGCCGCCGGCCGCCTTGTCAGGAATGAAGAGGTAGTAGGAGCGAGTCGCGCCCCCCGACCCGAAGGCAAGCTTCTCGACTTTGGCTTCCGCGGCCACGGGCAACGCAGACGTCACCAGCCACAGACCAACACAGGATATCCGCCACAGACAAACACCGACGAACACAGCAAGAGTTCGACGAAGCACTGCCTTCTGCCTTCTACCTTCTACCTTAACTACAGGCCTTACACTTCCCGTTGTTCTTCGCCCCGAGCTTGACGAGGAGCTTGATCGTCTCCGGGAAGGGCTCGACGCGCGACACGGGACTGTTGGCCATGTCGGCGGTCGTCTCGCCGGCGCGGTTCACGGCCTTCACGTCGGCCCCCTTCGAGACGAGATACTCAATCATCTCGTTGTCGCCGCGCGCGGCGGCGTTGTGGAGCGGGGTGTTGCCCTCATGGTCGCGGCTGTTGACGTCGGCGTGCAGCTCCTCGACGAGGTACTTCACCGCCGCGAGGAACCCGCTCGGCGCATTCCGGTACGAGTTGCCCGCGAAGCCTTCGCCGAAGCCGGTGCCCGCGGCCGCCACGATCGGCGGGACTCCGGGACCCCCGGTGGGCAGCGGCGGCAGGCCGGAGACGTCGTCAATCGTCTCGCGGCCGGCGGCGTCGCCCGTCCGCGGCCGCCCGGCCGGCTTCATCGTCGGAATGTTCGGGTCGGCGCCGTGCGCGACCAGCAGCCGCATCGCGTCGACGTCGCTCGCGTAGGCGGCGCGCCAGAACGGCGTCGCGCCGATCTCGTCGACGCCCGACAGCGGGAAGTTGTACTCGGAGTACCAGACCTTCTTGTTCAGGCGCGCGTTGACGTCGGCTCCCTTGTCGATGAGGCGCTTCAGCACGTCCAGATAGGACAGCCTCTGCTGCAGGTAGGCGCGGGGCTGCGGATAGAGTGCGCGCGGGGCCCACTGCACGTTGAGGGCGGCGTAGAGCGGCGTCACGCCGTTCTCGCTCGCGAGGTTCGGGTTCGCGCCGTGCTCGAGCAGATAGTCCGCGATGTCGAACTGGCCGTTGACGACGGCCATCAGCAGCGGGCTCGTCTTGTCGGCCCCGCTCACGGTGTTGACGCCCGCGCCGGCGCTGACGAGGAGCGTCACGCCCTCGAGATGTCCCTGCCGCACCGCGAAGAGGAGGGGGGTGAGGCCGCCCTGGCCGCTCGCGAGCTCCGCATAGGTGAACTGGCGTGTCAGGCCGGCGATGCCGCCGGTCGCGCCGCCGCGACCGCCCCCCGCGCGCCCACCGCCGCGTCCGCCGCCACCGCCCCCGCCGCCGGACGTGACGTCCGCGGCGGACGCCTGCGTCTGCGCCAATACTCCGAACGTCGGAGGCACGATCGTCCCGCGCCCCGCCGGCTGCGCCGGCGCCTGTGCGGAAGCCGCGGCATCCGGGGCCGGAACGGCCGGCACCGCGCCGCGTCGTCCAGCGGGTCCAGCGGGTCCGCCCGATCCCCCGGCGGCCTGCGCCGCGAGAAACGCCTCCTCTTCAGGGCTGGGGCCCGCGGTCTTGAGATTGACCACCTTGCTGGCCGTGTCGAGCCTGGCGCCTCCCGCGAGCAGCGCGCGGATCGCCTCGGTGCGTTTGTTGGCCGCGGCGAACATCAGCGCGGTCGTGCCACGGGTCGGCTCGGCGGCGTTCACGTCCGCGCCGTGCGCGATCAGGGTCTTCACCGCGTCGGCCTGGCCGGCGGCGCTCGCGAACATCACCGGCGACACGCCGCTGGCCGTCGTCCCCTTCGGATCGGCCCCGGCCGCCAGCAGCGCGTCAATCGCGCCCGCGCTGCCGGCCTCGCTCGCCATGAGCAGCGGCGTGTAGCTCGCGAGCCGCGTGGTCGCCCTGACGTTGGCGCCGGCGGCCAGCAGCATCCGCACGAGATCGACGTCGCCGTGCCGCGCGGCCCAGTGCAGCGCGGTCATGCCGTCCCCTTGCGCCGCGTTCACGTCGTCGCCGCTCGTGAGGAGCGCGCGCACGGCGGCGCGGTCGCCCCCCATCGCGGCGTCGGCCACGCGGCTGCCGTCCGCCGCATGGAGCAGCGCCGAGAGCGCCAGGGCAAAGACTGTCGTGACGGGGCGTAGCATCGGTTCTCCGGGTTCTCGAAGGTTCTCGAAGGTTCTCGAAGGTTCTCGGGTTCTCCGCGTTCTGGTCCGGAGCTGCTCGAGTTCGCGTGTCCGGCTTTCCGAACCCCGAGAACCCCGAGAACCCCGAGAACCTGAGAACCCTGAGAACCCTGTCTACACCACCGTCGTCTGCACGGCGTTCAGTTCGAGGGTACCTGTACTGTCGCCGAAGGACGTCATGTCGGTGTGCCCGAGGCCGTGCATGAGCGTCAGCATCGCGTTGGCCATCGGCGTGCCGTCGGCCGCCTTCACGTGCAGATTGCCCTTGAGCATTCCGTTGGCATGCCCGGCGAGGAACAGCGGGCAACGCTTGTGGTTGTGGGTGTTCGAGTTGCCCATGGGCGACCCGTAAATCACGAGGGTCTTCTCGAGCAGGTTGGCGTCCCCCTCCTGGATGTTCTTCAGCTTCTCGAGGAAGTACGGCACCAGGCCCACGTGGTACTTGTTGATCATCGCGAACTGCTGCACGCGGGCTTCGTTCTCGCCGTGGTGCGACGCCGGGTGGAACGGGAGCGGTGCGCCGCTCTCGGGGTAGACGCGCGCGGACCCGTCGCGTCCGAGCTTGAACGAGAAGACCCGGGTGATGTCGGCGGCGAACGCGATCGCCTGCAGGTCGTACATCAGCTTCACGTGCTCGCTGAAGGAGTCGGGCACGCCCATCGGCGCGCCCGGCAGGTCGCGCGGCTCGCCACTCGCGTTGTACGACTCGACCCGCTGGATGCGGCGCTCGATTTCGCGGATGTCGGTCAGGTATTGATCGAGGCGCCGGCGGTCGTCCGCGCCGAGCCCTTTCGCGATGCGCGACACCTCGCCGGTGATCCAGTCGAGGATGCTGCGATCGGTGCGGCGGCTCGCCGCGCGCTGCGACGGCGTCGCGCCGACGCCGAAGAGCTGATCGAACGCCGCGCGCGGGTCGCGGATCATCGGGAGGGGATCGGTCGGCGTCGCCCAGCTGACCGTGTCGGTGTACACGCACGCGTAGCCGTAGGCGCAACCGCCCGCCTGGTCGACGTTCTCGATACACAGCTGCATCGACGGGATCGGCGTGTCCTGCCCGAAGCGCTGCGCGTACATCTGGTCGAGCGAGACGCCGACTTTGACGTCGGAGCCCTCCGTCTGCTTCGGGTGCATCTGCGTCAGGAACACCGCGCTCGAGCGGAAGTGGTCGCCCCCGACCTCCTTCGACTCGACCGCCTCGGCCCCCTTGCAGTCGGTGTTGCTGACGATCGTCAGGTAGTCGCGGAACGGCTCGAGCGGCGCCAGGCTGCCCGGCGAGAGATCGAAGCCGTGCCCCACCGCCGCCGGCGACCAGAGATTCTTCGCCAGCCCGACCTGCGTGCTGCCCGCCGCGCCGTGCACACTCTCGATGCACGCGAGCCGCGTCTTCCCCGCGGCGGCGGTCTTCGCCAGCATCGTCCGCGCCGGCACCATCGCTTCGAGGAACGGCAGCGCGACGGTCGCGCCCATCCCGCGGAGGACCGTGCGCCGGTTCATATGTTTCTTTGTCAGATACATATCTGTTCCTGTGCACGGGCGGTTCTCGAACCGCCCCTACAGCCGTCAGTGAGTACGGGCCTCCGCGCGGCTCATGCGGAACGCGGGGCTCTTCACGATGCCGAGCACGAACGCGGAGAAGTGGTTCTGCGCCGGCGCGGCGTCGCGGACGATTTTTCGGATCGTGGGCATGTCGTAGGACTCGAGGCGGCGGCCGAGGCCATACGCCATCAGGTTCTCGGTGAACGTCCGCAGGACCACGTCCTTGCGCTTGAGCAGGACGCCGCGCAGGCCGGCGGGACCGTCGAGCGCCGTGCCGTCGTACAGCGTCCCGGACGCGTCGATCGCGGCGGCGCCGTCGCGGATGCGCCACATGCCGACCACGTCGAAGTTTTCGAGCGCGAGCCCGATCGGATCGATCACCCGGTGGCAGGACTGGCACTGCGCGTTGGCCCGGTGCTCCTCCATGCGCTGGCGGACCGAGAGCAGCTGCGCCCCGTGCGCCGCCCTGGTCTCCGCGAGATCGGGCACGTTCGGCGGCGGCGGCGGGGGCGGCATGCCGAGCAGCACCTCGAGCACCCACTTGCCCCGCAGCACCGGAGAGGTCCGATCCGCGACCGACGTCATCGTGAGGATGCTCCCCTGTCCGAAGAGGCCGCGGCGGCTGGGATCGATCTGTGACACCTTCCGGAAGCTCGGCCCGCTGACGCTCGGAATCCCGTAGTGCCGCGCGAGGCGCTCGTTCACGAACGTGTAGTCGGCCGACAGCAGATCGAGCACGTCGCGGTCCTCGCGGACGACGCTGTCGAAGAGGAGCTCGGTTTCGCGGACCATGGCGTCGGCGAGCGTCGTGTCGAACTGCGGATAGAGCCGCGCGTCCGGGTGAATCTTGTCGAGGTCCTGCAGCCGCAGCCACTGCGACGCGAACCGGGTCGACAGCGCCGAGGCGCGGGGATCGGCGAGCATGCGGCGCGTCTGCTGATCGAGTCCGGCGGGCGTGCCGAGGGTCCCCTTGGCCGCCGCCGCGATCAACTCGTCGTCCGGCGCGCTGCCCCAGATGAAGAACGACAACCGCGACGCGAGGTCGAGGTCGTGAATCCGGTAGGACTGGCCCGCGCGCGTGGTGGCCGGCGCTGCCTCGAGCCGGAAGATGAACTGGGGGCTCGCGAGGATCGCCTGGAGCGCCGTCCGGATGCCGGACTCGAATCCGGCGGTCTCGCGCTCGTTCAGATAGAACGTCATCAGGCCGTCGAGGTCCGCGGGAGTGACCGGGCGGCGATACGCCTTCGCGGCGAGCGTCGAGACAACGCGCGACGCGCACGGGAGCTCCTCGTCCCGCGACAGCGGCCGGCACGTGAAGACCCTGCGGCGGCTGGGCGTGTCCGACACCCCCGTGACGCGCTGCGGGCCGACGACGGCGAGCTCGCGGAGGTGCGGCACGGTCGTGACGCCGATCGCGCTCCCGATCTGCGTGTCGGCGAGCGTCTGCTCGACGGGGGCCAGGAGGTCGTCCACGGGCGCTTCGGAGCGGACGAGAAACGCCGCGGACACGCGCTGCGGGCCCGCCTTGACGGCGATCGGCGGCGTCTGCAGGTTCATCCCGCTGGGATCCGACTCGCTCATGCGCGGATTGATGTCGATCACCGCGGCGCGCTGGCCGTTGACCGCAAGCTCAATCTGCTCGCCGCGGACGGTGCTGCCGTACAACTGGCCGGTCGGGATCGAGTGCAGCATCATCCGGAAGACGTACTCGCCGTCGGCCGGGAAGTTGTGGACGACCGAGATGCCGCCGCGCGTGCCGAACGGCGCCCCCTCGACGTGCGTGAGCTGCGACGCCATGCGCGGAAGCTTGTAGATCGTCGAGTCCGGGCTGGCTTCGGGATCGCCCACCGCGAGCCGGCTCACCCGCGACGCCGCGCGGAGGTAGCCCTCGAGCAGCGTGGCCGACATCGACTGCACGTCCGCGATGTTGTCGAAGTTGTGGCTGAGGGTGTCGGCCGGGAGGAACGACGCGACGTCGACGTCGAGCGCCAGCATGTCGCGGATCGAGGCCGCGTACTCGGCGCGGTTCAGCCGCTGGAACGTCCGGTGCCCGGGATTCGGGTGCAGCTCGGCGGCGGCGTCCAGCCTGGTTTCGAGCGTCGTGGCGAGCGCGTCGAGCGCCCCGGCGGGTGGACGTTCGTGACCGGCCGGCGGCATCATCCCGGCGCGGAGCTTCCGCACCATCTTCTCCGCCACGTCGGCGTGCTGGTCGGCCTTCGCCGGATCGAAGCCTTCGAGGACGAGGTCCCCCTTGGCCTTGTCGGCGTCGTGGCACTCCAGGCAGTACTGCTCGATGACGGCCTTGTCGGAGGGGGCGTGCGCGGGGACCGGGCGGACGGCGAACGGCGCCGCGGCGGGCCGGGCCGCGGACCGGGCCATCACCCCCGCCACGACGGCGGTCCCGAGCAGAATCACGAGCGATTTCCGCATGCCTAAGAATGGCTCCCCGGGGAGGCGCAGATGCCGCGTAACCTCCGGTGAGTATACGGGTTTTGGATGCCTGCCGTTACACGATTCGATGGCGCAACCCATCCCGTTTACAATGCCGTGATGAGAGTCGAGGCCGCGCTCGTCCTGCTGGGGGTTTCTCTCGCCAGTACGCAGGCGCCGCAGCCGGCTCCTTCGACGCCTCCGGGCCAGGCCGCGCCAACCGGCCCCGGCCGGGGGGGCCGGCCGCCGCAGGCGCTGGCGCCGATGGCCGCCACCACGCTGGCCGCGAATCCCGAGCCGTATGTCGGCCTGACCGTGACCGTGACGGCCGCCGTCGATCAGCGCTACGGCGGCACGGCGTTCTCGGTCGCTCAGGACCGGGCAAAGAGCGCGGGCCAGGATGTTCTCGTGCTCGCGCCCCTGCTGAACGCGCCCGTCGAGGCGAACGCCTACGTCACGGTCATCGGCGAAGTCGTGAGGTTCGACGCCGCCGACGCCGCGGCGCGGATGAAGGACGCGATGCCCAGCCTCGCGCCGGAGATCGCCGCGAAGTACCGCGGCCGCGCGGCGATCATCGCGACGTCAGTGATCAACGGGGCGATGAGGGATCTCGCCAAGCGCCTTCCGCCGCCGATGTCGCCGGAGGATCTCGCGCTCAGCAAGGTGATGAAACAGGTCGGCCCGGGATTCACCGCGCTCCGCCAGTCCGTCACCGCGTCCAACGCCGCCGACACGGCCGCCCAGGCCGCCTCGCTGACGCAACTCTTCGGGGAGGCCGCCGCGTTCTGGAAGACGCAGGCGCGCCCCGACGCGATCCAGTGGACCGAGGACGCCAGGCTCGCCACCGCCGCCCTGGATGCCGCCGCCGCGAAGGGCGACTGGGACGCCGTCAAAGCGGCCGTCCCCAAGCTGCAGGCCGCCTGTTCCTCCTGCCACGGCGTGTATCGTGAACGGCTCGACGACGGGACCTATCGCGTCAAACGCCCGGCCGGGGAGGTCAAGTAGCACGCGGAGAGGGGAACGCTCATGGAAGTCCGCACCACGTACGACACGCCCTTGCTGACGGCCCTCGGACAGCTGGGGCCGCACGATCACCAGTCTCTGATCTACGACAGCCCGGAGGATCGTTTCGCCGTCGCGATCCCGTTCATTCGGATCGGCCTCGACCGCGGCGAGAAGTGCATTTACATCGCCGACGATGGGATGGACGCGCCCGTGCGGGACGCCATGCACGCCCAGGGCATCGACGTCGAACGGGCCGTCGCGGCCAAGAGCCTCGTGCTGGCGACGAAAGAGGACGCGTTTCTGAAGAATGGCGGGTTCGATCCGGAACGGATGCCCGCGTTCTGGACGGACGCCACGGCGGAGGCCGCGCGTCAGGGGTTCTCGGCGTTGCGCGCGACAGGCGAGACGGAGTGGTTGCTCTCCAACCCACCGGGACGCGAGCAGTGGATGCGGTACGAAAGCCAGCTGACGCACGTGCTGGCCGGCCTCGATTGTTTCGCGTTGTGCCAGTACAACCGTCAGCGGCTTCCGCCCGAATTCATCCTGAACGTCATCCGCACACACCCGACGGTCATTTATCGCGGCGTCGTCTGCCGGAACATGTACCACGTGCCGCCCGATGAATTCCTCGCGAGCAACCAGACGGCGCGTGAGGTCGAACGCCTGCTCACGACGATCCGCGAACGCGCGGAGATCGAGCACACGCTCCGGCAGCAGCGCAACGAGCTCCGCAGACTCGCCAACCGGTTGATGCACGCCCAGGATGACGAACGACGCCGCATCGCGACGATGCTGCACGAGACGACCGCCCAGGATCTGGCGGCCCTGAAGATGCTCCTCGCGCGATTGAACCGAACCGCCGATCTCAATGAGAGCGAACGCACGGCCCTCACCGAGAGCATCGGGCTGGCCGAACAGTCGATGAGTGAAATCCGGACGGTGTCCTACCTGCTGCATCCGCCATTCCTTGACGAGGCAGGCCTGGTCTCGGCACTGCGGTGGTACGCGGGCGGCTTTGCCGTGCGCAGCGGCATCAAAGTGGAACTGGATCTGCCCGACAGGTTCGAGCGGCTGCCGCTCGACACCGAGACCGTGCTCTTTCGAATCGTGCAGGAGTCGCTCACCAACATCCACCGGCACGCGGGGAGCGAGACGGCTCGCATCCAGCTGCGGCGTGATGCCGGGACGCTCGTGTTGGAGATCGAAGATCGCGGCCGCGGCATCCCGAACGCCTCGCTCGCGCACATCACGAGCGGGGGCGGCGGCGTGGGCATCGCCAGCATGAGCGAGCGCATCGAGCCGCTTGGCGGGCGTCTCGAGATCCGGTCGAGCGGCGACGGGACGACCGTGCGCGTGTGGTTGCCGCTGGCGGCGGACGCCGGCTGACGTCGCTGCGCCGACCTCAGCGCTCTGACTGCCGCAGCAATTCCACCAGGTACGGCTTCCAGACCGCCGCGAGCGTGTGCGTGCCGTGGCCGGCCGTCTTGCCGCTGAGGGGGATCAGGATCGCGCGGCCCTTCGGCACCCGCGCGATTTCCTTCTCGAGCAGCCCGATCTCCGGCGGATTGACGAGGTCGTCGGCGGAGTTGACCGCGAAGAGCGGCGCCGTGATCTTCTCGAGTCCCGGCCCGGGATCGTAGTCGGACGAGGATTCGAGCGCGTAGAGCTGGTCGTTCGCGTCGCCGGTGCGCACCCAGTTCGCGACGTAGTCGTCGATCTCCGTGTCGGTCTGCGCGAGCGTCGGCGATCGGCGCTGGCGGAGGATCGGATTGCTGCTCACCAGCCACAGCACCTGCGCGGCGGTCCGCGCGCTCTGCGGCTGCGTCGTGTAATTGCCCCCCTGCCACTCGGGATCGTTCCGGATCGCGTCGATCACGATGCGGCGCCAGACGCGGTTGCGGCCGGAGATCTGGCCCGGCACGCTCGCGAGCGGCATCAGCGCGTCCATGAAATCGGGCCAGCGCTCGCCCCACAGCCAGGTGTGCATCCCCCCCATCGACGTGCCCATCACGAGCCGCAGGTGGTTGACGCCGAGGCCCTCGGTCAGCAACGCATACTCGGCCGTCAGCATGTCCCGGTACCCGTAGCGCGGAAACTTCGCGCGCAGGCCGTCGCTCGGCTTGCTCGACTTGCCGTGGCCGATGTCGTCGGGCATCACGATGAAGTACTTCGTGACGTCGAGCGGCTCGCCCGGCAGGAAGAGCTCGCCGGCGAATCCGCGCCCCGTGAACTGGCCGCCCGTCCCGCCGGTGCCGTGCATGATCAGGACGGCGTTCCTGACAACGCCCTGCGCGTCCTTTTTGGGCGCGCCGAGCGTGCGGTAGTGAATCCTGAGCTCCGGCAGCGTCTCGCCCGAGTTGAACGTGAAGTTCGTCAGGACGAAGTCCGCCTCGGTCGGCTGCGGGATCGGTGTCCCCTGCGGCGGCGCCGGCGCCTGAAGGAGGAACGTCGAGAGGATCAGCGCCGTCAGCATCATGCGCATCGACTACTGGAACAGCGTCGCCGGGTCCGTGACCTGCGTCCTGATGACGAGGCCAGCAGATCCCGCGACTCCCCCGCTGGTGCCGGTGTTCCCTCCGGCGCCACCGTTTCCGCCACTCGCGCCACCCGCTCCACCGCTGCCACCAGTTCCGCCGCCGGCCCCGGCAGTGCCGCCACTAATCGTGCAGCCACGCCGCCGCCGCCACCGGCAGATCCGAAGTTGCCGGATGTCACGTTGGAGGCATTGCCGCCGTGCGCGTCAATCGAGCCGCTGTTGGTGATGGTGCCCTTCGAGGCGAGAATGAGGATTCCTCCGCCCGCTCCGGCAAAGCCGCCGCCGGCGGTTGTGGTACCGTTATCGCCAGGGGCAGAAATCACGGCGCCGGAATTGAGCGTAATGCCTCCCTGCGCTCTGATCACGAGCGTTCCTCCGCCGTAGGTGCCGCTCTGGAGGTTGTTGTTCCCTACACTGGTGCCTGCTCCTCCGAGCCATCCCGGGTTGAGAAGCACGCGGAGCTGACCGAGGTTTCGCGCGAGTCCGCCAGCCTGAAGACCCGGGGTGGCGCTCTGCACACCAAGGGCCGCCGCAATGCCCTGGAACTCCATCGTCGTGGGCGCACGTAGCGAGCTCACGACTGAGTGGACGACGTTCACCGTTCCGTTGATCGTCACGGTGCCAGTGGCGCGGATGACGGTGCCGGTCGGGATCGAAATCGATCCGTTGATGGTCAGGTCTGTGAATTGGAAGCTGGCGCCGGGAGGGCTGGTGCCCCAATTATCACCATCGGCGGTCGTGAGCGCGCCATCGGATCCATCCCCATATGCGGCGAATGTGCCCGCGGGGCCCGCCGCGCCTGTGCTCCCGGTCGCGCCGGCCGCACCCGTGGGGCCGGTCGCGCCCGTGGGGCCAGTCGCGCCCGTCGGACCGGTGGGCCCGGTCGCGCCCTGCTGCGCCAGAAGCGACCAGAACGCGGGACTGACATTCGGCGAGTGGTTCGTGTTGCCCGACTGGAGACTGATGTAGCTCGATCCGGTGGTCGCGAAGAACACAGCGTCGCCGGTGGCGTACGTCGCCGAAGGGCTCCACGCGTTCTGAAACGTGACGGGAGGTCCGGTCGGGCCCGTCGCGCCGGTCGGTCCGGTGGCCCCAGTCGGACCGAGGGGCCCCGTGGGACCGATTGGGCCCGTGGCACCGGTCGGTCCAGTGGGCCCCGTGGGCCCGATCGGTCCCGTGGCCCCGGTGGCGCCGGTTGCGCCCGTGGGCCCGGTGGCGCCGGTCGATCCCGTGGGTCCGGTGTCGCCCGTGGCGCCGACCGGCCCTGTCGCGCCGATTGGGCCCGTGGGGCCGGTCGATCCCGTCGGGCCAGTGCTTCCCGTGGCGCCGGTCGGTCCTGTCGCACCCGTCGCGCCGGTTGGGCCCGTGGGGCCGGTCGATCCCGTCGGGCCAGTGCTTCCTGTGGCGCCGGTCGGTCCTGTCGCCCCCGTCGCGCCCGTCGCGCCGATCGGCCCCGTCGCACCTGTGGGCCCCGTCGGCCCGGTGGCCCCCTGGAGCGCCAACAAACCCCAGAATGTCGGACTCGTGTCGGGCTGGTGGCTGGCATTGGCGGTCTGCAGGCTGATGTAGCTCGATCCCGCGAAAGAGACGGCATCGCCGACCGCGTAAGTTGTGGACGGGCTCCAGGCCGCTCGGAACGTGACGGGTGGGCCAATCGGCCCGGCGTCACCCGTGGGGCCGGGCGATCCAATCGGTCCCGTCGGGCCCGGCGGACCGCTTTGGCCGTCGCCGGGAACGTTCACGAAGAACTCGGCGAACCCTGGTGGATCCGCCGCGCCGCGCTCCACGCGCACGCGATACGCCCCGGGCGCGAGCCCGATCGGCATCGACGCCGTCACCATCGCCCCGGTCGGCGTGACCACAACGTCGGGCGCAGGCCGCCCGCCGACTCTGACGATCGGCGCCGCCCGAACTGAGTACCCCACATGAACAGCACCGCGCCGTCGAGCGAGACGGCCGTGCGCTCGATCGCGATCGGCCCGGTCTGCGCCTTCACGGTGACGAGCGCCATCGCCAGGGCGAACGCCACCGCGAACCGCCAAATGATCTGTGACGACGGTCTCACCAAAGTCCCACCCTTCCACTCACCGAGTTAATCAGCTTCGCGGGATCGAATCCGATCCCCTGTTTGAACACCGTCTCGACCTTGCGCACGTCCGCAATCGTCTTCGACGGATCGCCGTCGATGACGACGAGGTCCGCCTGCTTGCCGGCGGCAATCGACCCGACGCGCGCGTCGCGGCCGAGGTACTTCGCGCCGTTCAGTGTGCCGATGCGGATGGCTTCCACCGGCGTGAAGCCCTCCTCGACGAGCAGCTCGAGCTGGCGCTGATTCGAGTAGCCCGGAATCACGCCGCCGCCGCCGGTGGGATCCGTGCCGGCGACGAGCAGGCCGCCCGCGCGCG
>WNFM01279925.1_pt4 | contig 17571 bp, 18 predicted proteins | sample 5400271 | NCBI WGS metagenome assembly WNFM01 (sample SAMN13153352, study PRJNA577476) | soil metagenome | isolation source: 60 cm saprolite on Douglas fir-dominated hillslope | place: USA:California | collected 2013-09-17 | reverse complement strand
CCAATACATTGACTAGCGGCGCGCCTCCGAAAACGAGCGGCATCACGTAGGCTGGCAGCCCGCCGGACTTGAACGCGAAGATAATGAACAGCGCGCCGACCGCCCCCAGCGTGCCGCTTACGAACGCCCACGTCGTGCCATCCCGATTGAAGCCGCTCAACGCGCCCTGCGACGCCAGCATGAAAACGGGCGCAAGCACGCCGATCAGGAAGTACGCCACCCCCACGCACAGCATCGCCCGCATGGGATTGCCCAGCTTGATCTGGCCGCGGTGCAGCATCGCGCCGTAAAATCCCCAGGAAAGAGCCGCGCCTAGCGCGCAAAAGACCCACGTCATGGACTTCGTTTTCTCCCTTTGAATAGTTTGCATAAGACCTGAAGCGCAAAGCCCAATTGTAGCTCACGGGCGCCGGATCCAGCGCTGGGCTTTCATTTCGAAGCGCGGGAGCTCGCCGCGCGAGACACGGGTCACCGCAATGCGCAACCCAAGAGCCGTGCGCAAGCTTGCCTGCAGACGCTTCTCCAGTCCCGCCACGTCCGCGCACTCGATAGATGGCTCGACCAGTATGCGCAACTCCGGGAGTGGATGGGCTGTATCGATTTCGACGCGATATTCGGCGATGCCCTCGCATCCGCGTACGATTTCCTCCACCGCGCTGGGATAGACGTTGACGCCGCGCACCACGACCATGTCGTCCGCTCTCGCCAGAATGCCGCCGGGGAGCGCCATCTCGTAACTCCCGCATTCGCACAACCCATCCTGCGCGCGCTCCACTAGATCGCCCGTTCGATAGCGCAGGAGCGGCGAGCCGACGCGGCCCAGGTTCGTCAGCGTCAATTCGCCACGGCCTCCGGGCGGAACCGGATGGCCGCTATCGGGGTCGATCACCTCGGCGATGAAACCGGATTCGATCACGTGCAGTATGCCTGGCCGCGCCGGGCATCCGTAGCTGACCGGCCCGGTTTCCGTCATCCCGTGATGGTCGACGACGCGGGCGCCAGGCCAGGACGCCTCGATGCGCGCCCGCACCGCGGGGATGCCGCCGCCAGCCTCTCCGGCTACGATAATCCGGCGCACTTTGCTCGCGGCCAGGTCGATGCGCTCCTCGGCCGCGACCTCGGCCAACCGCAGGGCGTAAGTGGGTGTGCAACACAGCACCGTGGCCGCATGGTCGAGGATGGCCCCCAGCCGCGCAGCGCTGCTCATGCCGCCTCCGGGAATGCGCAGGCAGCCCAGGCGCGCCGCCGCGTCGAACGCCGTCCAGAATCCGAGAAACAGTCCGAAGGAAAACGCGAAGAAAATGCGGTCGCCCGTGCCGACGCCGGCGGCCTGGTAGACTCTCTGCCAGTTGTCGAGCATCCAGCCCCAGCTTTCCGGTGTGTCCAGCCAGTGGAGCGCCTTACCGGCAGTGGAGCTGGTTTGCGTCAGGCGCGTGTAGCGCTCGATGGGATACGTCAGATTCGATCCGTACGGAGGGCTGGCGCGCTGGTCTTCGATCAGCTCCTGCTTCCGGGTAAAAGACGCCTGTGCGAAGAACTCATCCAGGCTGGAAAGATCCGGGTGAATACCGGCGTTCCGGAGCTTTGTCGAGTAGAAGGGATTGCTTACCGAGACCACGGCCAGGAGCGACCGTAGCTTCGCAAGCTGGTCCGCTTCAATCTCGCGGCGCAATTTCTGACCTCCCATGCAATTTCCACATCAGGAGTTCGAGGGGAATCAGGTGTAGCGCGCGTTGCGATGCTCGGGGAGGAAGAACTCATAGAGCAGGGAGTCCACCTGCAGCAGCCCTTCGCGGTTCAGCCGCACATCGTGGCCGTCGGGCGCGAGGAACCCCTCGTGCCGCAGCTTGCCGAACGGACCGGAGAACCTCTCCTGAATGTCGATCCCGAACTTGCCCTGGAAGTAGGCGCTCTCGACATGGCCGCGCTTCATCTGCAGAATCAGCTCACGAATCATGCGCTCTTCGGGAGTCGGTGTCAGCGCGCGGTAAATCGGAAGCTTGCCTTCCTGCAGCTCGTCGATATAAGGCGTGAATTCGTGCTGGTTCTGAAAATGCGAGCCACCCACGTGGGAGAACGACGCCACACCCAGGCCGATCAGGTCCGCCCCCGTCCACAGCAGGTCTCTGTAGAGGAATCGGCTCTTCGACGGATCCTTGACGGCCGTGTAGGCGCTGCTGATGCTGTAGCCCGCCTTTTCGAACTCCTCGAAAGCATAGTTGACCCAGGCGCGCTTCATGCTCCACCCGGCCACCGGCGCAACCGACTGCCCCAGTGCTTTCATTTCTTTGAAAATGACCGTATTGTGCGGGATTTCCATCTGATAGACGGTGACGCTATCGGGGCTCAAGTCAATGGTCTTGCGGACGCATTCCCGCCAGTTGGCTTCCGTCTCGTCCAGCATGCCCGCGATCAGGTCGATATTGATTTGTGGGAATCCGATCGACTGCGCCAGTTGATATGCCCGGCCGATCTCCTTCGATCCGTGAGCGCGCCCGTTGATCTGCAGGATGTGGTCGTCGAAGTTTTCAATTCCGAGACTGAGACGCGTGACGCCGACTTCCTTAATGACCTCCAGCTTCCCTTCCGTTAGGGTGCCGGGCTCGGCTTCGAACGTGACCTCTTCGGCGGCGTCCCAGGGCAGCAACTCCTTCATGGACGCAGCCAGCCGGGACAGTTGACGAGTGGATATGTAGGAGGGCGTGCCGCCGCCGAAGTAGATAAATTTCGGCTTCCTCGCGCCGATGAAGGGTTTTTGAGAATAGAGCCGGAGCTCCTGAACGGCTGCATCGAGATAGCTCTGGATCTCGCTCGAGTCCTTGTCGGTATAGACCTTGAAGTAGCAAAACGTGCAGCGCTTGCGGCAAAACGGAATATGCAGGTAGACTCCCAATGGAGTTCCCGGCGCCGGCGGCCGCTCGAGTGCGGCATAGGCGTCGCCCACATGATCCGGGGTCCAGAACGAGTAGGGAGGATAGTTGGAGACGAAATAGTTGCCGGCCCTTGTCTCGGCGTCGGAGGCTAGAATCCCATGTTCTGCGGTGTTCATCGGCATCGTATATTTTGATTGTAACCGCCCGGAAAGGGCTGTGGGGACCGGCGCCGGGCTCCGGGCGTGGAGAGAGCACGCGGTTGACTATTCGGTATCGACTCTAGTCTACTATTATGTAGAGCGCAAAAACCGATGCCGAGCACAACTGTACGAATCAGAAGAGAAGTGCAAGAAGGGCTGAGAGCATTGGCGGCCGCGGAAGGTAAGCCAATGCAGGAAATACTGGAGAAGGCCATCGAAGCCTATCGCCGCCAACGGATGCTGGAGGCGGGCAATGAGGCCTATGCCGCCCTGAGAAAGAACCCGAAAGCGTGGGAGCACGAGCTCGCCGAACGCCGGTTGTGGGAAAGCACTTTAGCCGATGGCCTGGACAAATCCTCATGATTCTGGTCCCTTCGCGAGGAGACGTATGGCTGATCAATCTCGATCCCGTGCGAGGGCATGAACAGGCGGGTAGTCGTCCCTGCGTCGTGATCTCCGTTGATCTGTATAATCGCGGATTTTCTGGGAAGCACATCGTCCTGCCCATTACTTCGAAATACAAAGGCATTCCGTATCACATTCAAATAGTGCCGCCAGAAGGAGGTCTTCGATCAAAAAGCTATGTAATGTGCGACGACGTCCGGAGTGTCTCTCGCGAGCGCCTGTCGAAGCGCCTCGGCTCTTTATCCGCGCGAAGCCTGGCGCTTGCCGTGGACAGCTTGCGTGTGTTGACCGGCTTGTAGCATTTTCCCTCGGGCACACGTGACTGCGGAACCGAAAAGGGCGCAGCAACTATCGGCTGAGGTGATCGACGGGTACCGGAAATATGGGCGGACGCACGGATTCCTGTTTCCAGCCCAACAGGAATTCCGCCGCCGGCCCACAAATTCGGCCTTGGCATGGGCCCATTCCGCAGCGTGTCTGCAGCTTCGCCGTTCTCCATGCCGGGTGCGCGCGCATTCGCTCCAGCGGTACATCCTCGCAGCGGCACACAATCGTGTCCGGCGTAGTCATAGCACGCAGCTCATCGCGGAGCGCGAAGGCTTGATCCATCCCCGTCCGGATCCAAAGCGACCGGGCTCGCCCTGCGAATTCGCGCCTGGCCTGATCCTGCAGACCGGCCGCCGCGAAGCCCGCAATCCGACCCTCCATCAAGGCCAGATCCACCCCTCCGATGCCGTTCGGTTCGCCCGCGCAGTAGATGCCGGGTAGGGAGGTCTGGAGCCATTCATCGACCGCGACAAAGCCATTGCGAATCGCGCAGCCGAGCAGAGCTGGAAGCTCGAGATTGGGAACCAGTCCAAAGCCGCAGGCCAGGTAGTCGCACGGCTCGCGCCATGTCTTGCCGCCGGTTTTGAGTACGACCGCAGCGAGGCGATCCTCGCCGAGGGCCTGTACAGGCCAACAGCCCGTCACGTAGGGAACTCCTCGTAACGCCCATTTGAGCTCGATACCTTGCAGAACCTTGGCAGGCTCTCGCGCCAGGGACAGGCCGAAACGGGCGAGCCGCGCCCACCCGGTCTGCTCGGCGATGAGCGCCACCGTCGCGCCGTGCTTGCGCAGATACGCCGCAACGGCCAGCAACAGCGGTCCCGAGCCGGCGACCACGACGCGTTTGCCTTCGATGGGAACGCCGCCTTTCACCAGCGCCTGGAGACCGCCCGCGCCCACGACGCCAGGCAGTGTCCAGCCCGGGAACGGCAGAAAGCGCTCGCGCGCGCCCGTGGCCAGTATCAGCTTGCTGTAACGCAGATCGACCGGGCCGTCCACACACTCGGCGCGGAGCACTCCCGCCTCCGGCGCGTCAACCACCCGAGTTTCACTCAACCTCTCGATACGCGCTGCGCGAAAACGGGCGATCCAATCGGCGGCGAGTTTTGAAGGAGCCCCTCCTCGCCAGATCTGGCCGCCTTCCCGCGGATTGTCATCGACGATGCCCACGTCGAAACCACTCGCCGCTGCCGCGCACGCGGCAGCGATTCCCGCGGGCCCCATCCCCACGATGAGCACGTCGAACCGGCGTTGCGTCAGCATCGTCCGGTTTCGATTTCCATTCCTGACCGGCAGAGAATCTGGCAGCTACGCGCGTGCTCGGCGCCGTCCACAGTCACTCTGCATTCGAAGCAGATGCCCATGCCGCACAGCGGCCCGCGCGGCTCGCCCCGCACCGAGCGTCGAAAGGCGGCTTCGTCCAAAGTTAAAATCGCAGCGGCCACCGTGACGCCGGCAGGCACGCTGCCCGCTACGCCGTTGACTTTCACAGCGATCATCTCAGGCATAAGCTTGCGGCATCGTGAGTTGACTCATCGCCTCTCGAAATAGAATACCGCGCCGGCAGGCTCACCAGGCTATTCTATATGGGCCGCCGGCCGCTGATCACGTTAATCAAGAGGACAACAATGGCAATCACCAGGAGAATATGAATGAAGCCACCGATCGTGTACGAGCTGACCATCCCGAGCAGCCAGAGGACGAGCAGTATGACAAAAATAGTCCAAAGCATGGCAATTTCCCTTCCCGGAAAAGACGCTGCAATTCAGTCACCAAGCTGTGAGTCCACGTGAACACACACAGGACGGTTTGCGCCGTGCGGTAAAATCTCCTTGGGTATGCATACTCGATACTTTTATTGCTGGCTGCTGGCGGCGTGGATCGCAGGAAGCTTGTTCATGATCATGGTGGCGACGCAAAACTTCCGCTCCGTCGATCGCTTGCTTGCCGCGCCGGGCAGCGCCGGCGAGCAGGTCGGGAGAATGGGCCACGACGAAGCCAGAACATTTCTGCGATATCAGGTTTCAGAGCAGAATCGCTGGTACTTCGAGACTTGGGAGAAGATTCAACTGGCGCTGGGCGTCGCGGCGCTGGTCGCCACATTTCGGCAGGGTAAGCTGATGGTGAGCCTGACCGCCTCGATGTGCGCGCTTCTCCTGCTGGAGCGCTTCTACCTGACGCCGGAGATCGTGCGGCTGGGCCGCCTGATCGACTTCGTCCCGCAAGCGCCGTTGTCGCCAGATCGCGCCACATTCTGGAGGTTTCACGGCGCCTATTCCGGCGTCGAGATGGTCAAGCTAGCGTTGGGTTTTTTTCTTTCGGGCAGGCTTATCTTCGGACGAAATCGCATCGCCGGCCAGGTCGATGTGGTCGATGAAGCCGATCACCGCCATGTCAATCGGTGATTGCGGCCGTCCCACGCTGGTCATAGCGCTGAAGCCTTCGGTGACCAGCAGCACGCGGTCTCCGGCGCCGGCGTCCACCGCGTCCACGGCGACGACGGCGTCGCCGCGATCGGATCCATCCAGATCCTCGTGGCTCGAATGCTTCTGAGTCGCGACCACTTCACCCAACACGCGCGCGATGAGCATGGCTCAGACGTCCACCGAATCGACGATGCCCACGATGGTACTGTCGGTTGGGACTTCCGCCGGGAGAAACGGAAAGCTCGATTCCTTCCCCTTGCACCAGTAGACCAGCTCGCCCGCGCCCGCCCCGGTGCAGTCGGCGCACACCTGGCGCTTGCCGGTGGGCTCCAGCCGTGGAGTGAGGGGCTGGACGATCAGCAGGCGCTGGCCTGCCAGGTTGGCATCTTTCATGGTGGACACGACGCAGCCCACAACTCGGCCGAGGTACATCGTCAAGTATCCAAGCTGATGGTATCGACGATCCCGACGATGGTCGAATCGACAGGCGTATCTTTGCAGCCTTGCGCCATGCGGGCCGAGCTGCCGGAGACGGCGAGCACGGTCTCGCGGAACCCGGCGCTGACGGTATCCACCGAAATCAGGTAGCCGGGCTCGTCCTTCCCGTCGGGACCGATCGGTTTCAGGATCAGCAGCGTCTTGCCTTCGAGGCGCGGGTCCTTCCGTGTGGCGACCACGCTGCCGACCACGCGGGCCAGGATCATTTACTTGCCGCCACCGGACTTGCCGATCGGCAGCACGTCTTCCAGGCTCGGATGTGGGCGTGGAATCACGTGCACGGCGATCAGCTCTCCGACCCGGCGCGCCGCCGCGGCCCCGGCGTCCGTCGCCGCCTTGACAGCAGCCACGTCACCGCGCACCAGCGCCGTCACGTATCCCGAGCCGATCTTCTCCCAACCCACCAGCGTAACCTTGGCGGCCTTGACCATGGCGTCCGACGCTTCGATCATGGCCACGAAACCGCGGGTCTCGATCATTCCTAACGCTTCACCCATTAATCCTCCAAAACCTGTTGTTGGTTGTTGGTTCTTGGTTGTTGGCCGTGCTTGCCGGGGCTTCCGGCCAACAACCAACAACTAACAACCTACAACCGGTTCTTCAATGCTTCATCGACCAAGGAGATAAGCTCCTGCCGCGTGACGTAAAACCGCTCCTGGTCTTGTTCCAAATCCTCGGCCACCACCGGGCATCCTGGCTGCGCTCCCGCTTTGGCTTTCACGCCATACCGGGTGCGGGAATCGAACAGCTTGTCTACCTCGACCCTGGGCAGAGCCTTGGCGCCGCCCAGCAGTTCCGCGACGAGCGAGATCCGCGCGAAGTGCTCCATCGTTTCCATTTTGAAAAACGCTTTGTAAACATCTTCCCCGTAACAGACCGCGCCATGGTTACCCATCAGGATGGCGTCGTACTTTGGTATGTAGGGCAGCATCCCGTCGGTGAGCGCGGGAGTGCCGGGGAGTCCGTAATCGGCAAGGGGAACACAGCCGAGCCCGATGATCACTTCCGGCAGCAGCGCGATATTGAGGGGCTTTCCGGCGGAGGCGAATCCGGTGGCCACCGGCGGATGCGCGTGCACCACCGACCGGATATCCGGCCGCATCCCGTAAATGGTGGTGTGCATGGCGATCTCCGAAGTGCGCTCTTTGCGGCCCTCAATCTTGTTGCCCTGCATATCCACCACGATCATGTCGTCGACATGCATCATGCCCTTGCTCACTCCGGTGGGAGTGGCCAGGATGCGGTCCTGATCGAGCCGGATCGTGATGTTTCCGTCGTTGGCCGCAACCCAGCCCTTCTGGTACACAAGACGACCGATGTCGACAATGTCCTGTCGATACTCCTTTTCCGTTTTTGCCATCGAAACTGACGATTGTACCAAACCCGGAGCCGGCGCCCGCCCACGGCAGTCGGGACAGAGCACACTTCGCGACCCGAAACACCTTTGACTTTTGACTTTTGACCTTTGACTTTTGACTTGCCTTCCCTCGTGCTAGGCTCGAAAGGAAGGATGAATCGAAGAAAAGCATGCCTTCTGATCGCCGCCTCGCCTGTCGCGGCCTCTTCCGCAGCCGCGGTTTCCGAGCACGATGACAGGCCCTGGATCGGCCCCGAGTTCTGGTCGAATCCGCTCCAGGACTGGCGGCTGCGCAACGGCCTTATCGAGTGTTTTGTCGCGGGCGGGGACCGCAACGTCTTCCTGCTCACTCACGAAGTGACGGACCAGCCGGGCGACCTGTCGATGCGCGTCCGGCTGGGGCGTCTTGAAGAGGACCAGGCGCCGCTCGGGCGGGGATTCGCCGGTTTTCGCGCCGGTATCCATGGTCGCTTCAACGACTACCGTGACAGCGCCGTGTATGGCATCGGCCTGAACGCCGGACTCGCTTCGGACGGACGGCTGTTCATCGGCAAGCTCGATGCCGGCGCTCCCCGTGTTTCCGAGCCGTTTCAGAATCTGGAGCTCGCGCTCGAGGCAACGCCCACGGGGGCGGCCTGCCGGATTCGCCTTGCGGCGCTCGATGCGGCTGGAAAGGTTCTGGCCGAAACCACGCGCGACGGAATGTCCCCGCAATGGCTCACCGGAGGGGTCGCGCTGGTCTGCAGCTCGGGCGCGATCGAGGACTCGCCCGACGAATCCGCCATCACCGTCACACCCAGCGGATTGAACAAGCGGGGCACGGAGCGCGGCGGCGCCATGCGGTTCTGGTTCCGCAACTGGACCGTTACAGGGGGCAGGGTTCGTGTCCACGAAAAGCGCGCCTGGGGACCCATCCTGTTTGCCATGCACACGGTCAGCCGCGGCGTGATGAAACTGACCGCGCAGATGGCGCCGGTAGGCCTGTCGAAGGAGCGCGTGCGTCTGCAACTCCAGCGTGGGCCGAAAGGCGACTGGCGCACTATCGCGACGTCGGCCATCGACCCGCTCGCCCGCACGGCCACGTTTCGAATTCCCAAATGGACCGCCGCCTCGGCCGTGCCCTACCGGGTCGCCTACAAGATGGGACGCGAGTATATCTTCGATGGCACGATACCGAAAGATCCGGTGGATAAGCCCAAGATCGTGGTAGCGGGCCTCTCCTGCAATAACGACTTCGGCTTCCCGCATTCCGACATCGTCCGCGGCGTGCGCCACTTCCAGCCGGACCTGGTGGCGTTTGTCGGCGACCAGATCTATGAGCGCGTCGCCGGATACGGCATCCAGCGATTGCCTCTCGAGACCGCCACGCTCGATTACCTGCGCAAATGGTATCTGTTCGGTTGGGAATATCGCGACATCCTTCGCGACACGCCCTCCATTTGTCTGCCTGACGATCACGACGTCTACCACGGCAATGTCTGGGGCGCGGGCGGACGCCATGCCGAGGGCGCGGGACAGGCTGCCCAGGACAGCGGCGGCTACATCGAACCGGCGGCGTGGGTCAACATGATGCAGCGCACGCAGACCAGCCACCTGCCCGACCCGGTCGACCCCACTCCCGTCGAGCAGGGGATTGGCGTGTACTACACCGAATTGCTCCGCGGCGGCGTCAGCTTTGCGCTGCTCGAAGACCGCAAATGGAAGTCGGCGCCGAAACAGATGCTGCCCGAAGCCAACATCGTGAACGGATGGGCGCGGAACCACGGCTACAACGCAGCCTGGGACGCGGACGCGCCCGGCGCCCAGTTACTCGGCCCTCGACAGGAGAAGTTTCTCGAGCAGTGGGCCGAGGATTGGAGCGGCGGCGCCTGGATGAAGGTGGTTGTCTCAAGGACGCTGTTCGCGAACCTGGCCACCCTGCCGCCGCCGGCCGACGACGACTCGGTCACCGGCAAGCTGCCCATCCTGAAGCCCGCGGGCTACGCCGAGGGCGAAGGCCACACCGCCGATCACGATTCGAACGCCTGGCCGCAGACTCCGCGCAACCACGCTCTGCGCGCCCTGCGGCGCTGTTTCGCCGTCCATATCACCGGCGACCAGCATCTGGGCAGCACGATTCAGTACGGCATCGACAACTGGAACGATGCGTCCTGGGCGATCTGCACGCCCGCGGTCTCGAACATCTTTCCGCGCCGCTGGTATCCGCCCAAGCCCGGCCGCGATCCGCGGCCGCACAGTCCACGCAATACGGGTGAATTTCTGGACGGCTTCGGCAATCGAATGACGGTCCACACCGTTTTCAATCCGCAGCAGATCGACGAAAAACCAAATCCGCTGATGGACCGTTCGCCCGGTTACGGCATTGTGGAATTCGATCGCGCGACCCGTAAGACTACGCTGGCCGTCTGGCCCCGCCGCGAGGATCCTTCGCAGCCCGGCGCCAAACCTTGCCCCGGCTGGCCCATCGCCATCCACCAGATCGACAACGGGTTCCCTCACCAGGGCCTGTTCCTCGATACGATCAGGCTGATGCGCCGCGACCTGTGCGTACAGGTGATTCGCGAGAGCACGGGCGAAATCGTCTACACGATGAGACTGACCGGACAGCCTTTCACTCTGCGTGTCTTCGAGGAAGGAGCTTACTCGATCAGAGTCTTCGATCCGGATGGGGATTATGACGAAACCCGCCGCGGAGTGTGGACGATTCGGACACCTGCCGTGTGAGATCCTGTGCAAAAGGAGTAAGGATGCTGAAGAAGAAGCTGATTGGATTGGTTCTTGCGGGCGTGCTGGCGGGCAGCGCGTTCGCCGCTGAAGTCTTTGTTCGCATTGGCCCGCCACGCCCGATCGTGGAAACGCGCGGTCCCATGCCGGGTCGCGGGTATGTCTGGATTTCCGGGTATCACAACTGGGATGGCCGCGGCCATGTATGGGTCCCGGGCAGATGGGAGCGGCCTCCACGGCCCCGCGCCCGCTGGGTGGAGCATCGCTGGCACAAACGCAGGGGCGGCTGGGTTCTGGTGGAAGGGCACTGGCGCTAGGTGGTTTCCAGCCTGCTACCGGGACCGCGCCATTACTGGCGCGGCTCAGAATGTGGGTCCTCAGCGCTACTCGCCGATTCTGAGCCGCGACAGTAATGGCGCGGTTCGATCTACGAGAACAAATTCTGGCTACGAACCACGCCGAAAAATCAGCGCAACTTCCCCTCTGGCGTCGGGTTTGCTCTGACTTCGGAGGAGGCTCCTCGACGAGGGGCCGTAGAGTAGTTCGTCGCGGGCGCTCGTATCGAACGGCATCAGCCGATCAGGCCGTTCGCCACGAACGCCCCGGCGTAAGCCAGCGCCGTCATATAGGCAAACTGCACGGCCGGCCATTTCCAGCCTCCCGTTTCCCGTCTCACGACCGCCACTGTCGACATGCACTGCATCGCAAACGCGAAAAAGATGAGCAGCGCTACCGCTCCTCCGGGCGTGAGATCGCGGCGGATGGCCTCTTGCAGCCCTTCGTTCTTCGAGTCCGGCTCCATGCCGTAGATCGTGCCCATCGTTCCAACAATCACCTCACGGGCCGCAAGCGAGGTGATCAGCCCGATTCCGATCTTCCAATTGAAGCCCAGCGGCCGGATCGCCGGCTCCACGGCATGGCCGATCTGTCCCATGATGCTCGCCTCGATCGCCGGCGGCTTGCCGTCCTTCAGCGGCAAGTGCGCAAGAATCCAAAGGACGATCGCCACGCTCAAGATCACGGTGCCCGCCCGGCGCACGAAAACCTTCGAACGATCGAGCAGCCGCAGCGACAGACCGCGCAGCGTGGGCCAGCGATAAGGAGGCATCTCCAGAATAAACGGCGTACGCGCGCTCTTCAGCACCGAGGATTTCAACAGCCACGCGGTGGCCACAGCCGCTACGAAACCGATAACGTACAGCCCGATCATGGCTGCGGCCCGGGCGCCAAGGAACTTGCCCAGGAGCGGTCGGTCGTGGATGAACGCCGCGATCAGGAGCGCGTACGGCATCAGCCGCGCCGAACAGGTCATGAGTGGCGCTATCAAAATGGTCGCGATGCGGTCGCGTTTGTTCTCGATGGTGCGCGTGGACATGATGGCCGGCACTGCGCAGGCATAAGCCGAGAGCAGAGGGATGAAGGACTTGCCCTGCAGTCCGACTCTGGCCATGGTGCGATCGGCGATCAGCGCCGCGCGCGCCAGGTAGCCGGAATCCTCCAGCACGCCGATGAACAGAAACAGGATCAGAATCTGTGGCAGGAATACGACCACCGATCCGACGCCGCCCCACACGCCCTCGATCAGCAGCGAGCGAAATACCGAATCCGGCAGCACTGCCTCGACCGCTTTGCCCGACGAAACAACCAGGCTCTTCACGCCGTCCATGAGCGGAACGGCGGCCGTAAAGATGCTCTGGAATACGGCAATAACCACCAGCAGGAAGATGAGCGGACCCGCCGCCGGATGCAGAAAAATCGCGTCGAGCTTGCGCGTCCAGTGCGGTGGAGCGGGCGCATGATAGCCGGCGCCCTCGCCGGCGCGCGCGGCCCAGCGGCGGCATTGCGGGATGTCGTTGAGCACCGGCAGCTCGAGCATCGGCTTCTTGCGAACCGCCGCTCCGTTCAGGAATTCCATCACGGCGCCCATGCCCTCGCCGCGGGATGCGCTGATCAGCGCCACCGGGGCGCCCAACTGTTGCGAGAGCGCGTCCACGTCCAGGCTGCCGCCGCGCCCCTTCAAATCGTCCGCCATGTTGAGCGCGATCAGCGTGGGCAAACCGAGCGCGAGGATCGGCGCGGCCAGCAGCAGATGCCGTCCCAGATTGGTAGAGTCCAGAATCAACAGGACGGCGTCGGGCCGGGGATGACCCGGGCGCAGTCCTTTGAGCACGTCGTGGGTGATCTGCTCGTCTTCCGACCGCGCCGCCAGGCTGTACAATCCGGGAAGGTCGATGAGCAGCGCGTGCTTGCCATGGTCCAGCTTGACCCGGCCCGTGCGCTGCTCCACCGTGACGCCTGGAAAGTTGGCGACTTTCTGACGCAGGCCGGTCAGCCGGTTAAACAGCGTGGACTTGCCCGAATTGGGTGGACCGATGATGGCGACAACCGCGGGCGCCGGGCCCACGCCTGTTGGCGGCAGTACCGAAGCCGCTGCGCCGCATCCGCCGCAGTCGCTCATACAGAATCCCGCGGCGCAATCCGCAATTTCAAACAAGACGCCGTCTCACGCCGCAAGGCGAACTCCGAACCATCCACGCGATAGACACGTGGGTCGCCGCCCGGCGCGGAGTGGGCCGCAACGACGCGCGCGCCCGGGAGAAAGCCCAGCTCCATCAGCCGCAACGCCTGGTCGTCAGGGAGGTCCAGCCGGTCGAGCAGGCCATGCTCCCCCCGGCGCAGCTCCGAAAGTGATGCCGCCGCAGGCGCTTTCCGGCCGCGCTCACTTTTGACACTCAGTTGCAGCATTCAATTCAGTATGGAACTGGAAGCACGTGTTGTCAAGGTGATGGGAGCGGCTTGCAGCATGCGGAAACGACAGTCAGTTGCATAAACGCGGCTCGGAACGTGTTGGCGTGCGCCTCAACAGTGAGAGAGATGGGCTCGGCGTAGCCGCCTCCGAGTGTGATGACGACGGGTACGCCGTCCGCCTTGCATTTCTCGAAAACCATCTCGTCGCGGCGGCGGAGCCCATCGTGAGTCAGCGCCAGCCGGCCTAATTTGTCCGACGCAAGCGCATCCACGCCGGATTGATAGAAGACAATCTGCGGCTGGAACTCGAATGCGCGGGCCAACGCCTGATCGAGAACGGACAGGTATTCGGCGTCGGTCGCGCCATCGGCCAGATCCACGTCGATCTTGCTGCGCTGCTTGCGGAACGGGAAGTTATTGCTGCCGTGCACAGAGAGCGTCAGCACTGCGGGCTCGTCCTCGAACAGCAGCGCGGTCCCGTCGCCTTGGTGAACATCCAGATCCACGACGGCGGCCCGCTCGATCCGCCGCTGCTGAAACAAGCTTCGGATGGCGATGGCCATATCGTTGAACACGCAAAAGCCGGACCCTTCCGACCGGAACGCGTGATGCGTCCCGCCGGCCAGGGCGCCGCCAACGCCGAGGGCCAGTGCGTCATCGGTTGCGCGAAGCGTGCCACCGACCGCTGCCAGCGTCCGGCGGACCAGCTCGGGCGACCACGGAAAACCGATTCGACGTACTGTGGATCGTGAGCGAGAGCTATCGTTTCGGGATCGGCTAAGGGCGCCGCCTCGAATTCAAAATTCCCTTCGGCCGCGAGCAGCTCGCGGAGCAGGCGATATTTTTGCGCCGGGAATTTGTGGCCCGGCGGCAGCGGGATCACATGGTCGTCGCAGTAGTACAGCTTCACTACGCGAACCGCACCTTCACATCCGGCCGGTTCTCCAAATGCACGGTGTCGATAAACCGCACCCGCGCCGGATTCAGCGTCATCACAATCGACTGCGTGCGAATCCCGTCGCCGAAGAATCGGATGCCCTTGAGCAGATTCCCGTCTGTCACCCCGCAGGCCGCGAAGAGCACGTTGCGGCCCGGCGCCAGCTCCTTGGTCGTGTAGACCTTCCTGTGGTCGTGGATTCCCATCGCCTGCATGCGCTCGGCCTGTGCTCCATCTTTCACCACCAGCCGTCCGAGGATCTCGCCGTTCAGGCACTGCAGCGCCGCCGCGGTCAGCACGCCTTCCGGCGCTCCACCCGACCCCATCACCGCATGCACGCCGGTTCCCGAAACCGCCGCCGCTATCCCGGCGGAAAGATCGCCATCGGCGATCAGCCGGATGCGCGCCCCCGCCTCGCGGATATCCGTGATGAGCTGCTCGTGCCGCGGCCGATCGAGCACCACGATCACCAGATCGTCCACGCCGCGCTGCAGCCGCCTGGCGATGGACTTCAGATTCTGCTTCACCGGCGCGTCCAGATCCACCGAGCCCTTGGCGGCCGGCCCCACGATGATCTTCTCCATGTAGCAATCCGGCGCGTGCAGCAGACCGCCGTGCTCGGATGCCGCCAGCACTGTAATCGCTCCGCCCGCTCCGGACGCGCACAGATTGGTGCCCTCCAGCGGATCGACGGCGATATCCACCTTCATGGCGCCGGCTTGGTCCTTCGACGCTCCCACCTTCTCGCCTATGTACAGCATCGGGGCCTTGTCCCGCTCGCCCTCTCCGATCACGATCGTGCCTTCAATTCCGATCGTATCCAAGGTGGCGCGCATGCTTTCCACCGCCGCGCGGTCGGCGCCATCGGCGTCGCCCATCCCCATTGTGCGAGCGGACGCGATCGCCGCCTGCTCCACCACCCGCAGCACTTCCAGTGAGAGATCGAACATGGTACAGTGTTTTCTCCTCATGGACAATATCACAATTCTGGTTCTATCCGATCCCACCGACCGCGAGCTCGCTATGCTGGAGTCGCTGCCGGCCTCCACATCCATCGCCGTGGGCAACAACGTTGCAGCGTTTGAAAACCTCGCGCCCGAAGCGAAGGTGATCTTCAACTGGTCCGGCGGTCGGCAGTTGATGCAGCAGGTCTGGAAGATGGCCCCGCGCGTCGAGTGGGTGCATTCCCGCGCCGCGGGCTTGGACAGTCTTCTATTTCCCGAGCTGGTGGATAGCCCCGTGCCGCTGACCAATGGACGCGGCGTGTTCAGCCAGTCGCTGGGCGAATTCGTGATCGGAGCGGCGCTGTTCTTCGCCAAGGATTTCCGGCGCATGTTGCGCAACCAGGCTGCCGGCGTTTGGGAACAGTTCGATGTCGAAGAAGTGCGCGGACAGACCATGGGGATTGTCGGGTATGGCGATATCGGCCGCGCTTGCGCCAAGCGCGCGCATGCCATGGGGATGAAGGTGCTGGCGCTCCGCCGCAGGCCGGAGCTGTCGGAGGACGACAGCTTCGTCCAACGGGTGTATCCGCTCGACCGCATGCTCGAAATGATGCCCGAATGCGACTACGTAGTCGCCGCCGCGCCGCTGACGCCCGCCACGCACGCCCTCATTGGCGAGGCGGCCATCAATGCCATGAAGAAGACGGCGGTGGTGATGAACGTCGGACGAGGCCCTGTCGTCGAAGAAAAGGCCCTGATCCGCGCTCTCGAGTCGGGCCGCATCCGTGGCGCCGCGCTGGACGTGTTCGAGCACGAGCCGCTGCCCGACGGCCATCCGTTCTATAAGCTGGAAAATCTGTTGCTATCGCCGCATTGCGCCGACCACACGCTGGACTGGCTACAGCAAGCTATGCAATTCTTTATCGACCAATTTGGGCGGTATGCGGCAGGCGAGCCGCTGCGTAATGTGGTGGACAAGAGGGCCGGGTATTGAGGCGCTGGCGCGGCACTCTAATCCAGTGTTCCCACGCGCGGCCAGCCGTCTTCCCAAACCATCGTTGAAATCTGGAGGGAAGGGGCTGCCCGTCGTACCGTGGTAGGCGTGGAAGAACAGCACATCGCGGCCCGTTTCCTGAAGGATGGTGTCACGGGCCTCGCCAGTTCGGCGTAGTGGCCTCGATCACCCGAGGGCTGTTTCTCGTTCTCGTCGGTCGCGCCCAAGCGCCGGTTTGGGACGTCAAGATGTTGAGGGCTACTTGGGTTGCAGCGCTCTTTGCCTTCCAACATGATAATTACACATTGCGTAATTTCATCTCTTGACATGTTTACATAGATCGATTATCCTTAGAAGTTGATGGAGGTCGCCTTTCATGATGCCAATTTGGATCGAATGGAAATCGACGCTGGCTTTGATGGCGGATACTCGCCAGCGTTGGTTCGGGCGTTTCGGATGAGGATGCAGGCGATACGAGGCGCCATCGACGAGCGGGCCTTCTATGCTTTGAAATCTCTTCATTTTGAAAAGCTCAAGGGGGACCGCAAACATCAACATTCCATGCGATTGAACAAGCAGTGGCGTCTGATTCTGGAGCTACGGAGACAGGGGCAACAAAAGGTCGTTTGGGTGATGGGTATTGAGGATTACCACTAAAGGGGGCGAAATGGCAAACAGAACACCAGCGGAAGTTTTTGCGCCCGGCGAGTTTATCGGCGAAGAGTTGGATGCTCGTGGGTGGAGCCAGCTTGAACTGGCAGAGGTCCTTGCGCGACCGCCCAAATTGGTGAGTGAACTGATTGCGGGTAAACGAGCGATCACGCCAGAGACCGCGAAGGGCCTCGGTGCAGCGTTTGGAACCGGACCGGAGTTCTGGATGAATCTGGAACGAGATTACCAACTTTCCAGAACGGTTCACGATGACTCTTCTGTGGAGCGCCGTTCTAAGTTGTACGCCAAGGCTCCGGTCAAGGAAATGATGAAGCGCCACTGGATTGAGCCTTCGGAAAATATCGACGTTCTCCAGAAGCGAGTGTTGGATTTCCTCCATATCGCCAGCATCGACGATGAGCCGTGGCTCGCCCATGCGGCGAAGAAGGGATCGTACGACGAGGTTTCCCCAGCTCAATGGGCATGG
>WNFM01273722.1_pt1 | contig 17576 bp, 17 predicted proteins | sample 5400271 | NCBI WGS metagenome assembly WNFM01 (sample SAMN13153352, study PRJNA577476) | soil metagenome | isolation source: 60 cm saprolite on Douglas fir-dominated hillslope | place: USA:California | collected 2013-09-17 | reverse complement strand
CGTGACCACCGAGCTCGTCGGCAATGTTCCGCCCCTCCTGCTCGAGCAGGTCCGCGATCACGACGTTCGCGCCCTCGGCGACGAAGCCGCGCGCATGGCTGGCGCCCATTCCACGGGCACCGCCCGTGACGATCACTGTTCGATTGTCGAAACGTTTCATGACTGTTTCTCCTTTACCACTCGACGCGTGCCAACCGGGGACCTGCTTCGCTCATGGGGCGGTGCACACCAAGCTCACCTGGACGCGACCTTGACGGGAGCAGACAGGAAGCTGGGTGGCGCCACGACGCCGGCGGCGAGTTGGTCGAGCACGTAGTCGACGAGGAAGTTCGTGCCGCCGGTCCCATGCTTCGTGTAGATGGGGGTCATCAGGGCTCGTTCCTTCGAGGTGTAGTCCGGGGCCCACTGGCCGGAGGCGTTCAACCAGGTGATCGGATGGGCCCCGGCCTGCGTCATGAGGGCCTTGGCGTCCTCGTGTGCCTCTGTCGTCACGTCGCCTGAGCAGTCGCTGACGAAGTAGACCTCGAACCCGTCCTTGAGAGCTGCGAGTACCGACTGGGAGAGACAGGTTCCGGTCACGATGCCGGCCATCATCAGCTTCCTGCGCCGGGTGGCGTCGATGGCAGCGCGGAACTTCGGGTCCGACCAGGCATGCGTCGTTGTGCGGTCGATTGGCGTGATCTCGGGGAAGATGGCTTGGATCTCCTTGAAGATGGGGTCGACGAGAACGCTCCCCTTCGCGCCGATGGTGGTCAGCACCGTCGGCACGCCCAGAGCTTTCGCGGCCGCGGCAAGGCCACTGACGTTGTTGACCAGGAGGGTCCTATCAATGGAATTCACGGCCAAGCCGACCGCCGGCTGATGATCGATGAGCACCACCGCCGAGTTCTCGATGGTTAGTTCGTTCGGATTGCTCGTCATGAGCGTGTTCTCCCTTTCAATTGCTCGAAGTGGCGGCCGCGTCACCGTCCAACCTCGAAGGTCACGCCCTGGCTCATAGCAAGACGCCTGCCAGCGCGATGCTGATGGCTCGAATAGGGATTGGGCGCGCGGTGAGCGCCGAGACTACGTCAATTGCCGAGAGGTCGGCGTCGGGGCCTTATCGGCGCTCTTGTCTAGGTGTTGATCGCGTCGTCGTAGGGGAACGGCAACGGTATGCTGTCGGCGGCTGCGGTGGTCCACCGCTCGCAATTCGGAAGCGTTCCAGTAGTAGGAAAGGGACCGGTGGTGTTCTACCCGGAGGACCCGCCTGGATCCTCAGGCGCTCCGCGGCGCGATCGGCCTCACCCTCCAGCGCATGTAGGCGACAAATCTGCACACCACAAGCAGGAGAGCCGTCGTAATCGCGGAACTCACTTCACCGCGTGCCGTGTGAAGAATGGTGGCACCGACCATCACCACCATCAACCCCGCGGCTGCGCAGGGAACTAACCAGGGCAGCACGCGCGAAATGCCGGGCAGGGTCAGTCCGACCGCGGCCAACACTTCGGCCACGCCCAGAAAAAGGCGGAAGGCTGGCGGTATCGATGCGTTCATCAGCTCCACCATGGCCGCTGGGGGGAAGAGAAAGATCCAGCCATGTGCGAAGAAGGCCACCGCCAGCAGGACCTGGAGCACCCACAGCGTAACGTTCATCAGCGTCCTCCGTTAGACGAGTTCAGCGCGTGGGATTCGGCGTCGTTCGCCGCCGCTGGCTGATCGGACGGAATCGCTTGAACCGGAGGATCCTCGAGCAGCTCCCGGACCCGCGGAATCACCTCTCGCCCGTAGAGCTGGATCGTCGCCATCCGCTGTTCGTGGGGCACCCGCCCGACCGCGTAGGCCAGGTCGAATCGACTGAGCCCGAGCAGCGAAATGGCCCCCGCCAGCTTGGTCGCGACGGTTTCGGGCGATCCGACATACAGCGATCCGGCGGCGATCTCGGCTTGGAATTGCTTCATGGTGGGGCGTGCCCAGCCGCGCTCGCGAGACGACGCCTCGAGCGCGTCCTTCCAGTGCGGCCATTGCATCTCAACCGCTTCCCCGTCCGTCTTTGCAACCTATCCGAGCGAGTGCATGCCGATGGGCAGCGGCGGGTTGGTGCGAATCGGCTGGGAGGTCCGCCGATGACGGCCAGCATCAGTGGCAGTCCGTAGCGGGCGGCCCGGATCACCGACTGCGGGCTGCCACCGACACCCACCCACGTGGGGAGGTGTCCGGCTGGGAGAGGAGGACTCACGTACTGTTCTTTGAGCGGTGATCGGGTGGTGCCGGACCAGGTGACGGGCTGGTCTCGGAGCAGGCGCGTGAGCAAGTCGAGCTTTTCCTCGAACAGCGTTTCGTAGTCGGCGAGGTCGAATCCGAACAGTGGGAAGGACTCGGTCAGCGAGCCGCGGCCGACGATGAGTTGGGCGCGGCCGTTCGATACCGCGTCGAGGGTCGCGAACTCGGTGTACACCCTCACCGGATCCTGTGTGCTCAGTACCGTCACGGCAGTGCCGAGCCGGATGCGTTTTGTTCGACCGGCGATCGCGGCCAACATCACGTGACCTGCGGAGTCCATCAAGTCGGGCCGGTAGTGCTCGCCGATGTTGAACGAGTCGATCCCGACCGCGTCGGCGAGGACGGCCTCCTCGATGGTGTTGCGGATGACGACGTCGCCGTCGAGCGGTTGACCGGACTCGTCGATCGTCAGGTAGACTGGCGTATCCAGTCCGAACTCAACCATCGGTCATACCTCTCGGTTCCCCGTTTCCGCCTCAGCCCAAACGGCTCCCGCTGCCCGTCTTCTGGACGACCTTGCCTACGTAGGCGCCCAGGTTCAGCTCGACGTCGCTGCGCTGCTGCAAACCCTGCTCCAGCGCCTGCGCGACGATGGAAGCCGTGGCCGGACGGACGAGGGCCTCCGCAAAGGCGCCCATCTCGGCGGTCAGCGCGTCGTCGGCCGGAAGCGACACAGCGTTGACGAAGTGCTTGATATCGGCCAGCGCGAGCAGATCGAAACGCGAGACCCGCTCCGCGAAGGCATTGACGAACCCGACGAACTCCGCGTCGGGAACGGCGCGGTTGACGTATCCGTACCGCTCGGCGAGCTCCCCGTCGAAGTCCTGACCGCCGAGCAGGATCTCGAGTGCCCGCCCGCGACCGACGATCCCCGGCAGACGCGTCGAGGGCCCGCCGCCGGGCACGGTGGCGAACCCGACCTCAAACTGCCCCAGCACCGCGCGCTCCCGACTGGCGAAGCGGATGTCGGTGGCAAGGGCGAATTCGCTGCCCGCACCGCGAGCCCTGCCCCGCAGAGCGCTGATCGTCACCGCCGGAGACTTGCCCAGCCGGATGAGCAGGTCCGCCCAGTAGTGGAAGGGCGTGGGCGCCGCCGGCAACATTGCGAAGGCGGAGTGATCGGCCGTGATGTCGTAGTGGGCCAGGAAGAAGTCGGGATCGGCGCTGTCGAAGACCACGACGGCCACTCGCTTGTCCTGCTCGATCTCGGTGAGCAGATCACGCAGCGCGACGATCATCACCGGGTCGATGAGGTTGATCGGAGGGTTGTCGAAGGTCACGCGCCATAGCGACGGCGTCGATCTGTCCAGACTGAAGCGCGTCTGTGCCATGTGCGCTCTCCTTCACGTTCCCTGTGTGCTCATGGCACGGCCCTCCTGAGCTCGCGTTCCGCCTGGAACCAGTCCTCCCACTCGCGGCTTGGTTCGCCGCCGCGTTCTTCAAATAGCTCGTAGGCGCGACGTGCGATGTCGCCGTGCGTCGGGTCGCCCTTGAGCCGCGCGGGCTGATTCGGGCTGTCTTCCGTCGCGGTCGGCACGGTGCGAGGTGTGCCGGCAGTCTGATTCAAGGGCTCTCGACCCTTGCGGGGACGCGGGATAGACATGATTTGTTCCCTTTCACGAATCGCCGAGGCTCAGAGTCGGCCTTCGTTCTGCAACCGCTGTTGGATCTCGCCGATCCGCTGTTGGGCGGCCTGCAGCGTCGCGGCGCTGGTATGCACCGAATGGCGTCCGAGCACGAGATCGTGGGCTTGCGGAGCCGCCGACCCAACCACGAACTCCGCATCGGTCTCCGCCACGAACTCGATCGCGTCATTCTAGGGCTCGAAAATCGCAAGGTCGCCGCCTTTCACCACCTCGGGGACAAGAAGGCGGCCGCTGCTCGCTGCGACCCAGCAAATCGTATGGTCGATGGCCGGTTGGTAGCGCCAGGACATGCCGGCTCGCAAACGCACCGCCAGGTAGTTGATCGAGGCCGGCCTCTTGAGCGAGCTGACCGCCCCCCCATGGGTCCCGAGCAGCACACGCGCCGGACCGTCGCGCGCCACCGTCTCGGGCGCCTGGTAGACGTTTTCCACCGGTCCGAGCTCTTCGTCGGGCGGCAACGCGAGCCAGAGCTGGAAGCCACGGGAACGGCCCGTGTCGCCGGGTCCCCCGCCGTGCCAGGCTCCGTGACCTGCCTTGAACCATTCAACCCCGCCTTCCCGCACTACCCCGGTCGCTCCACTCGTATCTTCGTAACGGACGCTTCCCTCGAACAGGTATGTCACCGTCGCGATCCCCGAGTGCGGGTGCAGGCCGTTCCCCGGGAATGAGGTTTCGCCCATGTCGAAGAGGTCCAGGAAGACGAACGGTTTGAGCACCTGACCAAGGCCACCGGGGCTCATCAGCCGCGTGATCGGGCCTTCGCGGGTCCCTCTGGTCCGATGGACGATCTTCCGCGGCCGGGCTGGGGCGGGGTTGGGCGAGTTTCGTGCGTTGGCTTCAGTCACTGTGAACTCCGTTGTTCCATTTGAGGAGGGCATGCCGATGAAGGCGTCCGCGGTCCTCCGCCGGGACGCGCGTGCGGAACGGGACGTCCCAGACGCCGCTGGTGAGGCCGAATGCGACGTCACCGCCGCGCGCGCTGTGGTGGTAGAGATGCTGCCTCCGGATGTAGCGGAAGTAGCGCCACCGGAAGCGATGGAAGTGCACCGAGTAGTGGATCCACTCCTCGATCACGTAGCACTGCAGGATGGTGGCCACGAACACGGGGGCGGTGGGCACGGGCGCCAGGTAGCTGGGCAGCGCGAGCAGCACCGCGAACGGGATCGTATCGAAGCTGCCGTTGACGTGTCGGCCGTCCCACGGGCGCAGGTGGTGGTCGCCGTGCGAGCGGTCGAACACGAGGTGCAGAGCGCGCTGGAGCCAGCCCGGACCGTTGGGGAATCGCCCGTGCAGGACGTGACGGTGCACGAGGTACTCGACGAGGGTCCAGGCCACCACCCCGGCGGCGATGGACGGGGCGGCCGTCCCGCCATCCTCACGGAGGGCGACGGTCGCGACGGCCAGCGCGTAAGCCGTGTAGGCGACGGTCACCGGATAGAAGCGGGACCGCGCCGTGCGCGCCTCCTCGGCCATGTCGACGCCGGGCGGAGGCGCGATCGGCCGCGGGATCCCGTCGCGCGACTTCAGCACCCAGCCGCGGTACATGCACGTCATCGGCCTTCGGCTCCGGCGCGCCCGAGCGCGACGGCCCGCTCCTCCTCCGCCTGCCATCCTCCGCCGAGCGCCCGATAGAGGTTCACCACGGCCACGAGCTGGTCGCGCCGCGTCTGGGCGAGGCCGATCTCGGCCGGGAAGAGCTGCTGCTGGGCCTCGAGCACCTCGAAGTACGCCGAGAGCCCCGAGGCATAACGCCGGTTGGCCAGCCGCACGGCTTCCTGGTACGCGGTCACCGTGCGCCCGCGCTGAAGCCTGGTCTCGACGAGCTTCGTCCGGTCCACGAGCGCTCGCGATACCTCGCCAAACGCATTCGCGGCAGTCGCCTCGTACCGGATCGTCGCCTGCTCCCACTGCGCCCGGACCGCCTCGTAGTTGCGCTTGATCCGTCCGCCCTGGAACAGCGGGCCCAGCAGGCCGGCGCCGACGTTCCAGGTCTTGCCGTGGGAGAAGAGGTCGCCGAGCTCGGGGCTGACGTTGCCGAAAAGGCCGGTAAGGCTCAGCCGCGGGAAGAAGTCGGCCTTGGCCACGCCGACGTTCGCGTTCGCCGCGATCAAGAGCTGCTCCGCCTGGCGAAGGTCGGGCCGCCGCTCCAGAAGCGTCGAGGGCAGTCCGGGCGGGACGTCCGGCGGGACCCCCATTCGCGGCCCCTCGCGAGGGATCGGCTGCGGATTCCGGCCCACCAGGAAGTTGATCTGGTTCTCCCTGGCCACGATCGCGCGCTCGATCTCGGGGATCTGCGCGGCGACCTGCCCGAGGGACGCCGCGGCGCGCGCCGTTTCCAGGGCCGAGGCGGCCCCGCCCTCGAGCCGGCGGTTGAAGAGGTCGTACGTGTCCTGGAAGGCTGCGGTCGTGTGCCTCGCGATCACGAGCTCCTCGTCCAGCTCGCGCAGCTCGATGTAGGCGACGGCCACGTCCGACACCAGCGACAGGAGGACGCCGCGGCGCCCCTCCTCGGTCGCGAGGTACTCGGCCCGGGCCGACTCGTTGAGGCGCCGGATGCGGCCCCAGAGGTCCAGCTCCCACGAGAAGCCGGCTTCCACCGTCCACTGCGTCTGCGTGGCGCCGGGGGGGTTGACGAACTGGTCCGCGCGCGCTCGCTGCCAGCGGCCCTCGTAGTCGACGGAAGGGAAGAGCTGCGAGCGCGCGATCCCATACCGCGCCCGCGCCTCCTGCACCCGCGACGCGGCCAGGCGCGCGTCGAAGCCCTTGCGGAGCGCTTCGTCGATGAGGGCCTTCAGGACCGGGTCGTCGAATACGTCCCACCAGGGGACGTCGGCGAGCGAGCGCGCCTCGGCCGCCCGCTCGTCGCCGTAGAAGCCCTCGGGGACCGGCACCGAGGGACGCTTGTAGCTCGGGCCGACGGCGCAGCCGGCGAGGGCGAGGCCGAGCACGGCCATCGCGGCGGACCGTCCCGCGTGTCGGGCCAAGTTGCTAGGCCCCCGCGGGTGCCGAGGCGGGCTCGGGAGGCGAGGCGCGCCGGCGCTCGCCGCCGGCCAGGCGCTTCACGACGACAAACAGCGTCGGGATGAGGAAGATCGCGATGCCGGTCGCGGCGAGCATCCCCGAGATCACGGTCGTGCCCAGGATGCGCCGGCCCGCCGCCCCGGCGCCGCGCGCCGTCCAGAGCGGCACGCAACCGAGGAGGAACGCGAACGACGTCATCAGGATGGGGCGCAACCGGAGCCGCGCGCCCTGGAGGGCGGCATCGACGAGCGGCTGGCCCCGCTCGAGGGCGTCCTTCGCGAACTCCACGATGAGGATCGCGTTCTTGGCCGCGAGCCCGATCAGCATCACGAGCCCGATCTGCCCGTAGACGTCGAGGGCGAACCCTCGACTCCACAGGCCAATGAAGGCGCCGACCACCGCAACGGGCACCGACAGCAGCACGCTGAAGGGCAGCGACCAGCTCTCGTAGAGCGCGGCCAGGATGAGGAAGACGAAACCCAGGGAGAGGCCGAAGACGATCCCGGATCGGCCGGCGGCCCGCCGCTCCTGGAACGACAGGTCCGCCCAGTCGTAGCTCATCTCCGGGGGCAGGACCTGATGCGCGACGTCCTCGAGGGCGGCCATGGCCTGCCCCGAGCTGTAGCCGGGGGCGGGCTGGCCGGTGACCTGGACGGCGCGGAACAGGTTGAAGCGCTGCGTGTACTCGGGACCGAAGACGCGACGCGACATCACCACCGTCGAGAGCGGGACCATGTCCCCGTCGCTGTTGCGGACGTAGAAGCGGTCGACGTCTTCCGGGACCAGGCGGTCCTCGGCCTCCGCCTGCAGGAAGACGCGCCACTGTCGACCGAAGCGGTTGAACTGGTTCACGTAGATGCCGCCCAGGAAGGCCTGCAGCGTCTGGTATACGTCGGCCACCGCGACGCCCTGCTTGAGGGCCTTGTCCTGGTCGACGTCGGCGTAGACCTGGGGCACGCCTGCGCGGAACGTGGAGTTGACGCCCGCGAGCTCGGGTCGCTTGCGGGCCGCCTCGAGGAACTTCTGGAGGCTGTCGCTGAGCAGCTCCACGCTCCCGCCACTCCGGTCCTGCAGCCAGAACGAGAAGCCTCCGGCGTTGCCGATCCCGGGGATCGCGGGCGGCGCGAACGCGAACGCGACGGCCTCCGGGACCTGCGCGCGCAGCGCGGCGTTGAGCGAAGCCAGGATCTCCGCGGAGGAGAGCCCGGCCGCGCGCCTCTCGTCCCACGGATCGAGGGCCGCGAAGAAGAACGCGGTGTACGAGGCCGAGGTGCGCGTGAGGAGGCTGAAACCGTTGATGGTGACCACGCTGTGCACGCCCTTGAAGTCCTTCAGCATCGCCTCGATCTTCCGGGTCACCGCGTCCGTGCGCTGGAGCGAGGCCGCGTCGGGGAGCTGCACGTTCATGATGAAGAAGCCCTGGTCCTCGTCCGCGACAAACCCTGTGGGCAGCCGGCTGCCCAGACCGCCCGCGAGCACGGCGAAACCGGCCAGGATCATTAGGCTCAGCGCCGTCTTGCGGACGAGCCCGTGGGAGAGGCTGACGTAGCCGTGCGTCGCCCGTGCGAAGCCGCGATTGAACGCGCCGAAGAAGCGTCCGAGCGCTCCGCGGGACTCCCGCCGCGGCTTCAGCAGCAGCGCCGAGAGCGCGGGCGAGAGGCTGAGGGCGTTGAAGGCGGAGATGACCACGGCGATGGCGATGGTCACCGCGAACTGCTGGTTCAGCCGCCCCTGGATCCCGCCGATCAAAGCGATCGGTATGAACACGGCGGAGAGGACGAGCGCGATCCCGACCACCGGCCCCGAGACCTCGGACATGGCCTTGAGGGTCGCCTCGCGCGGCGAGAGCCCCTCTTCGATGTGGTGCTCGACCGCTTCCACCACCACGATCGCGTCGTCCACGACGAGCCCGATGGCCAGGATGAGCGCGAAGAGAGAGAGGGTGTTGATCGAGAAACCGAGGAAGGGGAACAACGCGAACGTGCCCACGAGCGACACCGGGACCGCGACGAGCGGGATGAGGGTGGCGCGCCAGTTCTGCAGGAACAGGAAGACGACGACGAGCACGAGGATCGTGGCCTCGAAGATGGTGGTGACGATCTCCTTGATGCCTTCGGTGACGGGAAGCGTGGTATCGAGGGCCACCGCATACTCCATGTCGCTCGGGAAGCGCGCCTGGAGCTCGCCCATCATCTTCTTTACGCCATCGGCCACGGCAAGGGCGTTGGCGCCGGGCGCCTGGAACACGGCCACGAGGGCGCTCGGGCGGCCGTTGAAGCGCCCGGATTGGTTGTAGGTCAGGGCGCCGAGCTCGATCCGCGCGACGTCCCTGAGCCGCACCGCCGCGCCGTCGGGGGTAAGGCGCACGACGACGTTGCCGAACTCCTCGGCAGTGATCCGTCGGCCGTGCGAGCGCACGGTGTAGGTGAGCTCCTGTCCCGGCGGCGCCGGCTCCGCCCCGAAGCGGCCCGAGGGGTTGACCGTGCTCTGCTGCTGCACCGCCTTCACCAGGTCCGGGACGGTCAAGCCGAGGGTGGCCAGCTTGTCCGGCTTGACCCAGATCCGCATGGCATACTCCGCCAGGCCGAAGTTGAGGACCTGGCCTACGCCGTTGACCCGGTACAAGGCGTCGTTCACGTTGATGACCGCGTAGTTGCCCAGGAAGAGCGCGTCGTAGGTGCCCTTGGGCGAGTGGATCGCGATGACGAGCAGCGGGAGCCCGACGGTGCTGCGGTAGGTCAGGCCGAATTGGTTCACGTCCGCGGGCAGATTGGGCTGCGCCTGGGAAACCCGGTTCTGCGCGTTCACCTGGTCGATGTTGACGTCGCTCTCCACGTCGAAGGTGACGGAGAGGGTCATGGTGCCGTCGCTGGCGTTCGTGGACTGGACGTAGAGCATCTTGTCCACGCCGTTCATCTGCTGCTCGATCGGCGTGGCCACCGACTGCTCGATGGTGAGCGCGTCGGCTCCCGTGTACGTGGTCTGGATCTGGATGACGGGGGGAATGATGGACGGGTACTGGGCGATGGGCAGGCCCGAAAGGGCCACCACGCCGAGGATCACGGTCAGGACCGCGATGACGATGGCGACGATCGGCCGGTCGATGAAGAACCGCGTCATGGCGTCGCCTGCGCGACCGGGCTCGAGGCGGGGGCCGGCTTCGCCGTGACCGGCGTGCCCGGCCGCAGATACTGCAGACCGGACACGATCACGCTCTCGCCCGCACGGAGCCCCTTCTCGATGACCCAAAGGTCGCCGACGCGCGGCCCCGTCTCGACGGAGCGGATCTCCGCCTTCCCGTCCGGGCCCACCACCGCGACCCGCGACCCACCCTGCAGCTCGGTGACGGCGCGCTGGGGAACCAGGAGGGCACCCGGCCGGATCGCCAGCTCCGCACGGACGCGGGCGTACTGCCCGGGGCGCAGGATGTTGTGGGGGTTCGGGAAGAAGCCCCTGACGGTCAGGGTGCCGGTCTTCACGTTGACCTCGCGGTCCACCAGCACGGCCTTGCCCCTCTCCGGGAAGACGCTCCCGTTTCCGAGGATCAGCTCCAGGGACGGGCCCCGCTCGGTGGTCGGATAGTTCGCCCGGTTGATGAGGGCGGCCCGGTCCATGTACTCGCGCTCGGAGATCCCGACCGTTACCCGGATGGGATCGACGGTCGAGACCGTGGTCATGACCGTCTGCGTGTTGACGAGGTCGCCCACCTGGGCCTTCGCGATGCCGACGATCCCCTCGATGGGAGACGCCATCCTCGTCCAGTCCAGGTTGAGGGCGGCCTGTCGCACGCCCGCTCCCGCCGCGGCCACTCCCCCACGCGCGTCGCGCTCGGCGGCGAGCGCGTTGTCGAGCTCCTGCTGGCTGATGGCCTTGTCCGCGGCGAGGGGCGTGAAGCGCTCGACGTCCTTCGTGGCCTTCGCGAGCTGGGCCTCGGCCCGGGCCAGCGTGCCCTCGGCCTGCTCCAGGGCGGCCCGGAACTGGCGCGGATCGATCTCGAACAGAGGAGCGTTGCGCCCTACGAACTGGCCTTCCTTGTAGAACTGCTTGAGGAGGTAGCCTTCCACCTTCGGCCGGATGTCCGCGTTCACGGAGCCGTCGAGGGTGCCGATCCACTCCCCCATGATTGGCACGTCCCTCTGGGCGACCGGAACGACGAGCACCTCGACCGGCGAAGGCGGCGGCGCCTGCTTGCCCGCGCAGCCTGGCGCGAGCAGGAGGGCGGTCAGGGCCAGGGCGAGACTACCGCGTCGCGGTTGCCGGCGGCCTTCATCCTTCAATCGCATCCCCTGTCCTTCAGTACGCGCGATTCAACCGTCGCCCAATCCGGCTCGGTGACGGAGAAAGCAAGCGCCGCGCCAGACCCAACTCCTTCTGCTGCCGCTACTTTGGTTTCGGCGATGGTGTCCGTGATGCCTTGGGATCGGCAATTGCCCACCTGTCGGCAGTGCCGGCGGGCGATGGCGGTTGCGGCGGGGCGATCATCATGTCGTTGAACTGCGTCACGAGTGCGCTCTCATGCGGTCCGGGGTTGTTTCGGAAGGGTCTGGCCTGTTCGACCAGGATCTCTTCTGCCTCGGTGCCAAGCGCCTTGATGGTCCCTTCGATGAACTCCTTCAGGGGCATCGCCCGCGGCTCCTCGTTGCTATTCAGCAGATCCGTCTGTACCCACGGAGGAGCCATTTCCAGGACGTTGACTGAAGTAGCCTTGAGTTTGTAGCGCTGCGACAGGACGTACGAATGCAGCGCGGCCTTCGTCGCCGAGTACACCGCGGTCAACGCCAGGGGAACAAATGCGAGCGCCGAGGTGTTATAGATGACCGTCGCTCTTTCCTGCTTCTTCAGGTGCTCGATCAAGGCCGCTGTCAAGCGGATCGGTCCCAGCAAGTTGGTCGCGACCGTCGAGGTGAGGAGCCGATCATCGACGCTCCCCGCGGCGTCGTCGATCAGCATGAGCCCGGCATTGTTGATGAGCACATTGAGCGCCGGATAGTCCGCAATCAGCTTCTTCGCAACCGCGGAGATGCTCGCGGAGTCCGCAATGTCCAGTTCCAACGAATGCATGCCCGGATTGGCCTGGGTAGTCGCGTCCAGCTTGCTCTTCCGGCGGCCGGCGATGATGACGGTGTTGCCAAGCTCGTGAAAAGCCTCGGCTAGCCCTCGACCGATGCCGGACCCACCACCGGTGATGAAAATGGTGTTTTCGGTGAGGTTCATAGAGGTCTCCTGGATTTGAGATGGATGGATGACTTGGCTCAGCCTGTGAAACGGTCGCCAAACATCGGCAGGCCGCTCTTCGACTCGGCTTGTGTCGCCTCGTCTTGCAAGACGTCCCAATGCTCAGCGAGGCGGCCGTCCTCGATCCTGACAATGTCCGCGGCGACCCAGGCGACGGGCCGGCCGGTTCCCGAGAAGCGTCCGTGTACGATGACGTAGTCCCCCTCCGCGACGATCAGCTGATGTTCGTAGCGCAGAGTGTCGGGTGTGCTGCGGACCAAAGTGAACAGCCCTTCGCGACCCGGTCCGATGTGTGCGCTGTGCTGGATGTAGGTGTCCGACCAGAACCTCGCGGCCGCCGCATAGTCGCGCTTGTTGAACAGGGTGTCGAAGGCCTCCAGCACCAGCGCTTTGTTGTGATCGAGTGTGGTCTTCGGCATCTTGGTCTCCATTCGGGTGGTTCAGACCGCGCCTGCGGTTCCCGGTGTGCCTCAAAGCTTTGAACCACCGTCCACTCGAACGGTGTCGCCCGTGATCCATCGGGCATCGTCCGATGCAAGGAAGGCGACGACAGGGGCGATATCCTCAGGTCGCGCGAGACGTTGGATGGCCTGCATGCTCAACGCGTATTTCTGTCCGGCGTCTGTCTTTGCGAAGTGCGACATGTCGGTGTCCACGATGCCGGGAGCCACGGCGTTGACCCGAATTCCGCGCGGGCCAAGCGCGGCGGCGAGGTGTTTCACCAGCGTGTCGGTCGCTCCCTTCGTCGCCGCATAGGCCGCCAGCGTGCCAACCACCGCATGTGCGGCGACCGACGAAACGAAGACGATGCTGCTGCCATTGCCCAGAATGGGAAGCGCCTGCTGGACGAGAAAGAAAGGCGAGCGAACATTGACGGCGAACAGGCGGTCGAAGTCCTCGACCGTCGTGTCCTCGATGCTCGCCGACTTCGACACGCCTGCGTTCGCGACGAGGACGTCCAGCCGGTCGCCAACGATGCCACGAACCTGCCTGGCCAGGTTGTGTGCCCCGTCCGGAGCAGCCAGATCCGACGCGACCACCTCAGCCCGGCCGCCCCCGCTGCGAATCTCGGCGACCACGGCTTCGGCTTCGGCCTTGCCGCGGCCATAGTGAACCAGAACCTGTGCGCCTGCCTGGGCAAGCGCCAGGGCGCTGGCGCGGCCTATGCCGCGGGACGCTCCAGTAACAAGAGCCGTCTTGCCTGAGAGATTGGCCATGGCCGAGTCCTTCCTTTCACACATCGGGCTCCTCGCCATCGGAGGAGGGCATACCTTCCAGCTCACAAGCTAGGACTCCATTGCCCTCTCCACAAATGCTTTGTAAGCTGGTGGCCATGCCCGAAAGGCACGGGTGGCGAAATGGAACTACGGCATCTTCGTTATTTCGTGGCGGTTGCGGAGGCGGGAAGCCTTACCGTGGCCGCGCACGAGAAGCTGCACACGGCCCAACCCTCTCTCAGCCGTCAGATCCGCGACCTGGAGAACGAGGTGGGCGCCCAGCTCATGACTCGCAACGCCCGCGGCATTGAGCTTACTGCGGCGGGAAAGGCCTTCCTCGATCGTGCGCGGCTGGCGCTGATTCAGGTCGAGGCTGCCGGCGAAGCGGCCCGGCGGGCGGCCAACCCCGGCAAACCAACGCTTGCCATCGGGTTCTTGACCGGCCAGGAAATCGACTGGCTGCCTGGGGTGATGCACGCCGTGGTGGCCGGTTTTGACCCGTCCACGAGTGGCCGCTTTTGAAGTGTCCCCCGAGGCGATGTCGCGTTTCTCAGGCCCGAGCTGAAGGCGGCCGATCTGCTCTACAAGGTCGTGACCAGGGAACCGCTCGTCGTCGTCCTGCCGAGCGATCACCGCCTTGCCGCGCGCGAAGTCATCGATCCGAAGGAGCTCGCGGGAGAGAGGCTCCTCAGCGTGTCGGCTGCCCCTGTGCTACGGGCGGTCATTGACGACTACCTGAAGAGATGTGGAATCGACACGAAGCCCGAGCTGGAGGCCGATAATCTTGCCATGGCGATGTCCTTGATCGCGTCAACGCGGAGCGTTGCCTTGTTGCCCGCCTACACGCAGGCTTTTCTCCCGTGGTCGGTCACGAGCCGCCCCTTGGGCGGAGATGTGCCCACGGTCGATCTGGTCGTCGGGCACAACAGGGCCAATTCATCACCCATTCTGAAGCTGTTCCTTTCGAGACTTGATGACCTGATCGCACGAGTGTCAAGCACTCGTGCGGCGGCACAGCCCTGAGGCGCGTTCGCCTCAGTTGGACGGGGCCGGCGGGGCCTTTTCCGTTCCCGTGTACGAGAAATCGGCCTTCACCGACCCGCTGGCCGCCACGTCGACGGCCTGGGTCAGGATGCCGAAACGCTCGTGCCAGGCCTCCAGGGTGTAGTGACCGGGGGGGACGTTCGCCAGATGGAACGCGCCGTCAGCGCCGGTCACCCCGAAGTAGGGGTGGCTCGCCACGCCGACGTATCCCACCATCCATGGGTGCACGTCGCACCGCAGGAAGAGCACTCCCTCGCTCTTCAGCGTGTAGTCGTACTTCATGCCCGCGCGTGGCTGGCCCACGTTGAACACGTCGCCGCCGTGGCTGTGAATGTTGTGGAGCGTATTGTCGCTGTTGACGACCTGCAGCGCCTGACCGACGCGCGCGGCCGCGACCCTCGGGTGGTAGACGCAGCCCTGCTGTTCGATGACGATCGGCTGGGCGGCCGCAGGCGCGGCTCCCGGGAAGGAGCCGATCAGGTGGACGAATACGTTCTTCAGGGTCCCGTTGGGATTGACGACGACCGCGTCCTGCGTCACACGCTTGCCGGCGTTGATCTGGAGGCAGTTCGGGTCGGCCCCCATGCGTATCAGGACGTTGGGCGGTGGGGTGCCCGTGAATTGCACGGTGCCGTCGATGCCGCCCCCCGCGGCCGCGGCCGCGGGCCCGTGTTGCTGGGCAAGGAAGCCCAGCGAGCCGGCGAGGGTCACGATGATGAGCGTTCGTTCGACGTTCCGGGACATACGGGACCTCCTCGTCATTGGTTTGGGCCGAGATCGCCCTGGCTCCGGGCTCGAACGTACCGGTAGATCGAGGCGATCTCCGGCTCGCTGAGGGTTCCGCGCAGCGGGGGCATGCCGTTCTGGGGCCGGCCGTTGAGGACGATGTATTCGAACCCGGCGTACTGGAAGCGGCGCACCGAGCGGAGGAGATCGACGGGCGCCAGAGCGCCCGTCTGGGCCAAGGCGTGCGCGCCATGACACTGCGCGCACTGCCGGGCGTAGAGCGCCGCCCCTTGCCGGGCCGCCTCCGGGTCAGGGGCCGGCGGCGGCCGTCCGATGAACTTCCGGATGTCGGGGGGGACGCGCAGCTCCGCAGGGACGACTCCATTGCCCTCGATCAGACCGGCGAGATTCATCGCGCACGCGTCCGCCGCGCCCGCGGAAGCGGCAGCGAACCCGGCGGGGGGCGGCTCCGGGCCTCCGACGTTCACCATCCTGAGCGTTCCCGCCGGGTCGAGGCGATCGACACCGAGCGCGGCCAGGGGCGCCCAGAGGACGGCGGCCTCGGCGCCGCCGCCGAGGAGGTCCGCGATGGGCTTCGTCAGGTTCTCTCGGTCGAGAGGGTAGGCACGCGGCTTCAGGCCTTTCGCTTTGACCATCGCGACGCCAGCGGTCCCGTCGTGGACGGCGATCTCGACTTTCTTGAGAGCGGGCGCGTCCAGCGTCGTAACATCCGCGTCCACGCCGGCCGCCAGGACCAGGACGTAGGTGGATCCGTAGCGCGGCACGGTCGAAAGGGTCGCGGCGACCTGATCGAGGGAACCCGTGAGGCCCCCCTGGCAGGCTTCAGCAGCCGACGGAGCATCCTGGCCGCTGGCACTCAGGATCTGCCGCGGCGCCATTTCAAGCGTCAGGAGCAGAAGCGCCACCCCCACGAGCCGCCGGCGGGCGAGGGCCATGATCACATCCCCACTCGGAGCCGCAGGTACGCGACGTTCGTGTGGTAGGGCCACGGCAGCATGCCCCCCATCAGGAGGCCCGAGGTCGGGAGGCCAATCACGTTGGCCGGCGTGTATGTAAAGCCGGTGTAGTTGTAGTCGTCGATACGGTACTTCTCGAAGACGTAGCCGGCCGACAACGAGGCGCGCTTGCCGAGCGTCCATTCCAGGTCGGCGTTGAGGTTTTGGAAGTCGATGTTGTCGACGTTGGCGAAGGGCGTGGGCACGAAGGGGTTCACGTCGTCGGCCGGCGTGCCCAGCGGGCTCGCGAGGCCGATCCTCCCTCGCGAACGTGAGAACGAGTAGCTGACGCTGAGGCGGAGAGCCTTCGGTATGAGCTGCACCTCGCCGCCCACCCCGACGGTGTGGTAACGATCGAGGGGCTCCGCGGTCCAGTTGCTGTTGGAGACGAGTCCCGTCTCGGAAACGTACGGGTCGCTGATCCCATCCGGCGTCCACTGCCGGCCCGCCATGTCGTAACGGAACTTCTCGAACGTGTAGGCGGCGTAGACCGACAGCCGGTCGGTCAGCAGGTAGCTGACGTCGAACCCGTATTCGTCGCGCCGGGCGAGCTGCAGACCGGCGGTGGAGAGGAGGTAGTCGTCTTTCCCGTACTGGGCGGAGCCGGACAACGTGAGGCGGTCGTTGGGAGACACCGTCACGATCGCCTGACCCTGGTTGGTCCTCCGTGCCGCTTCGTCGAACTTGCGTAGGTAGGGCAGCACCCCGGACGTCGTCTCGCCGTGCGCGAGCTCCGCCTGGCTATGAAGATAGGGCGCGGTGCTGCGGCGGATGTACTCGTACGACGCGCGCAGCTCGAGCCAGGAGTATGGAGTCAGATCGAGCGACGCCTTCAGGCGGTGGTCATTCATCCAGGCCACCTCGCGGAAGGTGCGGTCGGTGCGCTCGAAGGTGTAGGACGCTCCCAGGCGCGTCTTCTCGCTCAGGTCCCACGCCGCGGTGAGGCTGGCGGTGTGCTTGTCGTAGGCGATCGGCAGCGGACCGTAAGAGGCCGACGGGTTGCCGGGAACGCGCCATTCCGCGTCCTCCCGGACGACGCCCGCCACCTGGAAGGGACTGGTGTGGTTGTCGAGGTTGTAGAAGCGGTACTGTGCCGTGAGGGTGAGGTCCGACGCCGGTTTCGTGCTCACCCGTATCTGCGCGTTCTGCGTGTTGATGGCCGCGTTGGCGCTCCGGGCGGGCAAGTTGGCGGGATCGGTCATGTCGAACGGTGTCGTCCCTCCGCCTTCGAACGCCGGGTTGGAGAAAGCACCAGCCACGACAGCGCTGTTCGTGGTGAAGGGCAGCAGCGGTTGGTTCTGCCGCAGGAAGCTGGCCGAGAACAGGGCCGAGATGGAGGTCCCGTGCGGGAGCCGGCTCACGACCAGCGTGCCGTCGATCGAGTGGCTCGAGTTGCTGGGATAGAGGGC
>WNFM01341108.1_pt1 | contig 17578 bp, 18 predicted proteins | sample 5400271 | NCBI WGS metagenome assembly WNFM01 (sample SAMN13153352, study PRJNA577476) | soil metagenome | isolation source: 60 cm saprolite on Douglas fir-dominated hillslope | place: USA:California | collected 2013-09-17 | reverse complement strand
CGAATAGGTCTCGAGGTTGAGTATCGGTTATGAAGCCGTCGATCGCACTTCAGGCGCACCGAGAGCAGGTCCGTGAGGTCCTCGAGCGCTTCCGCATGCGCAACCCGCGGATTTTCGGATCTAGCTCCAGAAACGAAGACACGGAGAAGAGCGATCTCGACATCCTCGTCGATGCCCCGCCAGGCGCATCGCTCTACGATCTTGCCCAGGTCGAGTTGGAGCTCGAGGCCATCCTCGGATGCAAGGTCGAGGTTCTGACCAAAGGCTTCATAGCGCCCGACGTCCTCGATCGTGCCGAAACCGATTTGATCCTGATGCCATGAGCAAGCGTTGGCCGCCGATTGGCTGTCTGATATCGTCTTATGGGGCGAGCGCCTCGAAGGTCATCTGAAAGGCGTGGATCGCGATGCCTTCTTCCTCAGCACGGTTTTGCAGGACGCCGCGTCCAAGTGTGCTGAGGCGATCGGAGAAGCGGCTGGAAAGCTCGACGATCTCGACCCCGCCTTGAACGACGCCTTCCCTGACTTGAATCTGATACTCGCGCGGAGGAGCCGCGACCGGCTGTCTCACGGGTACTATCAGATCGACCTGGATATATTTTGGAACACCGTCACCGATGCGATCCCGAAAACGGTGGCTGCGGCCAAGGTGGCGAAGATCAGTTACGACGATGGCGGCGGAAGCGGCGCTTCTGGTAGGCCTCAAATATAAGGTCGTCACCGTTTCCCTCGACGGGGAGAGGAGGCAAACGCCGCAACTTGTTTTTGCTTCAAGAACCGCAGCAATCACACATCCACATTCGCGCTGAGCGAATTGTCCTGGATGAATTCGCGGCGCGGCTCGACGATATCGCCCATCAATTTGGTGAAGATGTCGTCGGCCTCGTCGACCTCCTTGACCTTGACCTGCAACAGCGAGCGCTCGTTGGTGTCGAGCGTGGTCTCCCAGAGCTGATCCGGATTCATCTCGCCGAGGCCTTTGTAGCGCTGCAGCTTGACGCCCTCGCGCCCCGCATCGGTCACCGCTTCGAACAGGCTGACCGGTCCGTGAATAGCGGTTTCGGTGTCTTTCCTTCGCAATAAGCCCGGGCGCGGATAGGCTTCCTGCAGTTTTGCGGCATATTCGTCGAGCTTGCGCGCATCGGCGGAGCCGAGCAGCGCGTCGTCGATGATGGCGACATCCTTCACGCCGCGCACGGTGCGCTCAAAGACAAAACCTTCGCCCTCCGTAAAGCGCCCGGTCCAGCCGCGCTCGACTTCGTCGGCCAGCGCATCCATCCTCCGGGCGATATAATCTGCGGCGGCGTTGGCAGTTGCGACGTCGCTGGTGATGTTCGGGCTCAGCACGCCGGCGATCGCGGCCTGCTCGATCACCTTGCGGTTATAGCGGCTGTGCAGATTGTGCAGCACGTTGCGGATAATCCGGGCGTCCTCGACCAGAGACTGCAGGTCGCGGCCGCTGCGATCTTCGCCGGACGCCAATTTGAACACGCAGTCCTCGAGCCCGGTCGAGATCAGGTAATCCTCCAGCGCGCGCTCGTCTTTCAGATATTGTTCGGACTTGCCGCGCGTCACCTTGTAGAGCGGCGGCTGCGCGATATAGAGGTAACCGGCCTCGATCAGCGACGGCATCTGGCGAAAAAAGAACGTCAACAGCAGCGTGCGGATATGCGCGCCGTCGACGTCGGCGTCGGTCATCAGGATGATCTTGTGATAGCGCAGCTTTGAAAGATCAAAGTCGTCGCGGCCGATGCCGGTGCCCAAGGCCGTGATCAGCGTGCCGATCTGCTCGGAGCCCAGCATCTTGTCGAAGCGTGCGCGCTCGACATTGAGGATCTTGCCGCGCAATGGCAGCACCGCCTGAAATTCGCGGTTGCGGCCCTGCTTGGCGCTACCGCCCGCGCTGTCACCCTCGACGATGAACAATTCGGATTTGGCGGGATCGCGTTCCTGGCAGTCGGAGAGTTTTCCAGGCAGCGAGGCGTAATCGAGCGCGCCCTTGCGCCGCGTCAGCTCGCGCGCCTTTCGCGCGGCTTCGCGGGCGGCGGCCGCCTCCACCACCTTGCCGACAATGATCTTGGCTTCCGCGGGATGTTCCTCGAACCACGCCGCTAAGGCCTCGTTGAGGACGTTTTCGACCACCGGGCGGACTTCCGAGGACACCAGCTTGTCCTTGGTCTGCGATGAAAATTTCGGATCGGGCACTTTCACCGACAGCACCGCGGTCAGGCCCTCGCGGCAATCGTCGCCGGTCAGCGCGATCTTTTCGCGCTTGGCGTTTGCCTCGGCATAGCCGTTGACCTGGCGCGTCAGCGCGCCGCGGAAGCCGGCGAGATGGGTGCCGCCGTCGCGCTGCGGAATGTTGTTGGTGAAGCATAGCACGTTCTCGTGGTAGCTGTCGTTCCACCACAAGGCGGCTTCGACGCCGATGCCGTTCATCTCGGCGTTGATCATGATCGGCGAGGGCACCATCGGCTTCTTGTTGCGGTCGAGATATTTGACGAATTCCTCGACGCCGCCGTCGTAATGCATCTCCTCGCGCTTTTCGACCGCATGGCGCATGTCGGAAAGCACGATGTTGACGCCGGAATTCAGGAACGCCAGCTCGCGCAGGCGATGCTCCAGCGTCGCAAAATCATATTCGACATTGGTGAAGGTTTCTTTGGAGGCTGTGAACGTCACCACCTTGAGCGGCGCCACCGCGTCGCCATGGGCGAATTCGATGAAGTGTTCCTTGCCGTCGCGCCAGACCCGCAATTGCAATTTGCTCGACAGCGCGTTGACCACGGAGACGCCGACGCCATGCAGTCCGCCGGACACCTTGTAGGAATTCTGGTCGAATTTGCCGCCGGCATGCAGCTGGGTCATGATGACCTCGGCCGCCGAAATGCCCTCGCCCTTGTGGATGTCGACGGGAATGCCGCGGCCGTCATCGCGCACGGTGACGGAGCCATCGGCGTTGAGCACCACTTCTACCCTGGTGGCGTGGCCGGCGAGCGCTTCGTCGATCGCGTTATCGACGACCTCGTAGACCATGTGATGCAGGCCTGATCCATCATCGGTGTCGCCGATATACATGCCCGGCCGCTTGCGCACGGCATCGAGGCCTTTCAAAACCCGGATCGATTCCGCGCCGTATTCGATAGGAATAGTCTGCTCAGTGTCGGCGATCGGTTGCCGGGCAGGTTCTGTCATGGAAGGCCTTCGAGGATGTCGTCGAATCAGCGGCGCAAGCGGAGCGCTGATGAGTTTATTTGTGCCATGAAAGGCGCATTGCGCCTAGCGCAAAGTATCTCATAGCAAGTTATTGAATAAATAGGATTTTTTGCGTGTTTTTCAAGGCGCCTGGAAGCCGATTCGGGGGCCCGTCAAAAGCTCGATTCGAGGGCTGATTTTTTCTCCCAAAAACCCCGATTTTCGAGTGGGCGCGACCGGCTGATGCTGCCGAATTCAGCCGAAATGGCGCAGCGCGCCAGACCTGCTAGAGAGAAGCCTTGCGCGTCAGCGGATTGGCCGATGTTGTCCACGCCTTCAGACCGGTATCGGCCCGATATAGACGGGCTGCGGGCCATCGCCGTGACGCTGGTGGCGAATTTTCACGCCTTTCCGGAAGCCTTGCCGGGCGGCTTCATCGGCGTCGATATTTTCTTCGTGATCTCAGGCTTTCTGATCACCGGCATCATCGTGCGCGAGCTCGATCAGGAGCGCTTCAGCCTGCTCGGCTTTTATAACCGGCGGATCAGGCGGATCTTCCCGGCCCTCATCGTGGTGCTCTGTGCGACGCTTGTGGTGGGCTGGCTGTGGATGCTGCCGGCAGCCTATGCGCAGTTGAGTGCCGACGTCGTCGCCAGCGCGGCGTTCTTCTCCAACATCGCCTTGCTGCTGCAGTCGGGCTATTTCGACATCGAATCCGCGAGGAAGCCGCTGCTGCACATCTGGTCGCTCGGCATCGAGGAACAATTTTACCTGTTCTGGCCGTTGATCCTGATACTGGTTGCGCGTCTGCGCCTGAACATTCTGGCCGCAGCGTCTGTGATCGGCGTGGCGTCGTTTGTGCTGAACGTGGCGCTGATCGGCTCCAATCCGGTTGCGACCTTCTATCTGCCCTTCACCCGCGCCTGGGAATTGCTGGCCGGCGCGGTATTGGCCTGCACCTGGAACCGGGTCGATCAATCTGGGGCTGCCAGCAACCTTCGAGCCTTGGTCGGGTTCGCCCTGATCGCCATCGCCGCCCTCGTGCTCGATACAAATCGGGCATTTCCGGGCTGGTGGGCGTTGTTGCCGGTCACAGGCGCCGCGCTCTTATTGTGCGGCTTGCTGGCGAGCCCGCCGCTGGTCTGGATCGGCTTGATCAGCTATCCGTTCTATCTCTGGCACTGGCCGCTTTTGGTGTTTTTCGCGATCATCAAATTCGAGCCGCTGACGCTACTAGAGCGCGAGCTGGTCCTGTGCTTGAGCGTCTTGCTAGCTTGGCTGACCTATCGGCTGGTCGAGACCCCGATTCGTTTCAGCCGTCCAAGCTCGCTCCGGATCGCCGGCCTATGCAGCGCGATGGTGCTGATTGCGGTGGCAGGCGGCCTGGTCGTTCGCGGCCGCGGCCTCGATTTTCGGCTGCCGCCGGAAATTCGCGAGATGGCGGATGTGCGGACGGATTCCTCGAAATGGCGCTTTCATCAATGCCTGCTCGATCTCAGCCATGAAATGTCGTTCGCCGACGCTTGCGTCGATCGGGATCGCCGGCCCCTGATTCTGGTCTGGGGCGATTCGACCGCGGGCGCGCTGCTGCCCGGCCTGCGCAAAGCCCAGGAAACGCGTGCCTTCGGCATCGCGCAGTTCACCTCCAGTTCGTGCGTGCCGGTGCTCAACACCGACATGGCCGACGCGCCGAACTGCCGCGCCATCAACGACAGGGTGTTGTCGCTCGTCCGCGAGCTCAAGCCCGATATCGTGCTGCTGCATTCGACCTGGGCCGAATATCTCGATGGCATGGCCGAGACCGTGGCCGCGCTGAAGAAAGCGACCGACGCCCGAATCGTCGTGCTCGGCTCGGTGCCGTGGTGGAAACGCGGATTGCCGAACGAGCTGTTGCGCTATTTCATGCTGCACCATCGGCTGATTCCGGAGCGATCCGATCGCGCCATAGCCGATCCTGCCGGTTCGATTTTGGGCGCAAAACTGGAACCGCTTGGTGCTGAATTCATTTCGGTGGCGAACGTCATGTGCAACGCCGACGGCTGTCTGACGCGGATCGGCGACGGAGCCGGCGATATCTCGACAAGCGACCAGGTGCATTTGACCGAAAAAGGGTCGGTGTTTCTGGTCCAGTCAATCATGGACCGATTGCTTGGCGAGCGGGCGATGCCGGTCTCAAACAAAACCCAATAACGTAGAGCACCGTCAGGTGTTGCTGCGTCGCGTAATGCGGCCGGAATCGACGTTGAAAATCTCGCCTGATGTGCCGATGTCGGTGAAGGCCTGCGGATCAGCGCCCGTCATCCAGACCTGGGCGCCGAGTTTTGCCAGCTCAGTGAACAAGGCATTGCGCCTGTCGGGATCGAGATGCGCCACCACCTCGTCGAGCAGCAATAGCGGCGTGATGGTGGTCATCTCCGCGACCAGCGCGGCATGCGCCAGCACCAGCCCGATCAGCAGCGCTTTCTGTTCACCGGTCGAGGCATCGCGGGCCGGCATCTTCTTCGGCGCGTAAGTTACCTGCAGATCGGTCAGATGCGGACCATCGAGGGTGCGGCCCGCAGCGGCGTCGCGCGCGCGGCTGCCGCGCAAAATCTCCCGGTAGCGATCTTCTACCGCCGTGGCGGGCTCGGCGAGCAGGGCGTTTTCCATCCAGCCGTCGAGCATGATCTCCGCGGATGGAAATGCCGACGCCTCGCCCCGCGCGCGCAGCATCGCGGCGAGTTTTGCCGCGGTCTGTCCGCGCGTCGCCGCCACCGCGACTGCGAGTTCGGCGGTCTCGCGCTCGATCGCGTCGCACCAATGGTCGTCGTAATTGCGCACCTCGAGCAGGCGGTTGCGCGAGCGCAAGCTGCGCTCCAGCGCCGACACGCGGCTGGTATGCTCGCTGTCGATCGCCAGCACCAGCCGGTCGAAGAACCGCCGCCGCTCCGATGCCGCCCCCAAAAACAGCCCGTCCATCGCAGGCGTCAGCCACACCATGCGCAAATGATCGCCGAACGCGGTCGCCGAGCCCACCGGTTCGCGGTCGATCCGGCAGCGCCGGCTGGTTGTGGGCGCTTCTCGGTCGGGCGCGTCGATGCCGGTGCCGAGCGTTGCGAGCCCAAGCGCACCTTCGACCTCGGCGGACACCGCCCACGAGCCATCGCCCTGATTGTCGGCGACGTCCTCGAGCGTGGCGCGTCGCAGTCCGCGCCCCGGCGACAAAAACGAGATCGCCTCGATGCAGTTGGTTTTGCCCGCCCCGTTCGGCCCAACCAGCACCACCACGTCCCCCCGCGTCGCAAGCTGTGCGGCGCGATAGTTGCGGAAGTGGGTGAGGGTAAGGCGATGGATGCGGGAGGCGGTCATGGCACTATTGTGTCATTGCCGGGCTTGACCCGGCAATCCATCGTCCGCGTCAGCGGACAATTTCTTCATAAAGATCCCGCCAATCCGGATTGCTCGCGACGATCAGATCGATTTTCCACTCGCGTGACCAATGCTTGATGTTCTTTTCGCGTTGAAGCGCTGCAGCGATTGTTTCATGGGGCTCGAAATAGACGAGCGTTTTGATGCCATATCGCTTGGTAAAGCTTTCCGCCAAGCCTTCGCGATGCTCGTAAACGCGCCGCACGAGATTGTTTGTCACGCCAATATATAGCGTTCCACCGGGTTTACTGGCGAGGATGTATACCCAATAGGTCATTTGGTTTGATGGATTGCCGGGTCAAGCCCGGCAATGACGATTGTTAAGCGTTAGGTCACACCCGCATCGGCATCAGCACATAGAGCGCGCCTTTGGAATCCTTGTCCTGCACCAGCGTTGGCGAGCCGGGATCGGCGAGTTTCAATACCGCGACTTCGCCCTCGATCTGGGCGGCGATGTCCAGCAAATAGCGCGAGTTGAATCCGATATCGAGCGCGTCGGAGGCGTATTCGACCTCGAGCTCTTCGGTGGCGCTGCCGGAATCCGGGTTGGTCACCGACAGCACCAGTTTTCCCGCTGATAGCGCCAGTTTCACCGCGCGGCCGCGCTCGCTGGAAATCGTCGAGACGCGGTCGACCGCGGCCTCGAAATCCTTCTTGTCGACGATCAGTTCCTTGTCGTTGTTTTGCGGGATGACGCGGCCATAATCCGGAAACGTGCCGTCGATCAGTTTCGAGGTCAGCACCACGTCGCCAATGGTGAACCGGATTTTTCCTTGCGACAGTTCGATTTTGACCTCGGCCTCGTGGTCCTCGATCAGTCGCTGCACTTCGCCGACGGTCTTGCGCGGCACGATCACGCCGGGCATGCCGGCGGCGCCCTTGGGCAAAACGAGATCGATCTGCGCCAGGCGATGCCCGTCGGTTGCAACCGCCCGCAAGGTTGCGGCCTTGGCGGTGCCGGCGGTGTGCAGATAGATGCCGTTGAGATAGTAACGGGTTTCTTCGGTCGAGATCGCAAATTGCGTGCGAATGCGTCATGTCGCCGGCGGCGAGATCGGGGAAATCATTTTCGGGCAGCGTCTGCAGCGTAAACCGCGAGCGGCCGGCGCGGATCGCCAGCACCGAACGGTCGCCGTCGCCTTCCAGCACGATCTGGGCGCCGTCGGGCAGTTTGCGCACGATGTCGTAGAACATATGCGCCGGCACGGTGGTCGAGCCGCCGGTTGCGGCTTCCGCCGGCAGCGTCTCGGTCACCTCGAGGTCGAGGTCGGTGGCTTTGAGCGACAGCCGCGCGTTCTCGGCGCGGACCAGCACGTTGCCGAGGATCGGAATGGTGTTGCGGCGTTCGACCACGCGATGGACGTGGCCCAGCGATTTCAGGAGTTGCGCGCGTTCGACGGTGACCTTCATAGCAATACCCGCCTGATCCCTTAAGATGGAAAAGCCGGGCGGCCCATAAGGCGCGCCGCGGCATGGAACCCCGAAAAGCCCGATCAAAGCTGGATTTGATCAAACCCCTGGGGGGACCGCAAGGTGGCGCGGATGGGCGGTAAGCGCAAGGGAAACGGCGGGCCGTTCCCCACGTTTTGGGAGCAAAATTCAATATTGCCGGGTCGTCCCGACGAACGCCGGGACGACGGCTAGGAGGGATCCTGCAACTGACGCTTGAGCGATTCGACCTCTTCGGAGAGCGCCACATCCTTGGCGACCAGGGCCTCGATCTTGCGCACGGCATGCAATACCGTGGTGTGGTCGCGTCCGCCAGCCAGATACATCGCGACCTGGCGCGGGCGGACCACATTCGCGGTGCGCCGCGAGGACAACAAATCAGAGCGGCTGACATTATATTGCCGCGCGACCACCCGCTGGATGTCCTCGATCTTGATGCGCTTCGGTTCCTGCGGACGGATCAGGTCGCGCACTTCGCGCTCGGCCATTTCCAAGGTCACCGGCTGGGCGTTGAGCTTAGAGTGCGCCAGCAGCCGATTGATGGCGCCTTCGAGGTCGCGGCCGTTATGGGTGATGGTTCGCGCCAGATAATCCAGCACCGGCTCCGGCACGTCGAAGCTCGCATGATGCGCGCGCGCGGCAGCGACCCGTGACTTCAAAATTCCGAGCCGCAATTCCTCGCCGAGCGATCCCATCTCCACCACCAGGCCACCGGCGAGCCGCGAGCGCACGCGGTCGTCGAGGCTTTCGAGGTCGGACGGCGGACGATCGGCCGCGATCACCACCTGGCGGCCGGCGTCGATCAGCGCATTTAGCGTATGACAGAATTCCGCCTGGGTCGATTTACCCTGCAGGAATTGCAGATCGTCGATCACCAGCACGTCGATGCCGCGCAGCGCCTCCTTGAACGCGAGCGCCGTCTGCGTCTTCAGCGCCGCGACAAAACCGTACATGAATTTCTCGGCGGTCAAGTAGAGCACCTTGCGCTCGCTGCCGGAGTTGCCGGCCCATGTCACCGCCTGCAGCAGGTGGGTTTTGCCAAGTCCGACGCCGGCGTGGATGTAAAGCGGATTGAACATCACGGGATCGCCGCGCCGTCCCTCCGCAACCTGGCGCGCCGCCGCGTGTGCCAGCGTGTTCGACCGGCCAATAACAAAACTTCCAAACGTCAGCCGCGGATCGAGCGGCGAGCCGCCGAGCGCGTCATGGCTCGCCGACACCGGCGCGATCGCGGTCGCGCGCAATTCAGGCGCGGGCCGGCCATCGGGCCGCTCGGCGCGGCGCGCATCGAGTGGCGTCGCAGCTTCTTTTGCCGGCGCCGCGCAGCGCATCGCGGTACGCACGGTGAGGTCGATGCGGTGCACTTCCGGCATCTCGGCCTGCCAGCAGGTGAGAACGCGCTCGGCGTAATGCGCCTGGATCCAGCTCTTTAAGAAGCGCGTCGGTACCGAAAGGCGGACGCTTTCCTGCTCGACGCTTTCCAGATCCATGCGCGCAAACCAGCTGGTATAGACGTCTTCGCCAACGCTCGTGCGCAGCCGACCTTTCACGCGTGACCAGCGATCCTGTTCCATATTTGTCATTGCCTGAAGACTTTTCCAAAACGAGTAATGGTGCCTGATGAAACCGCGGGGCGGGGTGCCTGCCGCGCGGCGTGACCTCAAGGGAAACTTCGTCCTTCCGGCCATAGACCAGCCGTTCGGCGAAATGCCGCGAGCCAGATCAATCGGATTGGAAGAGAAGAAGCGTCCGCGAGGTCAGCGCGTACTCGACGGTTTGTCGGGAGCCCGCGCGCGAGGCCGCGCACAGGCGGCGTCCGGGGCGACAAAATCCAAGGCGACCAAATCCAGGGCGTTAAAATTCAGGACGTCCAACAAGACGTCCAATAGGGACTTGTTTGAAATGAGCAGTCGATCAACTGCCGCGATGATTCCGTAAAGCATACGACCTCCCCCTCCTGCCGTGGTTACCCGCGGCAAGTTGTCATTCCACGCATGTGTCAAGTTCAACCGGCCCCGTCCGAACATCAAAATCGTTCAGCCGCTACGCCGCGCTCCTCAGCCCGTCCGTCCTAACCTGTCCACTCGCTTCGCCTCCATGCGCTTACCGGTTGGCTGGTGCGTATCTCTCTTGTTCGAAGCCAACGAAGCACGAATGCCCCGCCTGAGAAATTTCGACACAAAACCACGATCCTCACATTGCTATGAGTTTCGATCCGACAATCGCTTGGAAAGCGTCGCCAACGCGCACACCGCCGCCGATTTGCACGTCCGCCCCGTTTCTTAAACCGCGCTGGTCTCAAGAGCCGTGGGCGCCGCGAACGACTTAAGAAATACACGATGCGTGGCATCTCGCAATCAATTTGATTCAACGCGGACCGCAACACCGCGTTCGAGCTGCGATGCCGTTATTGCGATGCTTGAAAGCAAGTTTTTGAATCAGCGCACAGAATCGCGCGGATCGGGCGCTGTCACAAATCTCGGCATGGCAGCGAAAATTTTTAATAAAATCTTTACAATCGATTGCCGCGAGACCGGATTTTCGAGGCGCTTGGCGTCACTATGGGCTTAAGTGATTAGCGACGCGAAGTTTTTCCAGACTCTTTTTCAGGGTAACTCCCCGCGTGGCAGGTGCCGATGAAAAGCCGACGCTATTCCATCTTCGCAGCGTAACGAGCGGGTTTCTCGCGCTGCGCAACGTGTTTCAACTGCGGCAAAACTGCAGCAAGTAAAACTACGGATAGGAAATATGACACGCGGTCAGCCGCGCGGCAACGAAACAATGGGAATCGCAAAAAATAGAAAAGCCCGGCGCTGGCCGGGCTTTTTGACGAATTTCTTTTTCGATCAGCTCATTTCGCAAGCTTTGCGATCTGATGCGCGAGCCGCGAGACCTTTCGGCTCGCATTGTTCTTGTGAATGATGTTGCGCTGCGCTGCCTGCATCAGTTCGGGCTCCGCGTGCGCCATCGCCTTCAACGCTGCATTGCGGTCCCCGCTCTTGATCGCCTCTTCGACGGTTCGAACCGCGCTGCGCATCTGGGTGCGGCGCGACTTGTTGATGATGGTGCGGCGGACAATCTTGCGCGTCGCCTTCTTGGCGGAAGTGGTATTGGCCATGTTCTCAAATATCCTTCGGCGGTGACCGATCGCTATATGGTCGGGCTATAGCGCCGGCCGTTCAAATGCGAGATCGATGCGAGTGTTGTTGTTCGGGGGTGTTCTGCAAGGTTGCCATTGTCCGGAAGCAAACATAGTGAAGTGCAATTTGCTTCAGGACATATTTGCTTCAGGACAATGGCGCCGCTCAAAGAACAGCGGCGGCGAGATTGCGCCCGCCGCCATTGCCGCCCTTATAGAGGGCGCGTCTTGCAGCGTCAACGCTTTCCACCTTCCCGGGAGGTACCGAAGTCCGCCCCGAAAACGCTGATAAGGTGCTGATGAGGTTGAATTTCCCTCAGGCCCCCGTTAATGGCTGACGGCGCTTTCGGGCGAGAGAGGGTACGGTGGACCTATGATCCGCGGTTTTTTCCGACTTGTGGGACTATTGCTGCTGGCCGGCGGATTTATCTTCATGGTCTATGACGGCGCGCGCTGGGTCGCCGATCAGAGCCTGCGGTTTACCCGGTTCGGCCAGTTCTGGAACGACATCCACCAATCCAGCCAGCAGGCCTTCCGGGCCTGGGTCGAAGGCACCGCGCCCTGGCTCTGGACCAGCGTGGTCCGGGTCATCCTGGACCAGCCGGTTTTCGCCGTGTTGGGCGTGCTGGGTATTGTGCTGATGGTGGTATTCCGGCCGCGCAAGCCGTTGATCGGGTATTCGCGGAACTGACGCAATAAGACTGACCCAATACGACTGACCTAACGGCTGCCAGTGTAACGGGGCTTTGGCGGCCGACGTAAAGACATATATTAAAGCCATTCGAATTTCCGTCTGTCCTGCCGCCGGGAGGTAACCCATGTTGTTCATGCGCAAAACCACCGCATTGCCGAGCGCAGCCGAGGCGCTGCCCGGCCGTGCCACGCCGATCCCCACCGCAACCAGGCATTTTGTAAATGGCCGTCAATTGCAGCCGCCTTATCCGCAAGGTCTGGAGCAGGCGGTGTTCGGGCTTGGCTGTTTCTGGGGCGCCGAGCGAAAATTCTGGGAGCTTGGCGATGGCATCTTTACCACCGCCGTGGGCTACGCCGGCGGTCATACCAAGAACCCGACCTATGAAGAGGTTTGTTCGGGCCGCACCGGTCATACCGAAGCGGTGCTGGTGGTGTTCGATCCCAACAAGATATCCTATGACCAGTTGTTGAAGACGTTCTGGGAAAGTCACAACCCGACGCAAGGCATGCGTCAGGGCAATGATGTCGGCACCCAATATCGTTCGGCGATCTACACGTTTGGCGACGCGCAACGCCAGGCCGCGGATGCCTCGCGCGCGGCCTATCAAAAGGCGCTTGCCGCAAAGGGCCTTCCCGCCATCACCACCGAGATCGCGCCGGCCGGCGAGTTCTATTTTGCGGAAGACTATCATCAGCAATATCTGGCCAAGAATCCGGCCGGCTATTGCGGCCTTGGCGGCACCGGGGTGTCGTGCCCGATCGGCGCCGGCGTCAGCGCCTGATCTTCTTCGCCTCGCCCCGTTCTTGACGGGGAGAGGCCGAAATTCTCGCTACGCGAGAATTTTGGGTGAGGGGACTCACCGCGCACTCTTCATTCTCCGAATTTGCCGAAGCAGCCCCTCACCCCACCCTCTCCCCGCGAAGTTGCGGGGCGAGGGAGAAGAGCGCCGCGAAATCGAGGTGAGGGCGTTTTCTTCCCGTGCGGACGACCCCCGCAACAACGATTTATTAACCATAATCGGTGCAAGACTAAGCTGTCTCGCGATAAGGGGTGGCCAAGGTGCGGGTTGCGCGCGCGTTTCGATTGCCGATCATTGCCGCCATGACCGCGCTCGCTTTGTCGGGCTGCATGCACGCGACCGGCCCGGTCGCGGTGGCGCAGCCGCAAAGCGATCTGGATTCCCTTGCTTATGGCGAGCCCCATAACCCGTATCAGGCGGGCGTCTCATCATCATCCAATGGCGCGGATTCCGGCGGCGCGATCAGCGCGCTTCGCAACGCCTTTGCCGCCGCACCGCAGCGTTATTATCCACCGGCGCAAGCTGCCTACGCGGCGGCGCCGATGCCGGCCCCAATGCCGGTCGCCTATGACGCGGCCTATCGGCTCGATGCCGGCGACAAGCTCCGGGTGGTGGTTTATGGCCAGGAAGGTCTCACCAACACTTACGCGATCGACGCCGGCGGCGCGATCACCATGCCGCTGATCGGTTCAGTGCCGGCGCGCGGACGAACGCCGGCGGGACTGGCTGCGGAAATCAACGCCAAATTGCGCAACGGCTACATCCGCGACCCCTCGGTCGCAGTCGAGATCGAATCTTACCGGCCATTCTTCATCCTCGGCGAAGTCGCAGCCCCCGGCCAATATCCTTACGTGCCCAATATGAGCGTCGAGAGCGCGGTCGCGATCGCCGGCGGCTTCTCGCCGCGCGCCCGGCGCGACAGCGTCACGCTGACCCACACCGACAATTCCGGATCGATGCGCGTCGTGGTGCCGCTCGGCACTTCGTTGAGCCCCGGCGATACCGTGCTGGTCGGCGAGCGCTGGTTTTAGCGTCCGTCATTCCGGGGCGATGCAAAGCATCGAACCCGGAATCTCGAGATTCCGGGTTCGTGCTGACGCACGCCCCGGAATGACGACAAGCTGTCGTCACTTCTTCAAATGCTTGGCAAAAAATCCCATGCTGCGCGGCCAGGCGATGTCGGCGCTGGTCTTGTCGTAGCTCGCCCGCTCGTCGCAATGAAAACCGTGCTGCGCACCGGGATAGACGAAAATCTCGACGTCGGGCCGTTTTGCCCGGATGGTCTCGACATCGCTGAGCGGAATGCCGGAATCCTTTTCGCCGAAATGCAGTTGCGTCGGCACTTTCGGCTTGTCGTCGGCGAAGCGGACGATGGCGCCGCCGTAATAGCCGATCGCGGCCGACAGCCCCGGCAGTTTTGTCGCGGCCGCATAGGCGATGCTGCCGCCAAGGCAAAAGCCGATGATGCCGACCGGGCCGACATCTTTCATCGCATCGATCGCGGCTTGCGTGTCGCGCAGCATCGCCGCCCAGTCCGGATTGGCGACGAACTTGCGCGCCACCGCGATCTCATCGGGCGAATAGCCGCTGGTGAAATCGGGCTCGACGCGGTCGAAGATCGCAGGCGCGATCGCGACATAGCCTTCGCCTGCCAGGCGATCGCACACACTGCGGATATGGTGATTGACGCCAAAGATCTCCTGGATCACGACCACCGCCGCCTTGGGCGCGGCGGAAGGGTCGGCACGATAGGCGCCCAGTTGAAAATTGTCCGAAGCCGTCAGTTTGATGTCTTTTCCCACGGGTCATCCATTTGCTTGAGGGTTGATCTCTTTGGAGAAGGTTTGAGAGCACAAAGCGCGCGGCGGGCCGTCTTCTATTGCCACATCCAGTTGTGGCCCCAGTCGCCCTTCCAGCCGGTCAGTCTGCCGTTGCGGAAGAGCAGATAGAGCCGGTCATTGTGATTGATCAATCCGCTGCCGCCGATGTTGCGGATCGCCAGATAGATCTCGTCGCCCGGGCGGCCGCTGACATAGCTGAGCGGCTCTCCCAACGCCCGCGAGGCATCCGTCACACCCATCCCAAACGCCAATGGCGTATTGTTCGACAATGTCGCGGTGAACGGAGCGCGCGGAAAAGGAGCTAGTTGCTGCGCGCTGGCAGGCCCGGGATATGCGAGCGAAGCGGCGATCAGCAGGGACGCAGTGTACGCCAACCTATTCATGACCGGACCAACCTTTCTGTAAACGCGCTGCGCGGCAGGCCATCGAGGAATGGCAGCACGGCGTCGATGAAAGCCTGCGGCTGGTCGATATTGACGGCGTGGCCGGCGGCCGGGATCATCACTTTTTTCGCGCCCGGAATTTTCGCCGCCATGTAATCGGAGGCCGCCAGAAACGGCGTGTCATCGGCGCCGACCACCACCAGCGACGGTACCTTGATGTCGGGCAGCGACTCGATCACGCGGGCGTCGCGCTGGGTCAGCATGCCGCGCGCGGAGCGTGCCAGGCCGGACGCATCGCGATGCTTCACGCTGGAGCGTTCGGGACTGGCAGATTTCAGCACGCTAAGGCCTTCACGCTCAAAGCGGTCGCCGGTTTCATGCGCGCGTTTGTTCCAGGCTTCGCGGGCGTCGTCCTTCTTGAAGCCCGGGCCGGTATCGATGATCAAAAGCGCCCGGACGCGCTGTGGATGCGCGCGATAAAACGCCAGCGACATGTAACCCCCGAGCGACAACCCGCCGACGATGGCGCGCTCAGTGCCGACCTCGTCGAGCAGGGCGGCCATATCCGCGACCGTCAGCGCTTCGCTATAGCTTAAGGGGTCGTCGGGGTAATCGGACTGGCCGTGGCCCCGCATGTCCCACAACACGAGTTTGTGATCTCGCGACAGCGCCTCGACCTGGCCCTGCCACATCGCCGAGGTCGATGAATAGCCGTGGGTCAATAGCAGTGTGGGGCCGCTACCGTGGACCTCATAATAAATTTTGACCCCGTCCCGATCGATTGTTGGCATCACGGCATCCCCAAAGCGCATCTCGCGCGGGCTTATTCTAGCGCGATCCATTCGCTCGTGGGAACTGCCCAACCTCGCACGCGCCGCTCGGCGCTTTCGCATGGCGTGGGAGCACAATTCTCTACGACAACGTTGTTTCTGCAACGCACAACAAACGGAGCGGGAACCTTTTTTCGTTCGACAGGTTCCAGTTCCCGGAGCGCAATCACGTTTGCGTGCCGGGTCGGCATCGCTCCGGTGGGCGTCCGGCCGCTACCAAAACGTGCCGCCGTAAGCGGCATCATGCACCGGCAGGGGAAGAGAAATGCCAAATCTCAACATCAATGGACGGAATATGTCCGTCGAAGCGGCGAGCGATACGCCGCTGCTCTGGGCCATCCGCGAGCAATTGCAGATGACCGGTACAAAATTCGGCTGCGGCGCCGGCCTCTGCGGCGCCTGCACGGTTCACATCAATGGCGAGGCGGTGCGGTCCTGCCAGACTTCGGTCAGCGACGCCGCCGGCAAGAAGATCACCACCATCGAAGGCCTCAGCGCCAAGGGCGACCATCCCCTGCAGAAGGCGTGGATCGCAGAACAAGTTCCGCAATGCGGCTACTGCCAGTCCGGGCAGATCATGCAGGCGGCTTCCCTACTCGCCAAGAACACCAACCCGACCAAGGATGAAGTGATCGCGCATATGGACGGCAATCTCTGCCGTTGCATGACCTATTCGCGGATTCAGAAGGCGATCATGCGCGCCGCGTCCGAAATGCGCACGGCCTCCAACGCGATCGTCGGGAGGGCAACATGAATACGCACGTGAAAATCACCTCACACCAGCCCGCCGATCTCAGCCGCCGCTCGTTCCTGGTCGGAACCGCCGCCGCTGGCCTCGCGCTCGGCTATTCATCCGTCCCCGGACTGCTTGGAAGCGATTCTGCGTTCGCCGCGGCCAGCAATTTCGATCCCAGCGTCTGGTATTCGATCGCGCCCGACGGGCTCGTCACGGTCACCTGCGGCAAGGCCGACATGGGCCAGCATATTGCCTCCACCATGGCGCAGATCATTTCCGAAGAGCTCGGTGCGAGCTGGAAGGATATGCGGATTGCGCTCGCTTCCAACGATCCGAAGTTCAACGATCCCGTGCTCGGCGCGCAGATCACCGGCGGCAGCTGGAGCACCATGATGAACTTCGATGCGATGAGCCGCGCGGGTGCCGCGGGGCGCATGGCGTTGACCGAGGCAGCGGCAGCGTCGATGGGCGTGCCCGCCAGCGAGCTGGTGGTGCGCGATTCCGTGATCTCGAATCCGAAATCGAAAAAGTCGATGACATTTGCCGATGTCGTCAAGAGCGGGAAAGCGACAAAGACTTTCACGCCCGACGAACTGAAGGCGATCAAGCTCAAGACGCCGGACCAATACACCATGATCGGTGTTTCCGTTCCGCAGCTCGATATCCCCTCCAAGACCAACGGCACGGCCAAATATGGCATCGACGTCATGCTGCCGGGCATGGTGTACGGCAAGGTGGTGACACCACCGGTGCGTTTTGGTGCGACGGTCAAGTCCGTCGACGATAGTGCTGCCAAGAAAGTGCCGGGCTTCATCAAGGCCGTCACCCTCGACGACAAGACCGGGACGACAAGCGGCTGGGTGGTGGCGGTGGCCAACACCTATGCCAACGCCCGCAAGGCCGCCGACGCGCTGAAGATCAGCTATGACAATGGGCCGAACGCAAAACTGTCGAGCCAATCGCTGCTTGACGAAGCCAGGCGTTTGCAGGGCCTCGACGATTCCGGGCTGTTCTTCGTCAAGGACGGCGATACCGCGGCCGCCTTCGGCACCGCGGCGAAGACGATGGAGGCGGAATACACCACCAACATCAACATCCACGCGCC
>WNFM01008093.1_pt1 | contig 17583 bp, 19 predicted proteins | sample 5400271 | NCBI WGS metagenome assembly WNFM01 (sample SAMN13153352, study PRJNA577476) | soil metagenome | isolation source: 60 cm saprolite on Douglas fir-dominated hillslope | place: USA:California | collected 2013-09-17 | reverse complement strand
GCTCATCGTCCTCGCGCTGCTCGCCCAGCACGGCCCGCTGCGCGTCGGCGAGCTCGCCGCGCGGATCCCGTGCCCGCAGCCGACGGCGACCATCACGGTGGCCGGGCTGCAGTCCGCTGGGCTGGTCACCCGGGAAGCCGACCCGGCCGACGGCCGCGCCGCCCGCGTCCTGGTCACCGAGGACGGGCGGCATACCCTCCAGTCCCTCGCGCAGAGCGAGGCCCAGGCCCTGGCCGCCCTGCTGTCCACGGTGGGCGAGGAGGACCTGCGCATCCTGCGCACGGCCATCCCACTGCTCAGCGGCCTCGCCGACGGTGCCAGCCGGCAGCCGGAACGAACGGCTTCGTAGGCGGCGAAACGTTCGAGCCTGGCTTGCGCGCGGTCCGACGCCCGCTAGGCCTCCCGGACCATCTCGTAGGTGAGGAAGGCGAGGCCGTCACCGATGGTCTTGGTGTCGACGAGGCGCATGGGTTTCTTGTCGCTGGTCTCGCCGAAGAGGCGCTCGCCGGCTCCGAGTACGACCGGGTAGACGACCAGTCGCAGCTCGTCGACCAGGTCGTGCTCGATCAGCGTGCGCCCGAGCTGATAGCTGGCGTAGACGACGATGTCCCCGTCTAGCTCCTGCTTCAGCTTCGAGACCTCCTCCACCACCTCGCCCTTGAGCACCGTCGAGTTGCTCCACTTGGGCTCTTCGAGGGTCGAGGACACGACGTACTTGGGCAGGCTGTTCAACCTGTCCGCCCACGCGCCGCTCGCGGATAGGCTCCTGTTTTGATCACCACATCTCCTCCAGCAGCTCGAGCACTACGTCCGACGCGGCCCGCCTTACCGCTCCTAAGTCGCGTCTCAGTCAGACTCTTTCGGTCGGTTCCGGGACGGCCGAAAGGTCGGACGGAGTCGGCCCTGGCTCGATCTCTTGCGTTGCCCGCCGGGGGAAGGCAATCGCAGCCGTCAGCGCCCCTAGGGCTGCGACGACGAAGATCACCCAGAACGCGGCGTGGAAGGCGTTCGCCGCCGCCAGTCCGCGGGCCGCCGGGTCGGCGGCACCGGCGATCTCGCCGGCCCGCGAGACGAGGACCGTCGAGACGGCAGCCACCCCAATGGCGCCCCCGATCTCGCGCATGGTTTCGACAAGCCCGGACGCCAGACCGGTCAATGAGTTTGCGACACCGGACAGAGCCCCGATCTGTGCGGAGGGAGCGCTAAGTCCCCCCGCCACGCCGGCCAGAATCAGTGCTGGCAGCAGCTAGTCGTCCAGGCTGCCCAAGGTCAGGTTGACGGTGGTTCCCGTCATCCCGCTGGCCTTGTCGGAAGCCATGAAGGCCGCGACGTTAGCCATCTCCGCGAGCGTCATGAGCCGTCGCGGGTGGGTGCTGGTTGCGAGCACATCTTGGAACTGTTCCCAGGTCATTCCTGTTGCCTTGGCGCGACGCTCGAAGGCTTCCTTGATCGTGCGTGTCTCCGGCAGGGCCTGTGGTCGCAGGCCGACCACGCGGATGCCGTGTGGTGCGAGCTCGGCGGATAGATCTCGAGTGAGTGCCTCCTTGGCGGCCATCGCCGGACCGTAGCCTCCCGCCAATGGGAGGCCCGTCCGCGAGTGGATTGCGGTGACGGTCATGATCACCCCCGATTTATTGGGGATCATCCGCCGGGCCGCCAGGCGTGCGGTGAGGAAATACGACGTGGCGTGGGTCGTGATCGGCAGGGAGAACTGCTCGGCATCCAGCTCGGCCAAAGGCACGCCGACAATCTTCGCATTCGGGATCCCGGCCGCGTTGAACGAGATATCGACGCGGCCCGCCCTATGGATCACGTACTGGAGATGCTTGTCCACCGCCTGCTCGTCGAGAGCGTCGATCGTTGCCGCCTCGGCGGATCCGCCGCCGGAAACGATGTCCTCAGCGACCGCGTCGACCGGTGCCCGGAGGCGCCCGGTGACAAAAACCTTGGCCCCCTCGCTCGCAAAGGCGCGTGCGACGGCGCCGCCGATCGCGCCTCCCGCTCCGTAGATCACTGCAACCTTGTCCTTCAGCATCATCGCTGCTTCCCTTCTCTCGGGTTGTTAGAGCCGTCGACAATGCAGTCACTGCGACCTCGGGAAACTGGGCGCCCACCAGCCGCCCAGTTCGCCCCTCCGCCGGTGTCTATACAGGATGGAAGTGCGACAAGGTGCGGGAAGAAGGTGACGCGACGGTGGCAGCGGTGATAGCCGACCTGATCTCAAGGGCGCGGGCCGGGGACGGCGACGCGTTCCGGGAGCTGACCGAGCCGTACCGCCAGGAGCTGCAGGTGCACTGCTACCGGATGCTCGGATCCTTCCAGGACGCCGAGGACGTCCTCCAGAACACGCTGCTGGCCGCCTGGCAAGCCCTCGCAGGGTTCGAGGGACGGGCGTCGCTCCGCACCTGGCTCTACCGGATCGCCACTTACCAGTGCCTCAACGCGCGTCGCTCAGCCAGCAGGCGCCAGGCCAAGGAGTGGATCGTGCCCAACGTTGAACCGCCCGAGCCGACCCGGCTCGGTGAAGTCGTATGGCTCGAGCCATATCCCGATACTCTTCTCGAGGGTGCGATCGACGCACTACCCGGCCCGGAGGCCCGCTACGAGCTGACCGAATCCATCTCCCTGGCCTTCGTGACCGCCCTGCAGGTCCTGCCGCCTCGCCAGCTCGCCGTCCTCATCTTGCGCGACGTCCTCGGATTCCACGCCAGCGAGGTGGCCGGCATGCTGGACACGACCGTCGAATCGGTCAACAGCGCCCTCAAACGAGGGCGCGCCTGCCTGCAGCGCCGACGGCCGACGGCCGCCGATCGCGAACCGCCCCCCGCGTCCGGCTCACCCTCCGAGGATGCGATCGTGGCGAAGTTCGTCCGCGCGTACGAGTCCGCCGATCTCGACGCGGTGGTGGCCCTTCTGACCGATGACGTCTTCATGTCGATGCCGCCGATGCCCTTCGAATACGAGGGCCGAGACGTCGTGGCCCGCTTCTGCGTCGGCATCTTCGGCTCGGGCCGCAGGTTCGACCTCGTTCCGACGCGAGCCAACGGTCAGCCGGCGTTCGGAGCCTACCTGCGTGCTCCTGGCGGCATCCGCCACGCGACCGGCCTCATCGTCCTCACCCTCACCGGTGACCGGATCTGCGCCATGACCCGCTTCGAGAACACCATGCTCCCATGGTTCGGGCTACCCCGATCGCTCCCCAGCCGATAGCTGAGCTAGAGGGGCGGTCAAGTAGGGCTGCGGCACAGCGACCTCTGCGAAGGCCGCCCGGGCGCGCGGAGCCGCAGCCGCGGGATCGAGAATCGGCCGGCGGCCTGCACCGCCCGCCGTGAATGTACCGATGATGGTTCTCTGGCGCCACCATCGGTACATTCATGCCGGCCCGTGTTCTGGGTGGGCGGCTGGTGCTGGGGCTGGCGGGGATGCCGGGACCAGCGGGGCCATTGAGGCAACGGTCTGCCAGCCGATTACGTGACTGGGCCTCTAGCTACGCGGTAGGCCACTCGACTTGCAGGGTCCGGATTTAGCGCTCCGCTCGCGCATACGACTGCCAGGGGCCTCTCACGATAGTCACGGCGGCCATGCCAGAGGCAGTGCTTCGGCGGTCGCCTGGTCTGCCGGGAGGAAGGCTTCTAGCTTCAGCTCGGCGAGCGTTACGTCGATGGCGGTCGCGAAGGTTGTCACGGTCGTCATGAGGCGCAGTTCCCCGCGCGAGGTTCGCAGGCGGAGCGGGACCGCGAAGCCGAGGAGGTCGGCGGACGGCTCCAGCTCAGGGACGTACTGCGCGAGCTCGGCGTGCAGTGCCTCCAGCTGGCGTGTGCGCTCCAGGATGTGGCGTGCCCATTCGGCGAAGTTGAGGATGCGAGGTGCCATGCCGCGGGGATGGAGCGCAAGGCGGTAGGCGTTGCTCCCCGGGCCGACGAGCCCCGGGTCCGCGCCCTCGGTGATCAGGTCGAGCGCTTCGTTGGCGGCGACTACGTCCCCGTTTCGGTCCACGACGAGCGCCGGGTAAGGCAGATGACCCTTGAGGATATGGTCGATCGCGGTGCGCACCGGGGCCAGGACCGGGTCGTCGAGGGAGCTCTCCGGATAGGCGGGTGCGTACCCAGCCGCCAGCAGCAGCTCGTTGCGCTCCCGCAAAGGGAGCTCGAGCGACTCAGCCAGGCGTATGACCATGTTCCGGCCGGGGCCGGACCGGCCGGACTCGATGAAGCTGAGATGCCGCTGTGTAGTGCCCGCCCGCAAAGCGAGATCGAGCTGGCTGAGATGACGGCGGGTGCGGCGTTCGCGCAGGGCGTGAGGGAAGTCCACGTGCCGTTGTAACCCGCGGGCGGCTTCCGGTCATTCCCCCGAGGGAATTGTGGATATTCACGCTGGTTGTAAGGATCACCGGCATGGACGTCGGTGTGCTCCTCCCGACCGGCAAGGCCCAGTGGGGCGCCGGCGGCGACCCTCGAGAGCTGGTCGCCTTCGCCATCCGGGCCGAACAGCTCGGTTTCTCCTCGCTCTTCGTCAACGACACCCTGATCAGCCCGCGCATCGAGGCGCTGACAATGCTGGCCGCGCTTGCACCGGTAACCGAACGGGCCACGCTGGGCACCGGCGCGCTGCTGCCCTTCCTGCGCCGGCCGATCCAGGCCGCCCAGTCCCTGGCCTCGGTCGATCTGCTGTCGGGCGGCCGGCTCGCGGTCGCGGTCGGCGCAGGCTTCCCCGGCCGCTTCGGACAGCCGTTCTACACGCTGTCCGAGGTGCCGTGGGAGCGCCGCTTCACTCGGCTGGACGAGACTGTGGCGCTGTGGCGTGCGCTGTGGAGCGGCGCCACCGCCTTCCACGGGGAGATCCTGAATTTCGACAACATCCCGCCCGCCACCATGCCCTTCCGCGCCGGCGGCCCGCCGGTCTGGCTCGGCGGCGCGACTCCGGCCGCGCTCGCCCGCACCGGACGGCTCTACGACGGCTGGCTGCCCTACCCGCCCGACCCCGCCGACTACGAATCCGGCCTGCTGGAGATACGGAACGCGACAGCCCAGGCCGGACGCTCCCCCGACGACATCACGACCGCGCTGTTCGTATCCGTACGAGTCGACAGCAGCATCGAGAACGGCCGCCGGGCGCTCGATGACTATGCCCACGCCAGCTACGGCATGCCACTGCAGGAGCTGGAGAAGATCCAGGCGATCATCAGCGGCACTCCCCCGCGCGTCATCGAAAGTCTCAGCCGCTACATCACGGCCGGAGCGTGCCACATCGTCGTCCGCCTCGGCGCCCTCGACCTCCACTCGCAGCGCGATCAACTCGAGCGAGTCGCCGCCCTGATCCCCTCGCTCCGCCGGGCGAACGCGCGCACTTCTCCCAGCGACGCCAATCGTGTACGGTCTGCCGATCCCCCTGGCGCCCCTGGCACTCCGGCAGATCCCGCCACGCACACCCTGCCCAGGTAACCGAAGATCACCCGGTTGATCACCGTCCGACAGTCCCGCCACTGGCCACCTCGCGGCCCCAGGTAGGGCATCATCACGCCGTCGGCGAACCGCACGCCGCTTGCTGGCAGCCTGGACATCTTGGCCCAGCACGGCATGGGCAGCAGCGAGGAATGGCCGAGAACCCGCAAGCGGTCACGCCGACAGTTCGAAGACGTTCACGAAGTTCCCGTCTGCGTCTTTCACCGTGGCGATCAGGCCGGCCGCGAACGGCCCCGCCGGCCGCACCCATTCCAGGTCCAGGGTCTCGAGATGCGCCACCAGCACGGGGAACTCATCGACCTGGATGTTGATGATGATCCGCCCAGGCTCGGCGGCCTGCGGGGCGACGTCGTCGCGCTGCTCGAAGATCAGGTCCCCCTGGCCCAGCGCCAGCACGCCGCCGGCCTGGGCCTGCGGTGCGAAGGCCGCCCGATACCAGGCGGCGAGCCGCTTCGGATCGGCGCTCCCCAGGACGAGACCTCCCAGCCGGGCCCCACTCATCAGTGCCATAGCTACCTCAACTCCCAGGTCTTGCGGTCGGTGTGGCTGGGGCCGGCTGAGCCCCGACGGCGGCTTCAACGGGCAGGGGCGCCGCGATCTTGGTCGCGGTGCGCCGGCTGGGCGCGGCGAGGCTGGCGATAGCGCCGGTGAGGGACAGCGCGGCGCAGGCGCCGATCGCGGGGGCGAAGCCGTTGCTGAAGGCCTGGGCGGAGGCGTAGCTGCCGGTTCGGCTGAACACGGCGACCAGGATGGCAACCCCGAACGCGCCGCCGAGCTGGCGCATGGTGCTGAAGGCGCCCGACGCCTTGCCGATGTCCTGCGGCGCGGCGTTACTCAAAACAGAGCTCTGGGCGGCGGGAGAGGCCATCGCGACGCCGGCGCCGGAGATGACCAGCGGCGCGACCATCTGCCAGTAGCCGAGGCGGGGTCCGGCGATCAGCGCGATCCAGGTCATCCCGGCGGCGTGCAGGGCCAGCCCGGCGGTCAGGAACGGCCGCTCGCCGAATCGGGTGATCAGCGCGCCGGCGAGCTGGGGTATCAGGACGGTGGTGGCGCCCCAGGGCATGAGGCGCAGCCCGGCGGCGAGCGGCCCGTAGTGCAGGGCGTTCTGCAAGTACTGGGCCATGAAGAACAGCGCGCCCAGGGCAGAGGCCCACAGGAAGAACATCCCGGCGTTGCCGGCGGAAAACGCGCGGGAGCCGAATAGGCGCATCGGCAGCATCGGCGCGCGGGCTCGCAGTTCCCAGGCCACGAATCCGGCGCTCAGCAGCATGCCGGCGGCAAGCGCGGAGACGACCTCGGCGCTGCCCCAGCCGGCCTGATTGCCGCGTACCAGGCCCCAGACGATCCCGAATGCGGCACCTGCCACGAGCGCTAGGCCAGGCAGGTCCACGGTCGTACCTGGGCCGCGGCTCTCTCGGATGCGGAACCGGGCGAGCGTGATCGTGACCACGCCGATCGGGACGTTGAGCCAGAAGATCCACGGCCAGGAGATGCCCTGCACGACCGCGCCGCCAAGCAGCGGGCCCAGCGGGACCGCCAGCCCGGTCACGCTGGCGAACACTCCCAGTGCCTTCGGGCGCAGCGCTGGCGGGAACGCCGCGCTGAGCAGGGTCAGCGCGCACGGCATCACCAGGGCCGCGCCGGCGCCCTGGACGGCGCGCGCCGCGATCAGCCACCCGGCACCGGTGGCCAGGGCGCACGCAGCCGACGCGGCGGCGAACAACCCGAGGCCGGCGGTGAACACGCGGCGCCGGCCGATCCGGTCGCCGGCCGCGGCGGCGGGCATCAGCAGCACCGCGAAGCTGAGGGCGTAGGCGCTGACGGTCCACCCGAGCTCCTCGACCGAGGCGCCCAGGTGCACCCGGATCGTGGTCAGCGCGGTGGACACGACCAGCGTGTCGAGTATCACCATCAGCGACGCGACCGAGGTCAGGGCGAGGACCCACCGCTGCGCGAGTGCCGGGGTCGCGGGCGTACCGCCTGGACTCATGTCTCCTCCGGTTCCGCGTTCGGGCACTGCTGGTTGAGACACCAGCGGCGGCCGGAACGGAACGGCCGGTTCGTTTCCGGCCCGGATGGGGTCGTTACCTGTGATGGGCGTGAAAGGACGAGCCGATGCGAGGATGCGATGGTGAACCCCAGCACGCTGGCCCGCGCGCAGGCGGGCGACGAGCAGGCGTTCCGCGAGCTCACCGACCCCTACCGGCGCGAGCTCCTGCTGCACTGCTACCAGATCCTCGGCTCGGTACAGGACGCTGAGGACATGCTGCAAGAGACCCTGCTGGCCGCGTGGCGCGGGCTCACCAGCTTCGAGGGCCGCGCGTCGCCGCGCGCCTGGCTGCACAAGATCGCGGCAAACGGCTGCCTGAACGCGCTGCGCGCCCGCGGCCGCCGCGCGCGCGTGGTGCCGCTGCTGGCCCAGCCACCCGAGCCCACCCGGCACGCCGACCCGGTCTGGCTCGAGCCCTACCCCGATGTGCTGCTGGACGGGCTGCCGGATCTGTCGCCCGGGCCCGAGGCGCGCTATGAGCTGAGGGAGTCGATCGAGCTGGCGTTCATCACCGGCCTGCAGCACCTGCCGCCGCGCCAGCGGGCCGTGCTCGTGCTCCGCGACGTGCTCGGCTTCCGCGCCGCGGAGACGGCCGAGATGCTGGGCAGCAGCGAGGCTTCGGTCAAAGGCGCCCTGCAGCGCGCCCGGGCCGCGCTCGAGACCCGCCTGCCCGCCGGCCGCGAGCACGCGCCGCTGCCGGGCTCCCCCCGCGAACGCCAGCTAGCCGGCCGCTTCGCCGCCGCCGTCGAGGCCGGCGACATCGACGCCGTGCTCGACCTGCTCACCAGCGACGCCTGGCTGACCATGCCACCAGAGCCGCACGAGTACCAGGGCCGGGCGGCGATCGCCGGGTTCCTGCATCACCGGGCCAGCCTGCGCGGCGCCCCGCTGCGCCTGGTACCCACCCGGGCCAACAACCAGCCCGCCTTCGGCTGCTACCTCCCCTGCCCCCAGGCACCGATCGCCCGGCCCTACGGGATGATCGTGCTCACCCTCGAAGACGACCGCATCTCCGCCATCACCTGGTTCTCCGACAGCAGCGTCTTCCCCCACTTCGGCCTGCCGCGCACACTGCCCGCATGACCACTAAGTCAGCTGGCGGACGTCACCAGGCGCCGTGAGCTGCGTGGGCGTGTCAGGTGATGGAGGTCGTGGCAGCCGGCCGGCTCGCTGCCGGGTGCTTGAGCTGCCGGGAGTGGCGCGGGTCTCGTCCCGTCGTGGCGTAGCTCCGTTGCATCGCCACCAGGCGGCTGCCGGCGAACCGCCCGGCGTGACCCGAACGCCCCCCCGCACGCTGCCCGCACCCCGCAGACCCATACGGCGGCGGGCGGGGAGCGGGCGGAACAGCAGCTGCGAGGGGCGGCCAGGGCGTTGCCTGGCTAGCGTGGCGGCAGCTCGGTGGGCACCTCACCGGCGAGGTGGGTGATGACCTTTCCGGCGATGGTGTCGAGTGCGGCGACTTCCTCGACGGTGAGCAGGTCGATCATGTGGCGGCCGACGGAGGCAGCGTGCGGCGGTGCGGCCCTCCGGAGGGTGGCCTGCCCCTGCTCGGTCAGGCTGATGAGCGCCCCTCGTCCGTCGTCGGCGCATGGCTGCCGCGCTACCAGGCTGCGCTGCTCCATCCGCCCGACGTGGTGTGCCAGGCGGCTGGTCGACCAGAGCAGCTGGGCAGCCAGGTCGCGAGCCCGCCAGCGGCCCTCGGGTTTCTCGGAAAGTGTCGACAGCACGTCGTAGTCGGCCTCGGAGAGGCCGGAGTCACGGTTGAGGTCGCGGGCGATCTGGAGGTCAAGCAGCGTGCGCATCCGCCTGTACCGGCGCCAGGCGCGCTCCTGCGGCGCAGTCAGCCAGCGAGTTGATGCCACGGGCACGATCCTAGCTTATTGCTGACACGTCAGGAAACCGTTACGCTTGCTGACATGTCAGGCTGATCGAGCTATCGGTCCTGGCGATCGGATCTGCCCTGGGCGGGACCGTCGGCGCCGGCACCCTGGCCTACGCACTGTCCATCGGCCCCCTCACCCACGTGCTGCTACCCCGGCTGACCATCAAAGAGCAACCTGAAAGGAACACGCGACCATGACTGAACTGAGCTTGGGGGTGGGCGTGCCCACCTCGGCCGCACCGGGCGACGATCCGGCGGTCATTGCCCAGGAGGCAGAACGGCTCGGCTATGACTTCGTCTCCGCCGCCGACCATCCCTGCGGCACTGAGCCCAGCTATGAGACGACGACCATGCTGACCTGGATCGCCGCGCACACCAGCCGGATCAAGGTCGCCAGCCGTGTCCTGGCTGTGCCGTTCCGCAGCCCAGCCATGGTCGCCAAGCTCGCGGCATCACTGGACCTGCTTTCTGGCGGCCGGTTCATCCTCGGGCTGGGCGGCGGCTACTCCGACCAGGAGATCGCCGCTCTCGGAGGCCCAGTGCTGTCGCCGGCCGAAAAGATCGGTGGCCTCGCCGAAGCGATCCAGGTTATCCGCGGTGCATGGACACACTCCGGCTATACCCAGCACGGGCGGCACCACAGCGTCCGTGACCTCGAGATGGAACCCAAGCCCACCCGCCCGATCCCGGTGTGGCTGGGGACCTTCGGGCCGCGCGCGCTCGCTGTCACCGGCAGGCTCGCTGACGGATGGATCCCTTCGCTGGGATACATGCCAGTCGAGGAGATCCCCGCCATGCGGCGCCGGATCGACGCCGCAGCCGAAGCGGCCGGCCGACGGCCAGACGAGATCCGCGGAATCCTCAACGTGAGCATCCGCATCGATCCAGATGCCGAGCCGCAGCCAGATATGGTCACTGGTTCCGCCAGGCAGGTGGTGAGCCAGCTACGAGACCTCCTGGGCCTCGGCTTCACCGGATTCAACTTCATCGTCAGCGGCCCCGGCCAGATAGCGAACATGCGGCGGATAGCCGAGGAGGTGCTTCCTGCCCTGCGATCCACCGGCTGAGGCGGTCACACCCAGAATGCGTAGTTCGGCGCGGCACTGACGCCATTCCCGGCTGGGTCTGTCTAGGTAACGTGCCTGGGGTTCACGCCGGCGCTTCCTGATGCGCTGCTCGCATACGCAGCGAGCGCGAATCTCAGCACATCGACGGCCTCTTCGCCGCTCCACAGCAGCGGGCCGTCGCCGGTATGCAGCCAGCGCAGCCAGTGACGGCCCGAGTCGCGGAAACTGCTCGCCCAGTCGTCATCGAGCGCGTGGTATCCGCGCATCTCGCCGTCGGCGTAGATCTCGAGGCTGGGCTGCTGGATGCCACGGCCGGTGCAGCGATTAACCCGCGCAAATCCCGTGCTGCCGGTTATCTCCCAGCGCTCGTCGTTGGTGTAGTAATCGGATCGGAGGTACATGTCCATCGCGAGGGTGATATCCCACACGCCGCGCACACCATTGTCGTGCTCCCACATGATCGTGGCCGGCGCGTCGAGGTCCACGCCGGGTCCGACCGCGGTATTCCCGATCCAGGCGCGGACTTCCCGGACCGGGCCGAACAGCCACAGAGCCGTCGCGAGCTTGTGCCAGCCGTCGTCGAACACAAGGATGCCGCGACCCCGCTTCATCTGCTCCATCTGCCATTCAAAACTGCTCCACGGCACATCCCAGCCGCCCCGGCCGGTTCCGACCATCTTCATGTGGTAGCCGCAGACCTCGCCAATCTCTCCCGACTCGGCAGCGGCCTTGAACTTCCGCAGCGGCTCGTAGAACAGGTAGTTCTCCATCACCCGCAGAACCCGGTCGTTAGCCTTCGCCGCATCCAGCATCCGCTGCGCGTCCAGGAGGTCATTGCACATCGGCTTCTGCAGGTTGACGTGCCAGCCGAAGCCGAGCATCTTGGCCACGCCGTCGGCGTGCAACGGAATCGGCAGCAGGACCTCAGCCGCGTCGACCTCGATGCCGCTGGCGGCCAGCTCCGCGGCCGACGCGAACGTGCGGGCGCCGGGCCAGTCCGCCTGGCGTTGCGCGCGGCGTTCCTGGCTCGGGTCGACGAGCGCGACGACTTCGACGTCGCGGTTGTCGAGATAACCACGAACGTTGAGGTCGTAGATCCGGCCCAGGCCGATGAACGCGGCCCGCACCGGACGGTCGTAAGGCACGAAGCTCACCGCAACTGCGCTCCCCGAACAGCCCGATCGAGATTCACAGCCAGATCGGGGGTCCCGATCGGCGCTGACCGAGACGGAGGACCAGGCGCTCAGAATAGTCGTCGTACGTCGTATGCATGCCGGTTCTGACATCTACATAGGGATGATCATGATGGATCAGGCGTCCTGTTCAACCTGGCTCACCGCCATCGGCGGAGCGGCGATCCTGCTGCTCGCCTACCACCCGGTCACCAGCCGGACCCGCGGCCGCAGCCGGAGCAGTGGCCGCGGGAGCCAGCGGTCACGCGGCTGGGCGCACCAGTGAACGGGCAGGCCACCCGCCGCTCGCCCCCGCGGTACTCGCGGGCGCTGTTAGCGGCCGAGCTCTCCGCGTGACGCGACGGCAACGTGGCAGTGGTGCTCGTGGATACTCAGATCGACGCCTACATATGAGCGCCCTTCCCCTGAGCAGCAGGACAGGGTCTCGGCCAGCGACTAGAAGTAGCGCCTGCGTCCGCGGATCGCGTGCCCGGTGCTCCCGAGCAACGCCAGGATCGCGCTAACCACGACCACAATGAGGCCCATCGTCCAGATGATGGCGACCTTGGCGACGAACCCGATAATGAGGAGAATGACGCCGCTAATGATCAAGGTATGCACCTAGCGGCCGACGCCCCGTCCTGGGCGGGGGCCTCAGATTCACGCTGAACATGGGCGCGCCTTCCTGCTTCGAGCAGCAAGGCGGGGTCTTGACCCAGCAGCTAGTTCACAGCCTTCATCCATGAACACTACGCCGGATGCCCGCCGCTGTCCTGCCTGGGCGACGCCCTTCCTGCGGCGGTGCCACCCGCTCTGCGAGCCCGCCGCATCCGCGCGGGGAGGCCGCGTGGACGCCGACGAGCTCAACGTGGTCCCTGGTAGGGCGGGTCTAGACCATACGCCAGTCTCGATATCGCCTCGCTGCATTTCCTAGCACCGCGGGGGCGGGACTGATGACCGCAACATTGGTGCGAGCACGTCACCAGGGTGCTCGGTATTCCCCGGCTTCCAGCACCCCGCTGAAGTGGTCGCCCAGCGGCAGCCGGCTACCACAGCGTCCTGGTGAAGTGCGCTCAGCCGCTGGCCGCCACTGCCCGGAGTTCGGCGACGGAGTCGCGCATGATCGCGGCGAGGTCCCGCCCATCGTCTCCGCTGGCCCACCGCTGGAGGGCGACACGCAGCACCGTCATGCCGGCCTCGGCGGCCAAGGTCGCCTGCGGCTCGCTCACGCCTCGCTGGCGCAGGGTGCCGGCGACCGCTGCGGCGTAATCGGCCAGCTTGGCGAGTTCACGCTCGCGCAGTTCGGGGTTGGCGACGATCACGGCCTGGCGCTGGCGGGATAGGTCCCGGCGAAACTGGCCGAGCATGGTGGCGGCGGCGTCGAGTCCCCGGGAGACGGCGTCGAGGGGGGCGTCGGCTGCTGGCGCGCCGGCCACGCCGGCCACGATCCGCTCCTGGAGGAGGGCAGATCCACCGAAGAGCACTTCTCGCTTGTCGGCGAAGTGCCGGAAGAAGGTGCGCTCGGTCAGCCCCGCTCGGACGGCGATCTGGGCGGCTGTGGTCTGGTCGAATCCCCGCTCTGAGTACAAAGACAGAGCCGCTTCCTGCAGCCGCCCACGACTGTCTGGCTGCCATCGACCCATGACCTCGATCCTATCGTTGACAGTCACTGACATCCAGTTTATATTGATGGCAGTTACTGACATCAACATGTTCTCCCGGAGGTACCCATCATGAGAATCTTTGTCACCGGCGCATCGGGCTGGATCGGCTCGGCCGTCGTTCCCGAGCTGCTCAGTGCCGGCCACGACGTAGTTGGCCTGGCCCGCTCCGAGGCCTCGGCGCAGCGGCTGGAAGCGGCCGGAGCCATAGTTCAGCAGGGCGACGTCGACGACCCCGACGGCCTCGCCAAGGCGGCCGCCGACTCCGACGGGGTGATCCACCTGGCGTTCCAGCACGAGGTGGCCTGGAGCGGCAACTTCGCCGCCGCCGCGGCGGCCGACCGGCGCGCCGTGGAGGCCATGGGCGCGGCCCTGGCCGACTCCGACCGGCCCCTGGTACTCGCCTCGGGCATGCTCGGGCTGAAGGCCGGCCGGGTGGCTACCGAGGACGACGGGCTGGTGCCCAGCGCCGAGGTCCGGGCCAACCCCGCCGGGCGCCGGTCGGCCACCGCCCTGTTCACGCTGTCCCTGGCCGGCACGGGCGTCCGCTCGTCAGTGTTGCGCTTCCCCCCGACCGTCCACGGCGACGGCGACCACGGGTTCGTGGCCACCCTCGTCGGCATCGCCCGCCAGCGGGGCGTAGCCGGATACGTGGGTGACGGCACCAACCGCTGGCCGGCCGTGCACCGCTCCGACGCCGCCCGCCTGGCCCGCCTGGCCGTCGAGGCCGCCCCCGCCGGCTCGGTCTTGCACGCGGTCGCCGACGAGGGCGTCCCCTTCCGCGAGATCGCCCAGGCGATGGGTCGTCACCTCGGCATCCCCACGGCGTCGGTGGCCCCTGCCGATGCTGGTGAACACTTCGCCCACCTGGGCCACTTCGTCGCCCTGGACACCCCCGCCACGGCCGCCATCACCCGGGAACTGCTCGGATGGGAGCCGACCGGGCCCAGCCTGCTCGAGGACCTCGAGCAGGACCATTACTACCGCCAGGCGTAATTCCGAGGGGGGCTGCTGACAGGGCAGCTAAGCCGATGCCCGGGGCCCTGGCCGCCCAACCGCAGTTCACCTTCCACCTCAAGCACGGCGCCGTCGCCGACCTGCCGGCGACGGCCAAGGTCATCGTCGACCCGGCGGAGCGCCGGCGTGTCCTCGCCGTCTTCGTCGAGGAATTCAACCACCGCCACAGCCCGGACAGTCCGTGGCCGGAGGCCGTCCTCGATGAGTGGGTGGAGCGCAGCCCGCTGGCCAAGGTCACCTTCGTGGAGACGGCCCACATGCGGGTCAGTTTTACCTGGCTGGTCGTCGCACCTGCTGGATGGTGAATCCAAGCTTTCCGAGCACCCTTACGGCGCCGGTCTTCCCGCCCTCGAAATCACCGGAGGCAAGGCGCTCGCCCGTGGCGAACTCATAAGCTGTGCCCAAGATTGCTTTCGGCGGGTAACGGCGTTCGTCCCAGGCCAGTTCATAAGTCGTGGTAGGGGCAAAACCATGCTCAGAGAAGAACGCCTCCGGCCCCAGTCGGTCGTACTCCTGTATCGCGCGCAACACGTCATCACGGGTCACGTGGTCCCACGCCACCATTTGCTCAGCCCTCCTTAGCCAGTGTCTGGACGGCGCCAGCGGCCGCTATGGCTCTCATACTGAGGTAAGCCATCGCCGGCCACATCACGAGCCTCCTCGGCAGTACTTATCAGTCCCGATGGGTACCGGTTCGGACCTGAAGGCGCCATAGTCGCGGCTTCTCCCCTAGAGCTTCCGGAACCAGCACGGACATTCCGTCGCGCCCGGGCCACGCCGGCGCGCTGCTGCTGGCCGCCCGACACCTGTGCCGGGTAGCGCTTGGCGAAATCGGCCGGAAGGGCGACGCGTTCGAGCAGTTGCCCTGCTCGCCGAAGTCTCCCGGTCGCCGGTGGCCCCGCCGACGAGCACGTTCTGGCCTCGCAGCGGCCCGGTCACGACAGTGTCCTGTCGAGGAAGCCGCGGATGGCGGTTGCGATTTCCTCGACGTGGGTCTCCAGGGCGAAGTGACCGGTGTCGACGAACCGAACGTCGGCGTCGGGGATGTCGCGCTTGAAGGCTTCGGCCCCGGCCGGCAGGAAGAACGGGTCGTTCCTGCCCCACACTGCGAGCAGCGGCGGCCTGCTAGTGCGGAAGTACTCCTGGAACGCCGGGTAGAGCGCCACGTTGCTCGCATAGTCGAGGAACAGGTCGAGCTGGATCTCCTCGGCGCCGCTGCGTGCGAGGTAATAGTTGTCGAGCCCGTAGCCGTCCGGACTGACCCGCGTCTGGTCGGGCACGCCGTGGGTGTACTGCCAGACCGTCGTCTGCGGCTGCACGAGCATGCGGATCGCTTCCCGGTTGGCCGTTGACGGCTCCTTCCAGTAGGCCTGGACAGGGCTCCACCCCTCGCTCAGGCCCTCCTGGTATGCGTTGCCGTTCTGGGAGACGATCGCGGTGATGCGTTCGGGATGCCGGGTGGCGATCCGGAACCCGACCGGCGCGCCGTAGTCGAACACGTAAAGCGCGAAGCGATCGAGGCGATCGTGCGGGCATGTCCGACTTGCCGAAGCCGGGCAGGTCGGGAGCGATGATGTGGAACCGGTCGGCGAGCAGCGGGATCAGCTCGCGGAACATGTGGCTCGCGGACGGGAAGCCGTGCAGGAGCACCAGCGTGGGTGCGTCAGTTGCTCCGGCCTCCCGGTAGAACACTGCCTGACCATCCACGTCCGCCGTGCGGTAAGCGATGTCAGCCATGACAGTTCTCCTCCTCTCAGGCGCAGCCAACGGAGCGTGGCCCCGTCTATCTCCGGATGGCCGGCACGGTGTCACCGGTCGTCTCCGCCATGTTCGCGGCCCGCCGTCGGCGCCGGGCTGGTGGTGATGCGCTGGTCCTCGTGGTACCCCTCGACAGGCGGTTCACCAGAGCCTCACCGGCCCGACTCGACCGCGCACCGTCTCCAGCACGATCTCGACGACTACGAACGGCGCGCCGCGGCTGGCCTCCGGTGGACAACGGCGGCGATCGACCCTAACGTTGACGTCAACGTCTGAAGGCCTGTGACGCCGTCAGGTGAGCCCGCAGCTGGCTCCGGTCGGCACGAGGAGGAACTGATGAGCCAGTATGGGCTTCGGGTCGGTTCGGCTGCCGTCCGGTCGGCCGGGCCTATCACTTTCGGGCCGGCCGGGATCTTGTTCCTGGCCGACAACCTCTCGGCGAAGGTGTTCGCGGTCGATGTCGCTGACCCTGGCGCCGAGGCCGGGCCCGAGCCCTTCGACTTGGAGAACGTAGACGCGCGGGTCGGCTCGTTCCTGGGCTGCGCGGCCGACGATGTCGTGATCAGGGACGTTGCGGTGCACCCGGTGTCGCACAACGTGTACCTGTCGGTCCAGCGCGGCCGCGGCGATGCCGGCCAGGCCGTCCTGGTACGGATCGACCGCCTGGACGGCTCGATCACCGATGTTCCGCTCGACCGGGTGCAGGTCGCCGAGGTGACCCTCGCCGACGCTCCGGCCGAGCAGGACGAGCGGCTCGACGTCACTCTCCCGCTGGGCGAGGAGGGTGAGGAACTCCAGGTCGGCGAGCGGACGATCCGCATCCTGCGCCGGCCCATCCGCACCTCCACGGTCACCGACATGGCCTACGTAGACGGAACCCTGCTCGTCGCCGGCCTGTCGAACGAGGAGTTCTCATCGAGGCTGCGGCGCATCCCCTTCCCGTTCACCAGCCAGGCCACCGCCACCAGCCTGGAGATCTTCCACGTCTCGCACGGCAGGTGGGAGACGGCGGCGCCGATCCGCACGTTCGTCCCCTATGCCGGCGGAGCGGCGATACTGGCCAGCTACACGTGCACGCCGCTTGTGCATTTCGACCTGGCCGACCTGGCCGACGGCAGCAAGGCCGTGGGCCGGACGGTCGCCGAGCTCGGCGCGGTGAACCAGCCACTCGACATGGTGTCGTTCGTCCAGGACGGCGAGGAGTACCTGCTGATCGCCAACACCGCGCATGGCCTGGTGAAGATCGCCTGCCGCGACGTCGACGGCCAGCAGCCGCTGACCGAGCCCAAGGAGCCGATCGGGGTACCGAGGGAAACCAAGGACCTGCGGGGCATCCTCCGCCTGGCCAGCCTGAACGGCGGCCACGTGCTGGCCCTTCAGGCCGATGACAGCGGCCGGCGGCACCTGCGCTCGCTGAAGACATCCTCGCTGTAGTGGGCCGTTCCGCCGCGGGCCGTGCTGCAGCGGGACGTTCCGCGGGGGGCCGCGAGGGCCGGCGGGTCGCCCCGGCC
>WNFM01334116.1_pt2 | contig 17587 bp, 18 predicted proteins | sample 5400271 | NCBI WGS metagenome assembly WNFM01 (sample SAMN13153352, study PRJNA577476) | soil metagenome | isolation source: 60 cm saprolite on Douglas fir-dominated hillslope | place: USA:California | collected 2013-09-17 | reverse complement strand
GCCCACGGATGAGACGGCGGCGGGGACGGAGCCAGGGGGGGAGGACCCGTCCGGGCGGGGGCGCGGCACGACGCCCCGAGCGCCACTGCGAGAGAGAGGGCGGCCGCGAGCCTGACCCGTGTCCCCACGCCACTGGCCGCACCCATGTGGGCCGGGATGCTGCTGCCTACCGCGCGGCGCCCGTGTGTCCGGTCAAAGCGCTCGCTCCGGCCGCGACGTCCACCGGAAAGGCCTCCAGGCGGAGCCGCTTCCAGTCCGGCCCTGCGACCGATTCGTGGGAGAACAGCACGATGCCGGAAGCCCCGGACTCGCGCGCGAGCTGGATCCGCTCGACGATCCCGGCCAGGCTGAGCCGGTAGGCTCCGATCCCGGCCCAGAGGGCCCCCCCGACGGGCAGGAGGGCACGCGCCTGCTCGACCTGAGCGCGGAAGATCCGGCTGTCCGCGGTGTAGGCCATCGGGCAGATCGCATTGAAGAGCGACTGCTTCATCCATCCCGGCCAGTCCTGGAACCGGTGGTTGAGGGCGGCGGCCTCGTCGGGGACGACCGCCACCGACAGGACGAGCCCCGGCCGTTCCCCGCGGGCCGCTTCGACCAGCCGGCGCGCGAGGTCGGTCAGGGTACCGCGCCGGAACTCGTCCCACGCCGCGGGGCTGCGCGTCGGCCCGCCCAGCAGGTCACCGCCGCCGCCCCGCTGCCGCCGGAACTGCTCGAGGGCCGCCCGGGAGTAGTCGTACTCCGCGCTCGGATAGCGGATGAAGTCGAGGTGAAGGCCGTCCACCGGATACGCCCGGACCAGCTCGCGCACCACCGCCTCGAGGTGCTCGGGCACCCCCGGGGCCGAGGGCGAGAGGTAGTAGCCTTCGGCCTCGCCCACCGTGCGCCCCACCTGCCCCACCACCGAGATCAGGCTCGAGGCCGGGGCGGAGAGCGCGCGGGCGCCGGCGGCGCGCGGCACCATCAGCCAGTCGGGGTGTTGGCGCACGACGTGGTCGGGCGGCAGGGGCAGGCCGAAGTGCGCCGTGAGGAGCACGTTCACCCATGCGTGCACGCGCAGGCCCCGCGACCGGGACCGCTCGATGAGCCGGAGGAGCGGGTCGAATCCGGCGGGCTGCTGGGCGAGGAGGTCACTCCGCCCCACGAGCTTCGACTCGTAGAACGCGTCTCCACGGCCCCGCACCTGCACGAACAGGTCCGTGATGCCGCCCTCGTGGGCCCCGTCCACGACCCGGTCGACGGCGTCGGGCGACACCAGGGCGGTCCGAACCACCCACAACCCGCGCACCTCGGGGGCACGGGCCGCGGCCATCAGCGGTGCGCCCGAGAGGAGCAGGAGAGCGGGCAGGAACCTCATGAAGTCGGACTATGGTAGCAGGTCAAGCCACCGGTCGCACGAACACGTCCTCGCCCTCGCGCAGACCGATCTCCGGGAAGACGGTGCGCGGCAGGTGGACGTCGCGGCCGAGACCGGGCAGGAAGGCGACCGGCAGCACGCTCCCCCGCCGCGCGAACGTTCGCACCTCGATGGTACGGACGCCTCGGGGGAATCGTTTGAGCCGCTCCCAGTCCTGGCGGAGGCGCTCGTCCACCTCGGCCGCCTCCCCCTTTCCGAAGCGCCCCTGCGCCTGGGCACGGAGGGTCTTCTGGGAGTCGACCTTCTCGAGGAAGCCGGCCTCGGTCAGCTCGAAGAGCAGGCGGAGGACGTCGTTTCGCGGAAGGTCCGATCCCTCTACGAGGTCGCGCACGTCCAGCATCCCGTCCACCCGGCACAGCACCTTCCACTGCGGGGGCCGGAAGGTGAAAAGCGCCTCTTCCGACGGCGGCTGCGCGAGCTGGAACGAAACCCGGTCGGTGGAGATCAGCTCGTTCATGCGGTGGAATGCGCCCCCCTCGCGCTCGCCCTCCAGGACCAGCACGTCCACACCGTGGCCCACGTTCGGGGTCACCACCTTTTCCTCGGGCACGAACGTGAGCTGACCCTCCGGCCAGCCGAAAAGGTCCATGACGGCGTCGTCGCCCTGGAGGCGCCCGGCGGAGGCGTGAACGACCACTCCCTTCTGGAAGCGGATCAGGGTCTCCCGCCCTCCGGGGCCGGAGGCGGTGAGAAGGCCGGTCTTCTTCGAGGAGGCGAAGAGCCGCAGGACGTCCGCGAGCTTGATCTCGCTGAGCGTTCCGATGAGGGACATGGAGCGACTTAAGCTATCATGACTTGCTCTGGTGCCGATGACCGCCGCGCTCGTGCTCGCCGTCCTCCTCGCGGCCCTGCCCGCCGGCGATCGCTCCGCCGCCGCGGGAGTGGTGCGGCTCATCGAGGAGCGGCACTCCGGCCGGGGAGACCTGACCGCCCGCTTCGTCCAGGTCTACCGGTCGGGGCTGCTGGGCCGCGAGGTGACGGAGCGGGGCGTCGTGCGCATCAAGCGCCCGGGGCGCATGCGCTGGGACTACAAGGACCCCGAGGCCAAGACCTTCGTTTCCGACGGCCGCAACTTCTACTTCTACGTCCCCGCCGATCGGCAGGTCGTCGTGCGCAGCCAGGACGACGAGCGCAGCATCCCGTCGCTGCTGCTCTCGGGCAAGGGCGACATCCTGGGTCAGTTTGCCGCCGAGCTCGCGACGCCTCCGGGCGAGGGGCTCCTGCGCCTGCGCCTCACTCCGCGCAAGCCGGAGCCCGAGATCGAGAGCGTCACCGTCGACGTGGAGCCGTCGGGCCGGGTCCGGCAGATCCTGGTCGAAGACGGGCAGGGCAACCGCAGCCGGTTCCGCTTCGACGACATCCGGGAGAACGTGGGGCTTCCCGACGCGCTCTTCCGGTTCGAGGTGCCGCCGGGAGTCGAGGTGATCCAGGGATGAGGCGCCTCCCCATCCTCATGCTCGTCGCCGCCCCCCTGCTCGGATGCGCTACCTCCGCGGCGTTCCGGGCGGGTGAGCAGGCGGAACGCCGCCAGGACTACGACCGCGCGGTCGTCGAGTACTCGAAGGCCGTGCACGAGCACCCCGACGACCTGACCTACCGCCGCGGCCTGGAGCGGGCGCGGCTGCGGGCCTCGAACGAGCACGCCACCGCGGCCCGTCGGCTGGCCGGGCGCGGCCTCTACAAGGAGGCCGCCGACGAGTACCGTCTCGCCCTCGACCTGAACCCGCGCTCCCCTGCGCTCGAGTCGGAGATGAAGGAGCTCGAGGCTCGGCGGCAAGCGGGGCTGCGCGCGGTGTCCCTGGACGAGATGAAGGAACGGACGCGGGAGAGGGCATTGCCGGGTCTGGCCCTGGGGCCCGCTGCCCGCGAGCCGCTCGGCCTGGCTTTCCGCGGCGTCAGCCTGCGCGAGGCCTACCAGGCGTTGGGCAAGGCGGCCGGCGTCAACTTCGTCTTCGATCCCCAGTTCCAGGACCAGACGATCTCTCTCGACCTGCGCGACGTCCCGTTCGACCAGGCCCTGAACGCCCTCGGCACCACCGGGCGCACCTTCTACCGGGTGGTGGACGCCCAGATCATCTCGGTCATCCCCGACACCCCGACCAAGCGGCGGGAGTTCGAGCAGCAGGTGATCAAGACGCTGTTCCTCTCCAACGCGGACCTCAAGGAGACGATCGACCTCCTGCGGGTGGTGCTGGGGGCGCGCCGGGTGGCCGCCATTCCCGGCAGCAACGCCCTCACCATCAACGACACCCCCGACAAGGTCGCGGCGGCCGAGCGCATCGTGGACGTCGTGGACAAGCGGCGCGCGGAGGTGGTGGTGGAGGTCGAGATCCTCGAGGTCAATCGCAGCAAGCTCAAGGAGTACGGCATCCAGATCACCTCCGGCCTCGAGTCGCAGGGAATCGAGGGCGTAGCCGGCGGCATCTTCCCCGACCCGACGAAGAAGCTGACCATTGGCGACGAGCCCTATGCCAAGGGCAACCTCGTGGTGAGCGCGCTCCCGGGGGTCCTCTACCGCCTGCTGCAGCAGGACACCTCCACCCGCCTCCTCGCCAACCCGCAGATCCGCAGCTCCGAGGGGCAGACCGCCCAGGCCCGCTTCGGCGACCAGGTGCCGGTGCCGGTCACGATCTTCGCCCCCATCGCCGCCGGCGGGGTGTCGCAGCAGCCCATCACGTCCTTCTCCTACAAGGACGTCGGCGTGAACATCGACATCACCCCGCGCGTGCACCACGACGGCGACGTCTCGCTGCAGCTCAAGCTCGACATCTCGGCGGTCGGCGCCCCGGGCTATCAGGGCCTGCCCACGTTCAACAGCCGGACCCTCACCAGCGTCATCCGCCTGAAGGACGGCGAGACGAACATCCTGGCCGGCCTCATCCGTGACGACGAGCGGACGAGCATGACCGGCCTCCCGGGCCTGGCGAGCGTTCCCATCCTGGGCCGCCTGTTCGCGAGGAACAAGACCGAGGCCGTGCAAACCGACATCGTGATGACCTTGACCCCGCACGTGGTGCGCCGTTCGGAGCTCAAGGAGGAAGACCTGCGCTCGTTCCTGGTGGGCGGCGAGAGCGCGCCGCTGCTCTTCGAGGTGCCCACCGCCCCCGCCCCTTCGGCCCCCGCGCGGCCGGAGCCGCCCCGCATCGAGCCCATCCGGCCGCCGGCCACGAACCCCGTGCCGCCGCCGTCAAGCCCCGACCGCCAGTAGGCTCGGCACCGACCCCCCGTGCGAGTACACCTCGTGGACGGCACGTACGAGCTCTTCCGGACCTATTTCGGGGCGCCGCCGGCCCTGAGCCCGGCCCAGACGGAGGTAGGGGCCACGCGTGGCCTCCTGCGTACCCTGCTGTCACTGCTGCGCGAGGACGGGGTGACTCACGTCGCCGCGGCCTTCGATCACGTCATCGAGTCGTTCCGCAACCGGCTGTTCGAGGGCTACAAAACGGGCGACGGAGTCCCGGAGGATCTCATGATCCAGTTCCCCCTGGCCGAGCGGGCGGCCCACGCGCTCGGCCTGGTCGTCTGGCCGATGGTCGAGTTCGAGGCCGACGACGCGCTCGCCACCGGGGCCGCCCGGTGGGCCGTCGACCCCGCGGTCGAGCAGGTCGTGATCTGCTCGCCGGACAAGGACCTGGCGCAGTGCGTCCGCGGCTCGCGCGTGGTCTGTCTCGACCGGCGCCAGCGCCGCGTGCTCGACCACGCCGGAACCATCGAGAAGTTCGGGGTGCCCCCGGCCTCGATCCCCGACTGGCTGGCCCTCGTGGGCGACGACGCCGACGGCATCCCCGGCGTTCCCCGCTGGGGTGCGAAGTCGGCTTCGTTGGTGCTGGCGCGCTACGGGCGGATCGAAGCGATCCCCGACGACGCGTTGCAGTGGGAAGTGGAGGTTCGGGGGGCGGCCGCGCTGGCGGCATCCCTGCGCGACCGCCGTCCCGACGCCGCGCTCTACCGCACGCTCGCCACCTTGCGAACGGACGTGCCGATCGGCGAGAGCCTCGCGGATCTCGAGTGGCGCGGGGCGCGCCGCGACGAGCTACCGGCTCTTCTCCGCGAGATCGGCGACGACGACGAGTGGCTCGAGCGGGTCCCCCGCTGGCAAGACTGACGGCGGTCAGGGCTTGAGGCTGGCGGCGACCGGCAGCTTCTCGATCTTGACCTTGCTGATGCGGTTCCGCTCCACGTCCACCACGGTGAGGCGGTGCTGACCCACCGTGACCACTTCCCCGCCCTTGGGGACGGAGCCCAGGCGAGCGAGCATGAAGCCGGCAACCGTCTCGAAGTCGCTCGACTCCGGCAGGGGGACCGCGTAGGTGTCGCGCAGCTCGGCGGCGGCCACCGTCCCCTCCACCACGAGCGAGCCGTCACGCAGGCGCTCGACCCCGCGCTCCTCCCAGTCGTACTCGTCCTGGATCTCGCCCACGATCTCCTCAAGGAGGTCCTCCATGGTGACGAGGCCGTTCACCGACCCGTGCTCGTCGATCACCACCGCCATGTGGCTTCGCTTCCTCTGCAGCTCCTTGAGCAGGGCCCCGACCTTCTTGGTCTCGGGGACGAAGAGGACCGGGTGGAGGATCTTGCGGATCACCACCGGCTGGCGCTTCTCGAGCAGGCGCAGCGCATCCTTGATATGCACGAGCCCCACGATGTTGTCGATCGAGCCCTCGAAGGCGGGGATGCGGGAGAAGCCGCTCTCCACGATGAGGCTGCCCACCTCCGCGGGGTCGGTGGCGGCGTCGAGGGCGTAGATCTTCGGGCGCGGCACCATGACCTTGCGCACCGGGGTGTCCGAGAATTCGAACACGCTGTGGATCAGCTCCATCTCGGTCTGGTCGAGGACCCCCTGCTGGCGGCCCTCCTTGACCATGTGCTTGATCTCCTCCTCGGAGACGAAGGTGCGCGCGTTGTCGTGACGGATCCCGAACAGGCGCAGCACGGCCCGCGTGGAGCCCGCCAGGAAGGCCACCCCCCAGCGCGAGCTCCGCGACATGACGGTCATCGGCAAGGAGACGAGCAGGGCCACCGATTCGGTGTAGCGCAGGGCGAAAGCCTTGGGCACCAGCTCGCCGACCACCAGCTCGACGTAGACGATGACGAGGCCGACCACGAAGGTCGCCTCGACTGCCGAGGGCAGCCAATGGGGATTGGCCTGGCTCAGCAACGGCTCCAGGTGCTTGCTCGCCAGGTAGCCACCGAGGACGCCGGCCAGCGTCCCCATCACCGTCACCCCGATCTGCGCGGTGGCCAGGAAGCGGTCCATGTCGTCCTGAAGGAGCTTGACCCGCTGCGCGGCCCGGCTCCCCTCGGCGATCAGGGCGTCGATGCGGCTCCGCTTGGCGGTGATGATCGCGATCTCGCTCCCCGAGAAGAAGCCGTTACCGAACAGGCAGAGCACGATGCAGACGGCGAGGAAGACGGGCTCCGACATAGGTGACGCGATTCTAGCAGACCGGCCGGAGCGCCTTGTCAGCCCGTCCGCCATCTGGTAGCTTGGCGGCTCGGGCGCGCACCTCGGGAGGAAACCCCTTTGGCCAACGGCGAGATCTTCGACGTCACCGTGATCGGGAGCGGGCCCGGGGGCTACGTGGCCGCGATCCGCGCCGCCCAGATGGGACTCAAGACCGCCGTGGTGGAGCGGGACCCCGCGGGTTGCGGCGGCACCTGCCTCCTGCGCGGCTGCATCCCCACCAAGGCCCTCCTCCACACCGCGGACCTCTACGAGGACCTCAAGAACCGCAAGGAGTTCGGGATCGTGGTTCGGGATCGTGGCCGACAACGTGGGCATCGACTTCGCCGCCGTCATGGGCCGGAAGGACCGCATCGTCACCCGGCTCAGCAAGGGCATCGAGACCTATCTCTTCAAGAAGAACAAGATCACGCTTTTCAAGGGCCACGCGCGCCTCGAGAACGCGAAGGCGATCGTGGTGAAGAGCGACAAGGGCGAGGAGAAGGTCCAGACGAAGAACGTGATGCTGGCCACGGGATCGCGCCCGAAGAGCCTGCCCGGCATCACCCCCGACGGCAAGACCATCCTCACCTCAGACGACATCCTCCAGCTCAAGGAGATGCCGAAGAGCCTGGTGGTGATCGGGGCGGGCGCGGTGGGGATCGAGTTCGCGTCGATCTTCGCGCGCTTCGGCGCCACCGTGACCGTGATCGAGATGCTGCCGCGCGTGCTGCCCCTCGATGATGAAGACATCTCGGCTCCTGGGCAAGCAGATGACGATCCACACCGGGGCCCGCACGGAAGCCGTCCTCAAGACCTCGAACGGGGTGGAGGTCGGCTTCAAGACCGCGGGCGGCGAGGCGAAGTCGGTCACCGCCGAGCTGCTCCTGATGGCGGTCGGGCGCGGACCCGTCACCGACGGCCTGGGCCTCGAGTCCACGAAGGTCCAGTTGAACGGGGGCTACATCAAGGTCAACTCCAGGATGGCCACCGACGAGCCCGGGGTCTACGCGATCGGCGACGTGGCGACCCTGGGCGACCGGCCCCACCCCCAGCTCGCCCACCTGGCGTCGTTCGAGGGCATCGGGGTGGCCGAGCGCCTGGCCGGCAAGAACGTCGAGCCGCTGAACTACGACCGGATCCCGTCCGCTACCTACTGCTCCCCCGAGACGGCCGGGGTGGGGCTCACCGAGGCCGAGGCCAAGAAGCGCGGGTACGACGTGCGGGTCGGCAAGTTCTCCTTCGGCAACCTGGCCAAGCCGCGGATCGTCGGCCACCCCGACGGTTTCGTGAAGGTCGTCTCGGAGGCCAAGTACGACGAGGTGCTGGGGATCCACATCATCGGACCCCATGCGACCGATCTCATCTCGGAAGCCTGCCTGGCCCTGCGGCTGGAGGCCACCACCGAGGAGATCGCCCGCACCGTCCACCCGCACCCCACGTTGCCCGAGGCGCTCATGCAAGCGGCGGAAGCGGTCTACGGGCACGCGATCGACGCCTAGGCCGTCCGGCCCATGAGCAAGCCGTCGGTCGAGCAGCTCACCAAGGCAGAGCTCCTCGAGATCTACCACTTCCTCAAGCTCAACCGGCTGGTCGAGGAAAGGCTCGCCAACCTGTACCGTCAGGGCCAGGTGGTGGGTGGACTCTACCGGAGCCTCGGCCAGGAAGGCTGCTCAGTGGGCGCCGCCTACGCCCTCGAGCGGGGCGACATGTTCACCCCGCTCATCCGCAACCTGGGGGCGATTTTCGTGCGCGGCGGGCAGCCGCGGCACGTCTTCGCGCAGTACATGGCCCGCGCCACCGGCCCCACCCGCGGCCGCGACCTGAACGTCCACTTCGGCTGGCTCTCCGAGGAGGGCAGCATGCCCTCGGTCATCTCGATGCTCGGCGACATGGTCTCCGTGCTGGTGGGCGCGGTGATGGCCGAGCGCATGAAGGGCAAGTCCACGGTGGCCCTCACCTGGATCGGCGACGGCGCCACCTCGACCGGGGCCTTCCACGAGGGCTTCAATCTCGCCTGCGTGCAGAAGGCCCCGCTGGTGCTGATCGTGGAGAACAACAAGTTCGCCTACTCGACGCCGACCTCCCGGCAGACCGCGAACCCGCGCTTCGTGGATCGGGCGCGGTCCTACGGCTGCTTCGGCGAGCAGGTCGACGGCAACGACGTCCTGGCGGTCTACGGGGTGACCCGCACCGCGATCGAGCGGGCGCGGAAGGGCTTCGGACCGACCCTCATCGAGGCCGACACCATGCGCATGCGCGGCCACGCCGAGCACGACGACATGAAGTACGTGCCGCGGGAGCTGCTCGAGGAATGGGCCAAGAAGGACCCGATCCAGCGCTACGAGGACCACCTCCTCGGCCGCGGCCGCGCCACCGCGGAGGACCTGCAGGCGGTGGTGGCCCGCATCGAGGCGTCGCTGGCCGAGGACCTGGCCTTCGCCGAGGGGAGCCCCTTCCCAGATCCAACGAGCGGCATGAGCGGCGTCTACGCCGATCGCCCGGTGGCGGAGGCGACCCCGCCGCTCGTCCTCGAATGGGAGCGCCGGCGCTGATGGCTCTGCTGACCTACCTCGAGGCCATCCGCCAGGCCATGCTCGAGGAGATGGAGCGGGACGAGCGCGTGTTCGTGATCGGGGAGGACGTCGGCATCTACGGCGGGGCCTTCCGGGCCACCCAGGGCTTTCTCGAGAGGTTCGGAGAGGCCCGCGTCGTCGACACTCCGACATGCGGCCGATCGCGGAGATGCAGTTCATCGACTTCATCTCCTGCGCCTTCGACATGCTCGTGAACTACGCCGCCAAGACCCGCTACCGCTGGGGGGCCAGCGTGCCGATCGTCGTGCGCGGCCCCTGCGGCGGCGGGGTGCGCGGCGGTCCCTTCCACAGCCAGAACCCGGAGGCCTTCTTCATGAACGTGCCGGGCCTCAAGATCGTGGCCCCGGCCACCCCGACCGATGCCAAAGGCCTCCTCACCGCGGCCATCCGGGACCCCGACCCGGTCATCTACCTCGAGCACAAGTTCCTCTACCGGCGGATCAAGGAGGACGTGCCCGACGGCGAGGTCGTGGTGCCGATCGGGAAGGCGCGCCTCGCCCGCGAAGGCACGGACGTCTCGATCGTCACCTACGCCGCCATGGTCCATGTGGCTCTCGAAGCGGCGGAGACGGCGGCCCGCGAGGGCATCAGCGTCGAGGTGCTGGACCTCCGGACGCTGCTCCCCCTCGACGAGGAGGCGATCCTCAGCACCGCCGCGAAGACCGGCAAGGTGATCGTCCTGCACGAGCCCACCCGCACCGGCGGCCCCGGCGGCGAGATCAGCGCCCTCATCTCCGAGAGGGCCTTCGAGCACCTGGATGCCCCGGTGCTGCGCGTGGCCCCGCCCGACACGCCCGTCCCCTACTCCCCGCCCCTCGAGGACCATTTCCTCCCGAACGCGGAGAAGGTGGGCAAAGCCATCCGGGCCCTTTATGATTACTGAGCAACGGTTGGAGCAACGGGCGGCGAGCGCAGCGGGATTCACTCCCGCGTAGCGAGCGGGGTTCCCAAGGGGGCCGGCGCAGGCCCCCTTGGCTCAATGAAGAGGTAGAGAATGACCGACGTCATCATGCCCCAGATGGGGGAATCGATCGCCGAGGGGACGGTCACCAAGTGGATGAAGAACGTCGGCGACCGGGTGGAGCGTGACGAGCCGCTTTTCGAGATCTCGACCGACAAGGTCGACGCCGAGATCCCCGCCCCGGCGGCCGGCATCCTGAAGGAGATCCGCGTCCAGCCCGGCGTCACGGTCCCGATCAACACCGTCGTGGGGGTGATCGCGGCGGAAGGCCAGGTGGCTACGGCCGCTCCCCCAACTGTAGCTGCTCCGGCAGCGGCAGCTGCTCCCCCAGCGGCAGCTGCTCCCCCACCGGCACCTCCTCTGCCGGCGGCGCCCGCTCCCCCGGTGTCATCTGCCCCTCCCTCTCCAACCGCGGCGCCGAAGGCGCCTCCTCCCGCGCCCAGCCGACCCGTGCCGGCACCGGCGCCCCCCGCACCGCCCGCCCCCGCGCGCGCAGCGGTTCCGCCCGTCAACTTCACTCTCGAGCCCGACGCCTCGGCGCCGCCGGCGGCGGAAAAGCCCCGGTCCGAGATGACCGTCGACGAGCTGCGCCAGACCCGCTCCTCCCCGGTCGTGCGCCGGATCGCGGCCGAGCACAACCTCGACATCCGCGAGATCCCGGGCACGGGCATCGCAGGCCGGGTGACAAAGCAGGACATCCTCGGCCACATCGAGTCGCGATGGGAAGGGCCCGCACCCGAGAAGGCCGCCGCTTCGCCGCCTCCCACCGCCGCCGCTGCCCCGCCCGCTCCCGGCGCGCCGTCGTTCGCCCGGGGGGCGCGCACCCAGGTCGTGCCCATGTCGCCGATCCGCAAGAAGACGGCCGAGCACATGGTCCTCTCGAAGCGCACGTCGGCCCACGTCGCGACCGTGTTCGAGATCGACATGACCCGGGTGGACCAGCTTCGGCACAAGTACCGCCAGGCCTACGAGGAGCGCAGCGGGGTGCGCCTCACCTATCTGCCCTTCATCCTCAAGGCGTCGATCGACGCCCTCAAGGCGTTCCCGGTCCTCAACGCGAGCATCGACGGCGATTCGATCGTTCACCACAAGGACATCAACCTCGGGCTGGCGGTGGCCCTCGACTGGGGGCTCATCGTCCCCGTGATCCACAACGCGGACGAGAAGAACGTGCTGGGCCTGGCCCGCGCGATCAACGACCTGGCCGATCGGGCCCGCGCGAAGAAGCTCCGGGTCGAGGAGGTCCAGGGCGGGACGTTCACCATCACGAACCCCGGGGTGTTCGGCAGCCTCTTCGGCACCCCCATCATCAACCAGCCCCAGGTGGCGATCCTCGCCGTGGGGACGATCGAGAAACGGCCGGTGGTGCGCGACGACGCGATCGCCATCCGCACCATGGCCTATTTCGCCCTCAGCTTCGACCACCGGCTCGTCGACGGCTCCGACGCCGACCGCTTCATGGCCCACATCAAGAAGGGCCTCCAGGAGTTCGACGAGAAGGGACTTTAGTGAATCGCGCGGAGTTGGCCCTGCGGCCGCTGGCAGTGCGGCGGTGCGGGCGCATCTCCTATGCCGACGGTCTCGAGCTGCAGTCGAAGCTCGTGAGGGCGCGTCAGGCGGGAGAGATCCCCGACACCCTGCTCCTGCTCGAGCACGAGCCGGTCTTCACCCTCGGCCGGAACGCCCGCCGCGAGAACCTCCTCTCCAGCGCAGACGCGCTGCGCGCCCGAGGCTTCGAGGTCTTCGAGACCGGACGCGGCGGCGACGTGACCTACCACGGCCCCGGGCAGCTCGTGGGCTATCCGATCCTCGACCTCTCACCCGACCGCCAGGACGTGCACCGCTACGTGCGCGACCTCGAGGAGGTCATGCTGCGGACGTGCGGCGACTACGGTGTCGCCGCGGAGCGGGTGGCCGGGCTCACCGGGACCTGGGTCGGCCTCGAGAAGATCGGCGCGATCGGCGTGCGGATCGCCCGCTGGGTGACCTCGCACGGCTTCGCCCTCAACGTCGGCACGGACCTGTCGGCCTTCGCGCTGATCGTTCCCTGCGGGATCCGGGACCGCGGCGTGACGAGCCTGGAGCGCGTGCTCGGCCGAACGGTCGCCCTGGACGACGTGATGGGCCGCGTCGGCGTCCACTTCGCGGCCGTCTTCGACCGCGAGCCGTGGTAGACGGCCCGTCTTCAGGCGGGCGGATTCTCGCGGGCCTCCTGGTAGAGCCGTGCGTTGCGCAGGGCCACCACCAGGAACTCCCCCATGGCCTCTCCCGCCGCCACGTCGTCCAGGTTGAAGGCCCCGGCCCGCTCGCTCTGGAAGTCGATGGCGCCCACCGCGGTCCCGCCCTCGATCAGGGGCACCACCATTTCCGCGCGCGTCCCCGGCACGTCGGGGTGGTAGTCGGGGTCCCGCGACACGTCGCCCACCACCTGGGGCGCGCGCTGTCGGATGGCGCGGCCGATCACGCCTCCCGGCGGGCCCTGGGCCCGGCCACCCGAGCGCCGCCCGACGCCGGGATGCCCCGCCCAGCGCCCCACGAGCACGCCCTCGTCGTCGAGCACGACCACCGCCACGTAGGTGTGGCTCATGTGGGCCTGGATGGTCTCCGCCGCCACCTGCATCAGCCGATCGGGATCGAGGACGGGTGCGATCTTGTGCGCGACGGAAGCAAGGAGTGCGATCTGGTCCGCGCGGCGCTGGCTCTGCGCTTGCGACCGCCGCAGCGCTTCGTTGGCCAGGGCGACCTCGCGCGCCTTCTCCCGCGCCCGGGCCGCCTGCTCCTGGGCCTCGATGAGCCGTCGGGCCGATTCCTCCTCCTGGGCCTGAAGCAGGATCTCGAGCCGCCGGGCCCCCAGCTCGTCCAGGGCGAGCAGGCTTTGGGCCAGGGTCGCGCTGTCTGGGCAGCCCGCGAGCAGGAAGGGCAGGCAGCATCGATCGAGGACGCGTATGGCGAGGGCGGGCGCGTTGAAGCTCGCCCCCTCGCGCGATCGGACGATCGCCACCCGGGCCTCCTCTTCGAGGAGCCCCTCTACGTCGCCGCGGGAGAGCCGGGCGAGGAGCCCTTCCAGGGCCGCGGTGCAGGTGCCGCGGACTTCCGGCTCGCCGGCGGAGCCGGCCTCCACTACCGAGCGAATCCAGGACTCGAGGAGCGCGTCGCGATGCGGGGCCAGGATGCCGGCCGTCCGCTGGAGGTTGGGCACGAGGCGCTTCATCGCGGCTTGTCTCCGCGGTGCAGGTTGGCGATCCCCCCGGTCAACGGCCTCCAGGAGACCGCAACGAAGCCGGCCTTCTCCATGAGCGCGCCGAAGGCCTCGGGCGTCGGAAAAACCGCCACCGAGGCCGGCAGGTAGGAGTAGGCGCCGGGGTCTCCGCTGATGACCCCGCCGATCCACGGCACGAGGCACCCGAAGTAGAAGCGGTACAGCGTGCCGAGCAGGCCCCGTGGCAGCCCGAACTCGAGCACCACCAGACGGCCCCCCGGCCGCAGGACGCGGATCAGCTCGTGCAGGGCCCGCTCCCTGTCCCCGATGTTGCGGATGCCGAACGAGACCAGGGCACCGTCGAAGAGCGCCCCGCGCAGCGGCAGCCGCTCTGCATCCGCGCAGGCGAGGGCCGAGCGCGAGGCCATTCCCCGCCGCTCGAGCTTGCGCAGGCCGCGAACGAGCATCTGCGGCGAGATGTCCGCCCCCAGGCCGCGGAGCCTCGGGCCGCGTCCCAGGGCCTCGATCAGCAGATCGGCCGTCCCCGTGCACAGGTCGAGGATGCGCGCGGCGTCCTTCGGGTCGAGGGTGTCCACCGCCTTCCTGCGCCACCGCACGTCCACCCCGGCCGAGAGCAGCCGGTTCAGCAGGTCGTAGCGAGGAGCGATCCGGTCGAACATCGAGCGGACCGCTTCCTTCTCGGGAGCGCCCGGGGTGGGCGCGCCCACCGAAGTGATCGCCATGGAAGCGGCCATTCTACTTCAGGCCAGGATGACCGCGAGCAGCGTGGCCGCGAAGTAGCCGACGCTGATCCATCCGTTCAGGTTGAAGGCCTGCATCACCCGCGAGAGGTCGGCCGGGCTCACCAGGGAATGCTCATAGACCAGCATGCCGGCGATCGCCGCCACCCCCAGAAGGTACAGCGGATGCAGCGGGGCCAGCCAGTAGAGGCTCGCCAGGAGGGCGATCGAAACGACGTGCAGCCCGCGCGCAACCATGAGCGAGGCCCGGATGCCCACCTTCGCGGGAAGCGAGTGCAGGCCCTCCTGACGGTCGAACTCGGCGTCCTGGCAGGCGTAGATCGTGTCGAAGCCGGCCACCCAGGCCAGCACCCCGAGGGCCAGCACCATCGGCACCGGGTGGAAGCTTCCGCGGATGGCGAGCCAGGCCCCCACCGGCGCCACTGCCAGGGCCAGGCCGAGGGCCAGGTGTGAAAGGGCAGTGAAGCGTTTCGTGTACGAGTAGCCGAAGACGATCAGGAGGGCGAGCGGGGAGAGCGCGAGGCAAAGCGGGTTGAGCTGCGCTGCCGACACCACCAGGGCCGCTGCCGAGGCAAGGACGAAGAGCCAGACCTCGGTGCGGCCGAGCACGCCTTTCGGGAGCTCGCGGCCCGCCGTGCGCGGGTTCCTCGCGTCGATCCAATGGTCCGCCAGCCGGTTGAATCCGAGGGCCGCGCTGCGGGCTCCCACCATGGCCACGGCGATCCACAGCACCTGCCGGGCGGTGATTCCGCCCCCCTGGGCGGCCAGAGCGGCCGACGTGAACGCAAACGGCAGGGCGAACACCGAGTGCGAGAAACGGACCATGCGGCCGTAGGCCGTGATCCGATCGAGGAGAAGCCTCACGGATCGACTCTCTGCAGACGCGCCTGGCCGGAGAGCAGGTGGTGGTGAGGATCCTCGGGGACGGCCGCCGCCGGTGCGAACGCGAGCGCCGCGCGCCGGCCCGGAACGATCGCGCCCAGGTCGGGGAGAGCGAGCGCCTCGGCCCCTCCGAGCGTCGCCATGCGGACGATCAGGGCCGGGTCCAGGTCCGGAAACTGCCGATGGAGGAGGACCGCATCCTCGAGCACGTCGAGGCTCTCCACGCTGGCCAGGCTGTCGGTGCCCAGGCAGAGACGGACGCCGGCGGCCAGCAGCTTCGCCGCCGGGGCCACTCCCACGCCCAGGTTGCGGTTGCTGCGCGGGCAGAGCGCCACGAACACACCGCGACGGGCCAGGAGCGCCCGGTCGGACCCGTCCACCTGCACCCCGTGCGCGGCCACCAGGCCGGGCCGGAGGGCGCCGAGGCCGTCGGCGTAGCCGACCGGGCTCAGTCCTGGCGGATCGAACGCGACGTGGCCGAGGCCGCGGCGCTCGAGGAACCCCCGCCAATCGCCCTCGCCGGTGGCCAGGAACTGCGACTCCGCCGGCGATTCCGCGAGATGCATCGCGGCCGGCCCGCCGCGGCTCACGAGACCCGCGAAGAGCGCGGGCGAGACCGAGTAGGGAGCGTGGGCGGCCAGGCGCAGCCGCACGTTCGAGGCCAGGGCCCCGGCGAGCGCCGCCACGCGGCCGTCGGCCCACTCGAGGGTCGCCGCGGCGCGAGCGGGGTCCCAGGCCAGAAGCTCGAGGAACACCACCGACTCGAGGTGCCCGGCCGCCAGCAGGTCCAGGTGGAGGAGGTGGTTCGAGACGTCACCCACCGCGACCGTTACGCCCTCCTCCATGGCGTCGTTCGCGCGCGCCGCGACCAGGGCCTCGACCCAGGCGACGAAGCCGCCGCCGAACGGCACCCGGCCGGCCAGATGAGACAGCTCGAGGTGGCAATGGGCGTTCACGAGGCCGGGAAGCAGCACTCCCGGGCCGAGGTCGTGGACCGGTCCCGAGGGCGCTGCGGAGTCGCCGGCCGACCCAACCCAGACGATGCGTCCGTCCTCGACGGCCACGCGCCCGTCTCGCAGCGGCGCCCCGGCCACCGTGACGACCCACGAAGCGGTCAGGGTGCGCATGGATTCGCGATCAACCTTGCCGCGAGGCGAAGAGCGGCGGCGCGGGACTCCGGGCTCAGCTCGCCGTGCGTGGACCCGGCCACGGCGGGCTCCGGCGCGGCCTGGCTCCAGCAGTACGGGTCCCCCACGATCGCGTAGTGCATGGTCCGTCGCTTCGGCACGAAGCCGGCGGCCTGGATGTTGCGGGCGATCTCGGCTTCGGTGAGCCGGAAATGCGCCCCCGCCGCCGAGACCACGTTCTCCTCGATCATCAGGCTGCCGAAGTCGTTCGCTCCGAAGCGCAGCGACACCTGGCCGATCTTCCCGCCCTGGGTGACCCAGGACGCCTGGACGTTCGGGAAGTTGTCGAGCATCACCCGCGCCACCGCGAGCGTCCGCAGGTACTGGAACGAGGTCAGCTCGTCCCCGCCGATCGCGGTGTTCGAGGGCTGGAACGTCCAGGCGATGAACGCGGTGAAGCCGCGGGTCCGGTCCTGCAGGTCACGCAGGTGCAGCAGGTGGTCGATCCGCTCCTCGAGGGTCTCCACGTGGCCGAACATCATGGTGGCCGTGGTCTTCAGGCCGAGGCGGTGGGCGGTCTCCATGACCGAGAGCCAGTCTTCGGTCGTCCCCTTGGCGATGCCGATGATCCGGCGGACGCGGTCGGAGAGCACCTCGGCCCCGCCCCCGGGGATCGAGTCGAGTCCGGCGGCGACGAGTCGGCGCAGCGTCTCCTCGGTGCTGAGGCTCGAGACCTTCTCGATGTGCTTGATCTCGGCCGGGGAAAGGCCGTGGATCCAGATCGGGTAGGTCGCTTTCATCCAGCGGAAGAGCTCCTCGTAGTACTCGATCCCGAGGTCGGGGTGAAGGCCGCCCTGGAGGAGGATCTGCCGGCCGCCGAGGGCGATCGTCTCCTCGATCTTCTGGCTGAGCTCCTGCTTGGTGAGGACGTAGCCTTCCTTCGAGGGAAGGTCGCGGTAGAAGGCGCAGAAGGCGCACTGCGCGGTGCAGACGTTCGTGTAGTTGATGTTGCGGTCGATGATGTAGGTCACCACCGGATCGGGGTGCAGCCGCTGGCGCACCGTGTCCGCCAGCATCCCAAGCTCGAGGAAGTCGCCGTCGCGCAGGAGGGCGATCCCCTCGGCGCGGGAGACCCGCTCGCCCGTCTCGACCTTCCTCCGCACCGTCTCACTCATGGGCATGGAAACGCAGCTCCGGGCCCCC
>WNFM01015185.1_pt3 | contig 17587 bp, 14 predicted proteins | sample 5400271 | NCBI WGS metagenome assembly WNFM01 (sample SAMN13153352, study PRJNA577476) | soil metagenome | isolation source: 60 cm saprolite on Douglas fir-dominated hillslope | place: USA:California | collected 2013-09-17 | reverse complement strand
GGCCGCTCGCTCGTCATTTCTTTGGGTCGTCGCGTTTGCGGTGTGCCCAGAAGATCCGCTCGAGCTGCGCAGCGACCGTCTCGTAGTCGATGGGCTTGACGAGGTGGCCGTCGAACCCAGCTGCCCAGGTCCGCTTGATGTCCGCGTCGCTTCCCAGCGCGGTGACGGCCAGGACCGCGATTCGGCTCAGGTCCGGGTCGCGGCGCAGGCGATCGATGAAGCCGAAGCCATCGATGACGGGCATGCGAAGGTCGCACAAGATGAGGTCCGGCCTCATCCATGACCCGATGCGCAACGCTCCGCGGCCATCCGCGGCGACGGCCACGGTTGCGCCGAACGACTCCACGACCTGTTGCATCATGTCTCGCGAGTCTGGGTCGTCCTCGACGATGAGCACGGTCACACCGTGGAGGTCGATCTTGCGCGAGGCCAGCTCCGCCCTTGCCGAGTTCGCGGCCAGCTCGGCCGGTGTTCGGCCGTGGCGGCGTGATCGCGGCTTCGGACCGGCAACGATGGCAGCAGCGCGACGCGCCATAGGCTTCGGACCCAGCCTGACTCGTCTTGGAACCGCTCGCGGCCCAGGCGACGTCGCGCGTCCGCTTTCTGAGGGTTAGAGCGTACCGTCGAACGCGTCGGGCGCGCGGCGACGGCAGCCGAATTTGGCGATTGCGCCTCCGGGAGCCCGATTAACACAAAGTGCTATGACAGGTTCCCAGAAAATGCCGCACCTGCTTCCCCCGGCGCGCCTTTGTGATGATGCTGGGCCGCGACCGGCGGCCGAGATGCTACCGTTCGGCTTCATGGGCCGGAAGCGAGCGCGCTGAGTTGCAAGTCCTGCTCGTTGTCGACCGCGCGAAGGCGAGATCGGGCATATGGGGAATGGTGTGGACCTCCCAGGACGACGACCCTCGGTTGCTGGAGTCGAAGCGGTTCCGGGGCGAGGCGGCGCTCAAGGTCTGGCTTGCGGGCATCGTGACCAAGTACGGCCCCAGCAACATCACGGTCGATTGGACTGATTCCTTGAAGGCCGATGTCCGATTGGCGTCGGCGGTCAAGGAGCTGGTCGATCCGATGCGGCCATAGAAGATGAATCAGGCAATCTCGTCAGGTTGGACGTGCACGAGGTGCGGCTCCAACCGTATTCGCACGGTGGTCGTCGAGGACGCGCCGACTGACCTCAGCCGTCCTGACAGCTTCGAGACCACGTGTCCGGCGTGAGGTCATCAGGAGGTTGTCATGCCGTCACGACCTCGAACGCGTTCTGAGCGGTGAGCGCATCGTGAACCCCGAGCAACAACAGGCATGGATGGCGTTTCGCGGCGCGGTCCTCAGCATTCCGATCATGCTGCGCACAGCGCTAATGAGGTCCGAGGACCGAACGGACGCGATCCGCGTGGCGCGTGTCGTGCGCCAGCTTCACGCGGACGCCACCGCCGAATTCGGGGAGCTTGAAGCGCACGACCTCGTGGGCTCTACGCTCCAGTACGTGCGCGACCGCGTCGTGGACGTCTACGGCCAGGCGGCGTGGGAGGAGGCGGCCGATATGCGGGACGGGGAGGTCTGAACCATGCCGGTGGGCGCCGCACGCGACGGGCGAGAAAAGCAGTCAGTCGCCAGAGGCTTATCGCATTACGGGCGACCTACGGAATTAATGAGGGTCCGTCGAGTAGCTCACGCACCTTTCGGGCGAGGGCGTCGATCGTAAAGGGCTTCTGGAGGAAAGCCATTTCGTGGGCGAGAACGCCGTGGATGACGATGGCGTCATCGGTGTATCCCGACATGAACAGCGCCTTGGTTTCGGCGTGCGAGGACGATAGCCGGTTCACCAGTTCGCGCCCGCTCATTCCGGGCATGACGACATCCGTTACCACGAGATGGATCGTGGCCGAGTATTTTGCGGCGACTTCCAGGGCATGGACGGCATTTCGCCCCTCGATGACACTGTAGCCGCTCGCCTCCAAGCATTCCCGGACCATCTCCCTCAGGCCGGTCTCATCCTCCACGAGCAGCACTGTTTCGGTGCCTCGGGGCAACTCTTGACCGCGGTCCGGTCGTAGCGGAACCGCCAGTCCAGCATCAGCGTCGACGAGGCGAGGGAGATAGACCTTGAAGGTCGCTCCGTGCTCGGGCTCGCTATAAACCCAGACGTGGCCGCCACTCTGCTTGACGATGCCGTGGACTGTGGCCAATCCCAGACCCGTGCCCTCACCCTGTGCCTTTGTCGTGAAGAATGGCTCGAACATGTGACCCAACACTTCCTGCTTCATCCCCTGGCCGGTGTCGCTCACGGCCAGCATGACGTACGGTCCCGGTTCAATGCCCGGGCGCAGGCGAGCATACGCAGCGTCGAGCTCGACATTAGCGGTCTCTATCGTGAGCCGACCACCTCGCGGCATCGCGTCTCGTGCGTTCACCGCAAGGTTCATGAGCACCTGGCCGATCTGCCCGGGATCTGCCTTGACCTTCCCCAGGTCATTGCCCAGCACCGCGACCAGAAGGACATCTTCGCCGATTAGGCGCCGCAGCAACTTCTCCGTCTCGCTGACCACGGAGTTCAAGTCGAGAACCCGCGGTTCGAGTACCTGCTTGCGGCTGAAGGCGAGAAGCTGACCCGTCAGGGCAGCAGCGCGGTCGGTCGCCTCGATCATCTGATTGACGTACTTCGTGAGGCGTGGCACTTCTCCGAGGCCCCTGGCGAGGAGTTCCCCGTAGCCCCTGATGACGCCAAGGAGATTGTTGAAATCGTGAGCCACTCCCCCAGCGAGACGACCGAGGGCCTCCATCTTCTGCGCCTGCTGTTCGAGTCCGAGCCCCTCCAGCCGCACCTTTTCGGTTACGTCCTCGACGTAGTTCAGGATGTAGGTAAGCTCTCCGTCAGGTCCGAAGACCGGAGAGTTAACGGGACTCCAGTATCTCTCCTCGAACCCGCCGCCCTGAGACTCCGGTCGCCTGATGTCGTACTTCACGACGGCCATGACGTGGGGCGCGCGATGGCGGAGAACCATTTCGAGCGATGCGCGTACGCTGCTGGCGCCCCGCGCGGTCGTGTCGTCCGGGTTATCGGGGAAGACGTCAAACAGCCATCGGCCGACGATAGCCTCGCGCTTCGTCATCGTGGCACGCGTGTAGGCGTCGCTGACGGCTACGATTCTGAAGTCCGGTGATAGGACGAGGTACAGGCTTGGCGCTGCCTCGAACAGGGCCCGAAAGTCTGGAGTCAGGGCCTGCGAGCCCACAGTCTGAGGCGCATCCATCAGACGGCTCCCGCGGAGGGCTGGACCGAGCGTAGATCGTATAGGAAAGATTCCTCTACGCGGTGACCGGACGCACACCGCATCGCGGCTAACGCCAGCTCGGGGCATCCAGGCTCGTCACGGGTGATTAGGACCGACGCGGGGCCGTTCCTAGTCCTCGCGCCGCATCGGGTCGCGGACGGTCAGCACCCGGAACGGTCGGGTGACGTCACGGGGAAGAGCCGTGAGCGCCTCGTCCTTGCACTCAGGACACACGACCCCTACGGTTGCTGGCGAGTCGTGCGGTCCCCTACGGCCAGCCACGACGAACCGCGCCTTGCACTGGCGGCACCACAGGTAGCCGAACGAGCCGGGGAACCGTCGCCGCTCTTCTCGGCTTGTCCCGTTGCCGCTCGCCACGGTTCGAGCGTATCAGCGTCACTCTGAGTTCTGTATAGGACGCGCAGCGAACGTGTCACAGCCGCTCGGCCGAGCGTGGGCGCGGCTGGCAGGGTCGCGCGCCATGGACGACCCGCACCCTCCCGCGCACGGCCAGGACGGAAGCGTTAGGCCCTCTCACACTCAGAATCGAATCGACCACGCGACCGCGATCCGCCCGCCTGCGGGCGGCGGCGCCGCGAAGCCACTGGAACCCATGGAGCTACAGTCCACAACATGCCAGGCTTCGGGTGCGCTTAGGGCGCCAACACTCGCCCCGAGTACACCCGTGACCGGTGCGACGAGGCCGGCCAGAGTCAGGCACCCGCCGCCGTTGCATGTGTCCGGAATGTCGCCCTGGACTAGCACGAGGCCCGCGCCCAGTGCGGCTCCGATCAGGAATCCGATACCGGCGCCGCGACCGCGGCGTCGCCCGAGGCTTCGCTCCATGAGATCGATGGTCGTCAAGGGGATGGCGCTCGTCGCCTGGGAGTCCCGTCCACAGCCGAGTAGCGTCACTTGGCGATCGTCGTATCCCGTCATCATGCACGTCATCTTCCGGCCACTGGCCAGTTGGATGCGCACGCGTGCCGGCAGCGTCAAGGCGGATGCGGGACCCGCGGGCTGATCGTTCGCCCACGCCGCCCCAGGAAAAACCACCATGCTGGCCAGCATCAGTGTGGTCGTTAGCGCATTCTTCATAACCATCTCTGTCCTTCTTGACTGGCGGCTCCCTCTCGATCCTCAGTGCCGAGGGGCCGCTGACGGCCGCACTGTTCATCGTGATCGTGCGTCCACTGGCACGAACAGACGGCCTCTTAGAACGTGACGGAGACGTGCAGCGCCGCGCCACGTGGAACGGGAGCAACGGACACGCGCAGTCCCTTCGTGTCGATCGTGTGCCAGTGCGTGGTTGGCAAGGCGGTGCCGATAAGCGTACCCAGGCCAGAGCGAACTCCGGCGAGTATGCCGACGGCGAGAGCAAACTGTGCAGCATCGTCCCACTCGGTTGTCGCAGCAGCTCCAACCAGGCTCAGTCCGATCAGAGCACTCCGCCTGTCGCCAAGGGCGGGGTGGTCCTCCGTGGCCCACGCCGTTGGAAGGAGAGTTGATGCGAGCACGAGAACAGCCACCGTGAGCTTCATCCCTCGCCTCCTTGCTGTGATCCGTGGAGTCTGGGCGGCTACGGCTGCCGAGTCCTTAGGAAACGCCAAGCAAAATCTAAAGGGAATCTGAAGAAACGGGGCCCGGCCGACGCTGAGACTAGCATGCGGACACTACGCGACCCGCACCTTCCCGCGCACGCCCAAGGCGGAAGCGCTAGGGTCTGAGACCCTCCAGGGTCGCCAACCCCCGCGCGTTGCTTGCGCCACCGCCTTCCCCTTGGACCTATACTTCGCGCGCATGACACGCGTCGCGGTCGTCTTCGGCGTCTGCGCTCTCCTCGCCACCTCGGGGGTGAGCGCCCAGGATCCGCCCGCGCCCTCGATGCGCGGTGAGACCCTGCACCGCATGACCCTGCTGCGGGCCGCTCCCGGCCGCCTGCTCGAGCTGGTGGCGGCCGTGAAGGGACGCGGCCTCGTGCTGCGCCATTCGCAGGGCGACCAGTGGGACCTCATGGTGCTGGCGCCGGTGGCGGGGTACGCCGATCTGGCCGGTGCCCCGCCGCTCGCGGACCCGGCACTCGTCGCTTGGCAGGAGGACGAGCTCGTCCGCGGCCCCGACGTCGCGCGCCTGGACGGGTTCGCCGCCGCGGGCCTCTATCACATCGAGATGTTCGTGGCCCTGGCCGGCCGTCGCGGCGACCTCGTTCGCGAGCGCGAGATGGAGAACACCTACCTGGCCGCCCTGGGCCGGCCGCGCAACGCGATCTTCGTGCGGGAGCTGGGAGCGGCCTGGGACGCCTTCACCATCGGGGCCTACCGGAGCTGGAAGCACTTCGCCGAGCGCGACGACATCGCACCGGAGCGCTCGGCGGCCGCCGCGCGCGCCGCCGGGTTCGATGGAGACGACCGCATCGGTCCCTACCTGCGCTCGCTCATCCAGTCGCATCACGACACGCTGGCCACGCCGGTTCGTTGAGCTCATCGGCTAGAGTTTCGCCATGCTGAAAGCACTCCTTCTGATCCTCGCCATGGCCGTCAGCGCGGCGGCCGACGAACGAGTCCTCCTCAGCTCGGATGTCGTCCTCGCCGACAAGACCGGCGACACCGAGCTTCGGCGCATCACGTATCGCAGCGACGGGCTCACCGTGAACGGCTACCTGGCCGTGCCCAAGCAAGGAGCGAAGCTTCCTTGCGTGATCTTCAATCGCGGGGGCAACACGAGCCTCTCCGTCCTCGATGACGAACGCGCCGCCGTCGTCCTCGGGAAGATCGCGGCCTGGGGATACGTGGTCGCGGCCAGCCAATATCGCGGGGCGAAAGGCGCGGAAGGCAACGACGAGTACGGTGGCGCCGACGTGGATGACGTCCTGAACCTGATTCCCGTGCTCGAGGCCGTACCCCGCGCCGACACCGGGTCGATCGGGATGATCGGGGCCAGCCGCGGCGGAATGATGGCCTACCTGGCCTTGACGAAGACGAATCGCATCGCGGCCGCCATCGTCACCTCCGGGCTCGCCGATCTCAACCTCCGCGACCGGCCCGACATGGTCGAGGTCTGGTCGCGCATGATCCCCGACTACGCCAAGGATCCGGAGGCGAAGCTGGCCGCTCGATCTGCCGTCCACTTCGCGGCGGCGCTGAACAAGACGACGCCGATCCTTCTCCTCCACGGCACATCGGATTGGCGCGCCAAGCCGAAGACGAACGCGATCGACATGGCGGCCGCCCTGCTGGAGGCGAAGCATCCCTTCCGGTTGGTGCTGTTCGAAGGCGCACAGCACGGGCTCGCGGAGTTTCGCGAAGAGGCGGACCGGATGATGCGCGACTGGCTCGACCGCTATGTCAAGGAACGGAAGCCGTGGCCGTCACTCGAACCGCATGGGCCGTGACGAGTGGTGTCTCAGCGGCAGGTGAGCGTCGTGACGTCGCCCCCGCCGGCCACGGACACTCCATAGGGGTGGCTGTCGACGACGTTGGGCGCGCTGGTGTCCCGCTGTCCCAGCGCATCCGGCTCGTCCGACGCGCGGAAGCCCTCGCTGTCCGAGCACGCGCGGCCCCAGTAGTTGCCCTGTCCGTCGACGGACAGCTCGGCCGGGAACGGCATGGTGTTCGTCAAGCACGGGCCGCTCGTCCCGGAGCAATCCGCGCTGGTCTCGCAGGAGGTCGTCACGACGTTCTTGCACACCCCCGTGGCGATCGCCTGCCTCGTGCTGCCCACGAAGTCGTTGAGCGAGATCGATGACCCGAAGAAGTGCCCCCTCGTGGAGGGCTCGATACCAGGCATCACGGCCAGGACCAGGCCGAAACGGTTCTCGATGAAAGCGTTGCTCCGCACCGTGGTCGACTCCAGCGACTGATTGTTCAGCCGGATGCCGGCCAGCGAGGCGCGGCGCACCGTGTTCTCGATGATGGTGGCGTGCGGCGCCGGGATGGCCACATACATGCCGATCTCGACCTTGCCGGTGCTCCCATCGACGGTGTTGCCGACGACCAGGGGATCGGTGGCGCCCAGCGATTTGTCGGTCAGGGTCAGGGTCTTGGCTCCGCCACAGACGCCCTTGCTCACGGTGTCGCCGCAGGCCGGGGAGGTGAGGAAGCAGTCCGCGCTGGTGGCACAGGCCCGCTCGGGGTCGAGGCTGCAGGTGCCGGCCACGCCGAACATCTCGCCGGGGGCGAGGCCGCTGAAATGCAGCGCCTGGTGCGCACCGACGATGGTGTTCCCCGTGATCACCGGGCGCACGGCGCCGGCCGCGGTGGCGATGCCGTAGGGCGCCGAGGTCAGACCGAAGTCGACGAAGTTCCCCTCCACCACGTTGTCTTCCTGGCGCGCGGACGATCCCGGGGTCAGGGCGTCCTCGCGGCCGGGGATCTGGATGACCTCGCCGTCCATGCAGAAATTGATGAGGCGCGACGGCGGCGTCGGGGCCAGGTTCATGCGGATGCCGCGCGGCTTCTGGGGTGTGGGCGTCGTGCCCGGGAAGAGCGGCACCACCGCGGTGGCCTCCGCGGTGGCATGGGCCAGCACCGTGTTGCCCGTCAGGTGATTGAGGTCGGAATCGCCGAGCAGGTCGATGCCGACGCCGCGCGCGCCGATGAGGGCGACGATCTGGTTGTCCGTCACCGCCGTGTCGTCGGACTCACCGATGAGCACGCCCACGTAGCGCACCGCGATCGTGTTGCTGGCGACCGTGTTCTGCAGCAGATGGAGGGCGCCGTTGTCGCCCGCGACCTCGCTGGGCAGCTTCGCGCCGAGCACCACCACGCCGAAATCGAAGGGCCGCAGCGGGTCGAGGGAGCCGATCTGGCAGTTCTCGACCGTCACCCCCTGGGCCTTGGCCAGGACGATCGCGACCTCCGGCACCGAAGGCACGTATGCCTTGCCCGCGATGCGCACCTGCCCGACCGTCGTGGGCAGGAGCTTGTGGCCGCCGCAGTCGAGGCGGGTGAACGACTCGAGCTTCAGCGGCTTGTCCAGGACGACGTCGGCATCGAGCACGCAGCCTCGGGGCCCGTCCTCGCGCGTGGGAGGCGGGCAGGTCACGTCGACGTGCGTGGCATGGGCGATGGCCGCGGTCTGCGAGGCCTCGACGGAGGGGCACTCGGCCACGGTTCCGTCCGCGAGCACGACGTCCTCGCAGTCCCGGTCCGCCTTGCGCTCGTGGGCGGCCTCCGACGCGGCACTGTCCGCGGAGGCGTGGGACGGGATGAGGATGGCGGCGGCGATCGCGGCGGCCGCGAGGGCGTGGTGCGTCCGAAACAAGACAGGAATAGCCGGAATAGATCTCACGGGTGAGCCCCTTTCAGGTTTGGCGCCGGCCGCAGTCTGCGCACGGCGCGCGCGAACGTCCATGGAACGGGGTGGGCCGTTCCAGGGAACGCGTCAGGTCGAGAAACCCTCGACGGCAGAGTCCTTTGAATCCGCGGATGGCCGGCCGCGGCTTGCCCGGACCTCCCAGGTGGCGCACACTCGACGCCAAAGGAACGGTTCCGGCCATGTCCTCCGCCACTCCGGACCCCCGGATCATCCGCTTCGGGGCCTACGAGCTCGACACCGAGTCGGGCGAGCTGCGCAAGCAGGGCCGCAAGACGCGGCTGACGCCCCAGGCCTTCCAGTTCCTGGTGCTGCTGCTGGAGAACCGCGGCCGCCTGGTCACGCGCGAGGCGCTGCGCGAGAAGCTCTGGCCGGCCGACACCTTCGTCGACTTCGACATGGGCCTCTCCAGCGCGGTCAAGAAGGTGCGCGAGGCGCTCGGCGATTCGGCGGAGAACCCTCGCTTCGTGGAGACCCTCCCCCGCCGCGGCTATCGCTTCATCGCCTCGGTGGAGGCGCCGCCCGCGCCGGAGCCCGAAGCGGGGCCGGCGGAGGAGCGGACGGCGGAGGCGGAGCCGTCGAACCCGACCCTCCCCGCATCCGCGGGTCGGACGCGGGCCTGGAGCCTCGCCGCGGCGGCCGCGGCCCTGGTCGGCGCGGCGGCGCTTGCCGGACACGCCGGCGCGCTCCGGTCGCACGGGGCCTTCGGGGGGACGGAGCCCGGGGCGATCAAGTCCATCGCGGTGCTGCCGCTGGCCAACCTCTCCGGAGACCACTCGCAGGACTACCTGGCCGACGGCATGACCGACGCGCTGATCACGGAGCTGGCCCAGATCCGAAGCCTGCACGTGGTCTCGCGGACCTCGGTCATGCGGTACCAGGGCAGCACCCAGACGGTGGACGCCATCGCGCGCGAGCTGGGCGTGGACGCGCTGGTCGAGGGGACGGTCGCGCGCGTGGGGCAGCGCGTGCGCATCACGGCCCAGCTCATCGACGGGCCCACCGACCGCCACCTCTGGGCCCGCAGCTACGAGCGCGAGATGCGCGACGTGCTGAGCCTGCAAGCCGACATCGCGACCGCCATCGCGGAGGCGGTGTCCGTCGAGATCCGTCCCGAGGAGCGGCGCCTCGCCCGCGCCGTCGACCCCGAGGCCTACGAGGCCTACCTCAAGGGCCGCTTCTTCTGGACCGCGCGCCAGACGGACGGGCTGTTCAAGGCCGCGGATCAGTTCCAGCGCGCGATCGACAAGGACCCCGACTACGCGGCGGCGTATTCAGGCCTCTCCGACACCTACCGCCTCTTCGATCTGCAAGGCCTCATGCGCCCCGCCGAGTGCATGCCCAAGGCGGAGGCCGCCGCGCGCCGGGCCCTCGCCCTGGACGAGGGGCTCGCGGAAGCGCACGTCTCGCTGGCCACGGTGCTCTTCCGCTACCGCTGGGACTGGGCGGGGGCGGAGAGCGAGTACCAGAGAGCGCTGGAGCTGGACCCGGGCTACGCGGAAGGCCATCGCGCGTACGCGGTCTACCTCCTGGTCATGCACCGCAACGTGGAGGCCCTGGCCGAGGCGCAGCGGGCGCGCGCCCTCAGCCCGCTCTCGCCCATCATCAACACCGAGCTGGCCTTCGCGCTGCTCGGCGTCGGTCGCGTGGACGAGGCGATCGCGCAGCTCGAGCGGACGCGGGCGCTCGATCCGGCCTTCGCGCGCCTGCCCCAGTCGCTGGCCATCGCCTACGGCCGCAAGGGCGACTTCGCGCGGGCCATCGCCGTGCTCGAGCAGCGGGCGAAGCGGCCGGCGGCCGCCTCCTCCTCCGTCTGGCTGGGCTATTTCTACGCCGCGGGGGGCCGGAAGGACGAGGCCCGCGCGATCCTGCGCAATCTGGAAAAGCGCGCCCGCGAGCAATACGTCTCGCCCCAGAACTTCGCCGTCCTCTACCTCGGCCTCGGGGACAAGCGGCAGGCCATCGCCTGGCTCGACAAGGCCTACCAGGAGCGCGCGATCGAGTGGCTCGGCTTCGCGACGGAGATGACGGAGGGGCTGCGCGACGAGCCCGGCTTCCAGGCCCTGGAGCGGCGCCTCGGACTGCCGACCTCGACGGTCATGGCGAGGGCCACCCGGCGCGCGGCGCGTCCCGGCGCTTGACGAGACGTCCCCCCTGAGGCACGGAAGTGCTACACTCCCGGTCCCTGCATGGACTGGCAATGCCGGGGGGGGTGCGCCGATGTCTTCACCCTGGGCCGCCGTCGACCTTCTCATGCGCGAGCTGGGCTCGCTGCGCAATGACGCGCGAACGCTGGCTCCCACGATCAGCGACTCGATCACGGCTGAAGTCGAGTGGCTGATCGCGAGCGCCGCGCAAGCGGTCGATGACACGATCACCGGCCCCGAAAACGAGACGCTTCTGCTCGGAGCGTGCGCGGCCATCATCGAGGCGCGCGAACGAATCGCCACCATGCGCGCCACCACGTCACGGTCGGACAAGATCGTCAAGCGCAGCGTGGAGCTGCGAAGGCAGTCGGCGCGGCTCCTCTACGATTCGATCCGGAGTGACACGGGCGACAAGCTCGGCGAATAGCCGGCCCCCTAGTCTTCGCGCCTCATCGGTTCGTTGACGGTGAGGACTCGGAAGGGGCGCGCGACGTCGCGCGGCAACGCCATGCGCGCGGAGCTCTTGCACTCGGGACACACGAGACGTGCGGTTCCGGGCAGGTCGTGCGCTTCCCTGCGGCCCGCGACGACGAAGCGCGCCTTGCACTGAAGGCACCAGAGATAACCGAACGAGCCGGACGACCTTCGGCGCTCTTCTCGTCTCGTCCCGTCGCCGCTCGCCACGATTCGAGCTTATCAGAATCGCTCGTCGGCGCGCGCCGCTGAGCACTCCTCCTCATTCGTAGCGAAGGGCGACGAGGGGGTCGACGCGTGTGGCGCGGCGGGCGGGGACCCAGCAGGCCACGAGCCCGGGGAGGAGGAGCACGGCCGCCACCGAGGCCAGGGTCACGGGATCGTAGGGCGAGACGCCCCAGAGCTGGCTGGCGATGACCCGCGAGAGGGCAAGGCTGACGAGGAGCCCGATGGCCAGGCCCAGGACGACGAGCCGGGCGCCCATGCGGATCACGAGCTGGAGGACGTCGGTCCGGCGTGCCCCCAGCGCCATCCGGATGCCGATCTCGTGGGTCTGGCGCGAGGCGGTGTAGGAGATCACGCTGTAGACGCCGATGGTGACGAGGACGAGGCCGATGGTCGCGAAGATCGCCATCATCAGGAACGCGAAGCGGGGCCCCGCGTACGAGAACTGGCTGATGAAGCCCTCCATGGAGCCGGTGAAGGTCAGCGCCACGTTGCGGTCGGTGGCCCAGATCTCGCGCCGCACCGCGCTCAGCACGAGCAGGGGATCGTTGGCCGTCCTCACGAGCACGCCGCGCTCTCCCGAGCCGGTGACGGTATAGGGCACCCAAGCCTCGGGAAGAGGCGGCTCCTCCAGGCCCTGGTTCTTGGCGTCCTTGACCACGCCGATCACCTCGAACGAGGGGTCCTCGACCTTGTCCGGGAAGTTCGCGAGCTCGGCCAGGCGGATCCGTTGGCCGATGGGCCTCGTCTTGCCGAGATACTTCCGGGCGAAGGTCTGGTTCACCACCGCCACCTTGCGCGCGCCGCTCACCTCGGCTTCGTTGAACGTCCGGCCTTCGAGGAAGGCGATCCGCACGACCGCGAAGTATCCTTCGCTGCAGAGCTGGACGACCGCATTCCACTTCTCCGGATCCGTCTTGCCCGCGACCTCGACCTCGCTCCGGATCCCGCCGTAGGGCGGGAGGCTGCTGGTCTCCGTGGCCTCCACCACTCCGGGCAACGCCTTCAGCCTGGCCAGGAGCGGCCGGTAGAAGCCGGCCAGCTGCTCGGCGGTCTTGTAGCGGTCCTCGGGCAGCGGAAGCCGCGCCACCAGGACGTGATCGGGAGACAGGCCCAGCTCCACGTCGCGCAGGGCCACGAAGCTCCGCATCAACAGCCCCGCGCCGACCAGGAGGGCGAGACTGAGGGCGACCTCCAGCACCACGACCGCGTCGCGCAACCGGCCGCGGCGAAAGCCGCCGGTCGTGCCCTTGCCGCTGTCCCGCAGAGGCTCGATGAGGTCGCGCCGGGACGCGTGCAGCGCGGGGACCAGGCCGAAGACGAGGGCGGTCGAGACCGCCACCGCCAGCGTGAAGAGCAGCACGGTTCCATTCAGCCGGATGACCGCTTCCGCGGGAATGATCCGAGGCGGAATCACGGCGACGAGGGCCTTGAGCCCGCCCCAGGCCATGAGCGCGCCCAGGGCGGCGCCTCCCAGGGCCAGGACGAGGCTTTCCACCAGGAGCTGGCGCACGAGCCGCCAGCGGCTCGCGCCCAGGGCCGCCCGGATGGCGAACTCCTTCTCGCGCGCAGTGGCCCGGGCGAGGAGGAGATTGGCCACGTTGCCGCAGCCGATGAGCAGGAGCAGGCCGACGGCGGCCAGGACGATGAAGAGGGTGGCCCGGAAGCGTCCCACGACCTGGTCTGCGAGCGACTGGACCTGGACCGTGAAGTGCTTCGGATAGTCCTTCGCGTACACGGCGGCCAGCCGGTGGCTCACGACCTCCAGGTCGGCTTCCGCCTGGGCGACCGTGACCCCGGGTCTGAGATGGCCGAGCAGGAACCAATAGCGCCGGAACGGCGCCCCGGCCGCTTGTTCCGCGCGGCTCGGCTTTTCGGGTATCCAGAGGTCGGCATCGCCCCAGGCGAAGCGGGGCGGCATGACGCCGATCAGCGTGCGCGAGGTTCCGTTGAGCACGAACTGCTTGTTCAGGATTCCGGGGTCTCGGTTGAAGTGGCCGACCCAGACCTTGTAGCGCAGCACGAACACGGGCGGCGCTCCCGGCTCGTAGTCCGCGGGCTCCATCGCGCGGCCGAGCAGGGCGGGCATTCCGAAGAACTCGAACGTACCCGGCGTGACCAGGAGGCCCTCGAACCGCTCCGTGCCTTCACCCGAGGTGTAGAGCACGTCCTGGTTGGCGCTGCCGATCACGGCGTCGAACACGTGGTTCTGCTCGGCGTAGTCCAGCAGCTCCGGTCCGACGAAGGCGCCGCGCCCGCCGGGCTCGCTGCGCGCCGTGTCGTGGACCTCGATCGTCATCAACCGCTGCGAGTCCGCATACGGAAATGGCGCGATGAGGACGTTGTAGATCACGCTGAAGAGGGCGGTGGAGGCCGAGATGCCGAGGGCGAGCGTGATCACCGCCACCGCGGTGAACCCCCGGCTCTTGGCGAGGGTGCGGATGGCGTATCGGAGGTCCTGGAAGACGGGGGCAAGGGGCCGTTCCCGGCGCGTGTCGTCGGTCATTCCACGTGTTGGACGCTCGAAAGGCCGCCAGGGTTCCGGCAATTACCTGCCCGCACGAACAAAATCCTGGATCAGGGTGCGCGCACGGCTTCCAGGTTCGTCCACTGTGTCGCCATCGCCTGCGCGCGGGGGGCAAGAATGTCCGTCACGATGACCTGGAGCGTGTAGTCCCCGGGAGGGAACCGTGGGCTGAGGTTGATCCGACCTCCGGCCACGACGCGCCGCTCCGCCGCGTGGTCGATGGGCAGCGCGGTGGAAGCGGTCTCGTAGACCACTTCGCGCCCCCGCCATACACGAACCTGAGTCTTCAGCCGCGGGTAGGTCGTGGTGGGATCCGTGCGCGCGTTGAGGATCTGGAACACGTACTCGAACGGCTGGCCGGGCGTCACCTGACCGACGTTCGCCTGAGCGCCGTCCATCGTCGCCGAGGACGCGCCTGCGGCCGCGCCGCGGACCACGATGCCGGACACGGCCAGCCGGCGCGAGCTCACGTCCGGCACCGCCACGACCTCCCCCGCCGCGCCCAGCCGACCGGAGGCCACGTCCCGCACGACGACGCGGAACTGGTACAGGCCGGGCTTCTTGATCGGCAGGTCGACGGTATAGAAGAGCGCGGTGCCGAAGACGGGCGCGTCTGTCCGCCTGGTCTGGAGGGTGAACGTCTGATCCTTGCGGTCGACGGACGCGCCGCCGGCGCCGAACGTGGCCGCCACCACGTCGAGCACGGCCTGGCGACCTCCGTCCGGCGTCTCCGCGAAGGTGACGTCGCCGCCGTCGATGCGAAGCATCGCGCGCATCGAGGGCCCCGCCGCCTCGTCGTCGACGAACATCGCCTGCAGGCGCAGGCCCACGTCCGCGGCCGCGAACGGGGAGACGAGCGCCGCCGCCAAGCGGCCCGCTCGCGACTCGTCGCCGCCCGCAGTCGCGGCATCGGCCACTCCGTAGAATCCCGCGCGTGAGCGCACGCGCAAACCCGGCCGGCGGACGGACACCTCGAGCTTGTGGAAGGTGGGACGTCCTGGGCGCGCTTCGAAGAACGAGGACGTCGGCGCGTACCCGATGACGTAGTACCCCTGCTGGTCCTGGAGGGCGCGGTCGAGGCCACGCCCCGGATCGTTCGATCCCTTGACCATCAGTCCTCCCGTGCGGTCGGCCATGTAGGAGAGGCTCTCTTCCGCGCCGAGGCGGGACAAGGTGCGCTGGCCCGGAACGCCCTGCACGTCGCCCGAGCCCATGTAGGTCACGTTGTCTTCCGCCCGGACGCTGCCCGTGTCCAGCCCACGGGTGTCGACGGTGTAGAAGGCGACGGAGGCCCGGTTGGCCTCGTCGGTCAAGGCGCGAATCTCGTCTTCCACGCGATGTTCGCCGCTCAAGTCGAAGACCTTGAACCCATCGGAGAACACCACCACCGGCTTCCGGCCGGGAAGGGGGGCGAGGCCGCGCACGATCCAGCGCAGGGTGCCGAGAGTGCCCACGGCGATGATCTCGTTTCGAAAGCCCTCCAGCGCCTTCTGCCCCTCGCTCGCCTGCCGCCCCGAGGGATTACGGTTGTCGGCCCCTCCGCCGAACGCCTGTTGGCTGTCGAGGGAAGGCGCGCCGCCGGCGGTTGCCGCGCCCATGAAGTTGAAGCGCACGCCGTCGACGGCGGCGTGGAGCCGGCCGGTGTCACTCGTGAACTGTTGCATGGCGGCCGTACCGCCGCCCGTGCGCAGGATGGCGACACGGTCGCCGGGTACGAGCCGCTCGTCCAGGTAACGGTGCAGCGCTTCGCGCACGCGTGACATGCCCTCGTAGGACACGTGGAGATCGTCGATGACGAGGGTGACGGTGCGCCCGCGTGGAGTTGCGGGGGCCGCGTCGACCGGCACGGGACTGGGAACGTTCGTCGCCGGCGCTCGCTCCCTCCGCGAGGGCGCGGCGAGGACGACGTAGGACGCGTGCGTGATCTCGCGCGCCTGCCCGCCTACGCGGACGACAAAATCGGCGGGACCGAGGTCGGTCACGTGCCGCCCCTCGCGATCGGTGACCACGGCATCGATCTGCACGAGGCCGACGGTCACACGAACGACCGGACCTTCGGCACGCCAGGGGGCCACGTCCTGGGCGATCGCGGGCATGGCGCGGCCTGGGAACACGGCCGCCACGATCAGTGCGGCGAGTCGCAGCCCCTGAGACCGCGAGGTCATCAAGAAATTGCTTACTCCGCTCTCAGCGCGACGGTTGGATCCACCCGAGTCGCGCGGCGAGCCGGTAGATACGTGGCAAGCGCGGAGACGGCGGCCAGGAACAGCGCGACCGCCAGCAGGGTGAGCGGGTCGGAGGTTCGCACGCCATAGAGGAGACCGGCGAGGAGCCGTCCCAGCGCGATCGTTCCTCCAATTCCGATCGCGAGCCCGGTTGCGGTGAGAAGGAATCCGCGGCCCATGACCAGCCGGAGGACGTCGCGGTGCTGCGCGCCCAGGGCCACGCGCACGCCGATCTCCCGCGTCCGCTGGGCGACGCTGAAGGCGATCACTCCGTAGAGTCCGATCGCGGCCAGGACGAGCGCGGCCGCAGCGAAGGTGGCGAGGAGCAGCATCGTGAAGCGCGGCTGCGCGAGATCCGCGGAGACGTAGTCGCGCATGGCCCGGATCTCCGCGACCGGCTGGCTGGGGTCGATCTCCCGCACCTGTGCCGCCATGGCACCGGCCATGGCAGCGGGATCGCCCGCCGTCCGCACGACGACCGAGAGCTGTCGCCCGGGATCCTGCGGAAACCAGAAGTAAGTCGTCGGTTGGGGGCGCTCGGCCGCCGAGATCCAATGCACGCTGCCCACCACACCGACGATCTCTCCCGAAAGCTTCGCGCCCTCGCCTCGGCGCCAGACGAGGTGCGCGCCGATCGGATCCCCGTCCGGCCAGAAGCGTCGCGCCAGCTCCTCGTCGATGACGACGACGGGCCGGGTCTTCTCGGTATCGCCCGCACCCGGGAGACGCCCGCGCCGGAGCGGAATGCCCATGGCTTGGAAGTAGTCGCCTCCGACCACGCTGGTCCACGAGCCCGGCCGCTCTCCGCCGGGAGATGCCGGGCGACCCTCGATCTCGAAGAAGTCTGCGTTTCCGGTCAGCGTCAGGGGCAGGTAGTCGGCGATGCCCACCGCGCGCGCTCCGGGCCGGCTCTGGACTCGCTCGACCAGCTCGCGGGTGAAGACGCGGATCCGCTCACCCGTCTCGTATCGGGAAGCCGGGAGCGTCGTGCGCATGGTGAGGACCTGATCCGCTCGGAATCCGGGATCCACGCGGCTGAGCTCGCGGAAGCTGCGACCGAGAAGGCCGGCGCCCGCGAGGAGGATCACCGCCAGCGCGACCTCCCAGACGATGAGGGCGCTCTCCAGGCGATTCCGGCGGCGGCCCCAAGAGGAGCCGCGCGCGGCTTCTCGCAGCGCGTCGTGCGGCGCCCATCGGGCCGAATGGATCGAAGGCACGAGCCCGAAGAGGACGGCGGTGGAGATCGTCAGCAGCGAGGCGAAGGCGAGGATCCTCGGGTCGACGTGGATCTCCCCCGTCCGCGGAAGATCGAGGCCCGCCGGGAGCGTGGAGACGAGGAGCGCCGTTCCCCATGTCGCGAGCACGGTCCCCAGCGCGCCTCCGATCGAGGCGAGCACGAGG
>WNFM01215289.1_pt1 | contig 17594 bp, 16 predicted proteins | sample 5400271 | NCBI WGS metagenome assembly WNFM01 (sample SAMN13153352, study PRJNA577476) | soil metagenome | isolation source: 60 cm saprolite on Douglas fir-dominated hillslope | place: USA:California | collected 2013-09-17 | reverse complement strand
CGCACGTAGACGGCGTACTTGCCGTCCGCGGAGAGGGAGAGGCTCGTGATCTCCTGACCGTCGTCCGTCGTGTAACGGGTGAGTCGCCGCGGCGCGAACTGCGGCCCCTCCGCCACCCAGACGTTGCGCTGTCCCTGCTCGTCGAGGGCCCAGGCGATCCGGCGGCCGGTGGCGGCCGCGGTGAGCTGGTTCGGGAAGGGCGCGCTCTTCACGTCCTCGACGGTGAAGCCGTCGGGGCGAGCGGCGGCGCGCGCGGCGGGCAGCGCGACCCAGGCGCCCCCGGCGATCGCGACCAGGGCCAGGCACGACCGGGACAGGACGGACATGGCGAGACCTCCGGGACGAGAGCGACGAGAAGCGAAGCATAATGCCGCATCGATGTTCCCCACGACGCGCTGGACGCTGATCCTCGACTCGCACCGCGGGGGCGAGGCGGAGAAGGCGGCCCTGGAGCAGCTCTGCGCGACGTACTGGAAGCCGGTCTACTTCTTCCTGCGGCGCAAGGGACTCTCGCCCGCGGCGGCCGAGGACGCGGTGCAGGGCTTCTTCCTGCATCTGCTCGAGCGTGACTTCCTGCCCCGGCTCGATCCCGCGCGCGGCCGGTTCCGCTCGTATCTCCTGCGATCGCTCGAGCACTACCTGGTCAACCTCCACGAGCGCGACTCCGCGCTCAAGCGTGGCGGCGGCTACCGCTTCGTGCCCCTCGACGTCGCCCTGGCCGAGCAGGAGCTGCCCGCCGCTCCCGAACCTCCGCTCGACGCCTTCGAGAAGGAATGGGCCCTCGGCCTGATGGAGCGCGCGCTCCTTCGTTTGCGGGGCGAGTACGAGGACGGCACGCGCAAGGGCCGTGCGGACGTCGTCCTGCGCTTCTTCGGCCTGGAGGAGGCGCCGTCGTACGCGGAAGCGGCGGCGGCGTGCGGGATGACGGCGCCGCAGTTCAAGGCCGCGCTCCACCGCGCGCGCACTCGTTTCCGCGAGATCCTGCGCGAAGAGGTCGCGGCCACCGTCGACGACGACGGGGACGGCGAGCGCGAGATCGGCGACCTCGTCCGCGCGCTCTCGTGACGGATACCGCCGACCAGGGCGCTGGCGGCCGGAGTACCGCCTGCCCGCGCTGCCGCCGTGCGTTTCCGGCGGCGCGGCTCTCTCTCTGTCCTGCTTGCCTGCTGGAGGCGGAGATCCCGCCCGCCCTCCTCGGCGACTCGCTCGAGCTCGTGGACGAGATCGGCCGCGGCGGGATGGGCACAGTGTGGAAAGCCCGCCATCTACGCCTCGGACGCACGGTGGCGGTGAAGTTCCTGGCCCCGGAACTGGCCGCGCACCCGGACTTCGAGAGGCGCCTCGAGCGCGAGGCGCGCGCGCTCGCGCTCCTCAGCCATCCCGGGATCGTGGGCGTCCACGACTTCGGCCGCGAGGACGGACTCGGCTACATCGTGATGGAGTACGTGGAGGGCGCGCCCCTCTCCGCCGCCATCCCGCTTCCCATCGACCGCGCGGTGGTCGTGGCCCGGCAGGTGCTGGAGGCGCTTGCCTATGCCCACCGCCGCGGCGTCGTGCACCGCGACATCAAGCCCGAGAACATCCTTCTCGATGCGACGGGGGCGGTGAAGGTGACGGATTTCGGGATCGCGCGGCTGGTGAGCGGGGAGGCCGATCCCGGCATCACCGCGGTGGGCCGGGTGGTGGGCACGCCACGCTACCTCGCCCCCGAAGCCCTGGCCGGCGCTCCGCCCGATCCGCGCATGGACGTCTTCGCCGTCGGCGTCGTGCTGCGTGAGATGGTGACGGGCCGCGACCCCGGCGGCGCCGGAGCGCCCCTGCCGCCCGCGCTCGATCGCATCGTCGCCCGCGCTACCGCCGCCAACCCGGCCGACCGATATGCGGGCGCCGACGAGATGGCCCGCGAGCTCGAGCGGTTCGGCGCGGGCGGCGGTGCGGCAGGCACGGACGACCTCCTGCCCGAGCAACGCGGCTGGCTGCGCGCGGTCGCCCTCGTGCAGACCTTCGCCACCGCGGTCGCGCTCTGGGCCTTCCTGCTCTCGGTCACGCCGAAGGTGATCTCGCCGGGCGAGGTGCAGCCGCTGATCATGCTGCGCACCGAGCGGCTCGCCGACGGGCGCGTCCTCTCTCGCGCGCGCTTCGAGACCTGGCCCACCCTGGCCGCCCTCGGCGCGATCGCCGTCGCCCTGGGCGCACACGGCGCCCTGCGCCGCCACTGGCGCGACGCCCGCCTCGAGCGCCCGCGACCGGACGAGCCCGTACGCGAATCGCGCATGGTCCTTCGCCTCGGGATCACCTCCGTGAGCGTCTACGGCCTGCGTCTGCTCCTGGAGGACCGCGGGTTCGCCTGGGCCTTCGCCTACGTTCCCATCCTGGGCGGCGTGATCGAGATCGCGACCCTCTTCTTCTTCTGGATGGCCGTCCTGCAGGCCTGGCGCGCGTCGCGTCCGCTGCGCCGCGAATGGCGGCTCTGGACGGGCGCCTTGCTGGCCCTCGTGCCCCCGGTGGCCGACCTCGCGGCCTACGTGCTCACGGCTGGCTGATCCCCGCAACTCTGTCGTCTCCGTCCTGTACGGATGGGCAGGAGGTTCGGCATGAACGCGCTCGGGCCCATCGAGATCCTGTTCCTGCTCGCTCCGCTGGCCGTCGTGCCTCTGGCCATGCGACTCACCGCGGCGCCGGAGGACGCGACGTCCGCGTTGTCTCTCGCGCGCCGTCTCCAGCCCTGGGCCGCGCTCGCGGTCGTGGCGTCGTTCCTCGTTCGGCGTGGCCCGTCCGCCGCCGTCCTGGCCGGCGTGTGGCTCGTCCTCACCCTTCTGGTCGCGTATCACGGGTGGCAGCGCCTGGGCCGGACCATGGCCGCAGTCGCGACGAGCGCCGGGTGCCTGATGCTTCCGATCGGCGGCGGATGGCTCGTCCTCTCACGGCTCGGCATGGGCGCCTTCGGATTCGAGGAGCCGCTCATCCTGCTCACCGCCGTCCACTTCCACTATGCGGCCTACGCGACGCTCGTCCTCGTGGGACGCGCGGGCCGCGTCCTCGGCGAGAGCCGGGCCTATCGGCTGGTCGCCGGCGGAGCCATGGCCGGACCGCCCCTCCTCGCCGCCGGCATCACCTTCTCGCCGCGCCTCGAGATCGTGGCCGCCGGCATCATCGTGCTCGCCGTCTCTAGCCTCGGCGCGCTCACCCTCGTCCGCATCGTGCCGCGCCTCCCGGTCGCGGCGCGCGTGCTTCTCGCCTTGTCTTCGGTGTCCGCGTTCGCGGGGATGGCGTGTGCGCTGGCTTACGCCATCGGCGAGTTCACAGGGATCGGGATCATCTCCCTGGGGCAGATGGCCCGCATCCACGGTCCCCTCAACGCCTTGGGCTTCGTCCTGGTCGGGCTGATCGGCTGGACGCTGGCGCCGCGCAACCTCCGGCCGCCGTCCCTGTAGGAAGGGGCAGGAGGGAAGAAATGGAACCCAATATCTACCCCGTCTGGACCTACCTGGTCTACGTGTCCCTGAGCGTCACCCTGACCATGTGGGTGGCGCGCACGCTGCACAAGAACGGCCGGATCTTCCTCGTCGACGCCTTCCACGGCAACGAGGCGCTGGCCGACTCCGTCAACCACCTGCTCGTGGTTGGGTTCTACCTGATCAACATCGGATACGTGACGCTCGCCCTCAAGACCGCGCAGAAGCCGTTCGACATCGAGACCGCGATCGAGCTGCTCAGCACCAAGATCGGCCTCGTGCTGCTCGTCCTGGGCGGGATGCACTTCATGAACATGATCGTGTTCTCGCGCCTGCGCCGTCGCGCCATGCGCGAGGTCGCGCCTCCGCCCGTCCCGCCGCAGGCCCGGATCCCGGTGAGGGCGTGAGGCGGCCGTGCGCTCCCTCACCGTGCTCTACGACGCGCGCTGCGGCCTCTGCTCGACCGCGCGGCGATGGCTCGAGGGGCAGTCGCAGATCGTGCCCCTCGAGCTGCTGGCCGCGGACTCGGAGGAAGCCCGGCGGCGTTACCCCACGCTGGCCGAGGCCGAGCCCGAGGAGCTGGTGGCGGTGAGCGACGAGGGCGACGTCTACCGCGGCCCGCAGGCGTGGATCGTGTGCCTGTGGGCCCTGGAGGACTACCGCGAGTGGTCGTTCCGCTTCGCGCGGCCGGCGCTGCTCCCGCGGGTCAGGGACCTCGTCGAGTGGCTCTCCACGCGACGCCACCGCCTCTCGCGGGCCCTGCGCATGAGGTCGGACGCCGAGATCGCGGCCGCCCTCACCTCGGCCGCGAGGTGCGAGAGTGGCCGCTGCGGGCCGCGCGAGGGGAGGACGCGATGAAGGTCGCCATCGCCGGCGGCACCGGCTTCGTGGGCCGGCATGTCGTGGAAGCGCTCCGCGCGCGGGGCCATGTCGTGCTGGCGCTCGCGCGCGGACGCCGGGGCGTCCCGCTGGGCGCGGAGCTTCTCCCCTGCGACCTCGCGCGCGACCCGGTTCCCACGGGCGCGCTCCGCGGCTGCGACGCTCTCGTCAACCTGGCCGGCATCAAGCGCGAGGACGGCTCCCAGACCTTCGAGGCCGTCCACGTCGAGGCCACGCGCCGCCTGCTGGCCGCCTGCGGCGAGGCGGGCCTCCGGCGCTTCGTGCACGTGAGCGGGGTGTGCAGCCGGCCCGACCCGCGCCTCCCCTACCACGACACCAAGTGGCGCGCCGAGGAAGCGGTGCGCGCGAGCGGCCTCGACTTCACGGTCCTGAGGCCCGCCGTCATCTTCGGCCCCGGCGACGACATGGTCACGCATCTCGTGCGCATGATCCGCTTCGCGGCGGTGTTCCCCGTGGTCGGCCGCGGCGATTCGATCCTTCAGCCCGTGGACGTGCGCGACGTCGCGGAGGCGGTGGCGGCCGCGCTCGATCGGCCGCGGACGATCGGCGGTACCTACGACGTCGTGGGCCCCGAGCGTCTCACCCTGCATCAGTTGGTTCGGACCGTGGCCGAGGGTGTGGGTCTTCCCCTGCACATCGTTCCCACACCGATCCCGATCCAGCGCGTGGCCGCGCGGGTGATGGATGCCGTCACCTCCGCCCCCCTCTCCACTCCTGCTCAGCTCCAGATGCTCGTCGACGGCCTCTACGGAGACACGAAGCCGGCACGTCGTGACCTCGGTCTGGTGCCGAGACCCTTCACGGCCGAGTCCGTGCGCGCGCTCGAAGGTGCGATCGGGCCGCTGCTGGGCCGGAGCCTGCGACTGGTGGACCGTCGCACCCACGGTGAATGGGTGGCGGCTCATCGCCCCGCCTTCGCGCCTGCGGCCGTGCTGGCCGCGCTCGCGATCGCCGTGCCGGCGGCCCTGGGCATGGCGGTGGCGAACGTCTGGTATCGCATGGCGGAGGGTGGGCTGCTCCTGTCCGCGGCCGCGCTCGCCTTCGTGCACGTGGACTGGCGCGCGCTCTTCCGGCCAACGTGGCGGCATGTCGCGCACGGCGTCGCGGCCGCGGCCTTCCTTTATGCCGCGGGCGCCCTGGTGGCCCGAATGGTCGCGACGTCGCCGGCGCTCGCCGCCCAGATGAGCGAGCTCTACGGGTGGAAGCGCGCGGTGCCGGGCGCGTTCGCGGTGCCCCTCCTCCTGCTGATCGTACTGGGCGAAGAGATCGTCTGGCGCAACGCGGTGACGCTGCCGCTGGCGGCACGGCTGGGACCCTGGCCGGGGGTGCTGGCCGCGGCCGCCCTCTTCGCGCTCGCGCACCTGCCGATCGGTGTGCCCCTGCTCCTCCTGGCCGCGCTGGGCGCGGGAACGTTCTGGAGCGTGCTCGTGCTCAAGACACGGAGCGCGGTCCCCGCTCTGGTCAGCCACCTGCTGTTCGATCTCGCCGTGCTGTTCTGGCTTCCCTACGTGCGCGCATGAGCCTCGAGTCCGCCGTGCTCCTCGCCGGTCTGGGCCAGCTCGCGCTGGCCGCCGCCAGCACCGCGATCCCGCACGTCCTGCGATGGAAGACGGAGACGGCGGCGCTGCGCCCCCTGCTGCGCCAGCTCTTCTGGATCTATGCCGGCTACATCCTCGGATTCCACATCGCGTTCGGTCTGGTGTCGGCCCTCGCCCCGGGATGGCTCCTCGACGGCTCCGGCCTCGCCACCGCCGTCACCGGCTTCATCGCGACGTACTGGACCGTCCGCCTCGTCCTTCAGTTCGTATACCTGGACCGCTCCGATGCCCCGAAGGGCCCGTGGTTCTCGGCCGCGGAGGCGGCGCTGGTGTCGCTCTTCGTCTTCCTGAGCGCGACCTATGCCGCCGCGCTGGTGGCGAACCTCTCGCGATGAGCGCGTATCTCCCGCGCGCGGGGGACGCCTTGCTGGCCGCGCTGGCGGTGCTGTCGGCGATACTCGCGCTTGCGCTCCTCGTCACCCACATTCCACGGTCTCGAAGTGCGCGCACGGCGGCATGGGCTCTCGTCGTCCTGGCCGTGGGCGCCGCGCTCTGCGTGACCTCCACCCAGCCGGCGGGCTTCCGCATGCTCGTCGTGATCGCGGCGCTGCTCTTCGCGATGAAGGCGGTGGTCTCCGTCGAGGCCCGGGCGCGTGATGGCACACCCCTGCCCCTGCGACGCTGGCTCGCCTTCGCGACGCTGTGGCCCGGGATGCGCCCCGCCCTGTTCGCGCATCTGCGGCCCGGTCGTCCCGGAGCGGCGCGGCTGCTCTGGACCGGCCTCGTTCACACGGCTTTGGGGGCCTCGCTCTTCGTGCTCGCCCGTCTCACGTGGCAAGTGACCGCATCCGCGGTGCTCTCGTCGCTGCTGCTTCTCCCCGCGCTCAGCCTGCTCCTTCATTTCGGCGCGTTCGATCTGGTGGCGGGACTGTGGCGCCGGGCCGGCGCCGATGTCCCTCCCCTTTTCCGCGCCCCTCTACGGTCGACAAGCCTCGGCGAGTTCTGGTCCCGGCGCTGGAATCTCGCCTTCTCCGAGATGACGTCCCTGGTGGTGTACCGGCCTCTCGCCGCGAGCGCCGGCCGGAGGACGGCGCTGGTGTCGGCGTTCCTCTTCTCCGGCCTCCTGCACGAAGCGGCGATCAGCCTTCCCGTCCGCGCGGGATTCGGGGGCCCTCTCCTCTACTTCGCGATCCACGGCGTGCTGATCCAGATCGAGCGTGAACGCGGGCCCTTCGGGCGCGCGGGCACGCTCCTCGCGCTCCTGTTGCCCCTGCCCCTCCTCTTCCACGTGCCGTTCCTGCGCGGTGTGATCTGGCCGCTTCTGGGAGCGCCGCGCTGACCCGGGAACAGGGGCGGCGGCGGCGGACAGGTGGTCTCGCTCCAGCCCAGAGCGGGCGTCGTCGTCGAGATGGACGCGTGACGCCCGCGCCGGGCCGGATTGCGTCGACGTCCTAGGCCCCGGGCCCGAGCGTGTCCACGGTGATGCGCGTGGCCGTGACCTGGCCGGAGAGATGGACGAGGAGGTTTCCCGCCAGATCGAATTGGTCGATCGTGAACCGCCCCCCGTAGGTGTTTCCCTCGCGGCCCAAGCTGACGTCTTCCCGGATGTTGGCGGGACCGATCATGTTGCCGTTGAGATCAGAGCTCAGCGCGAAGTGATTGAGCCGGTACCGCGACGGCTCCGACGACTTCTTCCAGACGCCCAGACAGAAGTTGCCCGTCGCCGGAGGGCGCGAGGAATTCAGGATCTCCGTGCCGTCGTCGTGCCATTGCGCGTATCCGAAGTCGATCACCGTCCCGTCGGGAATGCCGGCGTTTCCCTTGGCCACGAAGGTCACCTTCCAGAACCCCACGATCGTGTGCTCGTCGGACTCGTCGTCGTGCGCCGAGACCAGCACGAGCGCGGCTCGCATTTGCGCCGGCCCCGGTCCCGCCGGCGTCGCGAAGGAGGCCGGGGCCATTGTTCCTTCGAGGTACCCGCATTGTGCGCTCGCCCTCGTGGCGAACACCGTCGCCAGCAGGACGGTGGCGAGGGCCATGGCGACCGTTCCAAACCTTGCGTTCATCTCATCCTCCTTCGCCGACTCTCCTCGGCGGTCCCCAAGGCCAATGCCAATCGAGGGGCCGCGGCGTCCCTCGGCGTGTCAGACTCCGTCCGCAAGTTAGAGCCCCGTCGCGTGAATGTCCTTCGCGACTCCTTCGGGATTTGCGAGGTTTGAGCGATCAGGACTGGTCGACCGCGCAGCCGAACGCCCTCGTAGCGGGCCGGGCCACGCGCCGGCCCTCGAGCACGGCGTCCAGCGCGCGTTGCAGGTCCGGCGACTCCTGCTTCGACTTCACCCAGCCCCGGTAGCGCAGCCGGCCGCTCGCGTCGATGAGGAGGGCCTCCGGCGTCCGCGTCACCCCGAGATGGTCGGCGAGGCGGTGGTGCTCGTCCTTGATGATGGGGAAGGCGAACCGGTGCTGGAGGGCATGCGCGGCGACTTCGTCACGCGATTCCCACTTGTTGCTGTTGACGCCGACGACGAGGACGCCGCGCGGCCCATAGGCCTCGTCGAGATCGTGGAGATGGCCGGCGAAATGGTTCGCGTACGGGCACACCGTCGACAGGAATACGACCACGACCACCTTGTGCTCGCCCTTGGCCGCGGCCAGGGAGACGGGCCGGCCGTCGAGCGACGCCGCCTCGAACGGCGGAACCGGCTTTCCGATCCGGAGCGGATTCGTGGCCGTGCCGGCGGAGGCGCTCCCGGCCAGGAGCAGGGCGAGCAGGACGGCGGCGCAGCCACGGGGTCGCATGAGCGTGATCCTAGGAGGAGGACCGGGCGCGGACGTTGGGATGGCCGGGGGTCTTGCTCCGCTTGGCGATCTGGGACGGCGAGAAGTTGTAAGTCACGTTGACGCCGAATCCGGCCATGTTCACTTCGCTGCGGACGTAGGGGCTGGCGTAACCGTTCACGGAGACGTCGATGGAGCCGGTGAGCGCATAGGAGGCCGTCCCTCCGAGGCGGAAGTAGTCGCTGCGCGCGAGCTGGTCGTGGTAGACGATGTTCGCGTCCATCGGGAAATCGATGGGCACGCGCCACCCGCCGTGCGTCTTCTGCCAATCTCCGACCACGCTCACGGTGAGGGCAGGGGTCACGAAGTAGCCGACGTCGAAGAAGAGGTTGCTCCGGTCGTGGGAGATCCCGAGAGCCTTCTCGGGCACCGCGAACGTGTAACGGGCCTGGGCGTACGCGTTGGGCAGCGCCGGTCCGAGCAGGCGCCCGACGTTGACCCCGATCCGCCCCTCGGCGAGGTCGCGGCCGGCGGCGGCGTGGGCGAAGTACTCGTAGGAATGGCTGGGCACCGAGACGCCGAGGAGCGGGGTCACGACGAGCGCCCCCCCGGTCGCCTTGAAGCGGACCTCGGCCTGGAGATCCTGGAACGTCCCGTGCCACGACCCGTCGTCGATGTTCCGGTGGCCGGGGAGCCCCGAATGCGGGAACGCTCCCACATAGCGCGACACGACGAAGGGGAGGCTCATGCGCACGGCCACCCGGTCGGTGATCCCGTAGCTCAGGCCCGAGTCCGCGCTGTTCCAGGTCATGGTGCCGAGGCCGAGCGCGTTCCCCTGGTAGGGGATCGTCACGACCTGGCCGAGCCAGCCGATGTGCTGATCGGCGAAGGCTCTGGAGTACCCGAGGGTGAGCGCGACCTCGCCCTTGGGCGGAAGCCAGGCCTGCGCCTGGACGGTCCGTGCCCCGAAAACGGAGAGACCGGCGGCGGCGATCGGCAGCAGGCGTGACCCGCGCATGCGGTCGTTCCTCCTATTCACTTCTTCTTCGGAGCCTGCTTCGCCCGCTCGGCCAGGGCCGCGTTGATGACGGACATGTAGTCCTTCACGTCGCCCGGGGACTTCACGACGCAGGTGAATTGGCTCGAGGCTGCCGAAAGCTCGGCGTCCGAAGGATGGAACAGGGTGGGGAGCACCGTCGGCTTGGAGGCCGATGCCTTGACCGCCGGCTCGAGGAGGGCCGCCGTCTTGAAGTCGGCAAGCACGAGGTCGTAGGTGCCGGTGCCGAGGGCGGTGTCGAACTCCTCGCGGCTCGTCGCCGTGCGGAGGCGGTGCCCCGCCCTCTCCAGGTCGCTGCGGAGATGGCCTTCCTCGAGGGCGGCAGGCAGCGAGCCGCCCGGATCCGCATACACGAGGATCGAGGCCCGATGCGGCGCGCCCCGCAGGCGGGTCGCCCTCAGACCCCGTCCCACGATGACCAGCTTGTCGCCGCAGGCCAGGACCTCGCCACTCGCCGCGGTCGCCAGAACGCCGGCCAGGAGTCCCATTCCCAACACGGATCTCGTCACGTAGCCTCCTTTCTTCGACGGTCCGAATGGTAGTCCTCGGCCCGGTCAATGTCCTTCGCGAATCCTTCGGGAATCGCGATGTTCGGGGCGGGTGGCGTGCCGCCGGCGGCGGCTCCGCCCGCTCGGGTTAGAATCCGGGCCCCGTGCCGGTCCGCTTCGGCCAATGCGTCTTCGACGCGAGCTGCCACCAGCTCGTGCGGGACGGCGCGCCCCAGGATCTCTCGCCGAAGGCCTTCCAGTTCCTCGAGCTCCTCCTCCGGAGCCGGCCGCGGGCAGTGACGAAGCAGGAGATCCACGACCAGCTCTGGCCCGATGCCTTCGTCTCGGACTCGAGCCTGCCGCGGCTGGCGGCCGAGGTCCGAGCCGCCATCGGGGACGACGCCAAGAAGCCGCGGCTGGTGCGCACCGTCCACCGCTTCGGCTACGCCTTCTTCGGCGCGGTCACGGCCGAGGCCGCGGAAGCGGGGCCGGCGGCCACGCCCTTTCGAGTGGTCTGGGGAGAGCGCCAGATCCCGCTCCTGGCCGGCGAGAACATCCTCGGCCGCTCGGCGGAGGCGCGCGTGCCTCTCGACCTGGGACGGGTGTCCCGGCACCACGCGCGCATCGTCGTGCAGGAGGGCAAGGCCTTTCTCGAGGACCTCGGGAGCAAGAACGGCACGTTCGTGGGAGGCCGGCTGCTGACGGGGCCGGCGGAGCTCACGGACGGAGACGAGATCTGCATCGGCGCCGTGGTCCTCGTCTTCCGGACCTCGTCGCGAGACAGCACGACCGAGACCGGCACTCCTGGCGCCGCGAGCGGCACCACTTCGTGAGCGGGCCCAGCCTGGCCGCGGGGACGCGCATCGGACCGTACGAGATCCTCTCCCTCCTCGGCCAGGGCGGGATGGGCCAGGTCTACCGCGCCCGGGACCTCCGGCTGTCGCGCGAGGTCGCGATCAAGGTCCTGCTCGCCGAGGTGCGCTCGGACCGCGATCGACTGGCTCGCTTCGAGGACGAGGCCAGGGCCGCCTCCCGCCTCAGCCATCCCAACATCGTCGTCGTCCACGACATCGGAGAGACGGACGGCGCGCCCTACATCGTGTCGGAGCTGCTCCAGGGCGAGACGCTCCGCGATCGGCTCTCCGCCGGTCCCCTGCCGGTGCGGAGGGCCGTCGACTACGGCATCCAGATCCTGCGCGGCCTCGCCGCCGCCCACGACAAGGGCATCGTCCACCGGGACCTCAAGCCCGAGAACCTGTTCCTGACCAAGGACGGCCTCATCAAGATCCTCGACTTCGGCATCGCGAAGCTGGGGCGGCACGGCGAGGAGCCGTCGGCCTTGGACGCCGAGACGCGATCCCAGACCGCGGCGGGGACGCTACTGGGCACGGTGGGCTACACGTCTCCCGAACAGGTCCGCGGGCTGCCCGTCGACCAGCGCTCGGACATCTTCGCTTTCGGGGCCGTGCTCTACGAGATGGTCGCGGGCAAGAGGGCCTTCAAGGGGAAGACGGCGGCGGACACGTTGAGCGCGATCCTTCGCGAGGATCCGACCGAGGCAGTGGGAAACGGACCGGCGTTTCCGGCGCCGCTCGTCCGCGCCCTGCGTCGCTCTCTCGAGAAGTCACCCGAAGACCGCTTCCAGACGGCGCGGGACCTGGCCTTCGCCCTCGAGGGAGCGGTCACGGAGTCGAAGCCCGCAGCGAGCGAGGCGGCGCCGGCGGCCCCGTCCGCTCGACGCTGGAGAGCTCCCGCCTTCGCCGCGGCCCTCGTCGTGATCGGGACGACGGTCGGGCTGGGGCTCGGTCGCCGCCTCGCCCCCGCCGCGGCCGCCCCGTCCTTCCAGCGCTTGACCTTCCGTCCGGGGCTCTTGCATTCGGCGGTCTTCGCTCGAGACGGGGAGACGATCCCCTACAGCGCGAGGTGGGGCAACGACCCCGTCGAGCTCTTCTCGACCCGCGCGACCACGCGGGGAGAGCTGTCGCTCGGGCAGAAGGACGCCCTGATCGTGTCCATCTCCCGGGAGGGGAAGATGGCGCTCCTCCTCAAGCCGCAGCCCGTGACCTGGGCCGTCTTCGAGGGAAGTCTCGCCGTGGCGCCGATCGCGGGGGGCACTCCTCGCGAGGTCCTCGAGGGGGTCTTGGACGCGGACTGGTCGCCGGACGGGAAGGAGCTCGCCGTCGTCCACGTCGTGGAGGACGAGAAGTACCACCTCGAGTACCCCATCGGACACGTGCTCCAGGCGCCCGAGCCCCCGACGTGGATCAGCTGTCTCCGGGTCTCGCCCAACGGCGACTGGGTGGCGTTCATGGAACATCCCGTGGCCAACGACAAGCAGGGCACGATCGCGATCGTGGACCGCCAGGGCCACAAGCGGGTCCTCGCCACCGGCCTCGCCTCGTTGTCCGGCCTGGGCTGGCCGAATGACGGCGAGGTCTGGTTCGGAGCGAGCCGCGCGAACGGTGTGCCTGACCAGATCCGTGCCGTGACCCTGACCGGACGCCAGCGGCTGGTGACCGAGACCCTGGGAGGCTTCCAGCTTTTCGACGTGTCCCGCGGCGGCCAGGTCCTGGGCGCCCGCACCACCACCTGGACCGAGGTCCGGGCGCGCGGCCGCGGCGCCGCCGAGGAGGCGGAGCTGCCCGCGGCGGACCTGGCCTTCATCTCCGACCTCTCGGACGACGGGAAGCTCGTTCTCGGCACGGACATCGGGGAGAACGCCGGCCCGAACTTCCGCTTCTACGTCCAGAAGACGGACGGCTCTCCGGCGCTCTGGCTGGGCGAGGGAGACGGCCAGGCATTGTCGCCCGACGGCCACTTCGCGCTCGCGGTCCTCGCGCACGCCCAGCCGCAGCAGCTCGTCATCGTCCCCACCGGAGCGGGCGAGACACGGACGCTCGAACCGGCGGGGGTCGCGCAATACAAGAGGGCGACCTGGGATCCCAGCGGCCGCCGGGTTGTCTTCTGGGGCGTGGATCAGCAGGACGCCTGGCATGTCTACGTGCAGGACGTGGCGGGCGGCCCGCCGAGGGCGGTCACGGCAGAAGGCGTGCGGCTGGGTGTGATCGGCCGGCCCGTCTCCCCGGACGGCCAGAGGGTCGCCGCCATCGGGCCCGACGGTGTGCCCGCCATCTATCCGCTCGCGGGAGGAGATCCGATCGCCATCCCCGGCCTCGGGCTGGGAGACGTGCCGATCTGCTGGACTCCCGACGGGCGTGACCTCATGGTCGCGCGCTACGAAGAGGCGCTGAGACCGCCCCTCGTCTATCGCGTCGAGGTCGCGAGCGGCCGCATGCGTCAGTGGAGCCCGCTCAACCGTCCGGTACCGAGCGCCATCCTGGCCCAGCCCCGCATGCTCGTGACTCCCGACGGCGAGTCGTACGCCTACAACTACGCGCGCTCCCTCAGCGACCTCTACCTGATGTCGAACCTGAAGTAACGGCGGAGGCCATCCGCTCGAGGCTGAGAAGGCCCGACACCGGCACCGCGAAGGCCCGCGCACCGGCGGCGAGCCGCAGCTCCCGCGATTCGACCGTCCGCCCCTGGCTGTCGCGAACCGTAAGCCGGTACCGGCCGAGATCGCGCGCGACGTCGAGGACCACCCGCTTCGAGCTCTTCGCGTTGAGGACGTCGATCGCATCCGCCGCGCTTCCGTCCAGCCTCACCACCGCGTCCGCGTACAGGCCGACGATCTGCTTGCCGCCGCGGCTCGCCCTCACCACCGGATAGTTCGCGTTGGGTGAGAATGCCTCGAAGGCGCCGTCGAGCAGCACCGCCCGGTTGCGCCGCCAGTAGTCGGTGTAGAACCGGATCATCTCGAAGTGGTCCTTGGGGATCTCCCGGAGCCGGACCGAGACCTGCGGCACCGAGAACATGACATTGAGGAGCTGGAACGCGGCCAGCTCCACCGGCTCCGTGGGGTGCCACATGATCATGTCCGCGTGCACGGCGGTATCGCCGGTGAGCAGCCGCAGGTCCACCGTCTTCACGCGGTTCGCGAGGTACGAATTGGGACAGTCGCTGGCGCGGAACATGTTCCCGTACTTCCGGATGAGGGGCCCGATGTAGGGCTGACGAAACTCGATCATCACGTCGGGCTTGACCTTGCGCAGCTCGGCCAGGACGTCCGTCATCATGCGGTCGGCCGCCTCGTTGACCGAAGCGAAATCGCGCCCGCCCGCCGCCTCGAGCACCGTCTTGTCGTCGGCGACCAGGCGCTCGATGAAGTCCAGCTTGAAGCCGTCGATCCCCCAATCGCGGATGGCGCGCCGGTAGATGTCCATGAGGTACTGCCGCACCTCGGGGTAGCGCGGGTCGACCACGTAGGCGCCGAGGCTCTCCTCGTAGCGCAGCGACTTGTCCTTGAAGCGGGCCGCCACCTTGGCGTTCTTGCCCACGAAGGGCACGGCGTACCAGAGGATCACCTTCACGCCCAGGGCATGGCAGCCGTCGACGAACCCCTTCATGTCGGGGATGCGCTCGGGCTCCCAGTCTCCCGTGAACGCGTAGCCGCGGCCGGTGTCGAGGGTCTGCCAGCCGTCGTCGACGATGATGGATTCGAAGCCCATCTTCTTGGCGATGGCCACTTCCTCGAGGAGCACCGCCGCGTCGCGCTCTGGTGGTAGTTGTACCAGGTCGAGTAGACGGGCAGACGAGCGGGCTCCGGCACGGACGCGGGGGCATATCCGGGCTGCGCCGCCCACCAGTCGGACACGCCACGCAGCGCCGTCCAGTACGGGACGCGCCGGCGGTCCAGGCGCAGCTCGGCCCTCCAGGTGGCGAGGCTGGGGTGCGGCTCGCTGAAGAAGGTCACTTCGTTGTAGATGCGCCCGTCCTCCTCGCGAATCCCGGAGCCGACGAGGACGGTGTCGAGGGCGTCGGAGACCGCGAAGGTCAGCGCGTTGTGGTCATCGCTGCCGTAGAGGCAGCTCACCGGCGCCTCCCGCGCAAACATCGAGGCCTGCAGGCGGCCGCCGGACCAGTCCGGACGCAGCGTCTTGTTCAAGTGGCGGCCGGTCGCCCACTGGCCGGCGATGTCCCGTGACGGGAGCGACCAGTTGAGCGTGAACCGCGGAGGCGGCGCCGGAGCGGCGGCGGTCAGCTTCAACGCGACCACCTCGAGACCTTCCTCCAGCGGCCGCACGTCGAATCCGAGCGCGAAGCCCTTCAGGTCGCCCACCACCGAGATGTCGAAGCCGCCCGCCCGGTGCACGGTCGTCGGCTCCTGGGCGGCGAGGGGGAGGGACGAGACGAGGAGGATTCCGGCCACGGTGAAAGCGCTGCCAAAGGCTCTGGACATGGTCGGTTAGTATATTGACATTTCAGTTTGTAAGCGCTTACCATCCCCCATCCGGCGGAGGTCCAGATGAGGCAAGAGCGCGCGAGAACGTGGATGGGTCGGGTATCCGGCTTGGGGCTGGCCGTGGGGCTGGCGCTGGCCGTGCCCGTAGCCGCCCAGACCATTCGCGGGACGATCACGGGCACCGTCACCGATTCGACGGGCGCGGCCGTGCCCGGAGTCACGGTCACGGTGACCCACACCGCGACCGGCATCGGGAGCTCCGCGGTCAGCGGCGGCGACGGCTTCTACACCATCCCTCTTCTCTCGCCGGGGACGTACCAGGCGACCGTCGAGCAGTCCGGATTCAAGAAGTACCTGCGCAGCGGGATCGCCGTACAGGTCGCGCAGACCACTCGCCTCGACATCCCGCTCCAGGTCGGCAACATGGCCGAAGCGGTCGAGGTGGTGGCGGAGGTGCCGCTGGTGCGCAGCACGACGGCGGAGCTGGGCCAGGTCATCGAGATGAAGCAGATCCAGGCCCTGCCCCTCAACGGCCGCTTCTTCCAGCACCTCATCACCATGACCCCGGGCGCGATGCCCGTCTACAGCCGCGGCGACTCCGCGGAGAACGCGTCCGCGGGCGGGGCCCGCATCGCCACCGCGCACACCGTGAACGGGATGCCGTGGTCGGGCAACAACTACCTCCTCGACGGCGTCGTCAACAACGAGATGCAGAACGCCTACATCAACATCACGCCACCCTTGGAGGCGATCCAGGAGTTCAAGGTCCAGACCAACAACCCCACCGCGGAGTTCGGGGTGTTCGGAGGGGCCGCCGTCAACCTCACGATCCGCTCCGGCACCAACGAGTTCCACGGCAGCGTCTTCAACTACCTCCGCGACGATGCCATCAACTCGAAGAACTACTTCGCGGCGGTCAAGGCCCCCTACAACTCGAACCAGTTCGGCGGCACCTTCGGTGGGCCCATCATCAAGAACAAGGCCTTCTTCTTCGGCGACTACCAGGGACTGCGGCTCGACCAGGGACGCACGGTGATCCTCACCGTGCCCACCGCCCTCATGCGGCAGGGCATCTTCACCGAGGTCAGCAACGTCATCTACGATCCGCTGAGCGGCCAGCCCTTCCCGGGCAACGTCATTCCCAGCAACCGCATCAATCCCATCAGCCGGGTCATCGCCAACGAGGTCTACCCGCTCCCGAACCAGGCGGGCCTCGCCAACAACTACATCGAGAACAACGTGGTCAAGCAGAGCCTGAACGCCGGGGATGCGAAGGTGGACTACCGGATCAACGATCGCGCGTCGATCTTCGCGCGGTTCTCGATGGCGAAGCGGCACTACGACGAGCCGGCGCCGGGGAACATCTTCATGGGGGCGAACAACGCGGACAACACGAACCACAACGCCGTCCTCGGCTATACGCAGACGCTGGGGTCGAGCAGGTTCTTCGAGTTCCGCGCCGGCTACAACCGCTACTGGACGCACCAGTACGCGGAGGACTTCGGGATCAACAAGAACAACGACCTCGGGATCCCCAACGGCAACATCGCCGGCCACCCCGAGACCACCGGCATCGCCAGCTTCCGGCCCGCGGGCTTCTCCAGCACCGGCTCCAGCGGCACCACCAACGCCATCCGCGTGGGGACGACGTACAACCTGACCGGAAACCTCTCCTGGATCCGGAGCAACCACAACTTCAAGGTCGGAGCGGACGCGCGCATCGTCAGCGGCGCCGTCTCCAACCCGCAGACGCAGCCCCAGGGCCGCTTCACCTTCGACGGCAACTACACGAGCCGCGCCGGGGCCGCGGGCACCGGCTATTCCTTCGCCACCATGATGCTCGGTTTCCCGAACCTCGTGCAGCGCGACATCGTGGACACCTGGCCGCTGATCCGCCGCAACTTCGTCGGCGTCTTCGCCCAGGACGACTTCCGCGTGAACCGGAAGCTCTCGCTGCAGATCGGCCTGCGCTGGGACCTCATGACCCCGCCCGTCCAGGTCGACAACCGGCAGTCGAACTTCTCGCCCACGGACGGCCTCATCCACCTCGCCTCCGCCGAGAACCGCGGTCCCGAT
>WNFM01030682.1_pt1 | contig 17594 bp, 15 predicted proteins | sample 5400271 | NCBI WGS metagenome assembly WNFM01 (sample SAMN13153352, study PRJNA577476) | soil metagenome | isolation source: 60 cm saprolite on Douglas fir-dominated hillslope | place: USA:California | collected 2013-09-17 | reverse complement strand
CCGAAGTACGTCAGCGCTTTGCGGAGAGATGGTCCCGGTGATCTAGGAAAACACAACGTTCGGGTGCTGTTGGAAAATTCGGTTAAAATCTACTACCGATCGGGCCGGCTGATCGATCGGTAGAAATTTTGCGATTCTGGCATGCGGCCCATGACCCAGACTCCTAGACTTCGCAGACTCAACCTAGGCTAAACTCTTTTCAGTGCTTCGCGCCTCCACCAGTCCAGTTACGCCAAGATTCCCATAGCCTTTTTTTTTGTGTTCTTTGCGCCTTTTCGCGGCTATTCTGGATCGTAATCTTTGTGCCTAGAACTCGATCGTCGCGCGTACCGGTTACCCGGATGCCCTTGGCTCGGATGGAACAGATCTACCGGGCCATCAAAACCCAACGCCGGCCAAATTGTTCTTCTCTCGCCGAAAAACTGGAGGTATCGGCTAAGACCATTCAGCGGGATATCGATTATATGCGATACCAGCTCAATCTACCGATTGAGTACGATCAAGAACGGCACGGATTTTATTTCACTGAGACCGTTACCCATTTCCCATCGGTCCATATCACGGAATCCGAATTAATCGCTCTGCTCGTCGCCAGGAAAGCAGTTGAACAGTACGCAAACACCCCGTTTCAGAAACCTTTAGCGGACGCCTTTCAAAAGCTAACCGCCGGTCTGGACGGTCAGATCAGTTTTAGTTGGCACGAACTTGAACAGACATTCGATGTCAGGCCAATCGGCGTGTCGAAACAAAACCTGGCAGTCTTCGAGACCGTAGCAGCCGCTCTCCGCGAACAATGCGAATTAGAGCTCCAATATCGGAAGTTGGAAGCAAAACGACCCGAACTTCGCCGAGTTCAACCCTACTCGTTAATTTGCGTTGAGCACCAATGGTATCTCCGTGCCTGGGATCTTGTCCGGCGCGATCTGCGGACTTTCCATTTGGGCCGAATCAGCCGAGCCAAAAAGTTACCTCATCACTTCAAGCGACCGATCGGGTTTGACCTGAATGAAACGTTACTAGACTCCATCGGCGTTTACACCGGCACCGCACCTGAAGAAATTGTCCTCGGGTTTAGCGGTTGGGCAGCCACTGTTGCCGCTGAACGCACCTGGCATTCGTCTCAGTCGATTCGATCTCGTGATGACGAAACCGTCGAACTCCGCCTAAGGGTAGCGACTAACCCTGAGTTCGAGCGTTGGCTTTGGTCCTGGGGTGATGCAGTCGAAATCATCTCGCCCATCGCGTTGAGAGACAAAATCTGCGCTGCTCATCAGCGGGCGGCGGTTCGAAATCGGTAGGTCACTAAAAGATCTCTAATTGAACAAGCACAGGGGTCAAACCACAGGGGTCACGCCTTAACATACACATACAACAATCTCTTCTGACATTCTACGTTTGGCCTTCGACCCACAGCCGTATCCAACTAGTCGGCGAACTGGCAAGACCGCCATCATCACCGTCCGCCTGTCGATTCGCGCTTATTCGCAGCTAGCTCTCCATCTTGTCCTCCATAGTCCGGCGTCGGCCGGACGACGGAGGAAGTCCCGCGTCTGCCGGGCGGCAGCCGGACGTCTGCGGGGGGGGCGCCACCCGTGGAGCGTGCCTCGCTTGCGAGGCCGTGGTAAGCAGGGTACATCGTGATGCACACCTAACTTCTGTCAGCGCTCTATGTTAGGACCTGTGCCTCTTCACGCCCAAGAGCGCGGTGTAGCGGTGAGTCTGCCCTATCCTTAGCCTTGCTCACCACGGCCTCGCAAGCGAGGCACGCTCCACGGTTTGCGCCTTATGTTGACCGTATGGGCAGCTGCCGGGCCGGCGGCCCATTTTGATCGCTACGAAAGCCATCGAGTGCTGCGCCCATAGGTCTGACTTGGTGGGGATTAAGAAAGCAACCGAGCTTAAAACCTCTCCAGAACCAGCCGCTTCTGTCGATGCAACCTTTCCTTAAGGCCTGGCCCGCCGTGAAGCATTCATGGCTTTGTCCTGATGGGAAACCATTATCGTCCGGATTGCGAGTCACGGCGCAAGGTACGGGAAAGGATTTAGAACTTCGAACTCCTTGAACTCCTTGAACTCCTCTTATCTGCTCACACCGTAAACACAATCCGTTCCGCGGTCGGGCTTTCCCAGCTCCCCTAAGCTCCCCTGGGCAATTCTGTTGGACCATTCCATGATCGATCTGCGATCTGCTATTCGCGGGCCATCACATTAGGGTCACGCCTTAACTAACAACAGTTTCTTGGAGAGTTTTGTCTTCTTTTTTCCGAGCTCGTCCCTCTTGAACCGATTAGCGGAAATCGTCGAATCGCCATGGCATAGCAGGGTATTGTTTGCCTCGGCTCGCCCAATGCCACACTTCGTTCCGATTTCTGCTCGACAGGCTTCAGTTTGTCCGGCACCTCGGTTGAATAGAGGCGAGATCGTTTCCGTTGAAGGCAGTCTTTACTTGCGGGCTACGGCCTCTTCCAGAGCCTCGCGAATGAATCGTTGATAAGGAATACCTCGCGCTTTGGCGCGGCTCTTGACGGCCTTCAGAAGAGACTCCGGCATCCGCATGTTGACTCGCGCCTCTTTCTTCTCGAATTCAAACCGGACCGGTTTTGCACCGGAAAGGTCATATTCAGTCAGATCTGCCGTGCCGACGAACGCCTCCGCCTCCCTGTCACTCTTGAAGGTTGGGATTTTCTTTTTCATAGTGCTGAACTTCCTTTCTGTGCATGTAGCGAGCAGTAATGGGCCGGATATACTGTTTACCTTTCTTCTCGCGGATCGTGAAGGCCAGAAAGACATGCCGCCCCAACGACGTTCTGCCTACGGCCTTGAAGCGCGTTTCCGTGACCGAGTGCGCTTTATCGGGCAGAATCATAATGGGCCTCAAAAAAAGAGATTCTACCTCTTTCGCTGATACGCCGTGCTTGAGACATTTGCTGCGATTCCCATCGTCCCAGTCAAAGCCTGATACTGTCTCCCTCAACGAGCCAGGATGACATTAATATGTACATACGTCAACACACTGCCACCTCTCGGCGGGGTCCATCGGCGGTCACGTCTTCTATTGTGGGCTGCCCCGATCCATCTTGGCCTTGGCGTCGCAGAAGAGGAAGCGATTGACGAAGGGATTCGTTCTCGCGAAGAGGGACCCAGCAGACCTTGGGAAGAACTCGATCAGCAAGTCCGAGACAAGTTGAGATAGGTCTCACTGGTGAAGGTCGTCACCACCCCCAAGGCCTTTTACGTGGCAATCATAAAGCAGCCTCTGTCAGCCGATCGAGAAACCTGGTCTTTGCACGGTGGGTTTCGCGAAGCCTCTCAATTTTCGCCTTGAAGGTAGCCTCAAGCCGCTGACGAGCTGCTAGATCGCGGAGGTCGATTAGCAAACGGATTGCCTGGCCGTACGTCCTTGGTTGTTTTTTCTGGATTAGCTCATTCACTTGGTCCCAGCTTGCTTCCTCGCGCTTGGCCAGCTGATCCAGGTATCGTGCACGGTTTGCTTCCTCTTCTGCTTTCCGCCGCGCTATTTCGATGGCTCTCTCCGCCGCGCTATTTCGATGGCTCTCTCCGCCGCGAGCTTTTGCGCTCTTTCGTTTGCGATGATTTCCGCTGCCGAAAGCAGATCTCCAACCGTACGCGGCTGGCTGGCAATTGCCGGTGGGGCCAACGGCTGATTCTCTTGGTAAAACCGGTGTAACAGCTGGCTCTTCCAATGTTCTCCGGATTCCAAAGCCGCCATCACCAGCAGATTGTTCTTCTCACTTTCCGCCAGGCTGCGAATCCAGGCTGCGAGTTCTGAATGACCGGGGCCACTACTCAGCCATGCCGATGTTACTGCCGCTGCTTGTACAAGATCTTCGTCGATACAGAGAAAATCAATGAGCGACCGTAACGGCGCGGTCAACTGACCTAGACCGCCAGGAACCGAGGGTTCAAATTGTCCTTCGTCCAGCTCACCATTTTGCGCCCACAGAAGCCACCCCAAGTAGAGACACCGGAGATCGCCGCGGAGCAGTCCGAGCGCAGAGATATGAGTGCTCCCATCCAAGTCGTACCGTCGTCGAGGTCATCCGGTTCCAATTCGCTAATCTCGAATCCGACTATGACATGCTTCGCCGTTCGCTGCGCCCAAACGGAGTCACCAGGCAGCATGCGTTCAACCTTTTCGTAGTCGATCCATGCCTTTGGCAGACGGAGACAAAATCGCCGGGTTCCCCAATTAGCTACATACACAAAAGCATCGAAGTACTTCTCGAGAAGTTTGAGTGGGTCCGCTTTGAGGTCGCCCCATTCGTAGTGGTTCGTGAAGCTCGTTGAAGTAATCTCCGCACGCGTCGAGATAGCCCCTAGCGCATCTATCTCCGTCTCGGTCAACGGTCGATCAATCGTTCGAAACTCGTAGTATTGGTATTCGCTCATTTCGCGACCCTTTATACGGCTGCTATGACTGCGAGCTCATCGACGTCTCGATCCGAAACAGGGATGTCTGTGGTGATGGCGAATTACGAGAATCCGAACTCCCTCAGCGTCGACGGCGTTCGATCAGTTGGTCCAGCTCCTCCAATGACATGCCGAGGGACAGGTTTGCCTCGAATTCGGCATCGCGATTTAGAGCTTCAGCGATTCCCTCGTCGTCATCGTGGAGAACCGGTGGCAGCGAACCCAGAAGCTGAGCCGCAAGGATGGCTCTCTGTTTCTCGGACAAGCTTAGCGCCAGCTTCTCGACTTCTCCATCGTCGCCATAAGAAAACTATAGTCTTGGTCATCCCTCAAGACAAGCGCCCGAACTTCAACATACGCAGAAATACGTATTGGAGCGTACTTCGTCGTTGCTTTACGCTGGTCCATGTAATGACAGCTTCAGAATGGGTTCGATCAACTGAAGATCCTTCTCCGGATTTTCGAATCGTTCTACTGGACGCTGGTGCAGAAAAGATCTGGGTAGAAGAATCGCAGAGCGGGACTTCTGTCCGCTGTCAACCCGGCGACTGGACTGAAGCAACACAGTGGCTGAACCGCTGCATCACCTCGGGAGAAAGGATGGCGCATTTTGCATCCTGGGCCGCCAGCCGTCTCGGCCTTAATCCTTCTGGTATAGTTTCAGTGTCGGCTCCGTTCCGGGAGGAATTTGCAGCGCACCTGATCGATCGCGTTCCACAACCTGAGCGCACCGCTGCGCAACTATGCTCTGAAGTCTTAGGCTGGATCAAGCCGGCCGATCTCAGCTTTGGCAAACGCTGGGCCGCTCTGTCTCTAATATTACCTCACGAGGATATGCCTAGACTTGTGTTCGACGTCCGCGACCAACTTGAGTCCGCTCTAGAACCTTCCGATCAAATGGCTGTAGCCGGGGTTCCGATTGGTCTCCGGGTGAACGCTACTCAATGGTGGAAATTCTTGTCTTCCGAGGATTGGAGCCGGAGCGCGACACGGTGGCGGACGGCATCGGTCCTTAGTAGTGATCCTCCGATCGCTTCCAGTCCGGAGCGATGCAGTGCAAAAACAACGAATTGGGTCGAGAAGCATGTCCCTGAGGCATTACCTCTGCTCCGCCAGGCAAGAGCCGCAGTCTCAGCCGAAGCGAAAGCGAAATCACCCACTGAAGGAGAGGCAAGAAGCGCTGCTGAAGCCTTCCTTTTCGTGGTCTTGAATCATCGTCCACAAGCCCGAAATCGTTTTCGTCTCAATGTTCCATTGGATTTCCATTTTGGTACCCGCCCAGTCGAAGGGGATCTCGTCGCCACCGATGCACGCTTAGTTGTCGAGGTTGACGGTTACTATCATTTCCGCGGACAAGAGGCGTATCGTCGTGACCGTCGCAAAGATGCTGCATTACAGGAACACAGGTGGTTTGTGATTCGTTTCCTGGCCGAAGATGTGGTCTGCGACGTGCAAAATGTTGTCGAACAGATCGAATATATGCTCGCACGCCGTGACGCTGCGCGGCTAGGGTAAAAACTATGAGCGACGAACCGAGTCTGTTAGACGAATTGCTCTTGTTGTTCATCTTTGCGAACGAGAAAGAGGGCGCGACTTTAGGGGTACTCACCGGCGAGTTGAAGTCTTTTCATAGTCACGCGGTCGACATTAGCTCCAAGTTGACCCATCTCACGCAGTTAGGCCTGGTCGTACAAATTCCTCCTAAAAAAGGTAGCCGGTCAATGAAGTGGCGCCTTGAGCCGCCTGGACGTGAACGATTAATACAACGTCTTGGTTTCAACCCCACCCGGAAGGGAACCTGGAAACAAAAAGCAGCTCGCGCATTGGCTGCAGTACACGCACTGAAGTTGGAACCGCGGATCGCGGGAGCTATCGCCACGAATGACTTGTTAGCGGAATATTTTCTGGCTCAACGGCTTGGACTCGAATTCCACGCCAGTTTAACGGCTGATGGTATCGGGGAACGTATCGCTGCGGCCGCACTGGAGACGGTTAACGGTAAGTCACCGACATTATGGAAAGGCTTATTCCGCCGGGCTCTTGAATTACAACCTTCAACATCGGAAGCATGGGAACAGCCGCGGTTCGTCGAGCAGATTAATCATACACTCGGCACTGCAAAGGAAGGGTGGTTTGGTGACCATAAGCTGTTCATTCACCGCGCTTGGGAGACATGGCGAAGGGAGACCGGAGAGGCACTTGATCTCGCAGTCTTTAAGGACCGTCTTTTGGCTGCCCTACGCGCAGGCCATCTCGGGTTAGCGCGAGCAGATTTCACTGAAACGCTTGATCCAGCGGATATTGAACAAGCCGAGATTCGTGACGGCGAAGAAACCTTCCATTTTATCACCCGCTAACCACCAAAGGTTATGAACCCGGCAACCGAATGGCAGCAGGCTCGATGGAAAGCGTTCCGTTCGGCGGCGGGAGGACAAGTATTCTCCTTTATCGCTGGCCAGGAAGACGTGTGGACCAATGATCCCTACGACGAAGAATCCATTCACGCGGACGCGCGCCAAGTATTTTCCGAGCTGCTGGAGTTAGCGGCCGATCGCGAACGGAATACCAGAGGCCGGGGACGTGTGTTACTTCTCCAAGGCGATGCTGGTTCGGGTAAAACGCATTTGCTTGGCACTTTCAGACGAGAGGTCGAACGACTGGATGCCGGTTATTTTGCCTACGCGCAAATGACGACCGGTGTTCCTAATTTGCGACAATATCTGTTGCGGAATGTCGTCGATTGTCTCCAGCGACATTCCGCCTTCGGTGGAGGTGATGCGTGGATGCGTCTCTCTGACGCGCTGGTCGAACGACGAAGTATTCCCGTCGAAGAACGGGATGCTCTCCGGAACAGCGACGAATACCCGGCCGCATTGACCAAAATCCGAGCTCGGCTACTCGATGAGCTGAAGCGCGATGATCCCCATCACAACGTTCATGCGGATATACTCACCGCTCTCTTGGCGATTCAACGTCGCGACGGCAACACCTTGAGCGCTGCCATGAAGTATTTTCGGGCCGAACCATTATCGCCACTAGAATGTGATTGCTTGTGCTCGCCACAAGGCCTCGGCGGAGCGGATGACCCGCAAGTTCTTTTCGACCGGTTGCTGCGAGTTGTGCAATTACTTGGTCCAGCCGGTGGAAACGCATTTGTTCTCTGCATCGACCAGATGGAGGAACTTTGGGACAGAAGCGTAAATCGACAGACACGGTTTCCCGAGTTGGTGTCCACTATCTGCTCATTTACGGACCGGCATCCAGGGCTGCTTGTTGTACTAGCATGTTTGGGTGATTTCTATCTTACGGTGAGCGATACCTTATATCCTCCTCAGCGCGATCGTGTGGAGATGGATCCGCCACCGATCCGTCTGAAGACAGAGCGAACCGCTGATGAGGTTTTCGCGCTCATCCGGAAACGGATGAACGTTTTAGATGACGAGACCGGCATCTCGACGAAGAGTGAGGGCAATGGCCTGTTCCCGTTTGCATCCGAGCAGCTGATTAAGCTTCAAGGTTCTAGACCGCGACAGATACTGGCGGACTGTTACGAAGCTTGGAAACGATCTCGAAGAACCGGTGAACCGCCGACGATCATCAAACAGATAGACCAACCAGTGGTCATCAAACCTGACGGTGTCGCTTGGCCACAGCTCTGGAACGATTTTCGCACTGATTCGAATCCGAGCTTGCCTAAAAAGGATTCCGAATTGGCTGATATCCTGGCATGGGGTGTCAATCAGTTAGCATCCCAAACTCAAGTCGCTCTTCGCGCTGACGCCGCGGCTGATCTCGTGCACCTAACAATTAACGGGGAACAGGCATTAGCCGGGATCTGCGAGGGCGCAGCGCAGGGAGGCAAGCTTTCGAGACAGATCGAGTCTCTGAAGCAAGCCGCCTCAACGTCAGGGAGAAGCGGAATCGTGGTCCGTTCGACAGAGTTCGCCAAGAGCCCCCGAGCTCAGGTGTACACGGTCCTAGGGGAGCTACTAAAAGCTAACGGACGCCACGTTAAATTTCCTGAAACCGATTGGCGAGCGCTGTCTGCATGGAGAGCCTTCGCACAAGAACATCAGAGCAACGACGGGTTCCGTTCTTGGGTAAAGACAGCTCGCCCACTCAGCGAACTGCAAGGACTGCGAGACCTGGTCCAGCTCGACAGGTTACTCACAACCGGCACTCCAGAACCCGATGTGGCGGACCAACCCCCTCTTCCGACGCATGCTTACACCAAACACAACGCCGGAACAGCGCCGAACAAAATCACCGAACCTGCGCCCACACTAGATCCCGCGTCCATCAACATTGGAACTACTGTTGGTCTACGCTCAGAACCTGTTTCGATTGCTGTAGCAAGCCTGACACAGCACGTCGCCGTTCTCGGCGGCACCGGTAGCGGCAAAACCACGCTGGCCATGACGCTGATCGAGCATCTGCTATTGCGAGGTGTTCCAGCGATTCTCGTGGATCGAAAGGGCGACCTGGCGCGATACGCCGATCAAACCGCGCTAGCTCAATTATCTAGTCCGCTAGGCAAAGTGTTTAGCGAAAAGGTGGACGTGAGCCTTTACACTCCCGGCAATGACGACGGCCGTCCGCTGGCCCTAACCGTCCTACCTGGCTCCGTCCCGAACGCAACGTCGCGTGACGTCAGAACGCAGGCTGAAGATACCGCTCAAGCGCTCGGTACAATGATGGGTTATCGCGAAGGCCAAGCACACACGAAATTGCGCGCCGCGCTACTCGCCGCCATCGAAGTCTTGTTGGAGATTGGCCATAAATCCCCTTCCTTAAAAAGCCTCCTCGATTTGATGAGCTCCGAAGACCCAGCCCTGCTTCAGAAGCTGGGATATCTCGACCAAAGACTTCTTCAGAAGCTAATCCAAGACGTTGAATCTTTCCGCCAACTCAATGCCCGATTCCTGGGCGCCGGCGCTGAACCACTCGATGCCGAAGCACTCCTTGGATACGACGACCATGCAGTCCCAGGACGCACTCGGCTAAGTGTTATCAGCACCAAGTTTCTTGGCTCGGAAGAGATTGTTCAGTTCTGGGTAGCCCAGCTGATGATCGAGTTAGCCCGATTTGCTTCGGCACATCCTAGCCGTGATTTACAGGCTGTGATCATGCTCGATGAAGCCGATCTGTATTTACCGGCTATCGGTAAACCGGCGAGTAAGCAACCGCTCGAAAATGCCCTACGACGTTTCCGTTCGAACGGGATCGGAATAATGCTCGCCACCCAAAGTCCAGGGGACATCGATTACCGTTGCCGTGAAAACATTCAGACCTGGTTAGTTGGTAGGGTCAAAGAAGCACGCGCCATCGAAAAGCTGAGTCTCGTCGTCGGATCAGACGGAGCAAAGTTTCTAGAAAAACTTGGCCAACACGCCACGGGCGAGTTCTGCATCGTACGAACGGATTTACTAGCCAAATTTAAGGCAGAAATGAATCTCCTGCGGACCGAGCAGATGAGCGACTCGGAGATTCTGCAAGCGGCAAAGCAAACCGGGCGGTCGCGCTAGCTCTCGTGCCGTGTTATCACCACGTGCTGACTAGCGCAGGGGTCACGCCTAAACGGGCTGTTACCCGAAAGAACCGCAGGTTGAGCGGATTTTGTGATGGCTCCTTGTTAACTAATTTTGTATAGACGCGACCTCGGTTTTTGGCATTCCATGCATAGAGAGAGGCGCTCGGGACGTCGCGATGCTTCTTAGAACCATTATAGCCGCAGCCTGTACGTATTTCGACGTATATCCTCTACTTTTGGATTGTGTACGATTTCATGCTCGGCTTGAAGACATCCAGCGAGTTCAACTGATTCAATAACATTGTGACTATGCAGCTCCGTTTCCAACAGAATGAACCCGAGAACATCCGGACTATTCCCGCGAATCTCATCGAGCAAGCGGCCCAAAGAAACCAAAGCGTAAATCTCCGCAATGCGATTATCCAAGGTCAGCTTCGTCTAACCGGAACCACACGCAGCCAATCGATCGCTTTAGTTCAATGTCGTTTCGAAGACCTGGTCGATCTATCCTACGGTAACTTCGAATCGAACCTCATTTTTTCTGGATCCACGTTTTCCCGCGGGATAAACCTCAACAGAGCAACTATCGCCAGTGACCTTAGACTCCGAAATGCGGTTTTTTCCGGTCAAAGAACGCGTTTCGATGATGCCCAAATTCTCGGTCTCCTGTTAGCGGATCGCGGCCACTTTTCAAGCAGCCAAACTACTTTTATTCAAACGCACTTTGCGAAGTTTTGTTCTTTTAGCAGAGCCGCTTTCGCGACCAAAGCCACGTTTTCGACAGCAAGTTTTGACGCTGAAGTTATCTTTGCCCGCACTGTATTCAGGAGCGATGCTCTGTTCGATGCGGTTCGCTTCAAAGGGGCCGCAAATTTCGAAGGTGTGAACTTTGGCGCGACGGTTACCTTCAACGCCTCCAAATTCGATAGCCCGTGCTCGTTCAGTTCCATCGGAGAACCAAGAAAAACACTCACTGTCTTTGCAGGCGTCGTCGACATGGTCGGGATGTCTATCGAAGGAGCAGCCCAGTTCCAAGGAGTGACCTTCAAGAATAAAGTGAACCTCAACAGCGCTCGTATCGCGGGCTTTGTGAACTTTGGTCCACTCGTTGTCGCTGAGAAAGAACCATTGCTGACGACGTTCGAAGATGAGGTCGATCTCGTCAGCTCATGCATCGTCGGCAACGCACATTTTCAGGGTGTAACCTTCAGCAAAAGCAGCAACTTCAGCAACGCGCAGATAGTTGGAGACCTTCGATTCGAGTCGCCATCCGGCCATCAAACTACCTTCAAAGGCGATGCTAACTTTATCCGAGCCAGCATTGGCGGAAACGCTGCATTTTCCGGCGCCACGTTCGAAGGAAAAGTTCAATTTGGCAACGCGCAGATAGGAGGTAATTTCTACTTCGCTTCCCTTTCCAAACCGTGCGTCCTGCAAACGAGCTTTTCAGGTGAAGCAAGTTTCGTCAACGTTCATGTGACCGGATATGCAGACTTTCGAGGAGTGGAATTTAAAGCCAAAACGATGTTTAACGGCGCAGATATCGGACGGAAGGCATCTTTCGGACCGGTTACCCGCGAAAAGGCAGATTCGCTCTTCACGAGGTTCGAGGACAACGCGACTTTTTCTGAATGGCGCGTTAATGGCGAAACGAATTTTGATCAGGCAATGTTCATCAATAAGGGGAGCATAGAATTCGTACGAGCATATTTCGGAGGTGCCGCTGTATTTTCTGACATCGAGTTCAATAAGACGGTATCGTTTAGTGGTGCGGTGGTTCAAGGAGAAGCCAATTTTAGTCATTCAAAGTTTAGCGGCACGGCACCAATTTCTTTGTCGGTGTTGATTTTCATCAGCGCGCTACGTTCGCAGGAGTAGTTTTCGCGCAGGAAGTAATGTTTGATCACGCCCGTTTTCAGCAGGAGACTAACTTCGAAACCACTCGGTTCGAACGAAAAGCCGGCTTCGTTGAAACTGCTTTCAGGGCTGTCGATTTTGCGAAAACAGGAAAAGTAGCAAGCTCAAACGGCACAGACAGCTTGGAGCAATTCGGCGGTCGTATTGATCTTCGCGGCTGTACTTACGATCGCATTCAGGTTGAATGGAAATCTCTACTAAGAATGAAGAACGGCCAGTCACGTGTCGAATACGACCGCCAGCCCTTTGCTCAGCTCGAAAAAACGATACGCAATATGGGCCACGATGATCAGGCGACAAAGATTTACTTGGAACGACGACGTGTCGAACGAAGCCTGAAATTTGCAAGCATCCGGAGTGATGCTTGGTTTATCAGACTCCTTGATTGGCTTCGTGATAACAGCTATCGCTTTTTAGCCGGATATGGCGTGCGCACGTATCAGGTATATGTGTATTCTTCTATCCTGTTGTTGATCGGTTTCTTTGCTTTCAGTCAGCCGGACGCAATCCAACTAAAGCCCGAGTCGCAACCATGGCTTAAAGTTGCGGCTGGCCAGACACAAGCTCCTAAACCCGCGCCAGACCCACTGGATGTCCTCGGAGTAACATTGCGACAGTTTCTTCCCGGCGTCGACATCCCGCTTGGATCAGCGTGGATCCCCTCAGAGACTCCAATTAAGGTTCCATGCACTCAGCTTTACCTGCGACCGTCTTGCTTCGCTCTATTTTTGCTTCGGATTCCGGGATGGTTACTGGTTCCGATTGGGGTGTTGGTCTTAACAGGTATTCTGCGCCGAGTTGCCTCTTAGGCGTTCGGGCCGGGAAAGAAAAATCTCCGCAACCGTCTTGCTCGGATCGGACACGTTTATTCGGCAAATGGTCAAACGACTCAAAGGCAACCGGCATGAACAGCTCGGTTTACGGCAATCGGAGCGCCTGGGCCCGGGCTGGAAGACCATCTGCATGGCGGTGAGTACCGTCTGGAAACAGGATTGGGAAACCCTTGCCGCCGGACGCGGCAATGGCGCACTGCCTGCCGCCTGGTATCTTGCCCCCGCAACTTCGCTGGCGTGCGGCTGGCCGAGCTGGGCTCAATCGCCGGCGACGTCGCCTACTCGGCTGTCAGCATGGCTATCACTCGGTTCGAAAAACGACTTAAAATCGACCGCGATCTGCAACGGCGAATCAAAGCTGTACGAACTATTCTGCAGCTTTGATCGGCTCGCTGGGCAGGCTTTCTATTGCATGGCAACGTTGAAAGTTCCGACGACAGGCAACGCAGGGATTCAATTAGGGTTACGTCTTAATAAGCAACAATAATGTACGGCGTTGTGACGTCCGAGAGAGCGACTTCAGTTTGCCATTGCCCATGCTGAGGTGCGGCTACCCCTCTAGTCATAAGTCTGCGCTCTCTAGCCGGCGGAGAAAGCCAGTCTTGGCAAAGTGCTTTTCTCGAAGACTCTGTATCCTGGCACCGAATACGGCCTCGGCTCCCTGACGAATTGAGAGCTCATGAAGGTCGATGAGTAGCTTGATCGCCTGGTCGTATGCTTTCGGTTGTTTTTTCTGGATGAGCTCAGTCACTTGATCCCAGGTTGCGTCCTCTCGCTTGCCTAGCAGATCCAGATAGCGCGCCCGACTTGCCTCCTCTTCTGCTTTCCGCCGCGCCAGTTCTATGGCTCTCTCGGCCGCGAGTTTTCGTGCTCTTTCTTTTGCCATGGCCTCTGCTGCCGAGAGCAGATCTCCAACTGTGCGCGGTTGACTCGCGGTTCCCGGTGGGGCGAGCCGCTGATTCTCGCGATAAAATCGGGCAAAAAGCTCGTTCTTCCAATGTTCCCCGGATTCTGAAGCAGCCGTTACCAGCAGATTGGTCTTTTCACTTTCCGGTAGGCAGCGGATCCAGGTCTCGAGTTCTTGATGACCGAGACCAGCATTCAGACGGGCTGAAGTTGCTGCGGCTGCCCCTACGAGGTCTTCGTCGATACAGAGAAAATCAATCAGCGACCGTAACGGCGCGGTCAATTGGCGCAGACCGGCCGGAACCGCGGGTTCACGTTGTCCGTCGCCCAACTCGCCAATTTGCGCGCACAGTAGCCAACCCAGGTAGAGACATCTGAGATCACCACGGAGTAGGTCCGAACGCAGAGACACGAGCGATCCCATCCAACCAGAACCGTCGTCAAAATCATTCAGCTCTAATTCGCTAACCTCAAATCCGACGATCACGTGCTTTCCCGTTCGACGCACGCCAACGGTATCGCCCGACAGCATGCGTTTCACCTTTTCGTAGTCGATCCATGCTTTTGGCAGACGAAGCCAAAATCGGCGAGTGCCCCAATTTGCAACGTAAACAAATGCGTCGAAGTACTTTTCGAGAAGTCTAAGCGGATCTGCCTTAAGGTCACCCCATTCGTAGTCGTTCGTGAAGCTAGTAGAAGTAATCTCCGCGCGTGTCGATATAGCTCCTAGCGCATCTATCTCCGTCTCAGTCAACGGCCGATCGATTGTCCGGAACTCGTAGTACTGGTATTCGCTCACGCAGAGGAAAAAGGAGTTCAGGAGTTACAGGAATTCAAGCAGCTTGTAAGAAGCGCAGACTAGTGGTAGCGGATGTGATGACCGCTCGTCGTCGAAACGAAGAGGAATGGAAGGAGGCCAAGAAGCGCTGCCGGCTTAACGATGAGGAAGTGCGCATGGCGAAGGAGCTCGGTATCAGCGCGCGTAGCCTGATCAAGAATATTCCGTCACGAAACCAACAATGGAAATCGCCGGTCAAGCAATGGGTGCGTAGCCTTTATTATAAGAAGTTTCAGCACCGTGACTCGCAGGCAAACGCAAGGGAAAGGTCTCCAGTACTTCAAAACAAGAACGGCGAGCCATCCAGTTTCCCGGGATCGGCGACGCCGGATCCGATAACGGACATCGATATTCCCTTCTAAAGAACTTGAGCGAGCGGCAACGAGCGAGAACGCCGCGAACGGAGTTCTCAACGGGTCGGTGGTAGCCGATGATGGGAGCGGATAAATGCCTTGGCTTTCTCAAACTGCTCAATCAGATCTGGCTCCGGCGGGCAGTGCGCTATCTCGAAAGCATTTTCAACGGTTTCTGGTGAGAAATGCTCGTGCGCTATCAATTGGAGGATGTCAGCTCGATCGGTCGGGTCATCTGCCCTAGCCATTTTGCTGAGCAAGAGATCAAGACTGGAAGGTCTAAAGAGAATTAGATTATCCGCTCCCGGCAGTACTATTCGTGCCCTCCTTTCCTTCCAGTTGTTTCCTAGGATAATCTGAGTCTCGAGAAAAATATGGCCTAAGTAGAGATCGGAGCCCTTCAGCAGGTCGTTGGTTCGTTCCAGCGCGATCCAGAACGCTTCATTGTGGTCGAGCGCTTCCTCTTGATCCGTTGGAACGACCAGATCGACATCAAAGGTCTGTAAGCCTTCTTCGCCGACGATGGGCGGCCTGTATCCTAAAATGAAAGCCGCCCGTCCGATAAGGGTTAACTCTATTGGCTCGTTCAACAGCTCGTTAAGCTTTCTCAAGATGATTTCGGGGTTGGACGGAGCCATCGTTTCTCGATTGTTTTCTTTGCAGCGAACCGTTGGAAACCACTTTCTATGCGGAAACGCGACGGGTGCGGGAATACCGCTTCTGGGAACGTGATTTTCCTTCGGCTATGATCGATGATCTGCCGGTTAAGTTCTTTCCAGAACGGGGCGTCGGGTTCAGTCTCAGCCGCCGCCTGAACGATCCAGGCTAGTGGGGTAAGCGCATTTTCTCGCCGGCAAAGTTGTATCAGAGTTTTGATATCCGTACCTGGAGCGCTCAGAAGTTGGGCAGCGACCCGGATCAGCATCGGATCGTATTTATTGGCGACAGAAAGCAGTAACACTGCCAATTCTTCATCCGAAAAATCCTCCAATGAGATCGCTTTGGCTTTCCGTTGATTAAAGTAATGATAACAGCCCCGTTGTACGGCTAGAGCAACCCAATCCTCGGGCTCCTGCATCCCGCGCTGCCTGGCTTTTCTCCGGAGTAGTGACAGATGAGGAGCCATACCCAATTTTCTCGCCAGGGTCGTTTCAGCCATGCTTCTAAGATGGACACTCCGTCGCAGGAAGGCAAAATCCAGAATATCCGCAAGCTTTAGCCGAGGCGAAGCAAATCGTACGCAAAGACGCCAAGACGCCGAGAGACTGAGAATTGAACAGGAAGATCTCAAACTTGTCGCGCCGGAGGCCTTTCCGCCCCCGCCAAGCCTACGGCGCGACAGGTTGCGAAGGCGGAAGAAATGAAGTAGCACACAACCAAGAAGCAAGCCAAGAGCCTTTCAGGAAACGAGCGCACCGAAAACTTTCACTCTTGCGTGCCGTAACCACCGTTCTATGTTCTAATTGGCGTGACGGGGCTAGCACGGGTCCAAATACCGGTTTAGAGGTCTTGGTCCGGGGCGTCAGGACTTGCCTATTGGCAGTAATCCCGCTCAGCGGGAGCGCTTACCTCTTTGTGCAGTCCCGTCACGTCTTTTGCTGCCGATCCGCTCTGCGAATGCAGGAGATGACGTCTCCGCTATCTGCGTTGATCCGCGGTTCGTTCCTAATTCGCGTCCATTCGCGGTTCCTTTTTGCGGCTATTCTGTTTGTGTCTACTGTTAACCGAATCTCCCCTCCCCCATGCCTAATGTCGAAGCTAACAACATCACCCTCAATTATGACCGTCAGGGAACGGGAGAACCTCTGATCCTAATCCCCTATCTAGCCGCCGATCACGCCTGTTATGCTTTCCAGGTAGCCGAGTATGCTAAGCATTTCACCTGTTTCTCGATCGACCTGCGCGGGACGGGAGAAAGCGACAAACCTGATGGCGTCTATTCCACGGAGCTTTTCGCGGATGATGTTGCCGCGTTTATGCAAGCCGTGGGAATGCCAAAGGCGCACATCTCCGGTTTGTCGCTCGGGGCGGCAACCGGCCTTTGGCTGGCCGCCAAGTATCCAGAAAAGGTGACTTCATTGTCCCTACATAGTGCTTGGCCCAAAACGGATCCGTTCATCAAGACGGTGGTCGAAGGGTGGCAGGTAATAGCCAAGGCGTTGGGCAGCGTGCCGGAGATGGTTATTTTGAGCATTTTCCCCTGGTGCTTGACGCCCGAACTGTATGCCGCTAAACCAGACTACATCGAGTCTTTGGCCGGCTTTGTGCGGAGCAGACCAGCGCAACCGGTGGCGGCATTCTTCCAGGAGTCGAATGCGGTGATCGAGCACGATGCTGCTGCGCAACTGGAGCGAATCAAGGCGCCAACACAGATTACCTTTGGGCGACACGACATGGTGACATCGACTCGGTTTGCGGATGAGATGACCACTCGTATACGCGACTCCGAACTGCTTATCTTTGAAGGTTGCGCCCACACGCCGATCTACGAAAAGGTCGAGGAGTTCAACCAGAAAACGTTAGCGTTCCTGCAGCGCCAGGCGGCCTAGGCATCGGCCACAAAACCTCACACGGGACCGCTATTTACCTGTCGGCGTTAAAAGGCAGTTTTGAATACGTGACGGGTCGCTTCTTGTTATGGGTCAAACCACAGGGGTCACGCCATGCCAGGAATGGGTCTCCGCCAGAGGGGTCGCGTCTATAGGGGCTGTTGCCCGGTAAGTGCAACTTTTTGACGAGCTGGCGGTTGGACTTTTAAGCCGATAGGGAAGTTAGCTTATCGAAAG
>WNFM01336392.1_pt1 | contig 17598 bp, 15 predicted proteins | sample 5400271 | NCBI WGS metagenome assembly WNFM01 (sample SAMN13153352, study PRJNA577476) | soil metagenome | isolation source: 60 cm saprolite on Douglas fir-dominated hillslope | place: USA:California | collected 2013-09-17 | reverse complement strand
CCGAAAAGAGCAGCGCCTGCAAAAAGATAAGGCGTGAACCGAAGCTTGCGTGTATCATTGCGCCAATCCAAAAAATGATATTCGAAGGTGCCTGATAACTCCATTAGAAAAATATCGAACGAAGCGTTTCTTTTTACTGAAAATGAATCGATGGGATTGTGCTTATCACTTCCGGCAATCTGACCTGCAGTCAAAGCAGTTCTGAAACTTATCACATGGCTGATATTTGATCGATAAAAAACAGTAGCCGCAGGTTTTGACGTAGTGAGATCATACGTGCGAACCAAGTCGCCTGTGTAATTGAAAACGCCAAGTCCAAAACCAATTTCTGAACGCTGGGAAATTTGAGCCCGACTGGGAGCGGATGCTAAAAAGAAAGCCCCCGCCATCAAAAAAATCAACAGACGGGACATGAGTTATTATCTGAATTTAGCCCTGTGAAAAGTGGCACCCAGTATGTATGTAATTTTAACTGAGGTGACCATGTAAATGTCTCTGCTGGCTTTATGGCCTCTCCAGTTATCCCTAAATTCGCTACCGTAGCCATTAACCACGGGATATGTTTTGCCGTCACGCAAACTTGTATAAGAAGCAGTCGGTGCAGTAACCTCATTCGATCGGTAAGACATGGCTTGTGCCAAAGGATCTTTGAAGACCCCAAGGTCCACGTAGTTTCTACTAACGTCATCCAGGTAATCGGTGAAAGTGTAACGAAATCCAATATCTGCCCACAAATCGAGTACTTCATTTAGCCTAAAACGCCCACCCACGCCAAAAGGTATGGCAATTTGTAACAAACTATAAGGCTTTATTCCGTAGTTGATATCTCCGGGTTGAAGCGTTGAATACTGCCCTTCAGTTCCAAGAGGTTGCAAGTTCACCCACTGTCCGGCTTTAGGGTCCGGAGTCCCATCTAAATAAGTTTTTGGAGCTTGTGCCTGGGGATTATGAAGGAATGCAGCAAAACCAATAAAGCCATATGGAGTCCATTTCACCCTACTGATGTAAGTCCCATTATTTTCAAATAGATCAAATACGAAATTGATTGACACTTCTTTTATTCTATTTCTAAAGGACAGATTCCGTTCCTTCCTAAAATTACCATCATCTCCTTTAGCTGATTCAGCATCTGAACCCTTTAATGTGCCATACATAAACTGGGCTACCAGTGTATAACGAGGACCAAAGCGGTGAAAAAGAGAAATACCGAACGCAGGTTTAGTAAACGAGATATCAGTGCTGAATTTACTTGGAAGTGGCGAGAGGTCACCGTAATAATTTAGGGCACTTAATGAGAAGCCCACTCCGGAGTACACATGCTCGCGACTGAACTTTTTCTTGCCTGTGAATGTGGCAATCCGCTTATTGTTCTTTTTGATGGCTTTTCGATTGAATTGACCATTAGAATTTGGTGCAATAGAAAGCACCAGTAATAGCGTAATCAGACCAACAAGCAACTTCTTCATAGAAAACAAATCAATGCAAGGAGCAAAAGTACTAAAGTAATTACGATTTTTTTAATTCACCATGGAGGCCAATCGTAACCTTGCATTCCGGTTTCAACTCAATTAGACTAATTGCGAATGTCAAGACCCCAGTTTAGTTTTTGACGCAACGTTTTGAAATAATGCTGTCCATGAAGTTGTACAAGCTTGACGTGAAAACGCTCTTTCTTGATTTTAAGCTTTACGGATTCATCGATTGTCTCGAACCGCGAATCCAGTGATACAATATATTTTTTGCTGCGCCCCTCTATTTGAAAAGTAATATCAGATTTATCGGACAAAACGATCGGCCTGGTACCAAGATTATGCGGGCTCACAGGGGTGATTATAAAACTTTCAGACTTCGGATAGACCAAAGGGCCGCCACAACTCAACGAATACCCTGTAGATCCGGTTGGCGTTGATACAATCACTCCATCAGCCCAATACGAGTTGAGCAGCTGACCATCAACGAAAATATGTACCGTGATCATGGCCGAGGTGTCCTTCTTGATAATCGTAAAATCATTCAGTGCAAAATTGAGTTTGCCAAAAACGGATGGTGATGAAATCAATTTTAGAAGCGAACGCGTGTCGATTGTATAATTTCCTTTTACTAAGGCATCGATTGCTGCCTCTGAATCTTCGCGACTGTTGGTTGCTAAAAATCCAAGGCGGCCGGTATTGACACCCAGGATAGGAACTTCTGCTTTGCCAATGTAAGTGACAGACTCCAACAAGGTGCCATCACCACCCAAGGAAAGAAAAAAGTCAAGGTTGCGCAGGTTTACGCCATGATCGAAAATCTTGAGTTTGAAATCATTGATGTGGGGAGTTTTTACTTGCCTCAAAAACTTGTCGGACACCCAGGTTTCGATCCGATGTTCTTGCAGAGCGCTCAAAATCTTTAATACAAACCGCGGTGATTTATTCTGAAAGTCCTTGCCGTGTATACCTATTCGCATGCTTGCTCCTAGGGTTACATGTCTAAATATTTCAGTAACATATCAAGGCGTTCTTGCTCACCCGAAGAGGAGATAACAGTCTCTTGATAACGGCCAATTACGCGGTAGCCAAAACGCTCGAGCGTGGCTACAATGCGAGACAAATCCAGCTGATTTATCTTCAAAGTAATTTTGATTTTTCCTTTATCGAGGGGGTCTTCAATCATGATGCTACTGATCACTTTGGCATTATTTTCTTCCACGTAGCGGCAAATCTCAGCCAGTGAATAATCGATTAAATCCATTGATAACACTAACACTCCTCCCGGCATTTGCACAGCTGCAGTTTGCGCAAACGAAGACATGATGTCTTGAACCGTAATCACTCCGGAATATTTCCCTTTATCATCAACCACGCATACCATCTGAAGTTTGTGATGTGCCGCGGTTTTTAAGATGTCATAGAAGTGGGAATCCAAAGAAACGAAACAATCCTTTCCAACCAATTCAAATTTGGAAAGGTCCTGGTCGATATCATTGGCTTCCAGAATAATTTCCTCGGAGATAAAACCTCTGAGCTCCCCTTTGTCGACCACCGGAAGATAATTGCAGCGAAACTCTTCCATCCACACAATGGCTTTATGTGCATCGTCCGTCACTTTTAGTGGCGGGATCATGTGATTGATGAGTTCTTCCGCAATCATATTAATTCTTTCTCACTAAAAAATCCTCTACCAACTTATTGAATTTTGCCGAGTGCTCCATCATTGGGGCATGACAACATTTATCAATAAACTTTAATTCCGAATTTGGAATCAACCGATTGAATTCATGACCAACCATCGGAGGTGTTATCGTATCATTTAATCCCCAAATGAGTAAAGTGGGAACCTTGATATTCGGTAATTCCATCGCTAAATTATTTCGCTGAGCGGATTTTGCGATGGCTACAATGCGCATGCATTTAGGAATGCTCTTGGTTGTTTCAAAAACTTCGTCTACGAGTTCCTTAGATGCCACATTCGGATCATAAAACGTATAAGCCACGCGCTCTCGAATGTAATCGTAACTTCCTCTCCGTGGATAAGAACCGCCCATCGTACTCTCGAATAATCCGGAGCTGCCTGTAAGAACAAGCTTCGCAACCTTATTGGGATTGTTCAACGTGTAAAGAATTCCAACATGTCCTCCAAGAGAGTTACCCATGATAATCATGTTGTCCAGTTGCATGGTATCAACAAACTTCTCTGTGAATTCGCGTAAGCCTGCAAGACCCGCTTCTTTGATCGGCATTTCATAAATGGGGAGCATAGGAATGACTACCCGAAGATGCTCAGAGTAATGCTTGACAACTTCTTCCCAATTGCTGAGGGCGCCAAAAAGTCCGTGAAGCAACATCAGCACCTGACCTTCGCCTTCATCAACGTATTTGAACCCTTCTTTTTCCCTCACACGCAGAGACATGATCTTCAAAATTTGTGATAAGTACGTAAAAAAAACCGAACCTTAGAACCGCTTGAAAGTTTCTTTGAAAAACGGTAAAAATCCCGCAAAAAATTCTGACACGGATTTTGCAAAAACTAATGTTTTAGGGTAAAGCCATGAGTCTTGGGTCCAACTAACAGGAAATGTTAATTCTATTTTCTCGGCAAGCCACAAAACCACGCTTGCACAAAAGGCATACTTCACCAATCCTAAAATGGCACCAGCGATTGAATCTACTCTACCCAGGAAAGTATCGTCCATTAAATGCTTGATGCGGTTGCCCAGGAAAATCACCATGATCACCACCAAAATAAAAATGATGAAGAATGAAAGGTAAGGCAGAAAAACTGTGTCAGCATTAAATTGTTTGTGCAGGAGCTCTATGCCCCATCCCATCAGTTTAAACCCGACCAGCACACCCAATATTAGTGCTGCAACAAAAAAAAGTTCGGCAAGAAACCCGCGCTTGTATCCAAAGTAAGTGCCGAGCACAAGCAAAAGCGCGAGAGCAATATCGATTTTACTCAAAGTGACAGTAGTTTTTTGGTAAGCTCGGAAATTACTTTTCCATCCGCCTGGCCTGCTAGTTGTTTAGTGGCTGTGCCCATTACTTTGCCCATGTCTTGAGGACCTTTGGCTCCCATCTGGAAGATGATGTTTTTCAGAATGGTTTCGATCTCGTCATTCGTTAATTGTTTTGGCAGATAGCGGCTGATGATTTCCAACTGAAGCAATTCGCGTTTAGCTAAATCTTCACGATTTTCTTTCTGAAAAATCTCAGCTGATTCCTTGCGCTGCTTGGCCGCCTTCATCAACAATTTATTTTCGGCTTCAGAAGAAATTTCTGCAGTCGCCCCCTTCTCCGTTTCGGCAAGTAAGATCATTGACTTAATGCTGCGCAGGGCATCGAGCTCTTCTTTATTCTTGGCAAGCATTGCGCTTTTAATGTCGCTATCGATTGTTTGTTTTAGGCTCATAGTCTCTCTTTTTATTATTATTAGCAAAGGTAAAAGGAAAGAGTTTCTATGCTTTACCTATTTTAATCAATGAATTATTCTTTTTTCTGAAAGTCAGTCGCCCAGGCTGCTCCGTGGACTGTGTCGACACAGTCCACGGCATTTGCGAAGCGGTGTTGCCTTCGAAAGGCTAGGCTGACATCGATAAATAACTTTTCTCCGACTTTCATGCCCGATTGTGAATTCCGTAATTCATGAATGTTTTGCTTTGTAAATTTGAGTTGTAGTATACTTGAATAATTTAATGACACGCCTCTCTGTAAACATCAACAAGATCGCCACACTACGCAATGCACGAGGGGGCAATAATCCTAATGTGATTAAAGCAGCCATTGATTGTGAGCGTTTTGGTGCTCAAGGAATTACCGTGCACCCAAGGCCGGATGAACGACACATTCGCTACAGCGATGTGATCGAATTAAAAAAAGTAGTTACCACTGAATTTAATATTGAAGGATATCCGGATGAACGATATATCAACCTTGTGAATGAAGTTAAGCCTGCACAGGCCACGCTTGTTCCGGACAAACCCGATGCGATCACATCCAACGCAGGGTGGGACACAATCAAAAATGAAAAGTTTCTTCAGGGTATAATTGCGCAATTAAAAAAATCGGGTACACGAGTTTCCGTTTTTGTTGATCCCGAAATAAAAATGGTGGAAGGAGCAAAAAAAGTTGGAGCTGATCGAATTGAGTTTTATACGGAGCCCTACGCCTCTCATTTTCATCAGGATAAAGTAATGGCGATCAAACCTTACATAGAGGCAGCAAAAGTTGCTCATCAAATTGGCCTGGGAATAAACGCAGGTCACGACCTGGACCTTCATAACTTGAAATTTTTAAAAGACTCAATCACGCATTTGGATGAAGTATCAATCGGTCACGCTTTGATATGCGATGCGCTGTATTTAGGACTGGAGAACACAATCCAGCTTTACCTGCGGCAATTGATGTGATTGATTGTTAATTTTTGTCAAATAGCTGACGTAAGCGAAATAAGCGTCAACTTATTTTAATTGCTGTTCGTTATTTTAGCGCCTTCATAAATCTCTCATCATGCGCTTACGTCTATTCAGTGTTATTTTACTATTTGTCGGTACAACTTTCTCTTTCGCTCAAATATTGAAACCTGCGAAGTGGACTCACGAAGTTTCAACGAAGGAAGTAAAAGCAGGCGATGAAATCACATTAATCTTCAAAGCCACTATCAACCCAAGCTGGTATTTATATTCTTCCGAGTTTCCCTGTGAAGATGGGCCGATTAAAATGACCTTTAGTTTTCACCCGGATAAAAGTTATTCATTGTCCGGAGCGGTTCAGGCCATCAATCCTACAGACAAGCACGATAAGATCTTTGAATGCGATGTAAAAATTTTCAAAGACAGAGCTGAGTTCCGCCAAAAGATAAAAGTGCTTGGTTCTCCTCTCAAAATTTCAGGCAACTATGAATATCAAGTATGCACCGAGCTAACAGGCCAATGTGTACCCGGTGAAGGTGATTTCTCTTTTGAGAATATTAAAGTGACAGGAGACTCCAAATTGTTGGCATCCGATACACAAGACCCAAAGCCTAAGACCCAAGACTTAATTCCTAAGCCGCAGGCACTCACCTCCAAAATAGATACAGCAAAAGTACAAATCACCAGGAAAGAGTATGGTGAAGTGAAAGGCCCGCAAATTGATCCTTCGCTCATCAAAACGGATGGAAGTCAAAATTCATTTTTCGGATTTTTTTTGCTAGCATTTTTAGCCGGCCTTGCAGCGCTCCTCACACCTTGTGTTTTCCCAATGATCCCGATGACGGTAAGTTTCTTCACAGGTCGCGGTACAAAGTTTCAAGCGTTGATGTACGGCATTTCGATCATTGTGATTTACACTATCATTGGCGCTGTACTGGCTCCACTCATGGGGCCGGAGACAGCCAACCATCTGTCAACGGAATGGTTGCCCAACCTGATTTTCTTTTTGGTGTTCATCATTTTTGGTTTATCTTTTTTGGGGCTGTTCGAAATCACATTGCCGAGTTCATTCGTTAACAAAGTTGATCAGCAAGCCGACAAAGGTGGTTTGATGGGGGTGTTCTTCATGGCATTCACGTTGGTTTTGGTTTCGTTTTCTTGCACCGGTCCGCTGGTTGGAAGTATTTTGGTTTCATCAGCAGGCGGAGAATTTTTGAAGCCGATAGTCGGCATGTTTGCTTTTGCCCTCGCCTTCGCTATTCCGTTTACCACTTTTGCTTTTTTTCCAAACTGGTTAAAGTCTTTACCAAAATCAGGCGGCTGGCTGAACACAGTGAAAGTGGTGTTAGGTTTTGTAGAAATTGCACTCGCATTTAAATTTTTCAGCATCGCTGATCAGGCGTTTCATTGGAGAATTCTGGATCGCGAAGTCAATCTTGCGATCTGGATCGTGATCACCGTGTTGATCGGAATTTATTTAATGAAAGGATTCCGAATGCCTGGCGACACCGGAAAAGACTCGGAAGACAGAACAGTTAGCGTAGGAAGAGTGTCAATGGCCATGATAGTATTTTCATTTGCTGTCTATTTGATTCCCGGAATGTGGGGAGCGCCATTGAAAGCACTTGCAGGATACTTACCCCCAATGTCAACGCATGATTTTGATTTGCTTGCCGCAAACCGAAAAGACGTGCCCAATGCAATATGTGATGTGCCAAAGTATTCTGAGTTTTTGCATTTCCCGCATGGCATCAATGGATATTTCGATTACAAACAAGCACTGGCTTGTGCAAGGCAACAAAACAAACCACTCTTTATTGATTTCACCGGACATGGCTGCACTAATTGTCGCGAAATGGAAGCACGGGTTTGGAGTGATCCGCAAGTATTAAAAAGGCTGAAAGATGATTTTGTGGTTGTTGCTTTGTATGTGGATGACAAAACTGTATTGCCTGAGAGTGAATGGTACGCTTCGAAATACGACAACAAAATCAAGAAGACTATCGGTAAGCAAAACTCCGATCTGCAAATCGCTAACCTTAACAACAACGCTCAACCATTTTATGTTTTAGTCGGAAAAGATGAAAAAGTGCTTGTCTCCCCTAAGCCGTATGATTTAAGTGTGGATCATTTTGTAAAATTTCTTGACGAAGGGAAGAAAAAGTTTAATGAGTTGCATTGAAGTTCATTTTTTCCTATTTCCATGATCTAACTTCGGTTAACTTTTCGCGCCAAATTTTTGCGTAGCTTTGCAGTGATTTTTTAAACTCTGTTGGCCTCGTCCGTAAAGAAATACCTCATTGTTGGTGCTGCGTTGCTTCTAATCGTTGCAGCGTGTGCGGTTGCCCCCTACACTCCGCTTTTCAATCAACTCAGTGATTACAAAGCTCCAGTAGATTCAACTTCTGTCGATTCATCGAAGTTGGTGCCTGTCGAGAAACCCGTTTTCAAGTTTGGAATAATGGTGAATGGGATGAATGTGCAAGAAAGCTATGTCAAGCGCAACCAGAAGTTTACCGATTTGTTTGAAGGAAGTTTTGTGAAGCCCGAGGTATTGAATCAACTCACTCTCCTTCCAAAAAATGTTTTCAACTTCAAAAAAATAACCTCGTCAAAAAAATATACACTCATACATCACACTGACTCTCTTAAGACAGCAGTTGCTTTGGTATATGAGCCAAACCCTGTAGAGTATGTCGTTTTTCATTTGAAGGATTCACTTATTGTAGAAAGCCACGAGCGGGAAATCACCACCGAACAAAAATCAGTAACAGGTGTTATTACTACCTCGCTTTATGAAACCATCGATGCGATGAATATTTCACGTGAGCTCACCAACAAATTTGTAGATGTATTTGGCTGGCAAGTCGATTTTCAACACTTGCAAAGGGGAGACCGCTTCAAATTGATCTATGAAGAAAATTCAGTTGATGGTATGCCCATCAGTATTGGCAGGATTTTGGGCGTTTACTTCGAACATTCCGGCCGGGGGTTCTATGCCTTTCCATTCGACCAGGGCAATGGAGTTGACTTTTTCGATGAGGAAGGAAAAAGTTTGAGGAAGGTGCTGTTAAAATATCCGATTGAGTTTACAAGAATCAGTTCACGCTATTCCTACAGCCGATTCCATCCTATAGCAAAAGTTTTTCGCGCTCATCTTGGTACCGACTTCGCTGCAGGGACAGGCACACCAATTCGTTCAGTCGGTGATGGCGTAGTTCTCGAAGCAAAGTACACAAGCAACAACGGCAATTATGTAAAAATTCGACATAGCGGCACTTACTCAACTGGCTACTTGCACATGTCAAGATTTGCCCACGGCATTCGCGCTGGAAGCCACGTAAGCCAAGGGCAAACAATTGGATATGTAGGAAGCACAGGCTTGGCCACAGGGCCACATTTGTGCTATCGTTTTTGGCGAAATGGAGTTCAAGTCGATGCGCTCCGTGTGGATTTGCCACCATCCAAGCCTGTGGAGACAAAGAACTGGAGGCACTTTGATGACACCATGGTACTGACCACGCTGAAGTTACAATCCATTCCGTTCGAGAATCAACCCATGATCGTGACTTCACGATAGAACTTTTCTATCTGATTTTTTAGCGCGTTATTTACTGCTCCTTTTTTTGAAAACGATATGCCTTTCGAAAATGTGAAGATCGGGTCTGTTATCATTCTTTTATTTTCTTTTTTCACCGGTTTCACGCAGCAAAAAATTGGATTGGTCCTTAGTGGTGGTGCTGCCAAGGGCATCGCACACATTGGTGTGCTGAAAGCACTTGAAGAGAACGAAATCCCGATTGATTACATCGTGGGAACATCGATGGGTGGGATAGTGGGTGGATGTTATGCTGCAGGCATGAGCCCCGCACAAATTGAAGCCATTATGACCTCTAAATCATTTTTGGATTGGATAAATGGCCGTATAGAGGAGAAGAACAAATATTTTTATTACCAGAAAGAAGACGAGCCATCCTTTTTAAAATTGAATCTATCGCTCGATTCGACTTTCAATGTTCTCTTCAATACAAGTATAGCCAATGACCTTTCGCTGAATTTTGCTTTGGCTCAAACATTAGCTCAGCCTTCTTCCTCATCAAAAAATAATTTTGACAGTTTGTTCGTTCCATTGCGAATCATGGCTGCAGATATTTTTACGCAAACTCAAGTAGAACTAAAAGACGGAGTATTGAGCGATGCGCTTCGTGCTACACAAACGGCTCCGTTTTTTTTCAACCCCATACGTGTGAATGGAAAATATCTTTTTGATGGAGGTGTTTACAATAATTTTCCTGTAGATGTTTTGCAAAAAGATTTTAAACCGGATGTAATTATCGGTAGCAATGTTTCTTCTAAAGTGTTCGATCAGTATCCGTATGATGAAGACGAAAAAATGATTTCTCGCTCTCTGCTTTACATGTTGCTTGATAAATCTGATCCGGGAAAAATCCCCAAGAATGGAGTCTATATTCAGCCCAATCTAAAGGAGTTTACAGCATTTGATTTTTCGCGAGCTCAAGCTATGATTGATAGCGGGTATCGGCAGACGATGAAACAAATGAAGGAAATCAAAGCGAAAGTTAAGAATAGGAGAGCGTGTGAGACGGTTGCTCAACTTCGCAATCAGTTCAACGATAAATCTACTCCAATCAAAGTGAATGAGATCACTTTTGATGGGTTTGATCGGGGCCAGCAAAAATATTTAAATCGTTTTTTTAAAAATGGAAAGAGGCCGCTTTATTATCACGATGTTGAAAGGGGTTATTTTCAATTGGTCTCCGAAGAATACTTCAACAATGTTTACCCCAGCTTTAAATTCAATCCTTCATCGAGGGACTATAGTTTCAGGCTTGCCCGCAGGCAACCAAATAATTTTCAAGTAGACTTTGGTGGTGTCATAGCTACGCGTAACATCAGCAACATTTATTTGGGGCTGAATTATTATTCGTTTCATCAGATCTTAACGCATGCTCAAATTAACATTGCAACAGGAGATTTTTATAAATCACTTCAATTCAAAACGCGATTTGACTTTCCTTTCTTCGGTCGATTTTATATTGAACCCGAAGCCACTTTTAATAACTGGAATTTTTTTCAGGCAAGTGATATTCTGGCGAGAAGATACTCACCAACAGTACTCACGCGAGTGGACCGGAAGTATGGTGTTTCGCTTGGAATCCCGATAGCCCGTCAGATCAAGGCAACCATTCAAGGTGCTTACATAGTTAACAGCGATCAATTCATAGATAAAAATGTGCTCGTGTCGACTGACACTCTAGACCAGCTCGTGCTCTCAGGCACGCGCTTAGGTTTTAATATTCTGTACAATACACTTGACAGGAAGCAATATCCGACACGTGGGAAATCATTTTCCATCTCGGGCAACTATTTTTCTCTTTTGGAAGAGTACAAACCAGGCAACACTTCAGCAAGCCTGCTTCCCAATAGAAGTAATCGCAGTTGGCTCCAAGGAAAAATTTCATTGGAGCAATATTTTAAGAAAGGAGTTTTCAGTTCGGGTTACTTACTGGAGGGTGTGTTTTCAAACCAGCCTACCTTTACTAATTATTTTGGAACCATAATTAACGCTCCTGCATTTAACCCCTTGCAAGACAGTCATACTTAAGAAATATTTTTTCATTAAGGAAAAAGTTAGACTTACGTTTAGAGGCCTATGCATTTAAGCCCTTGCAGACAATTGGCGAAGATGCGACTCAGCATGCTAAGATTGAGCAAGAGATTCAACAGATTTATTTAGCCGGCATGGCTGATTTGGTTTTTCACAGCACCGTGGGCCCGGTAAGTTTAAGTCTGAATTATTATGATGACCGAAATCGGCAATTGGCGGTCTTGTTACACGTAGGCTTTTTGCTGTTCAATAAAACTTCACTTGAATAATCAGCGCCAGCAGGTGAGTCTTCCCTTTAGACTGGACTTTTCCGCCTTTTTGTTTTTTTACTTATGTTTATCAATTAATTTACTACGAACCCTCATCCCATGAATAGATTAATACGTGCCGTAGTTTTAGCGGTCGTACCATTGGTTTCTTATAGTCAGTCTGTTCAGTGGGCAACGAAAGCAATAGAATTTTCATCCGAGCTAACATCCGTTCAATATTCTGCCTCGCAAGCGCTGGGCAAGCCCAATGTGCTTCCTGCTGCCGGTCAAAATCCAGGTGCCTGGACTCCGGATAAACCAAAGCGCACTGAATTTATCAAGCTCGGTTATTCACATCCTTCTCAGATAAGACAAATCGCCATTGCTGAATCATTTAACCCCGGGTCACTTTACAAAATTTATATTTATGACGAGGCGGGAGTCGAGCATTTAGTAAACACGTTCATTCCGCAAGCAGTGCCACTTCAGGGACGCATGCTCAACGTCTTTATGGAGAAAACACCTTTTAAAGTGTCGGCTGTGAAATTGGAGTTTGATGGAAAAGTATTGTCCGATTATTTTTCGATCGATGCAGTGGCCATATCCGATTCTAACTATCCCATTATTGCAGATATTGTTAGGCCCGAACTACTGGCTAGCGGATTATTGATAGAAAGGTTGGATAAAAATGTGAATAGCGAGTATAATGATTTCAATGCTTTATTATCGCCTGATGGCAAGACGCTTTACTTCAGCAGGCAAAACCACCCGGGCAACATTGGTGGCGTAAAAGATAAAGAAGACATCTGGTATTCTGAGTTGGGCCCCGATGGTAAGTGGACACTTGCGAAAAATGCCGGACCACAACTGAACAATGCCTATCCCAATTTTGTAAACTCAGTCACTTCTGCTACTCCGGATGGAAAGGCGGTATTGCTTGTGCTCGGCAATGACTACAAAGACAATGGCAAGATGGTTTCAGGCGTTTCAGTAAGTAACAATGTAGGAGGAAAATGGACAAAGCCGAAATCATTAACGATCAAGAACAACTACAACTACAGCGACAAAGCGCATTACTTTTTATCAAACACTCAAAAAGTTATTTTGATGTCCGTTGATCGGGAAGACACTCGGGGTGGTCGGGATATGTACGCTAGTTTTTCTCAAACTGACAGTATGTGGACGGAGCCACTAAACCTTGGATCGGTGGTGAACACAGCAGGTGATGAATTAACTCCTTTCTTAGCTTCTGATGACAAGACACTTTACTTTTCTTCTAATGGATTCAGTGGTTATGGTGGGAACGACATTTACGTATCCAAAAGATTAGACGATACCTGGACGAATTGGTCGGAGCCTCAGAACATGGGGCCGGAGATCAACTCGAAGAACGATGATATGTTTTTCAATATTCCATCCACTAGCGATTTCGCCTATTTTTCAAGAGCAGTGACTCCCGAAAACTTTGATATCTACCGGGTGAAGATGCCATTCTTCAAAAATCCGGAGCCGATTATTATTGTGAAAGGAAAACTGGTTGATGCTAAAACAGGTAAGCCTATTTCTGCGAAGATCATTTATGAAAAATTACCTGATGGAAAAGAAGTAGGTAAATCCTATTCAAACCCGGAGAATGGCGAATACGAGATTCATCTTCCGGGAGGCTACTTGTACGGTTTCAGAGCAGAAGCAAAAGATCACCTCTCTGAACACCAAAATCTGGATCTAAGAAATTTCAAAGAACCAGGCACGGTACGAGAAGATATGAAACTTCAGCCGGTACAAGAGGAGGTGGTTATAGCACCAATTAAAGTTGCACCTGTCGAGGAAAATGCAAAAATCACCCTTAACAATATCTTCTTTGATTTTGACAAATCAGATTTGAAGACAGAGTCGTTTCCGGAACTCAACCGAATTGCCGATCTAATGAAAGAAAAAACAGGCATGCAAATTGAACTGGCAGGACACACAGATCAAATTGGCTCAGAAGAATACAATTTGGGCCTGTCTGAGAGAAGAGCAAGAGCCGTGGCAAACCATTTGATAGGAAAAGGAATAACAAAAGAACGCATCTCAGTAGTATTTTTTGGAGAATCAAAACCCATTGATTTGTCAGGAACAAGAGAGGGCTATGCAAAAAACAGGAGGGTGGAATTCAAAATCATAAAGTTGTAGGGATATGAAAATGCAAAAGATCAATTTCATTTTTCCGATCCTTTTTCTGGGGGCCATTCACACGCAGGCGCAAGACACACTTATTTATGCTCAAGGCAAAATCATTAGCGCCACAACCAAAGAGGCGGTGAATGCAAGAATTACTTATCAGAGCGAACCCTATGGAAGTAAAATAGGATTTCTGAATGGGAGCTCTTTTACTTTTCCGTTGTACGACAACGATAAATACTCAATTACGGTAGAAGCACCAGGTTATGCTAAGGCGAAATATATGATCGAACCCTCTCAGGCCAATAGTGACCGAAGAGTGATCAAAGATATTGAGCTGGGCTTGCCTATCAGTGCAGAAAAAGAAGCGGAGATTACGAGGACTCCCGGAAAAGTAATGCGTCTTGAAAACCTGATCTTCAATGCAGGTACTTCAAAAATTGAAGACTCATCCTACAAAGAACTAGACAAAGTTTTAAAGATGCTGGAAGACAATCCAAACATGGTGATTCAGCTGGAAGGGCACACAGATGTAATCGGTTCGCCTAGCTTGAACATGAAACTTTCGCAAGATCGTGTTGAGTCAGTTAGAAATTATCTGGCCGGAAAAGGAGTAAGCAAGACACGGATTAGAACAAAAGCTTTCGGTGGAACTCAGCCACTTTCAAGGGAAAACACCGATGAGGCTCACAAGCTAAACAGGCGCGTAGAACTGCGCATTCTGCAAAATTAACTTATCGGGAAGCGAGAGAATGAAATCCGGATTGCTGATGATTACGCAGCAAAAGTGTTAATTTCTCCTTCGAGGATTCATCCAGAGAGCTTGTTTCAATGGAATGCAAGAGGATTGGAGTAAAGGCTTCAATACGCGGATTGTCATAAATTTTCCAAGCCTGTTCGAGATACAAGCAACAATCGCTTAATTCATTTTTGTTAAAAGCTTCAACAGCGCGATTGAAATAAAGAAGACCGGGTAGCTGTGAGGGAAGAAGTTCATGAAACATACGAAATCTTGAAAGGTAAAGCTGTCCAGAAGCGCTAGTTGTGCTTTGCTGGTATTTTGAAATTCTTTCTTTGATCAGATTCTGATTAGCAACAAGGCCATTATCTCGGTCGGTGCTTTCCAGCAAAACTTCACCTCTACTTGTGTTTACTGTCAAGAAAATATGATAATTGGTTTCGTAGATCTTGTATGTAAAGCCCAATTGATTCAAAGAACTGACCAGAAAATAAGTGCCGCTAAGGCAATCGTAGTTGCCCTTCTCGAAAATGTCATTCACTTGAGAATAGGCCTTGTAGTTTTTAAGGAAATCCCTGTGAGCCTTAACAAACAATTGCCGTACAAGCTTGAAATCTTTTATTTTTTTGGATTGAAGAGAAGAAATAAAGTTTGAAAAACCTCCTTCAGACTGATTGAAGACCAATTCATTGTCGGACGAAATTGCAGTTTGACCAAAGCAATTGATGCTTAAAATCAACCCACAAAGCACAAGAGCAAAAATCCTCATGTTAAGCCAATGTTAACAAATTGTATTATGAAATTAACATACGCATAATATATATGCAAGAGCTCATTGAAAACTTAACACAGGCATCCCCTTTAAAAAATGAATTACCTTTCCATAAAACACACAGGATGACGGCCGATGTTTCGATTGATTTTCAGCGCCTCGCAGATTCGTTCGAAAGGCAGAAAAAGAGAAGCCTTTTGCTACGTCAAGAGCCGGTAAGTGAGCGTAAAAAACGACTCATAGGCTTTGAAGGCTTTCTCTTGAAGAACCGTGATCGCATTGCGGAAGCGGTCTATAATGATTTCAAAAAACCGAAGACAGAATCTGATGTTTCAGAGCTGTATCCGGTACTGACCGAAATTCGTCATGCTCTTAAACACCTCGATGAATGGACGGCACCTCAGAAAATTGATGCGCCACTCACCTATTTGGGTACTCGCTCTGAGGTTCGGTACGAGCCCAAAGGCGTTTGCTTAATAATCGCTCCGTGGAATTTTCCAGTCAACCTTTGTTTTGGTCCCCTGATTTCGTGTTTGGCAGCGGGCAATACTGCGATTATAAAACCGTCAGAGCTGACGCCACATACTTCACGATTGATTTCAGACTTAGTGAAAGAGTTTTTTGAAGCAGATTTAGTAACAGTTATTGAAGGCGGACAAAATGTTTCTGAGCAGTTGCTTGAGCTTCCCTTTGATCATATTTTTTTCACGGGCAGTCCAGCGGTGGGCAAGCTTGTGATGAAAGCTGCGGCCGAGAATTTGACTTCCGTTACCCTGGAATTGGGCGGAAAATCTCCGGCCATTATTGATGCTTCTGCAAACATCAAAGATGCCGCCAGGCGAATTGCCTTTGGGAAATTTCTGAACAACGGCCAGACCTGCATTGCGCCTGATTATGTTTTAATTGAAGAAAATGTACAACAACAATTTGTTGACGCTTTAAAAACTGAAGTTCAAAGAATGTTCGGTCAGGATGGAGCTCTAACAGAAACATCGTCCAACTATGGCCGCATTGTGAACCGCAGGCATTTCGGGATAGGCTAAACAAAATTCTACGAGATGCAATTGACAAAGGGGCAAAAGTAGAATTGTCCGGCCAGGTGAGTTCAGCGACCAATTTCATTCATCCTACTATATTATCGAACGTTTCGCCTAACAGCCTCGCCATGCAAGAAGAGATTTTTGGACCGATACTTCCCATCGTGCCATTCAAGTCGGTTGAGCAGGTGACTTATCTGGTTAATGGAAAACCAAAACCACTGGCGTTGTATATCTTCAGTAACAGAAAAATTTTTCAAAAAAAAATTCTTTCGGAGACATCAGCGGGTTCTGTTGGCATAAATGAATCCATCCCAATTTGCCATTTGGCGGAGTAAATACCAGCGGCATTGGAAAATCGCACGGCAGATATGGTTTTCTTGCTTTCTCAAATGAAAAACCTGTACTTAGGCAAAAACGAGGATTCGCAATCTCGTATTTGCTACATCCACCATGCACCAATTTGCGACAAAAACTGGTGAGCCTGATGATAAAATGGTTTTGAAAAATCGATAACCATTACTTTAAAAGGGTGTACGGCACTTTTGTAAACCTTTTGTCGATGCCATTGCTCGCCCTCTGACTCTAAAGGGAGAACCACCAGCGCGCTGGCACCCTTTAGGGCTAGGGTGCGGGAAGGAATACAAAAGTGTCGTACACTTAAGAAAAATTCATCGACAGCAACGACTCCCATTTGTTATTTTTGTAATCCTAAATTTCTGACATATGAAAATCCTGAAAAAAATTCTCATTGGCTTTTTTGCTTTCATTGGCTTGCTGGTTATTGCAGCCATTGTATTACCCATAGTATTCAAGGGTAAAATCAAAGAAATGGTTGATGCTGAGATTGCTAAGACTGTTAATGCCGATGTGGTTTTCGATGTTAATAATTTTAGCCTTTCGGTTTTCAGAAATTTTCCAAGCATCACGGTAGAGGTGAAAGAACTGGGTGTTTTCAACCGCGCTCCTTTCGAAGGCGTACATCTATTTGTTGTGGACCGTTTTGACGTAGAAGTGAATTTGAAAGACGTACTTTTTGGTGACCAGCTTCGTGTGAAAGGGATCACGTTGGTTCGCCCGCAGATCAATGTGAAGGTTTTGAAAGACGGCAGGGCGAATT
>WNFM01222222.1_pt1 | contig 17601 bp, 18 predicted proteins | sample 5400271 | NCBI WGS metagenome assembly WNFM01 (sample SAMN13153352, study PRJNA577476) | soil metagenome | isolation source: 60 cm saprolite on Douglas fir-dominated hillslope | place: USA:California | collected 2013-09-17 | reverse complement strand
TATCCGGGGCTGGCCTCGATGAAACGCAAGATCGCGGCGATTTTTGCGGCCGATATCGCCGGCTACTCCAGGTTGGTTGCCGAGGATGAAGAGGAGACGCTGCGGCGCCTCGCCTCCTATCGGCTGGTCACCGACGACTTCATCGCCAAATCGGGCGGGCGGATTTTCAACACCGCGGGCGACGCGGTTTTGGCCGAATTTCCAAGCGCAGTCGAAGCCGTGCGCTGCGCGATCGACATCCAGGAAAGCCTGCGCACCCGGAACATGGCGTATCCGCCGAGCCGCCAGATGAGCTTTCGCATCGGGATTACGATCGGCGACGTGGTCGAGCGCGACGGCGACCTGTTGGGCGACGGCGTCAACATCGCGGCCCGCCTCGAGGGACTTGCCGAAGTTGGCGGCATCTGCGTCTCGCGCGCGGTGCATGAGCAGGTTGCCAACAAGCTGTCGGTGCAGTTCGCCGATATCGGCGAGCAGGAAGTGAAGAACATTCCGACCCCGGTGCACGCCTATATGGTGGCAATGCGGCGCGAGGACGGAACCTATGCGCCGCCGCAAATCAAGAAGAAGTCTCAGCCTCCCGCCCACGCGGCGCCAAGCTGGATGTGGCCGGCGGTGGTGATGGTGGTGTGTCTTGCCGCCATCGGCGTCGGCGGCTTCCTGTACTTCACCAGGATGGAAATGCCGGCTGGACTGAAGCAATCGTTGGCTAGCAATAATGTGGCGCCATCGCCGCCACCGTCGGTAGCGCCGTCGCCGGCAGCGTCGCCGGCAACGCCATCACCGCTAGCATCAACGTCACCGTCGCCAACGCCGGCTCCGGCGCCAACCTCGGGGAGCGCCGCGCCATCACCTGCTCCGCCGCCAGTCCCATCAGGCGAGAAGCTTGTAGCAGAAACCGTGCCGTTCGTTCCCGATCGCTCCCGGGTCATTTTGGCGAACGACTATCTGCCGGCGGCAGATTACAAGGCCCTTGCCCTGAACGCCAATGGCGTCAATTTCTTCGTCGCCGGCCAGCAGAATGAAGAAGTCGCCAAAAATTCCGCGCTCGAGGAATGTCAGAAGCGCGCGGACGCCACTGCGCTCCCTCGAAAATGCGAGATTTACGCCGTCGGCAACAGCGTGGTCTACCCGCATGGCCATCCACCGGTACCGCCAGTGCCCTGGATCAGGCACAACCCGTCAACCGAAAGGCCGTTCGTGGCCAAGGATATGCCGATCGTGCGCGAGCCCGGAAAGGAGCGGCTTGCGAGCAACTATCCGCAAGCCCGCAAGAGCAAGACGATCGCGATTGGCCCAGGGGGCGCATTCTTCTTCTTTCTCGGCTTGGATAGCATTGAGGAAGCCTCGCGCCGGGCTCTGGAGACGTGCGGCGCCATCGTCGGGGTGTTCTGCATGATCGTGGCCGCGGACGACGTCTTCGTCGTTCCCGTGCCGACGACCCTGAAGGCGATCGGCTTCTTTCGGGCCGACCGGCATCCGTCGATTGCGGCGGACGCGCGGGATGACGTGGCGCGCAAACTCGCGGACGCGTCGGGGTGGAATGCGGTCGCGGTCGGCACCGCTGGGCGTCCGGGACTCGGGCTCAAGGCGGCCAGCGAACAGAACGCGGTCCATGATGCGCTCGGCGACTGCGTCAAGCGCGACAGCGATTGCCACGTGATCGCGATCGGCCCGTTCGCCGTCGGGCCGAACTGACCTTCGTCATCCCGCGAATCTAGCGAAGTTCTGCGCCACCGCCCGATAGACGTCGCGCCGGAACGGCACCACGAGATCGGGAACACGATCGAGCTTTTCCCATCGCCATTGGTCGAATTCGGCCGGCTGGCCGTTGCGCGGGGTCAACGGATCGATTTCGTCGTCGGAGCCTTTGAAGCGCAGCGCGAACCATTTTTGCCGCTGCCCGCGGAATTTTGCCAGCCGATGTGACGGCGGCACCGCGAACGGCGGGAACTCGTAAGTCAGCCAGTCGGTTTCGCCGAGATAGTCGGCGTGTGCGACCCCGGTCTCTTCCCAGAGTTCACGCATCACCGCATCGCGCGGATTTTCGCCCGCATCGATGCCGCCCTGCGGCATTTGCCACTCTAGTCCGGGCAGGATGATCTCCGGCCCGTCGTGTCGAAAGCGCCGCCCGATCAGAACCTGACCGGAACGGTTGAACAGGGCGATGCCCACATTGGGGCGGTAGGATTTGCTGTCGGGCATCGGTGCGATGATAACCCTTACCGCGGAGCAAATTCAATTGTCTGGCAAACCCGCATCGGCATATTATTGTACTCTATTATTCAAAGTGAACATATTAAGGTGATAGCCATGAACCTCGGAGACTTGAAGGCCTTTGTGGCGGTCGCGGAAACCGGGTCCATCAATCGCGCCGCGGCCAAGCTCAACCTGACGCAGCCGGCAGTGACGCGCCGCGTCCAAAGTCTCGAGGCCGCGATCGGGGTGCCGTTACTGGATCGATCATCCAAGCCGCCGAGCTTGACCGAGGACGGTCATCGGGCGCTGGCGCACGGCCGCAGAGTCCTGTCCGAGATCGAGGAGCTCTCGTTGCAAGTGGGTTCCAAGCGCGGCCTCAGCGGCGAATTTCGCATCGGGATAGCCCCTGGCTTTGCCGATGCTGCCCTCGGGCGACCGCTCGATGAACTGATGCGGAATTTTCCGAATGTCAGCTTACGGATCGCGTCCGGATGGTCGGGCGAATTGTTGGCGGCGCTGCAGTCGCAAGCGCTCGACGCCGCCCTCGTATTGCTGACGGAGCCGCAACTGGCAGATAAGGATCTGGAATTGCGATGTTTCGCACAGGAGCCAGTCATCATTGTCGCGGCACGCCAGGCGACGATCCAGGCGCCGCCAAGCCTCGCCGAACTCGGTCTCAATCGCTGGGTGCTCAATCCGCGGGGATGCGGCTTCAGATCGGCTTTGCGGCGCGCGCTGGATCGCGAGCGCGGACATCTCAACCTCGGCGCGGAAGTCCAGGGCTATGATTTGCAACTGTCCTTGATCGCCCGCGGGGTCGGCCTCGGGCTGGTCCCGAAGTCGCGCTGGCAATCGAGCCTTTACCGGAAGGAGATCAAGATCATCGAGCCGCGCGATTTCCGGCTGCTCGTGACACCGGCCGTCGTCACCCGCCACGGCCATGATCGTTTTCGGCCGGTAGTGGAACTGCTGACAACCGCGATCGCAAATGGCCCCAAGCGCAATAATGTTAAGTTCGCATAATCATGATAGTAAAAATGCATTTTACTGATAGAGCGGTGGGTGGCAGACTGCGCGTGAAGGGCCGATCATGCGGCTGGAGTCCAAGCAATGTCGCGCCGTTTTCTGATCGCTCTGGTGCTCGGCTCGATTGTCATCACGCTCAGCATGGGGATCAGGCAGGTGTTCGGCCTGCTGCTGTTGCCGGTGACGATGAGCCTCGCCATGAGCCGGGAGACCTTCGGCCTCGTCATCGGATTGCAAAATCTGTTATGGGGCGTGACCCAGCCTTTCGCGGGATTTCTGGCGGATAGATTCGGCGCCGGCCGGGTCATCGCGGTCGGCGGTCTCTTGTACGCGGCCGGGCTGGCGCTCGGCGCATCGAGCGTCGGCCCAGGCTCGCTCGGACTGACGATCGGCGCGCTCGTTGGACTGGCACAGAGCGGCACCGCCTATGCGGTCGTGCTCGGCGGCATTGCGCGCGCCACCCCGCCGGCCCAGCGCAGTGTTGCGCTCGAGATTGCCTCGACAGCGGGATCGATCGGCATGTTCACGCTGGTACCTCTCACCGAGGGATTGGTCTCGACCTTCGATTGGCGATGGACATTGATCGCGCTTGCAAGCCTGGCGGCCTTGATTCCTCTCCTGGCCATCGGCTTGAAGGAAGCAACGACGGCCACGACATTGGTTGGCGAGCCTCCGCATTCCCAAAACATCATTCGAACGGCCCTCACGCAGCCCGGCTTCTGGATGTTGAATGCGGGTTTTGCCGCGTGCGGTTTCCAGTTGGCGTTTTTGGCCACGCATTTGCCGTCGGTGCTGACCAGCAGTGGCCTCACGGCGTCGAGCGGCGCCCTGGCGCTGGCGCTGATCGGCTTTAGCAACATCATCGGGACATATATCTGCGGATTGCTCGGCAACCATTTTCGGAAGAACAAGGTGCTGGCCTGGCTCTATCTCGCGCGCACCGGTTTATTTGCGCTGTTTTTGTTGCTGCCGACCTCGCAGGCTTCGGCCATGTTGTTTGCCGTCGCGATCGGCTTGATCTGGACCGGCACCGTGCCTCTGACCAGCGGGCTCGTCGGCGATATCTTCGGCACACGCCATATGGGGCTGTTGTTCGGGATCGTTTATCTGGGCCACCAGTTCGGCGCGTTCGCCGGAGCTTGGGCCGGCGGCTTGTCATTTGATCGGACCGGTTCCTATAGCGCGGTTTGGACCGCGGCCATTTTGATGGGAATCCTCGCCGCGCTGTTGCACTGGCCGATCCGCGACGAGCCTGTCGTCGCGGCGCCCGCGGCTGCCTAGATTATGATCCGATTAGGCTGAATCGGATCATGATCTCATCTCTTTTGTTTGAGCATGATCTTTTCGGGAAACCGGTTACCGCTTTTCCGGTTCATGCTCTAGCGCTTGCTCGATCCGTGGCGGACTTGACAAGCACTTAGAACAAAATCAACGCAAGCGAGGCTAGAAGCCCGCAAATTCCGAGCGTGCCTACGATGGCCGCCCTGTAAGCGCCGTCAGGCGTCCGTGCCAGATTTATCTTTGCGAAAACAAATCATTTCATCGCTTGCAGAAACTTCCGCGCTTCGCCCAACAAGGCCTGAATCCGCCTTCGCTCGACGATCGCGCCCCTGGTGAACAGCCCGTGCTTGCGCGCGTTCTGGTTTCCCTTTGGCGCGCCGCATCCTGGAGCGCCGCCGTGCATGCGGCAGCGCTTTTTGCCGCGCACGGCCGGCGAGCGGCACGCGCCGCCGGAACGGATTTTTGCCCCGCAACGCGGGCTCGCCAGCATCGGGCCGGTATTGCGGGCGTGGTCGCTCATGCCTGTGCTTTCCGCCTGGCGTCCACGGGATCGTGCTCCTGTTCGGAAAGGTCAGGCAAGAGGAGCAGTCGATGCCGCGGGTGCCGGGTTTTTGTCCGAAACGGTCACGCTCGCATGCTGCGTGACGTTGCCGACAATGGCCTTGCCACCATCCCCGACCGACACGTTCTGCACGGTGATGGCAGGCTCGCCATTGCCCCGATAGCGGTTGAGCGCCTCGATCTGGGCGGGAAACGTGCGGGCGAGCCTGCCAAATGCGCGCGCGGCACTGTCTTGCTGAGCGACGTCTTCCGCATTCGCGAGGTGATAGGCACATCGCATCGCCATCACATGAACGGAAACCATCTGCGCCACCAGCATGGCTTCCACGGAATCTCTCGGCTTGATGCTTTTCACCATTGAAATCATGAAGGAGAGGTTGACCTCGTCAGGACGCTCGCCGTTCACGCTGGCCTTCACCAGTTGTCGGAGGATGCCATGCATCGCATCGCGGTCGGCGACGCCCAGTGCGTTTGTCATGAGCTGTTCGCCAAGTTCCGGATCTGGATGGTCGATGGAGAATCCGTGTGACAAGAGCTTTATCCGCGGGGTCGCGGCAGCCCTGGTTTGATCGGTTGCGGCTATCGCTGTTGCCATGTTGAGGTCCGGAGTTGTGTTCATGTCGATTTTCCCAGGCACGCGGTCGGAAGCGCGCGCGGTTCGGCAAACGCGCATGCGATCACTCGCTGCGGCGAGCCAGTGCAATTTCAATTGTGGGTAAGGATTTTCGCCCGCAATCGCGCCGAAGGGCCCGATGTTGCGGCGGGCCGCGGGCGTTTACCAAATTGCGCGATGATGAAGGAGTGCCGCTGATTTGCCCGACGTGTCAAGGGTTCGCCCAAAGATCCGTGCGGGCGATTGCCTGCTACTTTGCATGGGGTTGTTTTCGATATTTTTGGATGGGCGCCAAAACCGCGTCAGCCTTGCGGCTGTCTTGTTTCCCTCTGTTTTAGGCCAAGTATTTTAGACCAGCTAGCTACCCGCGAGCTTGGAAAATTCCTTCACCACGCGCTCGTAGACCGGGCGCTTGAAGGGAACGATCAGGTCAGGCAGATTCTTCATTGGCTCCCAGCGCCAGCTGACGAACTCGGCCTTGTGGCCGCCGCCGGGGCTCGCGACATTGATCTCGTCGTCCTTGCCTGTGAAGCGAACCGCGAACCATTTCTGCCGCTGGCCGCGATAGCGGCCCTTCCAGGCGCGCCCGGCGACGGTGCGCGGAATGTCGTAGATCAGCCAGTCGGCGACCTCGCCGAGCTTCTCGACCGAGTGCACGCTGGTCTCCTCGTAGAGCTCGCGCTTGGCGGCCTCCCAGGTATCCTCGCCGGGATCGACGCCGCCTTGCGGCATCTGCCAGACGTGAGCTTCGTCGACATGCTCGATGCCACCGGCGCGGCGACCGATAAAGACGAGCCCTGCCGGATTGATCAGCATCATGCCGACGCATGTTCGATAGGGCAGGTCTTCGTAGCGCGCCATTCCGTCGAAGCCTCTCCGTCGCCGCATAACCGGTTTGTCGCGGGGGCCGGAAGCGTCCGGCGTCGCACCATTCTCTGGATCGTGCCTTAGCTGGATTTTGATTTCAGCATGGCGGTTGTCAATGGCACAAGCATGATGCCATGGCTCTCGAGCGCCTTGGTCCAGACGCCGATCCGCTCGATCGAAACCGGCAGCGCCGAGGCTATTCCGACCGCGGTTCCATGCTCCTTGGCCAGGTTCTCAAGTTTTGCCAGTGCCCGGTCGATTTCCACCGCCGTCGGCACCGCGTCGATCGAAAGATCGGCCTTGGCGAAAGGCATCGCTTGGGCGGCCGCCAGGGAGGGGGCGACGCTGCGCGGCGCCGAGCCGTCGTCGAGATAGCCGAGCCCGCGCTTGGCGGCCTCGCGCACGATCGGCTGCATCACCGCATCGCTAACGACGAAGCGGCCACCCATGAAATTGGCGATCCCGGCATAGCCCTGGAAGCGGCTGAGATGCCAGTACAGCCGGTCGAGATTTTGGTCGGGCGCAAGCGTGGTCAGCAGAGTCTGCGGGCCGGGGTCGTTGTCGGGATAATCGAACGGCTCCATCGGAATCTGCAGCAGGATCTCGTGGCGTTGGGCGCGCGCCCGCTCGGCGAGTTTTGAGGGGTCCGCGCCATAGGGCGTAAACGCCAGCGTCACCGCGGGCGGCAGCTTCATGATCGCATCGGTGGTCTTGGCGGCGCCGACGCCAAGCCCGCCGATCACGATCGAAACAACCGGCATTTTTGCAGCTTTGACGCGATCGGCCTCGGCGGCATAGACCGTGAAGGGCTTTAGGCCATCCGATATCACCGGGATCATGCCGTAACGCGACTTTTCGAGCAGGCGCTGATCGATCCCGGCCATCATGACCGGCGCGGCGTCAGGCTCGGCTTTCTCCGCGCCGTCGCTGCCGATCACCATGTCATGGCGTGCGCCGCTCGAGCCGTCGATAATGGTGACGGTCTTTTGTTCGCCCGGCGCTACTTGCTTGGGCGCGGATTTTGCTCCGTGGTCGGGCGTGCTGGAAGGCGCCATCGCGGATTTTTCGTCCGCCGGCGCCGGCTGGCGGATGGCGACGCGGACAGCTGGTTCGCCGCCCAGCGGATTGTCGTTGAACAGGGCAAAGCCGACAAAGGTAACCAGGAACAGGCCAAGCAGCACGGCAAGCGCCTGGGTCGCCGTAAACGGCAGCCGCAACCTGCGCTTTCCTTTCACCGTCGTCTGTCCGAGCGGCGTGCTCAGATCGTCGGCCGCCTCTGCCATGGACCTCCCCGAATCAACCGGCTGACGATACCACGGCGGGCCGAGGAGGCGGCAGTTCCGCAAAGCTTCGGCCGCCGGCTCGGAAGCATTGGAACCGCAACAAAAAGGGCGGCCTGGAGGCCGCCCTCTCCACAAAACCTAACTGGCTGGACCTGGACCGATCAGTTATCCGCCTTGTTGGCCGGTTTGTCGTTCGCGGCCTTGTCGGCGGTGGTCGGCGCGGTCGGATTGACCTTGATGCCGTGCAAGAGATCGTCGGCCATCTTCAGGGCCTTGTCGTCCTTGGCATCGGGCGGCACGTAGGACTGCGAGCCGGTCTTCTCGTCGCCCTCGGACTTCAAATGGCCGCGCAGCGAGGCTTCGCCCTTGGTGTCGGTCCGCGACTTCAGTTCGTCCGGCACGTCCTGCAGCACCTCGATATCAGGCACGATGCCCTTGGCCTGGATCGACTTGCCCGACGGCGTGAAGTACCGCGCGGTGGTGAGGCGCAGCGCGCCGTTGCCGCTGCCGAGCGGGATGATGGTCTGTACCGAGCCCTTGCCGAACGAGCGCGTGCCGACCAGCGTCGCCCGCTTGTGGTCCTGCAGCGCACCGGCGACGATTTCGGAAGCCGAAGCCGAGCCGCCGTTGATCAGAACGATCACCGGCTTGCCCTTGGTCAGATCGCCCGGATGCGCGGCACGGCGCTGGGTTTCCTCGGCGTTGCGGCCACGGGTCGAGACGATCTCGCCGCGCTCCAGGAAAGCGTCGGAAACCGTGACCGCCTCTTCCAACAGCCCGCCCGGATTATTGCGCAGGTCGATGACGAAGCCCTTCAGCTTGTCGCCGATCTGGTTTTGCAGGTTGGTGATTTCCCGCTTCAATCCTTCGGTGGTCTGTTCGTTGAAGGTGGTGATGCGGATATAGCCGATATCGTCGCCTTCGACATGCGCGCGCACCGAGCGGACACGGATGTTGTCACGCACCAGCGTGACGTCGATCGGGTTGTCCTGACCCTTGCGAATGATCTTCAGCCTGATCTTGGTGTTGACCGGCCCGCGCATCTTCTCGACCGCCTGGTTGAGGGTGAGGCCCTGCACCGCTTCGTCGTCCAGATTGGTGATGATGTCGTTGGCCATGATGCCGGCCTTGGATGCCGGCGTGTCGTCGATCGGCGACACCACCTTGATCAGGCCGTCTTCCATCGTGACTTCGATGCCGAGCCCGCCGAACTCGCCGCGGGTCTGCACCTGCATATCGCGAAAGCTCTTGGCATCCATGTAGCTCGAATGCGGGTCGAGGCCCGACAGCATGCCGGAGATGGCGGATTCGACGAGCTTTGAGTCGTCGGGCTTCTCGACATAGTCGCTGCGGACGCGCTCGAACACGTCGCCGAACAGATTGAGCTGGCGATAGGTGTCCGAGGTCGCGGCACGCGCGCTCGATCCCATCAGCACGGCGCGTGGCTGGGTCACGAAGAGTGTCAATGCCGCACCGGTCGCGGCGCTTAAGAGAATTACAGAAGTCTTGCGCATCATCCGCGAACCTTTTCGCCTTCATTTGCGGCCCACCATGGGCCTGGATCAATTGGAGTGCCGTCCTTACGGAACTCGACATAGAGCACGGGCTGACTCGCATTGGCGGCGAGGATAGAGGCGACCTTGGAGGTCGTCCCCCCCATGGTCGCGACCGGCTCCCCCGTAAGTACAAACTGGCCGATGTTAACCGAAATGCGCTCCATCCCGGCGATCAACACATGATACCCGCCACCGGCGTTGAGGATCAAGAGTTGTCCGTAGCTGCGAAACGGCCCGGCGTAAACAACCCAGCCGTCACACGGCGTTGTGACCTGGGCTCCCGGCCGGGTTGCCAAAGAAATGCCTTTTTCTACGCCGCCCGCACCATCGGAACCGCCAAAATCGCGAATCTTGACGCCATTAACCGGCAACGCGAATAAACCCTTGGCGGAGGCAAAGGCAATAGCCGGGCTCAGCCGCGCCGGGTTCTTGAGTGCCCCCAGATTGGGCTTGCCGTTCTCGGTCGCAGGCGCGCCCTGCAGGCTCGCGGTTGCGGCCGCCTTGGCGGCGCTGTTCAAATCCTGCTCCATTTTGGCGATCAGGCCCTGCAGGCTGTCGACCTGCTTGGACAGCCCGATGGCGCGGGCGCCTTCCGCCTCCATATCCTTTTCGATCGAACTCTGCTGGCGCTGCCGCTCGTCGATCAGGGCGGCGAGCCGGGTCTGGTCATCCCGCAATTTGTCCCGGTCAGCCGCAAGCCGGTCCCGCTCGGTGGCGATGGTCTTGCGGAGCGTAACCAATTCGGTGAGGTCGCCAGCCAGCTTTTCCGCCCGCCCCCGCAATTCCGGCACCACCGCCCCGAGCAGCATGGCGGTGCGAAGCGATTGCAGCGCGTCTTCGGGGCGTACCAGAAGCGCCGGCGGCGTGCGCCGGCCGGCGCGCTGCAGCGCCGCCAGCACCTCGACGATCTCGGAACGGCGCGAATCGAGCGAGCCGCGGATTTGCTGCTCGCGACTGTCGAGCGGGCGCAACCGCGCTTCGGCGTCGCCGATCCTTGTCTCTACGCTGCGCACTTGGGCGGCGATGTCGATCAATTGTTGATTGAGCTTGCTGCGGTCCTGGCCGAGCGCGGCGATATCGGCCTTGAGCTTCTCCTGCGCTTCCGCCGCGCTTTTCTGTTGTGCGCGGGCGGCTTCGAGTTCCTGCTCGCGTGCTTTTATCGCGTCAGGTGAAACGGCGGTCGCCTGCTGTGTCGTGGCGGCGACCTGGGCCGCCGCCGGTAACAGACTGATTCCGGCAAAGCCCGCGGATAACAAGGCAATGGAAAGCACAACGCGAACCAACTCCAGCCGGCCGCGGCCGGCGGTGTCAGGGTAGGACTGAATGTTCCGCGTCGTCTGCATCTATTCCGATCGGCGCGTTGCGGCGTTCCGCCTCACGCGCGGTGATAGGGATGGCCGGCCAAAATGGTCGCGGCCCGATATAGCTGTTCCAGAAGCATGATACGGACCATTTGGTGCGGCCAGGTCGCAGAGCCGAACGCCATCCTCAACTTCGCCTTGCGCCGCAAATCGGGCGAAAGTCCGTCCGCACCGCCGATTGCGAAAATAGTGTTGCCGATCCCCTCGTCCCGCCAGCGGCCGAGATGCCGGGAAAAAGCGACGCTGTCGAGATTCTCGCCGCGCTCATCCAGCGCCACCAGGACAGAACTCTCGGGCATCGCGGCTGAAATCGCGGTCGCCTCCTCGGCCATCCTGCTGGTCGCGTCACGGGCGCGGCTTTCTGGAATTTCGATAATCTCCAGACCGCGAAAGCCGAGCTTGCGGCCGATGTCGTCGGACCGCTCGCGATAGCGCTCTGCCAGTTCCCGCTCCGGACCCTGCTTCAGCCGGCCGATGGCGATGACGACGAGGCGCATAATTAATTACTCGCGCGCGTTACGATGCGCGCTAGCACGCTAGCATGCGCCCGAGCCAATTTCACATCAGCTCGAAAAAACTAGATCGCCTTCGCCGCCACTGGGCCTTGCGCCCACAATCTTTCCAGATTGTAGAACTCACGGACCTCGGGTCTGAACACGTGCACGATCACGTCGCCGGAATCGATCAGCACCCAATCGCAATTGGGCAAGCCCTCGATGTGGATGTTTTTGATTCCGGTTTCCTTGAGACCTTTGGCGACGTTCTCGGCGATCGCGCCGACGTGCCGGTTGACCCGGCCGGTGGTGACGATCATATAGTCGGAGAAGGCTGATTTGCCGCGAAGGTCGATGGTGACCGTTTCTTCCGCCTTCATATCGTCGAGGCGGGAGAGGATCAGTTTCAGCGTCTTGTCGGCGTCGGGTTGCGCCTTCAAGGCCGCAGCTTGGGTCGATGTTTTACGCGCGGTTTTAGAACCCTTGGGTAAAACTGACTTGGACAATACAGATGTGGCCAGGGACCATTCCTTTCACTGTATCGCGAACTACCGAATCCGGCAGCCCGCTCACCATACTACGCATGTGGGGTTAACGGTTTCAATATTCCAGTGAAGCCGCCTCCTCACTTTGTTCTCCAGCTACCGTCCGGGTTCCGAAGCCCGGTCGATGACAGGTTCGATTTCATGCCGGTCAGGAAGACCCAGGCCGGCGCGCGGTGATCCGCGAGCCTGCCGGCCTGATTTTCAGGGATACGGTAGCGTGCCAGCGCCTGTGCCGCGGGCGCGGCGAGGGCGCGAAAACTTTGTGGCGGACGGTCGATCACCGCAATCGGCACCTCGGCGGCGATGTGCCGCCAGTTTTGCCAGCGATGAAATTGCGCAAGATTGTCAGCGCCCATGATCCAGACAAAGCGCAGCCCGGAAGCGCGGCGGCGCAGGTAGTTGATCGTGTCGGCAGTGTATCGCGTTCCAATGACGGATTCGAGACAGCTGACGTCGATGCGCGGATCACCGGCGAGTTGCCGCGCGGCCTCGATGCGCTCGTCGAGATCGTGCAACGCGCCGCGATCCTTGAGCGGATTGCCCGGCGTCACCAGCCACCACACCCGGTCGAGTTTCAGACGCTTGATCGCGAACAGGCTGATGGCGCGGTGCGCGACATGCGGCGGATTGAACGAGCCGCCAAGCAGGCCGACGCGCATGCCGTTGGTGTAGAGCGGGATGGCTTGGGAGACCGATTGCGACGCGGTCGACGCTCTGTTCAACTCAGTCACCGCGCGCATGTGGCATTCACGGCCGCGTCTGCCCGGTGCCATGGACGCGATATTTGAAGCTGGTCAATTGCTCGGCGCCAACGGGGCCGCGGGCATGAAATTTCCCGGTGGCAATCCCGATTTCCGCGCCAAAGCCGAATTCGCCGCCATCGGCAAATTGCGTCGATGCGTTATGCAGCACGATCGCCGAATCGACCTCGTTGAGAAATTTGCTGGCGGCGGCTGTGTCCTCGGTGACGATGGCATCGGTGTGGTGCGAACCGTGGTTGTGAATATGCGCGATCGCCTCATTGACACCGTCCACCACTTTCGCGGTGATGATCGCGTCCTCATATTCGGTGTCCCAATCTTCATCGGACGCAGGTTTTACCCGGGGGTCGGTGCGTTGCACCGCCTCGTCACCGCGCACTTCGCAACCGGCGTCGATCAGCATCTCGACCAGCGGCTTGAGATTGGTGGATGCGCCCTTGCGGTCGACCAGCAAGGTCTCGGCGGCACCGCAGACGCCGGGGCGGCGCATTTTTGCATTGAGCACGATCGACTTCGCCATTTCGAGATTGGCGGCATGGTCGACATAGACGTGGTTGACGCCTTCGAGATGCGCGAACACCGGTACGCGGGCTTCCGCTTCGACGCGCGCGACCAGGCTCTTGCCGCCGCGCGGCACGATGACATCGACGCCGCCATTCAACCCGGTCAGCAGTAGCCCCACCGCGGCGCGATCTCGCGTCGGCACCAGCGTGATCGAGGCCTCGGGCAGACCGGCCTCGTGCAATCCCTGCACCAGACAGTCATGGATCGCGCGACAGGACCGAAAACTGTCCGAGCCGCCACGCAGGATCACCGCGTTGCCGGATTTCAGGCACAGCACGCCGGCATCGGCCGCGACATTGGGGCGGCTTTCGAAGATCACTGCGACGACGCCGAGCGGCACCCGCACCCGCTCGATGGTCATGCCGTTCGGCCGCTGCCAGCTCTCGGTGACAACGCCGACGGGATCGGCGATGTCGCGCACGGTTGCGATGCCGTCGGCCATCGCCGTGACGCGCGCTTGCGTCAGCGTCAATCGGTCGATGAAGGCCGCACTTGCGCCGGAAGCGCGAACCTCCGCGACATCCTCGGCGTTGGCGGCAAGAATCAGGTGCGCATTGGCGCGGATGGCGCGCTCCATCGCCTGCAGCGCGAGATTTTTCTGCTTCGGCGAGGCAAGCGCCAGCGTCCGCGCGGCGGCGCGCGCGCGGGTTGCGAGCTCGGTCATCAGGGCCGGCAAATCGGCGTTACCGTCGATCGCCTTCAGCGGCGCGCTCATGTCGGTTCCAGCTTCCAGTTAAGATGATGTCCTAGCACGGAAATCCGCCTTTTGCGAAGTGCGGAAGGGGCATGGCTGGCGGCAGCTGATTGTTACTTTGCGCTTGCAGATGATCCGCGGCAACTCGGCCATTGGCCGAATTCGAAGGATCGAAGACCCGGCCCCGAGCGCTTGCATCCCGACCATCGTAGCATTAAATATTATTTAATGATAATTGGGAAGTCGACCATGGCGACCAGCTACAGCATCGGCAAACATTTCGAGGGCCTCATCGAAAGCCTGATCGAGAGCGGCCGCTATAGCACGGCAAGCGAAGTCATGCGCGACGGGCTGCGCCTGATCGAAGAGCGCGAAGAACGCCGCAAGGCCAAGCTGGAAGCGTTGCGTGCCGAAATTCAGAAGGGTTTTGACAGCGGGCCGGCTGAAGAAGTTGGCGACATGTTCGCACGTATCAAGGCAGAGGGACGAAAGCGGCTGGCCGCAAAGCATGGCAAATAAGGCGCGCAAGAGCCCGCGAGCCGAGATCGATCTCACTTCGATCTGGGACTTTATCGCCGATGATAGCGTGAAGGCTGCCGATGCATTGCTTAATCGCATCGAAGAGACTTTTGACATGCTGGCGCAGACGCCGCTGGCCGGCCGTGCGCGAACCGAACTGGCCTTGAAACTGCGCAGCTTCCCGGTCGGAAGCTACGTCATCTTCTACATCCCGGTATCGGACGGCATCGAAGTTATTCGCGTGATGAGTGGCCGACAGGACGTGGATGCAGACGATATGACGTGATCCTACCGCGGCGCCGCGCCGACCACCAGATCGTCGCGGTGGATCATTTCGGCGCGGCCGCTGATGCCGAGCATCGCCATCACGTCCGGCGACGAGCGGCCCTTGATCTTGTCGGCGTCGTCGGCGTCATAGGCGACGAGGCCGCGGCCGATTTCGTGAGTGTCGGGGCCGCGCACCACCACCGCATCACCGCGGGCGAATTGGCCGTCGACCCGGATCACGCCAGCCGGCAACAGGCTTTTGCCCGCGCGGAGCGCGGTGACCGCGCCGGCGTCGATGGTCAGCGTGCCCTTTGGCTCAAGGGAGCCCGCGATCCAGCGCTTGCGCGCGGTGACGGGATTGGCCGGCGTCAGGAACCAGGTGCAGCGGCCGCCGTCGGCGATCGCCTGCAGCGGATGCTCGATCTTGCCGGACGCAATCAGCATATGCGTGCCTGCCGTGGTGGCGATCTTCGCCGCCTCGATCTTGGTATGCATGCCGCCGCGCGACAATTCGGATTCGGCCGCCCCCGCCATCGCCTCGATTTCGGAGGTGACGGTCTCCACGATCGGGATCAGTTTTGCGTTCGGATTATTGGCCGGCGGCGCATCGTAGAGGCCGTCGATATCAGACAGCAGGATCAGGAGATCGGCGCTTGCCATGGTGGCGACGCGGGCGGCGAGACGGTCGTTGTCGCCATAGCGGATTTCGTTGGTGGCGACCGTGTCGTTTTCGTTGATCACGGGCACCGCGCGCCATTCCAAAAGTTTTGCAATCGTCGAGCGCGCATTGAGATAGCGGCGGCGTTCTTCCGTGTCCTGCAGCGTCACCAGGATCTGTCCGGCGCCGATGCCGTGATGGCCCAGCACCTCCGACCAAGTTCGCGCCAGCGCGATCTGCCCGACCGCGGCGGCGGCCTGGCTTTCCTCGAGTTTTAGCGTGCCCCGCGGCAGTTTCAGGCGGCTGCGGCCGAGCGCGATCGAGCCTGAGGAGACGATCAAGACCTCGCGTCCCTCGCCATGCAGTTTTGCAAGATCGGCGGCGAGCGCTGCGAGCCAGGAGGCCCGCACCTCGCCGGCGTCGGAATCGACCAAGAGCGACGAGCCGACTTTGACGACGATGCGGCGGAATTTCTTTAAGCTCGGGCGGGCCATGGAATGGGAGACTTTGCGGAGGAGCTTCGAAGCAGAGTGGTATTGAATACTATCAGATCGCTGAAACGGAAACGGGCACCGGCAAATTCAGCCCTGCGGCGTCGTCGGCGCCCAAGGCTCAGCTTGCGCCGCGCCCTTGGCCTTTCCCGACACCGGGGCTTCGCCGATCACCTCGACCAGCGCGCGCAGCGCGTCTTTCACGCCTGCGCCGGTGACGCCCGAAATCAGCAGCGGCGTTTTCTTCGCGGCGCGCTTCAGCCGGTCCTTCTGCTTCTTCAACTCGTCCGGCGTCACCGCGTCGATCTTGTTCAGCGCGACGATCTCGATCTTGTCGGCGAGATGTCCCTGATAGGCCTCCAACTCGGTGCGCACGGTCTTGTAGGCCTTGCCGGCGTGTTCGGAGGTCGCATCGACCAAATGCAATAAAACGCGGCAGCGCTCGACATGGCCGAGGAAACGATCCCCCAGGCCCGCGCCTTCATGCGCGCCTTCGATCAGGCCGGGAATATCTGCCAGCACGAATTCGCGGCCATCCGCGTTCACCACGCCGAGCTGCGGATGCAGGGTGGTGAAGGGATAATCGGCGATCTTCGGTTTTGCCGCGCTGACGGCTGCGAGGAATGTCGACTTGCCGGCATTGGGCAGCCCGACCAGGCCGGCATCCGCGATCAGTTTCAGCCGCAACCAGATCCAGCGCTCCTCGCCCTCTTGGCCGGGATTGGCGTTGCGCGGCGCACGGTTGGTGGAGGACTTGAAATGCGCGTTGCCGAAGCCGCCATTGCCGCCTTCGGCGAGCACGAATTTCTCGCCGAGCGTGGTGAAATCGTGGATCAGCGTTTCGCGGTCCTCGTCGAACACCTGGGTGCCCACCGGCACCTTGAGCACAATGGGCTTGCCATTGGCGCCATGGCGGTCCTTGCCCATGCCGTTGGTGCCCTTCTGGGCTTTAAAATGCTGCTGATAGCGATAATCGATCAGCGTGTTCAATCCGCCGCCGGAGGGGCCGCCGAACTCGATATACTTCTCGCGGCGAAACGCCACGCAGCCGTTGCCGCCGTCGCCGGAGCGGATATAGACCTTTGCCTCGTCGAGGAATTTCATGGCCTATAGGTAGGGCAGGGGCGTCGACGCGGCAACCTCTACCGGCCGCAAAATTAGCGAAAAGCCTTAATTAATGGGCCTTTTTGGGGCATTCGCGCAGATGTTGCCATCTGCCGGTGTCGTGGACCAAAATATACCGGGCGTATCTCGCCTGCCTGGCTTGTTCGCGCCAGAGGCCCATGTACTCTTCGAGCCTCGACGATATCTGGAAATCAGAATGCTTGATCTCGCGTTGACCGCGGTGCTCCTTGTAGCGCTCGCAGGTATCGTTTTCGGCGTGAGGTATATGCGGCGCGACGCCTTCTTGCCGTATCACGCCGCGGTGGCCGGAAAATCCTGGTCCGAACTTGATCCCGGCGTCCAGATCATCATTCTCGGCATGCTCAAGACCATCGGCGGCGGTTTTGCTACCCTTGGCGTGACCTTGTTATGGCTGTGCTTCGCACTTTACGGGAGTGCGCGCTGGGCCCCCTGGGCGATCCTGACCATCTCGGCCGCAGCCCTCGGTCCGATGCTGTATGTCGCCATAAAACTCCGCTCGTTCCGGCCGGAGGCGCAGACGCCGGTCAGGCCGACTGTTGCCATGATGGTTCTGATTGTCGTCGGCGTCGGTTTGTCGATCCTCGCGCAATTATGAGAACGTGGCGTGCCGCCTGCGCTAGTTGCGGCTATGTAGGGCGCCGGCGGATCAGAAACTTTTGCATTCCCTCCAGCACCAGCTCGCGGCGCTGATTGAACACGGTTGAGCGCAGCGTCA
>WNFM01100427.1_pt2 | contig 17601 bp, 13 predicted proteins | sample 5400271 | NCBI WGS metagenome assembly WNFM01 (sample SAMN13153352, study PRJNA577476) | soil metagenome | isolation source: 60 cm saprolite on Douglas fir-dominated hillslope | place: USA:California | collected 2013-09-17 | reverse complement strand
TTCGCGGCGGCGACGATCGGCGGCGCCAGCATCATCAGGCGGCCCGATCTCGGCCGCGTCGCCATCGGCTGCCGCGCCGATTTCTCGCTCGTCGATACGAACCATCCCTATATGCGGCCGCTGCACGATCCGCTGCGCAGCCTCGTCTATTCGGCCGGCGACCGCGCTGTCCGCGACGTCTATGTCGAGGGCGAGCAGGTGGTGCGCGACGGCGCGGTGCTGCGCATCGATGTCGAGGTGGCGCTCGAGACGCTGAGCCGGGCGCAGGCGGCGACGCTCGCAACGACGTCGGAGCGCGACTGGGCCGGGCGCAGCGTCGACGAGATGTCGCCGCGCGTCTTCCGCATCAGCGAGCGGGTGGCGCAGCAGCGTCCCGGAGCCAGCCCGGAAGCGAGACGGTGACAGGCTCAGCCGCCGAGGAATTCCTTGGTCCAGGTTTTGTAGTCGTCGTCGCGCGTCACCAGCCGCATGAGCTCGGCCGAGGGCAGGTTGGTGAGGTCGCTCGGCTTGGTGCCGTTGCGCAAAGCCGCCAGCGTCTCGTGCACGGCGCGGATGGCGGCCATGATCGGCTGATGGCCCTGCAGGCAGATGCGCACGCGTCGCGCCGCGAGATAGGCGAGATCGGTGACCTCGCCCTCGACGCCGCCGAGGATGATCGGGACCTTCACCGCCTCGGCCAGCGCGTCGACCTGCGCCCGAAGCTTGGCGCCGGTGAAGAACAGCGCATCGACGCCGGCCGCCTCGTAGGCCTTGGCGCGGGCGACGGCGTCGGCGGTGCCGGTGACGGTCAGCGCGCTGGTGCGCCCGACGATCACCAGACCGGGATCCTGGCGACCGCTCAGCGCGGCGCGCATCTTGCCGATGCCTTCCTCGATCGCGATCAGCGCGACCGTGCCGTCGCCGAAGGGGCGCGGCAGCACGGTGTCCTCGATGGTCACCGCCGCGACCCCCGCGGTCTCGAGCTCCTCGACCGTGCGCTTGACGTTGAGCGCGTTGCCATAGCCGTGATCGGCGTCGACGAGCAGCGGCAGGTTGCCGGCGCGGTTGATGCGATAGGCTTGCGCGGCGAACTCGCTGAGCGTCAGAACGATGAGATCGGGGGCGCCGAGCACGGTCAGCGACGCTGTCGAGCCGGCGAACATGCCGATCTCGAAGCCCAGGCTCTCGGCGATGCGCGCCGAGATCGGATCGAAGACCGAGCCGGGATGGACGCAGGCATCGCCGGCGAGGATGGCGCGAAAACGCTCGCGTCGCGTGGTCCAGTTCATCGCCCCATCATCCCCGTCCCGCCATCTCTCGTCCTGCCATCCTCAGGGCGTCGCGCGCGGCCGCGTGCCGATCGCCACGTTGCCCTTGCGCAGCGCGCTGAGGGCGGCGGCGAGCTGGTAGTCCTTTTCCGTCCCGAGGACGAGCGGGTCGACGAGACCGTCCTCCTTGGCGTCGAACGGCGCCGGCTTGGCCTCGGCGGCGCCGCTCGTGCCGCTCGGCCGTGCCTTGAAGGCGCCGCGCAGATCGGCCTCGCGGCTGAGCTGCAGCCCGGCGACCTGCTGCTCCTTCGGCGGCACGACGGCGATATCGGGCTGGATGCCCTGGGCCTGGATCGAGCGGCCGGACGGGGTGTAGTAGAGATCGGTGGTGATGCGGAGGGCGCCCTTGCCGGAGAGCGGGATGATCGTCTGCACCGATCCCTTGCCGAAGCTGCGCGTGCCCATGACGGTGGCGCGGGCATGGTCCTGCAAGGCGCCGGCGACGATCTCCGAGGCGGAGGCCGAGGCGCCGTTGATGAGCACCACCATCGGCGTGCCGACCAGGCGATCGCCGTTCGGCTCGGCATCGAGGCGGCGCGTCACCTGGCCGTCGCGGCCGCGCGTCGAGACGATGGTTCCGCCGTCGATGAAATCGCCGGCGACGGCGACGGCCTGGTCGAGCAGGCCGCCGGGATCGTTGCGCAGATCGAGGATGAAGCCGGTCAGCTTCCCGCCGCTCTCGCGCTTCAGCCGGGCGATCGCGGCGACCAGCTGCTCCTGGGCATGCTCGTTGAAGATGCTGATCCGCACATAGCCGATATGGCCGTCCTCGAGCCGCGCCTTGACGGCGTTGGTGCGGATGATGTCGCGCCTGAGCTCGAGCTCGAACGGCGCCGCCGCGCCGCGGCTGAGGGTCAGGCGGACGATCGACCCCGCCGGGCCGCGGATCCGCTCGACGACCTCGCCGAGGTCGAGCCCGTCGACGGTCTCGCCATTGACCCGGTCGATCGCGTCGCCGGGCCGGATGCCGGCCCGGGCGGCCGGGGTGTCGTCGATCGGCGCGATCACCTTGACCCGCCCGCCATCGCGCGCGAGCTCGGCGCCGATGCCGCCGAACTCGCCGCGCGTGTCGGCGGAGAATTCGCGATATTCCTTGGCGTCCATATACGCGGAATGCGGATCGAGCCCGGCCAGCATGCCCTTCACGGCATCGTGAACAAGCGCGTCATCGCCGACGTCGCGGACGTAGCGGTCGCGGACCACGTCCATCGCCTCGCGCATGAGGGTGAGATCGCTGGAGCGGTCCTCCTCGTGCGCCGCGCAGCCGACCAGCATGGTGAGAGACAAGGCGGCCACCGTCGCGCGGCGCCAGCGATGCGGCAAGAATGTCATGTGCGCTTCCAAATCTGCCCGAAACCGCGCGAAGTTACGCACGACCGGCGTAGCTTGCCAAGACGCAGCGATCGGCAGGCGCGGCCGAATGGCTCCGAGGCGCGGCGGACGACCGGATCAGCCCGCCCCGCCGGCGACCTCCGACCCGGCGCTGACGGTGCTGCGCGCATACTGCCGGCCGTCGAGCAGCGCCGAAACGGCGATCGTCTTCTGCCGGGTCGGATCCTTGACCTGGGCAAGACGGGCATATTCGACGCCGTCGACCGTGCTCTTGAACACCGCGGCGACTTTCCACGCGCCGAGCCGGGCGGGCGGGCTACCGACCAGATGAAACCGTTGGCCGATCTCGATCCTAATGTTCCTGCTCATTCCCTTGCCGCCAACATATCACCTACGGTTGAAATTCGACACGATGCGGCCGCCGGCCGCAATCTACTTCTTCTTGGCCATCTTCTTCGCGGTCGCTTTTTTCTTGGCGCGTCCCGGGTTGAGGCGGGCGCGCACCGGCGACGACGCCTTGAACTTCACCGTCTTGGAGGCGGGGATCTTGAGCGTCTCGCCGGTGATCAGATTGCGCCCCTGGCGCGCCCCGCGCTTGGCCAGGGAGAACGTCCCGAGCGGCGTGCGGATCGTGCCGCCCTTGGTCACCTTCTTCTCGATGGTGGCGAACACGGCATCGACTGCGGCGCGCGCGCTCTTCGCGCTGCTCTTGGTAGCACTGGCGACCGACGCAACGAGATCTGCGAGTGACATGGCTTCCCCCCAAGGTGAAAGATCAGTGGGTTATTACAGCAACTGCGGCGCGAACGCCACGGCTACCTTTGGTCTTGCGCGACCCTCGCGCGGCCTCGACCGCCGGAGGTCGGATTTGCCAAATCGGCGCTTTGCGCCTATTACTATCGCCATCGGCTCTCGTTTGCCGGGTTGCTCTCCTTCCCTCGATGCGGGGGTCGGTCCTGCTCTCCGACTTGCGTCGAAGTTCGATCCGTCAAGCGCATGACGCGCGGACGGTACCCAAAACTCATTGCGGAGCGCACGACATGGCGACCGGTACGATCAAATGGTATAATCCCCAAAAGGGCTACGGCTTCATCCAGCCGGATGACGGCTCCAAGGACGTGTTCGTTCACGTTTCGGCGGTCGAGCGCGCCGGCCTCGGCCAGCTCAACGAAGGCCAAAAGCTGAGCTACGAGCTCGAGCGCGGCCAGCAGGGCAAGACTTCGGCGGTCAATCTCCGCGAAGTCTAAGCGACGTTTCTGGCGGCGAGCGGCCGCCCCGCTATGGGTGGGGCGGCCGATTTGCCTGTCTTGCGCAAACGGCCCGAGCGCAGCATCGGGCCTGTGATTGATTAGGGAGCGTCAAATGCAGTTTCCCAAGCGGCCGACTGGCCCCGATCAGACCCGCCGCACCATCGCGGAGTGCCGGGCGATGCTCGCCAATCCGCGCCTCTCGCCGGAATTGCGGCACAGCCTGGAGATCAAGGTGGCCGAGCTTCAAGCCGAGCTCCGCGCCGATACCGCGCATCGCGCCCGCGAAGCCGAGGCGAATGTCGACGAGCGAGACTCCTCGCCGCGTTCACCGCGCCGCTGACCGGCATCGGCGAACGCCGCCGGCCAAGAACCTTATCGTGAGCAGAGAGTTCGTTCGTCGTTCCACGCCGGCCCGTTGCTCACCTCAATTCGCGCCCTCGGCGCTGTTTGAGTTTTCCTGATCCAATCATTGCGGTGGAGGACTCCGTGGCGACAGGCAAGGTGGAGTGGTTCAATCCCGTCATGGGCCATGGCTATATCAAGCCGGCCGATGGCGGCAGCGACGTGCCGGTGCGGCGCCTTGCCGTCGAATTGGCCGGACAGACCTCCTTGAAGCCGGGCCAGCACGTCCAATATGAGATCGTCCCCGGTCTCGATGGACGGCTGTCGGCGGTAACCCTGAAGTTGATCGACTGAGCGCGATCGAAATTGTGTCGCTCGCATGAGCATAGAAGAGACCACACGCCAGGAGACCAAGCGTCACGTCATGACGCTGCTCGTCGCCTCCCATCGCGCGCTGAACAACGCGCTCGACGATCTCGGCTTCGAGGAGAATGACGACCGGGTGGTCGAGCATGACGGCCGCCTGGCTTTCGTGACCTGCAGCCACGAGCCCGATTGCGACGACCTCTTCGCGCTGATCGCCGAGCTCGCCGCGCGCGGCGAGAATTGGGAGCTGCTGTCGCGCATCGACGGCGAGGGCAAGGCGGTGACCTTTCACTCGCTCGCCCGTCAGCGGCCGGTCGAGGCCGTCGAGACCGAGCTGAGCGAGGAGCCGACCACCGCCGACGAGGCCGATCTCGCGGTGCATGATCTCGACAGCGAGGTCGGGGTCGAGCAGCTGCGCGGCGAGCTCAGCCGGCTCGACCCGGCGACCTTGTTCGTCTCGCTGGGCGCCGGCGCCGACGGCCAGGTCGTGGCCCGCGTCGTGCAACGCACGCCGCGGCGGACGCTCGCCATCGCCAAGGGGCCGGACGAGGCGCGGATGCGCAACGCCATTCGCGAGATCCTGCCGACCGTGATGTTCGACATCGCAATGAAGCCGCCGCGCTGATCCGGCCGCGCTGATACGACGGGGCAGATTTCGCCGCGATTGCAAAAGGTTGCACGGTCTTTTCGGCAGTGCAGCACTTTTCCCCTTTCACTTGCCCGGACCACTCCCTATGTTAGGGGCTCGATCGCTGGGGCCGTAGCCTCTCGAGCGAGGTATTGAACAGAGCGCCGCGCGATGTCCCGCCCGGTGCGCAACGGTCCAGGCCTCCCTCCCTGCTTTCAGCGTCGTTCCCGCGGTCCGGCAGCCTTCCGGCTGACCGGCTCGCTCCTTTTCGCTTGCTTGGAGGGTTCTCCGTTGTCGTTTGCCGAATTCTCGTTCCACCCGCTCATTCTCAAGGCTCTCGAGGCCGCCGGTTACACGGCGCCCACCCCGGTTCAGGCGGCGGCGATCCCGCCCGCCCTCGCCGGCCGCGACCTGCTCGCCACCGCCGAGACCGGCACCGGCAAGACCGCCGCCTTCGTGCTGCCCGCGCTGCAGCGCATCGCGACCTCGCTCAAGCCGCGGGTGCGCGGCCCCCGCGTCCTCGTCCTGACGCCGACCCGCGAGCTCGCCAGCCAGATCACCAAGGCGGCGCGGCAATACGGCAAGTTTCTCCATCTCAACATCATCGAGATCGTCGGCGGCATGCCGTATCGCCAGCAGCTTCAGCTGATGGCGCGGCCGCTCGACATCGTCGTCGCGACGCCCGGCCGGCTGATCGACCATCTCGAGCGCCGCCGCCTCGACCTTTCGGAACTCGAGGTTCTCGTCTTCGACGAGGCCGACCGCATGCTCGACATGGGCTTCATCGACGCGGTCGAGCAGATCGCCGCCGCCTGTCCGCCGACGCGGCAGACGCTGTTCTTCTCGGCGACGCTCGACCGGCCGATCGCCAAGATCGCGGCGCGGCTGCTGCGCGATCCGGAGCGCATCGCCGTCAACAGCACAGCCAGTGCCCCCGATATCGAGCAGCGCCTGCATCAGGTCGACGACCTCGCCCATAAGCATCGCCTCCTCCATCATTGGGCGGCGAACAGCGAATTGGCCAAGGGCATCGTCTTCGCCGCGACCAAGCGCGACGTCGACCAGTTGGCGCGCGATCTCGCCCAGGCCGGCCATTCGGCGGCCGCCCTGCACGGCGACATGGATCAGCGCCAGCGCAACCGCACGCTCGACCGCCTGCGTTCGGGCGGGCTGCGCCTCCTCGTCGCCACCGACGTGGCGGCGCGCGGCATCGACGTGCGCGACATCAGCCACGTCATCAATTTCGACCTGCCGCGCAGCACCGAGGATTACGTCCATCGCATCGGCCGCACCGGCCGGGCCGGCGCCAGCGGCGTGGCGATCTCCTTCGCCGGCCGCGCCGAGCGCGACATGGTGGCGCGCATCGAGCGCTTCACCGGCATGCCGCTGGCCGTCCATGTCGTTCCCGGCCTCGAGCCGACGCGGTCCTTCGCGCGCGAGCCGGTCGTCACCCGCAAACGTAATTTCCGCCATGACGGCAACCGCTTCGCCAAGCCGGCGGCCGGCCGTCACGCGGCGCCTGGCCGTCCGGCCGCGCTGCGTCGTCCGGTCGACGGGGCGCGCCGGCCCGGTTAGCGTCCGGCGCCGCATCGCGGGAGGTTTCGTGATGTCTGTCGCCGATCCGTCGCGGGCGACCCTGCCGGGCAAGGCGGTGCCCTTCGCGGAGGAGGATCTCACCCGCATCTTCGATGCGAAGACCATGCAGCAGGCGCGCCATCTGATGCTGCGCGGCGCGGTGCGGCTGGTCGCCACGGAGACGCGGATCGAGGCGAGAGTGAGCGACGGCGAGCGCGAGCTCGAAATCGTGGTGACGCCGATCCGATTCGCCCGCGGCACGCTGTTCGATCGCCAGTGCGGGTGCGGACGCAGCGTCTGTGCCCACACGCTGGCGGCCGCCTTGACGACGCTCGAAACCCGCCCGGAATGGCGCCGCCCGGTTCAAGGATCGTTGTTGGAAATGCTGAATGCCCCGAAGGCAACGCCACCAGCCGCCAACCGCCCCGATACGGCACCGCGCCGTGCGCCCGCGACTCCGGTGATCCCGCTGGCGCCGCGCGGCAACGAGGAGCGCGTCGGGGTATGGACGATCGAGCCCGGCAATGCCGGCGCGGCGATGCATATCACTGTCCATCTCGCCCGCATTGGGCGAGACGGCCAGCCGGAAAAAGACGGCATCCCGGCGACGCCGCGCCTCGTCATCGAGAAGACGGCGCGCACCATGCAGGGCGATGCCGATCGCGCCATCGCCCGCCTGCTCGGCGCCGGCAATCTGGTGCGCACGCCGATCTCGCGCGACAAGCGGCATCTCGTCGACGCCGCCTTGAAGCGCCTGCTGCCGAGCGGCCGCTTGCGCTGGCGCGACGGCACGCCGCTCAGCGAGGGGCCGCGCCGCGTCATCCGCGCCTTCAAGGATGCGCAAAGCGGCAAGTTGCGGCCGGTCGGACTGTCGGAAGGCGGCGCCCTCATCCGCGGCGAGGGCTGGTGGTGCGTCGACCCGAAAGCCGGACGGGTCAGCCGAGCCGAGCTGCAAGTCGTCGCCTCGCCGGCGGCCAAGCCGGTATCCGATCCGCGGATCGACGCGCGCCTGCGGCAGCGCCCGGCCCCAGCGCTGCGCACCGTCGCGGCGGCGCCCGAGATCATCGACCGCGCGCCGCGTATCGTGCTGCGCGTCGGCCGGGTGACGACGAGCGATGCCGGTCTCATCGATGCCCTTCATGTCGTCTTCGATTACGGCACCGTCGATCAGCCGACGGTGATCGAGGCCGACGATCAGCGGCAATTCGCCAAGATCGTCGCCGCCGATGGCGGCACCGTCTTCGTGCGGCGCGACAAGCTCGCCGAGCAGGGCATCCTCGATCGCCTCGCCGCTGCCGGATTCCTGCAGTTTCGCATTGGAACGCCGGGCGACTCGCGCGACGCCAAGGGGCTGCGCCTTCATGCCTTGCGCGGGCGCGACACCGGCAAGCAATGGCAGGCCTTCGTCGAGAGCGATATCCCGGCCCTCGAGAAGGCCGGCATCGAAGTCATTCGCGACGCCGATTTCGGCGTCCGCATCGTCGAGCCCGATGGCGAGATCGCGCTCGGCGTCTCGGATTCCGGCGAGGGCTGGTTCGACCTCGATGTCGGCGTCGAGATCGACGGCACGCGGCGAACCCTGCTGCCGATCCTCGCCAAGCTGATCGAAGCCGGCGGCATGGAAACCGCGCGCATCGTCGACGGCAAGATACACACCGTGCTCGATGACGGACGCTCGCTCGCCCTGCCGGCCGAGCGCATGGCCAAGCTGATGAGCGTGCTCGAAGGCATGCTGGCGGCCGGCCGCACCGTCGACGACAAGCTACGCGTGCCGCTCGAGGAGGCCGATGGCCTGCTCGATGTCGACGATCTCGTCGCGCGGCGCGGCGACACCGCGCGCATCGACGGCTATCTTGCCCATCTGCGCGAGGACGAGGCGCCGCTCGGCGAGCTTGCCGCGCCGCCCTCCTTCCAGGGCGAGCTGCGCCCCTATCAGCGCCAGGGTCTCGCCTGGTTGCAGAATTTGCGCGCCAACGGTCTGGCCGGCTATCTCGGCGACGACATGGGTCTCGGCAAGACGGCGCAGACCATCGCCCATATCGCCCTCGAGCACACGGAGGGGCGGCTGGGCGAGCCGGCGCTCATCGTCGTGCCGACCAGCCTGGTGCCCAACTGGTCGACCGAGCTCGCGCGTTTCGCGCCGCATCTCAAGTTCGTCATCATGCACCGGCTCGACCGCCATGAGCGCTGGGACGAGATCGAAGCGGCGCAGATCGTCATCACCACCTATGCCATCCTGGTGCGCGACGTCGAGGCGATGAAGGCGCGGCACTGGAGCCTCGTCGTGCTCGACGAGGCGCAGGCGATCAAGAATTCGGAATCGAAGGCGACGCGCGCCGCCTGCAGCCTCGAGGCCGATCAGCGTCTCTGCCTCTCGGGGACGCCGGTCGAGAACCATCTCGGCGAGCTGTGGTCGCAGTTCGCCTTCCTCATGCCCGGCCTGCTCGGCGACCGCAAATCCTTCCAGAAGCGCTTTCGCACGCCGATCGAGAAGCGCGGTGACGGCGTCCGCGCCGCCCAGTTCGCCCGCCGCATCCGCCCCTTCCTGCTGCGCCGGACCAAGGCCGACGTCGCCTCCGACCTGCCGCCCAAGACCGAGGTGGTGCGCCGCATCGATCTAGCCGACGCGCAGCGCGATCTCTACGAGGCGATCCGCCTCTCGGTGCATGAACGCGTGCGCGAGGCGATCGCCGCGAGCGGCCTCGCGCGCAGCCACATCACCGTGCTCGATGCGCTCTTGAAGCTGCGCCAGGCGTGTTGCGATCCGCGCCTCGTCAAGCTCGACGCGGCGCGCGAGGTCACCGAGAGCACCAAGCTCGCCTCGCTCGTCGAGATGTTGAGCGAGATGGTGCCCGAGGGGCGCCGCATCCTGGTCTTCTCGCAATTCACCTCGATGCTCGACCTGATCAAGCCCGAGCTCGAGGCGGCCGCGATTCCGTTCGTCGAGCTGACCGGCTCGACGGTCGACCGCGCGACGCCGGTGCGGCGCTTCCAGGACGGCGAGGTCCCCGTCTTCCTCATCAGCCTCAAGGCCGGCGGGCGCGGCCTCAACCTCACCGCCGCCGATACGGTGATCCATTACGATCCCTGGTGGAACCCGGCCGCCGAGGCGCAGGCGACCGACCGCGCGCATCGCATCGGCCAGGACAAGCCGGTCTTCGTCTACAAGCTGATCGCGTCAGGCACCGTCGAGGAGAAGATCCTCGAATTGCAGCGCCGCAAATCCGGCCTCGCCGATGCGGCGGTCAATGGCGGCACTCTCGCCGGCGCTCTCGTCGAGGACGACGTCAACTACCTCTTCGCGCCCGACGAACCGGAGTAGCCACTTCCGCCGTCATTGCGAGGAGCGGAGCCCCTTCGACAAGCGCTCAGGAGAAGCAATCCATGTCGCCGGATAGGGTGGATTGCTTCGCTGCGCTCGCAATGACGAAAATCGGCATCAGCCGTTGCCGCGGGCCAGCGTCTCGGCGCGCTCGGCGAGGCTGAGCCAGCGCTCCTCCGCCGCTTCCAGCGCTGCGATCACCTCGCGATGGCGCAGGCTGGCCTGCTCGAAGCCGGCGCGGTCCTTGGGATAGAAGGCGGGATCGGCGAGCGACGCCTCCAGCCGCGCCTTCTCGGTCTCGAGCGCGGCGATCGTGCCGGGCAGGGTCTCGAGCTCGCGCCGCTCCTTGAAGCTCATGCGCTCGGCGGAAGCGGCCGGCGCCCGTGCGCTCGGCTTCGCCGCCGTCTTGGCGACCGGCTTCGCCGCCGGCGTCCGACGCTGGCGCAGATAGTCGCTATAGCCGCCGACATATTCGTCGATCGCGCCGTTGCCCTCGACGACGATCACCCCGGTGACCAGCCGGTCGAGGAAGTCGCGGTCATGGCTGACCAGCAGCAGCGTGCCGTCGTAATCGGCGAGGAGCTCCTCGAGGAGGTCGAGCGTCTCGATGTCGAGATCGTTGGTCGGCTCGTCGAGGATCAGCAGGTTGGAGGGCTGCGCCAGCACCTTGGCGAGGAGCAGCCGATTGCGCTCGCCGCCCGACAGCGTCGACACCTTGGCCTTGAACTGGCGGTCCTCGAAAAGGAAATCCTTCAGATAAGACGCGACATGGCGCGGCCGCTCCTGCACGAAGACGGTGTCGCCGTCGCCGGCCAGCGTGGTCCATAGCGAGGCCTCGGGATCGAGCGCGATGCGGCGCTGATCGAAGACCGCCGGCTTGAGATTGGCGCCGTGGCGTACCGTGCCGCCATCGGGCGCGATCGCGCCGGTCATGATGCCGAGCAAGGTCGACTTGCCGGCGCCGTTGCGGCCGATCAACCCGACGCGGTCGCCGCGCAGCACGCGGGTCGAGAAATCGCGGGCGATGACGATCTCGCCGCCCTCGCCGCCGGGGAAGGATTTGGCGATATGCGAGAGCTCGATGACGAGACGGCCGCCGGCTTCCGCCGCGGCCGTTCCGAGTTTCGCCTGCCGCAGATTGACGCGCTGGGCACGCTCGCCGCGCATCTCGGCGAGGCGGCGGACGCGGCCCTGATTGCGGCGGCGGCGCGCCGAGATGCCCTCGCGCAGCCACAGCGTGCGGCGCGACAGGCGCTTGAGGAACGCACGGTCATGGCTGATCAGCAGCAGCCCGCCGCCATAGGATGCCAGATGCTCCTCCAGCCATTCGATCGCCGGCAGGTCGAGATGGTTGGTCGGCTCGTCGAGCAGCAGGATGTCGGGCGCGCCGACCAGCGCCCGGGCGAGGCTGACGCGGCGTCCTTCGCCGCCGGAGAGGTCGGTCAGCTGCCGCGCCGCCTTCACGCCGACGGCGTCGAGCGTCGCCTCGACGAGATGGCCGGTCTCGCTCCCGGTCGTCGATGACAGGCCTTGCGCGACGAAGGCGGCGGCCGTCAGCGTTGGATCGAAGACCGGCTCCTGCGGCATGTAGGCGACGCGCGTTCCCGGCTGCTGAAAGCGCGCGCCGCTATCGAGCTCGATCAGCCCGGCGAGCGCCTTGAGCAAGGTCGATTTGCCGCCGCCGTTGCGGCCGACCAGGCACGCCCGGTCGCCCCGGCCGAGGGCGACCGAGATGTCGACGAAGGTCGGCCTTCCGCCGAAGGTGACGCTGGCGTCGCGCAGGGCGAGCAGGGGAGAGGGGGGCATGCCGGGCGGGAGATAACATCGCCGCCGCGCTTGCGCAACCCGGGCCGGCTTGGCGCGGTCTGCCGGCTGACGCGGCTCACACCGCCCGGCGCGGCGCCGCGGCGTCGTGCCGTGGCGGGCGGTCGCGCGGCACCAGTCGATGCTTGGCGATGACGACCGAGACCGTCGTTCCCTTGCCGATCTGGCTTGCGACCTCGAGGCGGCCGTCCTGCATCTCGACCAGCGTCCGGGCGAGCGGCAGGCCGAGCCCGGTGCCGCCATGCGTGCGCGCCAGCGAGCTGTCGATCTGGCCGAACGGCCGCAGCGCCAATTGGATATGCTCCTCGCTCATGCCGATGCCGGTATCGGCGACTTTGAGGACGACGCTGTCGTCATGATCGCGCGTCGCCGAAAAGGTGACGCGGCCGCCGCGCGGCGTGAACTTGACCGCGTTCGACAGCAGGTTGAGCAGCACCTGCTTCATGCGGATCTCGTCGGCCCGGATCAGCGGCATGTCGGGAGAGGCGATGATCTTGAAGCGGATCCCGGCGTCGATGGCGCGCTGGCGGACCAGCTTGCCGCAGGCGGCGGCGATAACGTCGATATCGACGGCCTCCTCATTCAGGTCGAGCTTGCCGGATTCGACTTTGGCGAGATCGAGGATGTCGTTGATGATGCTGAGGAGGTGATGTCCGCTCTCGCAGATATCGCTGGCGTAGCCGGCATAGCGCGAATCGCCCAGCGGGCCGAAAAGCTCTGCCTTCATCACGTCGGAGAAGCCGATGATCGCGTTGAGCGGCGTGCGCAGCTCGTGGCTCATATTGGCGAGGAATTGCGACTTGGTCTGGTTGGCCTGCTCCGCCGCCTCGCGCGCCGTCAGCAGCTCCGTCTCGATCCGCTTGCGCTCGCTGATGTCGATGGCGACGGTCAGCACGGCGAAGACCTGCCCGTCATCGTCGCGCAGCGGGATCTTGCTGCTCAAGCTGCTTTTCACCGCACCGCTTTTTTGCGGCAGCGTTTCCTCGTAGTTGAGGATGCTCACCCCGCTCGCCAGCACGCGGTGATCGCGGCTCTGGAGATCTTCGACGAAGCTGCGCCCGGCATCGGCGCTGACATCGGCGAGATCGAAATCATGCTTGCGCTTGCCGATCGCCGCCGCCGGTGGGCAACCGAACTCCTCGGCCTGGGCAAGGTTGACCAGCACATAGCGCAGCGCGCGGTCCTTGACGCTGATCCGCGCCGGCAGCGCGTCGATGACGGTTTGCAGCAGGCTGCGGCTCTGGCCGATCTCGATCTCCTGCCGCTTGCGCTCCGAGACATCGGCGCCGACCCCGCGATAGCCGATGAATTTTCCGTCCGGCGCGAAGAACGGGCGGCCGCTGATTTGGACGTAGCGCGGGCCGTCCTGCGATCGCCAGGCATAGATGAAGTTCTTGAAGGGCCGCCGCGCGTCGTGAATGGCGCGCAGCTGGTCGATGGCGTGAGCGCCCTCCGGCGTCAAGAGCTCGGGCTTGCCCCATCGGCGCTGGCCGAAGCGGTTCTCCAGCGGATGCTCGAGCACGCGCTGCGCGGTATCCGAGAGCGCCGTGAAGCGGTGATCGGCATCGGTCTCCCAGAACCAGTCGGAGCCGACCGAGGCGAAATCGCGCAGCCGGTCCTCGGTGGTCTGACGCCGCGCCCACTGGCGATAGAGGACGACCGTCAGAACGCCGATGATGCAGGCGATGGCCAGCGTCGCCAGCGCGTAGCGCAGCGTATCGGCGCGCCAGGTGGCGAGGTAATCGTCATCGCCCAGGCCGACCGAGACGACGAACGGCAGATCGCCGACCCGGCGATAGCTGATCACCCGCTCGACGGCGTCGACCGGCGATTGCGAGCCGATCGTGCCCTCCATGCGTCCCGCGGCGAGCTCCTCGAAGAGCAGTCCCTCGTCGAAGACCTGGTCGAGCAGGTAGCGATTGGCGGGTTGTCGCAGCAGCACCCGGGTTCCCGCGCCGCTCCACAATGTGACGTTGCCGCCGGGACCGACATCGACCGTCGCGTAGAAATTCTGGAAATAGCGGAGATCGATGACGGCGAAGATCACGCCGGCGAAGCTTTGATCGGCGTGCGACAGGCGTCGACTGAGGGCGATCGACCACGTGTTGCTCAGCCGGCTGACGTAAGGCGCCGAGATATAGAGGCCGATGCTGGAGCTGTCGCGGTGCGCCACGAAATAGTCCTGATCGGCGAAGTGCAGCGGGGCGTTCGCGACGGCGACGGTGCCGACCCGGTCGCCGGCCTCGTCGAGCACCTCGATGTCGCTGAAGATGCCGTTCGACGACAGGCGGCTGGCCAGCGACTTGGCGAGCCCGCGGCTCTGCCCCAGCCCGCCGCTCGGCAGGGCGAAATTATAGGCGATGGCCGACAGCACGAGATCGGCGGTGGTGACCGTCCGCGTCGCGTGCTCTTCGAGCGTCCGTGCCAGGTTTTGCGTCGTCCGCTCGGCCGTGGCCACGACCGCCTCGTAGGAATGCCAGCGATCGACGGCGACGAGGGCAAGCAGGACGCCGACGACCAGTACGCCGCCGGCGCAGAAACTCAATGCCGGCCGTCGTCCGGGACGTGATGCCGTCGACATGGTTGGCGAATTCTGCTCCACAGCGGCTCTCCGCCTTCCCCGCAAACTGACACGCAATCTTCACCAAAAGATGAACGCCGCCTTCAATCGAGGTGGATTTCGTGCCGCTTGCGTCCCCAGCCGGCGGCGTCCTGGCGGCAGCGCTCGACATCCTCCGCGAGCATCAGCCCCTCGCCGACCAGCGCCTCGGCCGCGGCGGCGATCGCCGCGACATAGGAAGCGGCATTGGCGTAGCGCTCGAGGATGGCGCGGCGTGGATCGCCGGTCGCCTGGCGCTCCGCGGCGGATTCCGGGAGGGGGATGTAGCTGCCGGTGAACTCGTGCATGGCGCCGTTGCCGAAGCCGCGCGCCCGGAGGTTCCACCCGGTATAGGTGCCTAGCGGCGCCGCCACCATCGGCACGCGGATGCCGGCGCGGTCGTTGCCGTCCTCGTCCACCGCGGGAACCAGCACGGCATAGGCCTCGTCGGCGAGGACCTCCGGCGGCTCCTTGGTTGCGATGCCGCGCGCGAAATCCGGGCCGAAATCGAGGCGCCGCAATTCGCTGGGTCCGCGCGGCGTGGCGATGCCGGGAATCGCCGGGAAACGTTCGCGCCATTCCGCCATGGCGACGAGACTGCCGTCTTTGCGCAACGGGACGCGGCTCGGCGGCGGCGCGACGCCCTCGCTCGCCCAGCGATCCATCGCGTCGAGCGCGGCGCGGAACAGCATCGAGGTGGCGACGCAATTGACGTAGTTCTGGCAGATGCCGCGCGCCGGCTTCTTGGCCGCCGGATCGGCGAAATGCTGCGAGCTCGCCCAGAGATAGACGCGGACGGTCTCGGGCTGGGCGAGGTCGTTGCCGCTGGTGTCGGTATGCACCAGCGAGCCGCGGCGCTGCCAATACTCGGTCGCCGTCTGGCTGTGGATGACCAAGGGGTCGGTCGCCGGGCGCTTGAGGATGGCGTCGCTCTCGCCGGTGAGATGGTCGGTCGAGCGCGCATAGGAGAAGGGGAAGCGATCGGCCGGATTGAAATGCTCCTCGTATTGCTGCCCGGCCGGGACGACGAGATTGGCGAAACGATGGTTCATCCACATCCGTCCGGCGCCGGCGACATGCGGCATGATGCCGTCGAAGACGCGGCGCCCCTCGGCGTCGGCGTTGAAGCCGAGATAGACGAAGTCGCGCAGGCAGCGTCCGGTCTGCGAGCGGCCCCAGCCATAGGCCTTCTCGATCGTGCCAAGCGGGTTGTCCTGCCCCGCCGCGTCGCGCTCGCCGTATTTCAGGAAGCTGACGAAATCGCGGATGGCGACGTGGCCGAGGCCGAGGACGAGCGGATCCTTGCCGGTATAGACGAGCTCGTAGATCCAGCCCGGCGCGAAGCCGCCCGGCATGTGGATATGCGTGTCGGACGGCACCAGCGCGCGCTCGCTGCCCTGATTGTCGAGCCCGCCGCCGCCCTCGATGCGGGCGAAGCACCATTGATCCGGCGGCACGGCGATGCGCTCGTCGTTCGGATAGCGGCGGCGGGTGAGGGTGGCCTCGCGCGGGTCGAGCGAGACGGTCGGATGGCTGCGCGTCGAGACGCGGCCGCTGAGCGGGAAGCTGGTGACGCCGTGCGCGTCGGCGATGTACTCGACGCGCACGGGTCCGGCGATCGGCCGGCCGTCATCGCTCGCCACCGGCAGGTCGAGGAGCATGCGGCCGTCGCCCGGCAGCATATCGCCCTGCCAGGCGAGCCACGCCACCGTATAGCCGCGCCGCATCAGGAAGCCGTTGCCGGCGTGGGCGAGGCTCGTAGGGGCGTTGCTCGCTGGCGCGTCGTTGAAGAATTGCAGCGCCCGCTTGTTGCCGCGATTGCCGTAATCGTGGAAGAGGCGGCGGTTGCCTCGCGCTATGTCGACCGGCTTGAGGATCATGACATCGGCGGCGAAGCGCACGCGCCCGGCGGCATCGCGTGGCGCCTTGGCGAGATCGGTGATGCCCGCTTGCGCCGGCGCCAGCGGATCGACGGCGAAATGCACCCGCCCGGCGAGCCGCTCATAGGGGCCGCTGCCGGCGAATTCATGGCCCTCGGCGAAGGGGCGCCGCTCGGCGATGCGGATTTCGATGGATTTGCTCATGGTCGCCCCTCCCCGGTTCCGGTGCGGCTCAAATCAATAGGCCGTCGCGGCGAGGTCGGCAACCGGCCGGCGGTGCGAAGCCGGCTTGTCCGAGCGTCCTCCGTAAGAGAAACTGGCTCGGACAGGGGGAGGAAGGCAGACCGACAGTGCCGGATCGCTCCGCGAAGCTGAGGGGGTTCTTCGCCCGTTATGTCGCGACGCGGGGCGGCGCGCGCGATCCCCGGATCGAGCAGGCCTTTGCCGCCGTGGCGCGCGAATCCTTTGCCGGTCCGGGGCCCTGGATGATCAAGCTTCCCGGCCGCGGCTATGTGACGACACCGGACGACGATCCCGCTTTCATCTATCAGGACACGCTGGTGGCGATCGATGCCAGCCGGGGCATCAATATCGGCGAGCCTTCCCTGCACGCGTGCTGTCTCGACGCGCTGGCGCTGCGCGACGGCGAGGCGGTGCTGCATGTCGGCGCGGGGGTCGGCTACTACACCGCCTTGCTGGCGTTTCTCGTCGGCCCTGCAGGGCAGGTCCACGCCTATGAGATCGACCCCGACCTCGCCGCGCGCGCCCGGCGGAATCTTGCACACCTGCCCTTTGTCGACGTGCAGCCGCGCTCGGGCATCGCCGATGACTTGCCGAAGGTCGATGCGGTCTATGTCAATGCCGGCATCACGCAGCCGAGCTGGACCTGGCTGGACGCTCTGCGTCCCGGCGGGCGGCTGCTGTTTCCCCTTCATGCCGTGGGCGGCTTCGGCGCCATGCTGTTGGTCACGCGGCCGAGCCACGGCATGAGCTGGCCCGCCCGCTTCGTCTCGCGCGCCGGCTTCATCGCCTGCACGGGACCGCAAGACGAGGAGACCGGGCGTCGCTTGACGGCGGCGTTCGCCAATGGCGGCTGGGAGCAGGTGCAATCGCTGCGCATCGATGATCCGGCCGATGGGACATGCTGGTTCGCCGGAGACGGCTGGTGGCTCTCGA
>WNFM01013414.1_pt1 | contig 17601 bp, 17 predicted proteins | sample 5400271 | NCBI WGS metagenome assembly WNFM01 (sample SAMN13153352, study PRJNA577476) | soil metagenome | isolation source: 60 cm saprolite on Douglas fir-dominated hillslope | place: USA:California | collected 2013-09-17 | reverse complement strand
CAGAAATGCCCATATCGGTAACATTGATTTCAGAGTTAGCCGCTTCAATTAAGTGATCAGCCCTATATCTTTTGTGAGTTTTTTTATCTTCCACTAACGGGTCTGAAAAACTACCAACGTGACCAGATGCTACCCAAGTTTTTGGATGAAGAATAATTTGACTATCAATACCAACCATATCTTCCCGATTATTGATAAATTCTTTCCACCAAATATTGCGAATATTTCTAAGAAGTTCTGCTCCAGCAGGACCATAATCATACGAATTTGATAACCCTCCGTAAATCTCTGAAGTTTGATAGACAAATCCACGCCTTTTGGCAAGCGCTACAATTTTTTCCATCCCCGAAGGGGACAAGCTCTGCTTATTAATATCCATACCACATTATACCTGAAGTTTAAAGAATATAAATATCCTGGTGATAGTTACTCTCCCCTACAAATTTTCCTTTTCCTGCTAGAACTTGCTCAAGTGGCGTACAGTGAATACATCCTCCCTTTACCTTACATTCCAGGTGATTAAGTTTCCTGGCTAATGCAATTTTCTTGGCAATATCAAGAATTGCTTTCGTTGCATCCTCCACTTCTGGCAGAGTAACGGCCGTTGGCCCATCGTCCTTTTGAAGGTACCAATAGCTAGCGCCATCCATTTTACGAGTTTGGCAATTAGTAACTAGAAGCTTATAAATTGGAAGCTGAAGCGAATCCGGGTCTTCATCATTTTTGCCAGTTTTAAAGTCAATTATATGAACTGAATCATCGCTCTCGTTATACTTTAGCCAATCTATTTTTCCACAAAGAATAATATTATCTTCTTCAGATAACCAAAAGTATGGAAGCTCTTGCCTGATTTTGACAGCTTTTTCGATAATGGGCCCAGGTTTGTCCATTATTTTTTTAAGCATAGCAATGCCCTTTTCTTTAAATCTTTCTTCCTGCTCCTTATTTTTAAATCCTCCTTTTTCTCCGCTCACTTTCTTCCATTCTTTATCAAATTTTGTAAGAAGGGAAACTGACAACCTATCTTCAACTGGCAAAATTGACAAGCTTTCAATTACATCGTGGACTACTTGACCTAGAGCAAGTGGCGGGCTCATAACTGTAATTTTATGACGAGTTTTGGGATCTTTGTAAACGTTTCTAAGATAATATAGCCTGGGGCACTTAAGATAATCTCCAATTGAAGAGTGGGAAAGCCAGACAGCTGAGAATTTATCCTTTGGCATTAGTTTGGATTTTACACTAATCCCTAGGAAAATAACAGTCTAGCTCCAGCTAAAACTAACGCTAGAAAAACAATTTTCGTGAAAGCATTTGCCTTAGTTCTTTTAACTAAAAATCTCCCAATTAAAGTCCCCGTTAGTGCAGCTAAAGCTAAAATTAGAAATAAACGGGCATTAAACTGTAGTAGCCCATCCTTTAGATAAACTCCAACACGAGCTGTATCGGCTCCCAATCCCATTAATGCTCCAGTTCCCAAGTAAACCTCAGGAGATAAATTCCAAGAAGTTAAAAATGCACCTCTTACTGCCCCAGCTGTTCCAATTAATCCCGCAATAAAGCCAACAAAGCTACCACCACCGACTAAAAGGGCTGGGCTTTTGGGCAAAACAATTTTTTCCTTAAATAAAGAATAAATCGCATAAATAATTAAAAGTATCCCAACAAGACGAGTTAGAATTATTGGATCAATTGACGAGAGAAGACTTGCGCCAATTATTGAGAAAATTAAAGAAGGTATACCAAAAAGAAGTGCAATTTTTAAGTTTATTTTTCGTGCAAAAAAGATAGTTCTAAAAGTCGTTCCAAAAAAATGGAATAGCGACACTAATACAATCGCGGTTTTTAAAGGCATCAAGAAAGTCGCTATAGGAAGAAGAATTGTTGTTGCTCCAAAACCAGTGAAAGTACCAATTGACTCAGCAATAATTGCAGAAATTATAAATACAATACCAACGCTCATATTAAGCTTACCAAATAAATCACTCCAGCTTTGTCATCAGATATATAAATATTATTGCCATTTACCAAAATATCGACAGGTCTTCCTAATACTTTTCCGTCGCTAGTTAGCCAACCAGTAATAAAGTCTTCCTGTTTGCCTTGAACAAATCTCACGACTTTATATCCAGTTGGTGTGGTTCTATTCCACGAGCCATGATATGAAACTAGTAAATTATTTTTAAAGAATGCCAGCCCCAAAGGTGCCGAATGAGCTTGGATATTTAGTAAAGGAGAAGTAGTTTTTCTACAATCATGATGTGTATTCCCAGAATTAGTTTCCAAATCAACTATTTTATTTCCATAGCAATATGGCCAGCCGTAATCTGAATTTTCGTGAATTACATTTATCTCGTCAGGTGGAATATCATCTCCTAATAAATCGCGTCCCATCTCAGTAGCCCAAATCTCATGAGTCGTTGGGTTCTCAATCATAAAAACAGAATTTCTAAGCCCGGATGCATAAAGCTTAAAATCGCTCCCATCCAAGTTAGCACTCCAGATTGAAGCCCGGTGAGAGTCAGTTTCATTACAAACATTACAAGATGATCCTATTGAAATAAAAAGTTTATTATTACTAATTAAAAGGGAGCGGGTAAAATGCCCACCGCCACCCGGTAAATCAATAATCTTTTTCTTGTTTGAGGCAATATTTGAAGAGTCGTTATAATCATAAACAGCAACCTCATCAGTCTCGGCTATGTAAAGCTTCCCACCTAAGAGAGCCAGTCCATGAGGATGGTTTAACCCACTAATTACAGTTTTATTTACACCGTTTACTATGGCCACAACTTTTCCGGAAGAGGTGATACTAACCAGAACCACACCCTTACCATCCAAAATTAAGTCTCTCGGGTTAACCAAGTTTTTGGCATAAATTGAAATTGAAAATCCATCTGGAATATGAAGAGGCAAATTAGTTTGATTAAGAGCTGGTTTTGGCCTACCAGAAATTAAGGTTGTTATATCATTTACCGGCGGTAAAATTGCTGGCCAGACTCCCCTTAGATTTTTGTAGTAGAAAATACCAGTGGCTATAAGTAAAAAGCAAATTAGAAGAAAAATGGGAAGAAATATTTTTTTCTTCATGTTATATTTATTATAGTCTATGATTGTCAAAAGAAAAACGGGATACTTTGTATTGTCTAAAAAAACTAGAAAGAATCTTGGGGGACCATATAAAACTAGAGATGAAGCTTTAAAGAGGCTTCGACAAGTTGAATATTTTAAACACTTGAAGAAATAAATTACTTTCCAAACGCCTTCATTATTGCAGTTCGTACATTTTGGCCACTGTGCCAGCCATTTAAATAAACCAGTGTGCGCTTTCCGCGATTAACGTCACGAAGATAATAACCGTCGATTTTTCCACCCTTGTTACAGAAGCTCTCTATTAATTTATCCAGCGAACTATCTTTTACCAATAAACCATTATAGCACAAGAATTATTGTTCTGTACCTTCACCAAGCTCAAGAGTTTTAATTTCCGGCAGTGATTTGCCAAGCACACCCTGAAAATCTCCATACATTCCATGGGTATGATCAATTACTTTCCTTATTCCTTTTTCTTGTCGTGCCCACTTAGTATTAAAGTATCTCTTTTCTTTTTCTATATCATCTTGCAAAGAGGAAATTATCTCTATAATTCCTTCAACTCTACTACGAAATTCTGTGCCGGTAATATACTTATATAAAATTGCCATTTTCTCATCTTTACCTTCATTATTACTTCGCTCGTTAGATACACTAACTAAACTATATCTCAAAGAGCAAGCCAATACCAAGAAATTCCTAACACTACAAATCCAAACTCCATCTTTATAGACAAAATCATTAATTCCACTAGGCATGTTTACAGAAACCAAAATACAAATATCAGCTTTTGCCTGTCTTTTGTCTTCTTTTAATTTAGAAATCCAACCATCGGACCATTTAGCATTTTTAGATTCCCACAAAATAGCTCCACATTTGCGTCCCAATTTATCAACTACAATTTGTAAGATATCAGCACCTCTTTGGCCCTTTTTAACTTCAGTAATAATATCCGTGGGAAATTCTGTTCGAAGTTTCTGTTCAAGCTCAAGCTCCAAACTCTCCCCTTGAGTTTGCTGATAACCTTGTTCGGCTCGTCTTTTCATCTCAACTAAGGAGTTCTTAAGGTCAGAGATAACTTTATCCTTTTCAATATTTTTAAGATGAAATTCATCCTCAGTTTTTTTTCTAACTTCATCTCTAATATTTTCTTCAGCATCATAAAGTCTTTTTTTCATTTCTATTTCACGATCTTCATCTTTTCTTTTTAATTTACGTGTTTCATCAAGAAGGTCATCAAGCTGTACACTTAGTTTTTTATTCCGATCTTTTTCTTCTTTGATTTCCTCCTCATGCTTTTGGCTAATAGAAGCTAGAACTTGTTCTTCAATTTGATGAGTTAAGGCTTCGTTAGGTTCAAAAGTCTTGCCGCAATGGGGACATTTTATATTGTTTGGCATATCAATGAGTGAATTATACTACAAACAATCTCGACAAATAACTAAAGAGTGGTATATTAATTCCAAAGCTCTTTAACAAGCTGGCGAGGATAACCCTCCGGCCCTAATTTTTGGTATCAGTCTATCTCAGCCCTCCTCTTGAGGACATAATTAATTTTGTGTTTTCAAGGGGGAGGCAGCAGATAGATTGCTCTTCCCTTAATAAAAGAAAGGAGGTGGTAAATATGGCACACAAAGTAACGAGTGTACGTGTAGCCCGAAAGGCTTCACATGTACTGCGACATTCAACTTCACGAAAAGTGAAGTCAGTTGCAGGCAGCGCTCTCTCGCAAAGAGAGAAGCGTAGACACTAAAGAATAGTGTCAAAACCTCGTCAGCTTTTTGGAGAGCTTTTGTTGTTATCCTTCAACAATTTTTATTTCCTCAGGAGTCAATCCATAAAGTTTATAAACATCTTCGTCAATCTTTCTGTCAGTTTTTTCAATTTCTTCTTTTATAGAATTCCACTTTTCAGAATTTTTTTCACAACTTTTAATCTCTTCATTTAGCAACAAAGCATTATTAACTAAAAGGTTTATTTCTTCTTGTTTAGTATTTTTCTTAATCGGAAGTTTTTCAAGGAAAGTTTTAGAAATATTAACAGTCAGTTTTGATCTATTAGAAAAATTTAATGAATAATACCAACTCATTAATTGTGAATTAATGATTCCCAAAATATAACAAATATTATACTCTGAGTTGTTTTTTAATATAATATTATTAACAGAATTAAAAGTAAAATATTTTTTAGTATCTAAAGTTGCTGTTAAAGGTCTGTTTCCACCACTTATTCGCTGCAAAATAATTTTTTTTGATAAAAATATTTCCGGTTTTCTTGCCCGATTTAAGATCTTTTTATCATAAAAAATCCATTTATTCTTGTAATCAATACTATATCTGCCAAAGTTTTTTCCGAACAAAAGTGGTTTATAAAAACCATTGATTTTAACTTCTGAAACATATTTGCTTTTATCTGCGTCAATGCCTGGAGATATATATTTACAAATATCCCCTAGAAAAACTGTATCCTTCTCTATTTTTTTACTCAGACTGTCGAGGTTGGATGTTGATAATATATTAAAAGTAAACTTTACATTATTAACAAACTGTTTTTGTAAAATCTTACTTACTACGAATTTCTTGCTCATAAGATCAATTACTTCTGAAATTATTTTAATTTTGTTATTCATTCTATTAATTTCGATATTTTCTTTTTGTAAGAACATAATTATTGAAGCAGCTGTAACTTGTCTAAAAACATTTTCTCCTAAATCAACAATTTCTAAAATTCTAGTCCTATCTAAAATATATTTTCTAAAAAGATCAAAGTTTGTAGCCCTCAATATATTATTAGGAATAATAAATCCAAGTACACCTCTGTCATTTAATAAGGTTGTCGCTCTTAATATAAACAGTGAATAAAGATTAATCTTTCCCGACTGTATGTTTCTTCCTTTTTCTGTTTGAATAAGACCTAGTTGCTTAAGAAATTCACCAAAATAATTCTTTTCTAGTATCGAAAAGTCTCCTTCTCTAGTAAATACCCAAGGTGGATTTCCAATAACCACATCAAATCCACCTTGCTTAAAAACTTCTGGAAATTGCTCTTCCCAATTAAAAGCGTCTGGGCTGAACTTCTTGTCTGAAATGAGTGAATTACCTTTTTTAATATTTTTATCTAGCCCTGGAAGTTTCATCTTTTGATCTAATGCACTTATTAAAAGATTTAATCGTGCAATTTCAACGGCTTGTTGATCAAGATCTACTCCATAAATGTTATTAAGCAGGATGTCTAACTTGGTAAAGACCCCACCGGAACTATTAAACTCTAAATATTTGTCATGGATGACATCAAGAGCTTTGAGCAAAAAAGAACCCGATCCACAGGCTGGATCAAGGACTTTTATTTTCTTAATATCTTCTATGCTATTACATTTATCTAAAACTGGTTTAAGAGTGTTCTTAACAATGTAATCAACAATAAAATCTGGAGTGTAATAAATTCCATGTTCTTTTCTCTTTTTTGAATCCTTACTTATTGATAATCCCTTTTTAGATTTTTGTAATTTATAACCAAGATAGTTTTCATAAACAGTGCCCAAAACATCGGCTGGCATCGCTTTGAAGTCATATTCATAATATCCTGGCTTTCCATACAAAATTTTAATTACTTCTTCGGTCTTGCTACTATACTCTCCCCACTTTTCAAATGGGTGTGGAGAAAATAAATTTGAGTTATAAATCTTATCGTATTCTCTGAATTTTTCTATCATTGATTCATATAGTTTTCCCCCTTTATTTTCCCAATCACGAATAAGCGGAATTAGAATTGGTGGTTCTACTCCCCTATCTTCTGCAACCCGGAGAAAAATCAATCTATCGAGAAGTTTTTGTACACCTTCATCGATTAGGTCGTCAGGGACCTCTTTATTCCAAGATGACAATGAATTGGTAAGTAATGTTCTACACTCATTGAGATCTTTATATAGAAGTGAAGTAATTGATATTCTTTGAAGTTTCTTGCCATACTTCTCAGCTTCTTTATCTAATAACTTTGCTTCGAAGGATTCTCTGGAGAGCAACCAAAGCTGCTCAAATCTTTCTAGATATTGTATATATGGAATTTCAAAGAAAAGTTTATCTGCTAACGAGCGATCTATATCTTGAGCATTAAATACTTTAATGCTTTCGAAATCAGTTAAAACTGCCCATGTGGCACCTTTATTCCAAGAATATTTCACAACTTGGTTTGCGAATATTTCTTTATTTAGATCAGATTTTAATGATTTCGCTTCTAGATAAAATTTCAGCCGATCATCTAAGTAGAATCCGTAATCTACTCTGCCGCTAGATTGATGTTCTTCAGCAGTAACTTCTTGTTTATTTGAGACCCTCCAACCCAAGGCTGAAAAAAGTGGAGAAATAAAATCTTTTTTGGTTTCTTCTTCTGTGTATTTTGAAATTAAATTAGAAGATTTAGCTGCTTCATATTGATTGATAAGCTCTTTAATCTTGATCTTTGCTTCGTCCATTTTCATTCTTGAGATATTTTACCACTCTTGAGGTTAAGATTTAATCTTTAAAAATCATGGAAACTATCAAGTTGGGTTGTGGGAATATATTTCCTGCGCCTTTGTACCTGTTCACTACAAATCTCTATTTCGTTATAAGTATTTATACCCATTGCACATACTTCTGATGCATATAGTTTTCCCTTGCAATCCTCTTTTTCAATGATTTTAAAAAGCTGGCAATTGTGGCAAGGTTTAACTAGTTTTTGTTTTGAAAACCTGGAGTCTACAACTTGCTTAGCAAGCCAAACTGCAATTCTTTCTGACATATACTTGAGCTATTATAACAAATTTAGCCTTGAATGTAGTAAAATATAGGTACCATAAGCAGAGCTTGTAATTTCATTATGAAAAGATATCTTGTTTTTCTATTAATTTTTCTTGCTGGAGTTGGGATTGTTGTGTTTGCTAACCAGACTAAAAAGGGAGTACAAATAATCGGCTCGCATGCCCAGGAGCAGGGTAGCGCCAAAACTGTCAAATTTAATTTTGATAATCAAGACCTTATTATTGTCTATCAGCAAATTGAAAAAGGAGAAAAGTTAGCTCTTATCCCTAATTTTGAGAAAAAAGAAATTGCCAAAGATGTATATGATCGGGAAAAATGTAAGCTCCTAACTAACGCAGGATTTTACTCACTTGATAATAAACCAATTGGTTTATTTATTGCTGATGGAGTGCCCCTTAGTAACCTACAAAACAATTTACTTTTTGATGGCGTATTTTCAGTTAATTTTATGGACACACCTCGCATCACTCGTTCAATTCCCCAAGACCCGCTTAAATTAGCCCTTCAAACCGGTCCAATCCTTAAAGAAAATAATGAATTTAAAAAGTTATCAATTATTGATGACCACCCGGCAAGAAGAATCGTTATGGCGGTAACTGGCGAAAATAAAGCGGTATTAATGGCAATTTATAAAGACGGATCAAGCTTTGATGGGCCACTTTTAGGAAATCTCCCTAGTGTACTTAAAACTTTTGAGGAAAAATCGGGAACAACTTTGGCCGATGCAATTAATCTTGACGGAGGAGGAGCATCAACATTTTATTCTGGCGATACTATTCTTACCGAAGCTTCGCCTGTTGGATCATTTTTTTGCCAACACGAATAGAATTAATTCTTTTTTCTGTAATACTTTCTAAAATCATATCTGGATTTGCTAAATTCTTATTTTCTGGCCAGAATCCAAGAATAACTAAAGCCTCTCTGGTAAATTCATGTCGCAAAGCTTTTAGTGATTTTGAATTCTTAAGCTCCTGCAAATATCTTTTTAAGAGCTCAAAGATTTCCGGGTGTGGCTCATTATCACGGGTCAATTTTCCGACAATTTCTACCAAAAAATATGCTACAGAAACTTTTGTGAGATCGCTTCTTACTTCACTAAAATCATTAATAATTTCAGCTTCGGTCAAAATATCCATACTTGAGCCAGTTACTGCCTGAAACTTAATCAAACTAAAAATTTCAATATGCCCTCGCTTTCGGCTTTTAAGCTTTCGAACTCCTTTTGCAATGACAGTCATTCGGCCAAATCCTCGCGTAAATAAAACTAAGATCCTATCGCTCTCGCTATAGTTTTTCCTTGCAATAAGAATCCCAACGTCGGAGTAAGTCTTAAATCTTGAACTTATATTCTTTGTCTGTTTTGAGAAGTCCTTCATCCTTAGAGCGTCCCACCGTAACAGAATACAAAGGAGCGTCAAGCCCTGGCTGCTTTTGAATTAATAATTTATACTCACCAGTTGCTTTAAATGGTAATTTATAAACTACGGTTATTTTCACTACACCTTGTGGGCGAAGCTTAAACCCTCCCGCGAAAACTGTTTTTCCAAGATCTTCATATGGATCAGCCTTTTCCTCCAAGCCGTCAATTGAAATAAGCTGCGATCCTTTTGGCACATAGATTCTCATCCAATCAGGAAGAACTGAATTAAGCCATCCATCATAGCTTTGAGGGTTTTTGTAGGTAACTACAACTGTTTTTGTAATAGAGCCGTCACGAGCAATCTTAACATCTTGAGTAACTTCATTTGTAACATAAAGGTTTGATTTTCTACCTCCCAAATTGGCATCAGTTACCAAGAAATAATCTCCATTCTTATAATCCTCAACTCTCCCTGCGATATTAAACGATTCAACCCCAGCTTGAGCCTTTGGATCAAACATATAAAACAACACATGTTTTTCTGTCAAAGATTCCCACGCTGCTTGGAAAAGTCCCGGAAGCTTTTCTTTTGGTTGCCCAAGTGCATTTCTAAGAACTGAGTTCATAAGTGGCCCCACTATTGCTTTACGATTTAGGTAATTGGGAGGGGCGAAAATAATCTTAGTTGGGTCATTTTGGTCCCAAACAATTGATCCTTCAATATCTGCAAAACTTTCAAGCTCATGAATTACTTGAGGGCAATTACATTCTGGGACAATCTTAGTATTAAAGTTCCCATATCCTGGAACCCCAACTTCCCCAATTACATTTAGAATCTTAGCCAAAACCTGTGTATCAACTGCAATTACTCCGTCAATATTATTTATTGTTCCAGTTTTCGCAGCTTCTTTAGTGAATAAATCCATTGTGAGCTTGAAGTCTGGATTAAAGTTCATATCTCGAAGCCTAAAGTTTTTATTCAATTGATACGGCCCTTTTAAATATCTAATAAGTGGATCAGGTGCGGGAATAGATGGCGTATATAGCTTATCCATATTATAAATGTCATTCGAAGCTACTGGCTCAATTTTCCCTTTTGTTACTCGCATCACGGAATACCCTGTAATAAACCCTCCAGTAGGCCTGAGCTCTTTGTCGTTTTGGAAGAGAACAAGATAAGTTCGAGTGCCATCAACTCCAAGAAAATAGGGTGCCTCGGCAAGAAACGGTTTACTTTGTGAAATTACTTGTGTTGCCTCATCAACAAGATTTAGCCCAGCTTTAATATTTTCTCGAACTTTCTGATTACCAATTTTCTCTGGATAACGATTGGGGTCAATCTTGTCAAATTCAGTTTGAGCAAGTTTGGCCTTTTGGGAAATTGTTTCGATCTTGGGAATTACGTCTTTAATCGTACGAACTATAAACTCAATTCTATCGTTTGCAGATTCTTCACCGTTTTTGGCTTTTTTAGAGCTATCAGCAGTAAAGCCAATTATGTCGGCGTATGGCTCGGCTGTTTCTATTCCAGTTTGGGCGGCGTCGAGGCCATAAAGGCCACCTTTAATGGCTGCATCTCCATCTTTCCAATATCCTCCAACAATGGGGACAAACTTCGTCCAAGAAAGAAGATTATAAGGCCCTTGAAGTGAAGCCAAATCAATCTTGAATTGGGACATTCCAGTTTTAATTTGAGCGATATCTTGCTTTTTGAAAGCAGCTTTAATGTTGTTGTAATCAGAATTAAGGACTTTTACTTTTCCGTAAATCGCAAATCCTGGGACTCCAATTGCAACAGCTAGTAATACTATTACAACCAATACCGCCAAAAGTGTTATTTTTATAAATCCACGGCCTCGCCTTTTGCTTGGCATTGAATTATTCACGACAATTGGAGGGGTCGTAGCCTGAACTGGCTCAACTGGTGTTAATTTAATTTCTGGGATATCGGTTACTTTTTCTTCTTGCATACCTTTAATAATACAACATTAAACAGCACCTTTGCCAGAAATCATCGCCCATGGAGTTTTAAGGAGGATCAGAATATCCAAAAATATTGATTTTTTCTTGGCATAATAGGCATCCATTTCAATTCTTTTATCAAAATTGACTTCACTTCTACCTGTAACTTGCCAGTAACCTGTTATTCCTGGCTTTACAGTCAGCACTTCTTTTACTAAATCTTTTGTCTGGGGATATATAGTTTGCTGCTTCTCCAGTTCATCCGGGTAATATGGCCTTGGACCAACAATACTCATTTCACCTCTCAGGACATTAGCTAGTTGTGGGATTTCATCAATCGAATGCTTTCTTATAAAGCCACCAATCGGTGTCCACCTGGGATCATTATGTAATTTGTAGCTGCCTTTCTTATACTCCTCGTAAAGATCTTTAAACTTTGGATCTGTTCTTAATAAATTATGGGCGTTTGCTATCATTGATCTAAATTTATATGGATAAAAAAGTTTCCCTTCTCTTCCAACTCTTTTTGGAGTGTCTGCTAAAATTGGACCTTTTGAAGTAAGTTTAATTGCGACTGCTGAAATAATAATAACAGGGGAAAAGATGAGCAAAAGAAGTGAAGACAGAAAAATATCTATTGCTCGTTTGAAAAAATTAAACATCATAAACTAGTTTGTGATTCACATCATGAAAGTTATTCTACGTACTCTGGCTTTTCTTTTTCTAATTTTTCGTACAATGTTTTAACTTTCTGGCTTTCAGATAATTTACAAACAAGAAGACCATTATGAGTATCAATCACAATTACATCCGATAAGCCCACTACGCCAATCATTTTTCCTTTTGGCCCAATTATTAAGTTCCGCTCTGAATCAACATACTTGGTATCTGCTCCACCGGTCTCGACATTATTACTTTTCCCGCTTAGGAGTCCTCTATAAAATGTCTCCCAGGATATACCAACATCTTCCCATCCCATATCGGCTTCAACTGTGACAAGAAGTTTATTGGGAAGTTTTTCCAGAATTCCATAATCAATCGAGGTTTTAGGAAATTTATGATATTCACGGTAAAGCTCGGTCCCCTCTAATTTTGTTCCAATAGAATCTGTAATCTTTGTTAGCCCTTTATAAACTTCTGGTTGGAACTCTTTAAAATATCCAATTAACTTTTCAGTATTCCAGATCTTATATCCAGTATGAATAAGCCAATCATTTGAGATAAAAAGCTTTTTGGCTAGTGCTAGCTCTGGCTTTTCAACTTGCTTCTCAAGTTCGTAAAAATTAGAGCCACCCATTTCCCCCAAACTTGCTCCCTTTTTTATCCAACCATTATTGACACTTGGAAATTCTGGCTTGGAATCAATTGAGACAGCCATTCCAGTTTCCTTGGTATATTCGCCAGCCGCATTGATTGCTTTCAAAAAAACTGCTTCTCGCTTAATTAAATGCTTTGCCCAAGAAAAAAGAACTGGCTCTCCCGGGTAATATTTGTTAATCACAAATGCGGCCAAGCCGTATGCAGCTAGTGTATCCTTGCGTTCAGGCTCAAGGATCATATTTTTTTTGGGAACTTCTGGAAGCTGCTCCTGGGCAAACTTGGCATATGCAACTTCTGTTGAAATAAAAATATCAGCTGGCGCATAAACTTTTCTATAGCGCTCGTAAGTTATTTGAAGAAGTGACTTGCCATTAAAAAGGGGAACAAATGGTTTCGGAAAAGATACGCGGCTAATTGGCCAAAGTCTAGTCCCATGCCCTCCACAGAAAATAACAATTTTCATATAGCGTGTAAAATAATACTACCTTACTGTAAAGATGAGATCAAATGTAACAGTTCTTTTTTAAATCTTTCAAAAGAAAACTTACTTGCAGTTTTTAATAAATCATTTCTCTTAAATTTTCTAAATTCAAATTTTTTGATAGCACTCATCAAGCTTTCCACACTTTGTTCGTTAAATAATATTCCAGTATTTTTTGTAATTATATCCAGAATCCCTCCCTCTTTATAAGCAACGACTGGAACTCCAAAGCTCATAGCTTCAATTGCTACAAGTCCAAAGTCTTCTATCTGAGGCATAATTAGAGCAACAGCTTTTGAATAATAATTTTTAAGTTTCACTTCAGGGACAAAGCCAACAAATTTAATATTATTTTTAGCTATTTTTTGTAGATATTTTTTCTCACTTCCATCGCCAACTATTATTAAAGGCAAACCTAATTCGTTAAAGACTTTTACTGCCAAGTCCACTTTTTTATATGGCACTAATCTTGAAACTATTAAGTAGTATTCTCTGTTTTTATTATTTTTAAGAGCTTGAATCCCAACAGGTGGAAATAAAATCTGGGACTTTAGTTCGTAATATTTTTTGACTCTCGCTTTTACTTCAGTTGAGATGGCAATTATTTTATCCGGTCTTTGAGCAGCAATTTTGTCCCAATATCTTAAATACCAAACAACAGGACCAGAAATAAATTTTATTACACTAGATTTAAAATAATCCTCATATCCACTCCACAAATATCTTGTTGGAGTTAGGCAATAACAAATATGTTTTGTTTTGGGGCCAGTAATAATGCCTTTTGCAAACTCACTCGTTACCGAAATTACTAAATCAAATTCACTAAAATCAAAAGATTCAAAAATTAAGGGCATGAAGAGAGGTAAATATTCATGTTTATTTTGCAGAAATTTTATTTTGTCTAAGCTGGAACTTCTAATTTCTGGGAAAACTTTCGCCCACCCGGCATTAGTCGAATATAGTGAAGTATAAAGCGGGGCACTAGGGAAAATTTTGTGAAGAGAAAGTAAAACTCGCTCAGCACCTCCCCATTTATTTACGCGGTCATAAACAATAGCTACTTTCATCAAACGCTATTGTACACTTCAAGCGTTTCCTGAGCCATCTTTGCCCAGGAATATTTTTTAATAAATTCTTTCTCTTTTTTAATCCTTAATTCTCTAACGCTTTTTGGCATAGCAATTACTTCTTCAAGTGCTTTAGCAATTGAGCTGACACTATATGGATCAAAATAAACTGGGTTATCAGAATAGACTTCTTTAAAAACGGGGATATCGGAAGCTGCAACAATTGTTCCAGCTTTCATTGCTTCAAGACCGGGAAGTCCAAATCCTTCGTAAGTTGAAGGGTATAGAAATCCTGTTGAATTTTTGTAAAGAACAGTAAGTTCGCTATCTGGAACATAACCTAAAAGTTTTACGAACTCTTCCGCTCTTAATTTCTTGATAATTTTTTCAAGCCGTGCCGTAAAAACATTTCTAGAAGAGACTATACTAAAAATAATCTTTTGATCTGTAGTCGTATTCAGCTGCTTAATCGCTGCGATTGCACGATTCAAGTTCTTATGGGGATAAGCATTTCCTGTATAAATAAAATTATATTCCTTCATAGGTTACTACAACTTTCTCTTGTGGAACTTTAAAATAATTCACAATCTCCTTTTTTACAAATTCACTCGGGACAATAATCTTTTGAGAATTTAAAACGGCTGAGCTGAAAACTTTTTTATACATAAGTCGTTTTACTAAATAAACTGGATAAGAAAGTGTGGTCGCGTCACGCCCAGATTGCCTGTGCATAATCATGTCGTGAATTGTAACTAAATATTTTCCCTTGAAATTTATGGGAACATTAAAATGCAAAAAATGAGTGATGTCGGGATTATATTTGTTAATTAATTTTGGAAGTTTAACTTGCTCATCAGCTCCATAATGCTTAAAGTCTGCCTCTACTTTTTCCCAATTTTTAGGGACTTTTAAATTATCGAAATATTTTTTTCTAAGAAGCAGTACGTAACTATTTTTAGAGTCTAACCCATTTAGACTATCAATTAAATTCATTGTATATCTTCCCAGGCCCGCATTTTCTAATCCATAAAACCTGCCGTCGAGTAATATTTTCATCTTCCCAAAACTTCCTTTCCAAAACGAATTATTTTTAAGATATAGATTCCAACAATCACCAGTAAATTAATAAGATGTTTTTTATAAAATATTTCCATTGAATTCATTCCCGCCATTTTAGAGCAAAGTGAGCGCTTTTTCTTACTAGCTTTTTTGATGTGAAAAATCGAGACTTCTGGATAGTAAATATTAATGTAACCTAGCTCTTTGATTTTCCAACTTAAATCAATATCTTCCCCATCCAAAAAATAAGTCTCATCAAACCAATTAACTTTATCTAAAATAGTCCTACGGACTAGAAAAAATGCTCCCTGCAAACTATCTATTTCTTGAGTTTCGTTTGGAGATTTATACCCATACCAATACTTTGCAAATATTTTTGAGGTTGGGAAAACTCTATCTAGTACTGAAAAATGTGTTAATGCCACCCAAGGGGTTGGGAAAGAGCGCCTGGCGTCTTTATCTAAAGACCCATCAGGTAAAATAGTTTTACAAGTTAAAGCTCCAACTTCAGAATGCTCTTCCAAATATTTTAAAGATTTTTTAATAGTATCTTTATAGACCTCAGTGTCTGAATTAAGAAACAAAATATAATCTCCTTTAGCTATTTTACGAGCTAAATTATTTCCACCGGCAAATCCCAGATTACTTTTGTTTTCTATAAGTTTGTAATTTTTAGAGCTTGGTAACTTTTCCGTTGAGCCATTATCAATAACTATGATTTCATAATCTACACTTTTCGTGTTTTTGATAATAGAATCAACACAACTTTCCGTAAGATCTCTAGTATTATAGTTAAGAATTATTATTGAAAGTTTCATTTATTTAAGATATCTCTATATATTGCATCATGTAATTTTACAATAGCTTTCCAATCAAAATTTTCTTTTACAAAAATTTGCCCATCTTTACCTATCTTTCTAGCTAACTTAGGATTTTTAAGAAGCTTAACCGTCTCCATCGCAAGCCCTTCGGCCGTATCACTAATGAGCGCGTGCTTGTTGTTTGTTAAATTAAGCCCTGCCACTCCAATACTTGTAGAAACAACTGGAAGCCCGGCCGCCATCGCTTCCAGAATTTTAATACGAGTCCCACCTGAGCCCTTAATCGGTGCTGTCATCACGCTCGCCCCAAGATACGCATCGCGTGGATCTGGGATTGATTCAGTCACTTTTATATCATCTCTTTTCTTTGAAAGATCTACAATTGATTCGGGGATCATTCTCCCTACAATCCAAAGCTTGGCGCTATTATATTTTTCATGAATTTTGGGCCAAACATCATTTATTAAAATTTCAACCGCTTCCCTGTTTTGCAGCCACTCAAAATTAGTTACCCCATACATAACTCTTTGCGGGTCTTTTCTTTCAGTTTTTTTCTCAGAAAAAAATGCAGTATCTACTCCATTTGGAATAACACCAACTTTAGTTCCAGGAATTAACTGCTCCATAATTATTTTATCTTCAGGGGAAACAGTGAAAAGTTTAGTTGCCTTTTTCCAATAATATATTTCCCAAAACTTGAGCTTCAAAACATCAATCATTAAAAAAGGCCTTAGAATAGGATTTACTTCAGTTTTAACATGGTGCTCATACACCCGATGCCAAATCGTCTGCTCAACTTGAATCGATGGCACATGAGTAGTGGGAATATGAGGCATAACGTAAAACGCTTCAGCATGAATTAGATCATAATTTCCATTTTTAAGTTCATCCCGTACTGCCCTTCTTTCTTTGAAAGAAAAATTACGGATAAGAAGAAGTGGAAAAGGTGAAAAAATACTTAAAAATAAATTTCTAAATGCCCAAGGGGAACTAGGACGGTTAAAGACTTCCACTTTCTTGCAATATTTATTAAGTTCAGGAATAAATCTCCTTTCACTCTCATCTTTAATGAGAGAGAAAAGAGTAATCTCATGTCTTTCAGAGAGAAATTTCACAATGTTATACCAACGAGTTTGCCCTCCAGACGTCTGGGTATTTGGCAAAAATGGCACAAGCATGAGTATTTTCATAACTAGCTAAAGTATATCAAACTTAACGGAGAACTACTCGGAGTTTGTTTAATTAATAGTATAGCTTTGAAGAACAAAATTGGCTGTACCTGTTCCACTAATCACGTTAATGCCATGTCCAAATGAACATCCTCCTCCAAAGGTCATTCCAATTCTATTTACAGTCGAGAGGGCTGTAAGAAAGCTTTGCTCAGTTGATGTATCTCGATTGGCCATCATTCCATATACTCCTGACCAATGGTCTGAGGTCATTGGTACTGTTAAAGTTACTGTCCCCCCAGCTAAGACATATGAAACGGGATTACTCCACCAACGGCCGTCGTTAATTACATCCCCACTTCCCCAAAAGAATGGCCTCACTGTAGATGGATTAGGGCAAGTATTACTGGCTTCACTCATATGATTAAATACGGGGGATCCAGTTGTATTTAATGTAAATGTCATGGATA
>WNFM01151330.1_pt1 | contig 17603 bp, 19 predicted proteins | sample 5400271 | NCBI WGS metagenome assembly WNFM01 (sample SAMN13153352, study PRJNA577476) | soil metagenome | isolation source: 60 cm saprolite on Douglas fir-dominated hillslope | place: USA:California | collected 2013-09-17 | reverse complement strand
CGTCAGTTGCCCGACCATTCCAGGGAACGAGTCCGATGGATATGGGGTGCTGGCGTTGGAGTAGTCGACACCCTGAGCCAGAAGCGACGCCAACGTGGACTTAGGGAAGTTTTGCGCGTACCAAGCGAGATCGGACTGGTGCATCCCGTCGACCGATATCAGCAATACGTGTGCGACCTTATTATTGACATTGACATTGTCGCTTCCCGCTAAGGCTGGAAGCGCCGCCAGAAGCCCGGCAGCCACGCCGCCAAGCATCGAGCAATTTGTAGGGAACTTAGTTTTTTGTATAATCGAGCTTTTCATCTCTATCTGGGTCCTTCTGAACCGTCTGTGACTTTCTGATCCGACCCGCTCATCTCCCTTACGATTCGGTGTTAGCAAATTCAGATCGGTAGTAGGCTTCCAGGCGACGTAATCAGAGCGAGCGCTGGGAAACAACGCATTGAATGTGACGAAATGGTCACGTTGGGCAAAGGGAGCTACGAGGAACGTGCGGTAGTCTTCCCGGTCTGCAGCAAAGTAATCAGTAATCAGTGTGTCAGTAATCAGTTCTGAAGGCCGCAAAGGCCGCAAGAGGCAATTTCGACGGGCTTCGTGGCAGAAAGTCACGCTCGGTCGCGTCGGATGGCCTGCCATGAGCAAGCTGAAAGCGCGTCGAATGGGCTATGGTCGGGTCTTTTCGCGAGACTGGCTCAACTGCCTTAACAGTACGGCCTGATTTTGAATCAGAGCTAATTTTTTAGCTCTAGACCAGCGTTTTAGCTGACGCTCACGCTGGAGTGCCATTTCGATTAGAAACGGCCCATCGAAATAGACTAATCGGGCGCCAGGGTGGTCACGGGTAAATTTAGCGCCTTTTGGCCCCCCATGATTTCGGAGGCGCGCATCCAAATCCCTGGCACTTCCGACGTACAGTGCGCCGTCTGGGCACGCGAGCATGTAGACAAATGCGTGGCGGCTGACAGGCGGTGGCGGGTCCAAGGTCGGGAGATACGAGAGATCATCCAGTTTGTTCATAAGCCGGCTGTTTCTCGCCCATCGTAATTCCAACGATACACGCGAAAACTGCCCATTCGGCGCGCCTTAGGCTTGCTCAGGGCATTCGGCGCGCTTCTTGGGAGAAAGCCGCGTGCTCAGTCATGTCGGACGGCCTGCCATGAGCAAGCTGAAAGCGCGTCGAATGGCTACCGCGCATGGATTCGAACCATGAATAACGCCTCCAAAGGGCGCTGTATACACGATTAGATCGACCGTTAGGTCAGCAATAGGTCAGTAGATTTCGCGAAAACAGTTTTCAGCTGGCTGGAGGATTGAACTCAGTGGAGAAGAAGTGCTTCCGCTGAACCCACTTGAAGCCTTCGTGTTTAGTGATGGTGGCGATTTCGATCGGGCCGCCAACCGTCTTTGGACGCGCTACCGCAAACCGGATGAATCCGATTGTCGTTTCCACTAGGAATTTAGCCAAGGCAATTGCATCCTGAATCGGTGCAGCGGGCAAAATCAGATTCTCGTAGGTATGCGGATATAAACTTTTTAGATAATCCAGGATTTGCTCTTGGGTCAAATTAATGGCCTGGGCTCCCGATTCGGGGATAAATCCGACTCCCAGAATCAATCGATTCAACGCCTCTTCTTCACCATTCCATCTTACTCCAAACTCATTTTCGGCCTGCACCCGAAACGGCTCAAAGCTGGTGCCGCCGTTGAACCCCACCTCCCAAACCTCAGGCAGTGGGCTACCGCTTGAATAACCGCACACTCGAAGAAGCAGAAAATGCTGAAAATCCGATTCTTTCGCCTTCTCATCAAAGAACCTATGGACCAGCGCGGCAACGCCCTCCATCGTGTAATCCTTTTCGTTTACTTTCCAGTCTGCGTTGTCCCCATCATTGCCCGCTAGCCGTTGACGCAAATCCTTCAGTAAAGTCGCAACCGATGCGTTGCCGATGCCACCCGAGCCGCACGTCATGACTCCGATCGAGGTGCCTTTTATGAGATTAACGATCTTAATCGCGTAATCATAAATCTGCCCCGGCCTACCATCAGCCAGGAAGAACGTGGTGGCACTGTCCGCAGCCATCACGATGCCGTCATTAATTTTGACAGAAACGATGATGCTCATGCGTTACAGATACGCTGGCCCGAGTTTGGGTGGTCATCAAATGGCATGTCCAAACTCGACGGAACGCCGTCGCTTGCAGAAACTCCTTAATTCGCTTCACGCTTAGCCAGACGCGCTCCAGCCTTTGCACTAAGCGATTGAAACTTGCTCGCTCTTCGTCTCGTCGGCCAGGTCGCCGCCAATAGCGGGAATCAGCCATTTGGGAGTCCTAAAGCCTGCCGCAAGGATTGCTTTAGGAAAGCCGCGTCTCTAGGGGTAGCCTTTTGGCCGTTGATCACCATTCCCAGAGGTGCGAGCGACTTTTCGTCATTCGACATCTTGATGGAAATCATAATGGCCGGTTTGTAAAAGTTAATCGTTTGAGGTGGCGTGACGACGGTGGTCGCGGTTCCTCGAGCATAGTTACCAAACCCGTACGCCGTACCGAAGGTTTGAGCGTACCCGGGAGTCGTAAAAGACGTTTGCCCGCTTAAGTCAGATGCGCCGATTCCAACAAAGTAACGGTAGCCGTGCGCAAGAGTAACCTCGGCACAGCGCAAAGCAGTCATTTCAAGCACCCGCTCTGCGCCGGTGTATCCGTTGCCGTGAAAGGTTATAACCGCCTCATCGGGAGCCGTAAGGAATTCAGAATACCCACCAGTGAAACTTTGCGGCTGGTAGCCAGTTTCACAGCCCATCAAGGCGAGGAAAATAAGCAGCGAGAGGCGTTTCATCAGAAGTTAATGATCGGTTTATCAAAATTATAACTAATGATCAACGCCTCTGTTTTCACTTGCGCCCTAGTGTTCGTGCGCAGTTACAGGAGTGCGAGGAGTTTCGGCCTTAGAAAGGCAAAGTTGCGGCGCGCCACCGCGAGAGCCAAAGACGAAAGCGCCTAACCTGTTGACGCAGATTAGGCGCTTTATTTTCGGCTTGTCGGCCTCTCCTTGGCCGCGCTGGATCTATCGCAGGAACCTTCGAAGCTGGCAACAACATTTTTTAGCAACGTTAGCGCATTTTTAGCGCGCCTTAGCGAAAGCTTGTTTCTATCTCGCTGGTAGGCGTATGCAGCCTATAAAGCTGCCCGCAACGTAAAATTCCTAAAACAAAGAGGCCCCGATATTCCGCACTCGCGGAGTCGGGGCCTCTAAGAATGATTTAAACCACCTATCAGAAGGTCGTCTCAGTGCACGTGTCTACCTGCGCCAAAGCTAGCCTTTCCTCATCGGGCAAAAGCACGCTGGGATTTTTCAACGTTTCGCGTACGTTCGGCTGAATAGTAACCACTAAACCCCTATGCCGGATTCCCAAGAATCAAAGCCGATTCCTACACCGAAAGTCTTTGTCTCGTACGCCCAATCTGAAGAACGAACCCCCTGGATATCCGACATATGCAAGCGCTTGATTCATGACGGCGTGGATGTTGTCGCTGATTTATACGACTTGGCGCATAGCGCTGATATGTACGTGTTTATGGAGCGCTGCGTTAACGATGCATCGATAACGCGAGTCTTGATGTTCTGCGACCTGCTCTACTGCCAAAAGGCCAATGATCGCAAAGGTGGCGTAGGGAAAGAGACACAGATCATATCGGAAGAGGTCTATAACGACGTCGGGGCTAACAAATTCCTCCCAATCTTTTGCGCCCAGTACGACGATGGGAAGCCGTCTCTTCCTACATACTTAAAATCTCGGTACGCCATCGATTTTTCAACGCCGGAAAAGGTCGAGGAGAACTGGGAAACCTTGCTCCGCGATCTTTTCGAGCAACCGCTCCATCAAAAGCCGCCTCTCGGCAAACCGCCAGCGTACATCACGACTCCACAATTGCCTGCACGCCCTTCTACCAGCAAATTCGCTTCCTGGCGGCAGGCAGTCCATCGATCGGCAAGCATCGCGCCGAGCCTCTTTCAGCAATATCTTGAGGCACTCACCGAAGAGCTGCGAGGGCTGTATTTAAAGCAAACCGACCAAGAGGAACGGGAAAATGAACTGGCAGAGAAGCTGGATCAATTCACTCCGATACGTGACGAACTATTGGAAGCGTTCAGCTATTTTGCCGGTGATCAACCGGAGAAAGCCGCTGAATCAATAGGAGCAACACTCGAAAAACTGCTGCCGCTCAAGTTCGCGCCTGACCGGCTGCCGCCCGGAGGATGGTCCACACATCAGACAGAGAGCACAGCGATTTTCCTTTATGAGCTGTACCTTAGAACCGTTGCGCAACTCTTATCCGCAGGTGCGTTCCCTAGTTTAGGCCTGCTTTTGAAGCGGTACTACACGGTTCCCGCAAGCGAACGGCACAGCTGGGGAAATAGCGCTCGATTCAAGATTTTTGGTGCCGACTCGCCCACGCTTTTTGGGAAAAATCAGCGACTGCGCCTGAATCGTTACGATCCGCTCGCGGACCTTATCAAAGTTCGTTGTGGCGCTTCCGAGAGCGTCTTTCAAAGCGTTAGAGAAGCAGATCTGCTTTTGGCTTTGCGCTCCATTATTCACAAGCCGTCCCATATCTGGTGGTATCCCCGAACACTCATTTATTCTCCGCTCCAAGTGTCGCCTCTGTTCATCCGCTTCGAGCAACGAAACCAGTTCAAAACTCTGTGCGAATTACTCGACATCCCCAATAAAGACGCGCTAGTTAAGGCACTAGATGCTGACGAACGGGGTCGCGGATTGTTATTTCAAAATTCGTTAAGTCCAACTTCCATTCGGGCGCTAATAAACCTGGAAAGTCTGGACACACTAGATTAGTTCGCGCTCGCGATTGGCTACTCAAAAAGCAAAAACCTCCGGTTTGCTCAAAGGTGGGTTAGACGTCGGTGAATTGACGGACCATATGGGTTCTTACTGGTCTGGAAATGAGATGGGGTTTGTGGACCATTAGGAGGTGCCGGATATCATCGAGCGAATACAGATTTCCTGTCTTGGTGATGACCTTTATGTCGGCAAGCTTTGCGACCTTACTGACGGTGCGCCAATCATGGCCGAGCTGTCTGGCAGCCTCTGAAATTGAAACTAAATGCGTTCGCACGAATACAGAGATGTAGTCAACTCTGGAAAGCGAAAGGGCCTCGATCAGTCACACAACGTGAAGTCGAGGCCCTTCGCAATGAATAAAAACCAACTACCTATGCATGCAATACTGTCTACCAAAGATTACCGCTCTCGGCCAGCTTCCGCAATTTCTCTAGCTCGGTTAGTTTGCTAACTTCCGTTGGTTTACCCGTCTGATGCTCTCGCTGCCACTTAGCAACGTCTATCAATCGCTGGTCTGGGAATTGTGGCTCTCGTGAAGCTCTGTCATCGAACACAAAGCTACTCACGCTGGCAGCTCTCCTTTTAATTGCTCTTTGGTCATTCCGGCTAGACCTTTAGCAAGATCTCTAAGCGTAGGATCACTGCCGCAAAGCTTAGCTCTGATCTCAGCATGGACATGCGATTGACAGTCTGGGTGCCGGTCAATTCCGCCTAATGCAGCGTTGGCCTTATACCGGCTGTACTCGGACGTTTCGTTGTTATTGATGAGTGTCGCCCGCAGAGCTTGGCTAACTTCTTTCGCCAACTGAGCAAATTCGTTGTGAGTCACGACGTCGCCCGTTGGTGTGTACGGCGCGCGCTCTGCAAAGAATGATAGGTTAGATTGAAACTCGGTCAGTTTATCTTTGTTTAGCTCCAACCGGAGCTTTGCAAACCGGGCTTTGATTGTCTCGAATTGAGAGTGTGTTACTTCAAACATAAAATAGTGTTCTGTTAGTTCGTTATTTTTCGGGCGGGATAACGCCATCAAGACAGGAGTCCGGTGTTAGGTTACGTGCACCGCCGCCTGCTAGCTTTCCGATGGCTTGGGCAGCAGTATGAAATCGGCTTGCGCGATAGATTAGCGCTCGCACCAGTTCCGATGGTACGTGCTGGTCAGCCTGATATTTCTTAGCTAAAGCTTGTTCTGCCGTCTCAATCGTTTTGCTCTCGGCAATCAGGAAATCAAAGATAGCGGTATTAAGCTTGACGGCGATAGGCGCGAGCCTATTTCTTACCAGTTCATCTAGGCTATTATCAAGGTGCTTGAGGGAGCGTGGCGCTTCCTCGGCGGCAAGGGATACTTCCCGCCTTGCTTGTTCGGCAGCCGATACGGTAGCGATTGATGGCGCGCTGGCTAACTTATCATGTGCGGCTTTTTCGGCTACGCGAAGCGTCTGCAAGTCCGCTCTCACCTTGTCCTGCAATCCTTTGAGCTGCCGGAACTGCTTGCGCACTGCGTTGAATTCGGCCAAGTCGTCTATGGGCCAAGTGATTGCTGACGATAGCCATTCGAAGCCTACCGTCACCGCTGGTCTGTAATGAACGGTGTTCATTGCGCGCTCCGGTTGCGTCGTGTGACGTTAGTGAATAGCCAGGCCGCTGCGCCGGTGAACGAATCAACCGGACACCCATGACGCTTCAGCTGTGAAAGGCGGTATTTGCTGATATTGAGCAAATCCGCGAGCAAGTTCTGAGACATATACCTGCTTGCTGTGTCAACGGTTGCTCAAGCGATCGTCATTTAACTAGTCTGCGTAACCATTTACAGGCATTTGACCTATAAGCTCAATCTTGCCGACCGGAAGCCGTTAACCGTCAACCGGAAACCAAATTGCCGGTTTGCGAATCGTTGAAACACCATTCTAGACCTTATCCCCCTCGAAGAAAGTTAGAACGGCCTAAGTTATTAGCGGAAGCGGCAACCTCTTTTTGCAAATTGTTTGCATGAACGGAAAGTGCGGTGTCGCGAGACCCCGTATGGCCTATCGCTTCAGGAGACTTCCTGATGGGGGGGTGTAAAGAGCGTGCTTTTCGTCGAGTCGTGATATCCTCACGCCGCACCGCTGATTGCATGCAAGCGGAGTGATTGCAACTCACATACTGATTTACACATCATCGATAGCACGCGCTATTTGCTATCCGATTCGTCGCTGGCGATTGCGGGAGTGCCTAGCCTGTAGCCCGCCGAGCATGCAACGGCGTTTGTGCGGACCTATCGCCAATGACGGCGTTGATAGTCGAGGTTGTCCGCTGAGTGGTGGAGTGACTGACAGATGATAACCCTCGGCTTCGGCGGTTGCTGTGTTGAAACTTTCCGTAGGGTTGCGAGTCGTCGTAACTGATAAGCTCGCACTCTCTCAGCCCTGTTGCGTTGGCGGGTAGCCACTATCGCCTCGCGTGAACGCTTTCGATCGAATTGCCGGTCACCATTCGCCCGTGCTTCCTCAATGAGCTGTAGCGCCGCATTAACCGCTTTGCCGGTCCATAGTGGCCGTTCGCCTTGTGCTCCTTGGAAAATCCCCTCAGGTTCGCCTAAGAGGGGCCTAATGATGTGATCTAAGGTACTGCATCTGTCTGCGGCGAAAGACGCGCCGTAGAGGCGCGAAGGCGCTGCCGTGGGCGATATGACTTTGCCCTCGTAAGCAAACGCTAACACCCTTTTGACGTTCCAGGCTGGCCAGTCTCTTCCGATTGCGACGACTTCCGCGTCTGCCGGTCCGAGTACACGCTCAACGCGTTCTTGATCGATGTGTAGCGTTTTGGCGACGGCTCTACGGCCAAGGTAAGTCGGCAGCTCCATGCGTATGAAACTGCCGATGTCAGATCATGCCGCCGCCTCGACCTCCTCCGGTGCTGGTTCCTCGCTTACGATGATCCGAACTCCGCAAATGCCGTCTCTAGCCAATGCTGCGGCCTTCGCCTCGGCTAGCTCGGTAGCAGCGACAGCGTTGGCTTTTGCTTTCGCCTTCTCTCGCTCCTCGGCTTCTATCCTGGCTTTCGCTTCAGCGTCGGCCTTGGCTTGCGCCAGTAATTCGGCTTTCTTCGCTTTCTCAGCGGATTCCAGATTAGCGATCGCTTCTCTTTCGTCCTTAAATATCCGCCCGACGCCGGAGAGCAATGCGTTGTCGTTCTCGCACCACACTTCCTCTTCGAGTAGATTTGCTATGCACAATTCCACCTTTGTCACGCCGAGTTCCCTAAGTAATTTGCCAGCGTCTTTCCGCGACATGCGACGTGGCGCTTCATCGATCTGCCGCAATACCGCATCTGAAATCGGCAATCGTTTGCCGGGGTTGCCCAACCAATACTCTTCGAAATATTCATCCTCGGGCCCATCCGGGTGCGTGAGACGGAACGCCGCCCAGAAATAACCTTCGCCGTCTTGCGGCCCGTAGTCGTTCACATAGTTGCTGTCCGATTGATTCGCCTGTTCCGGTTCTGCGTCATCCGCTGCCGCTACAGCTTGCTCGGCCCGGTAGGTAAGTATTCCGATAGTCTCGCCGGTGCCTCGGTCGTAAAGCCTGATAGCTCTATCGATTATCTCGTTGGCGTCCTTGTCGTCGGGATTATCCGAGTTGAAGCTAGACCTCGGAAGCCGATTGTATTCCGCATCGACAACGGCAAGGTCGGTCTCGCCTGACCGTTGACTCATCCATTGCAATACTTGAGACTCTTCGCGCACGAACTTTTCGCCGGGCTTATGCTTCAAGCCGCGTGGCATTAAGCCGTATAGGTGGAGACGAACGCCATACTTGCCGTCTACCGGCTCAAGCGCAAAGTCTTCAGCGTTTGGCTCCGGTGAGCTCCAGAGATTCCACCGATGCACTGAGCCGTGATACTTCAGAATTTGCCTACGCGGATCTCTGGCTCGTTTGTACTTGGTTTCTAGTTTGTCCGCGCCGTACTTGCTTTCGAGCAACGCTTTGAGCTCGGCAGTGGTCAGATACCGATTGCCTATGCTGCTATTCAGGAAATTGTTTAGGTTATCCTTCCCGCCCTCGGTAGGTAATCCTATCAGCTTAGTGGCAGCTTGCGTTTTGCGGCCTTTCCAAGACTCGCGCTTAGGATCATGCCAGAGACGGCACCGCTCCCGGTCCCGCTGCCAAAGCTGCTGCTCATTGTGCAGTAGCCGGTTAGCCTTTTCCGCAGTGCAGCCTCGATAGCACTTTTGGAAGTGGGCAATCATATCGTCGCGAGAGGTATACTCCCGCATGAAGTCGACAGTGTATGCTTTCCGACTCACTACCGCAGCCCTCCATTGAAGTGAGTCAGTGCACTAATGCCATAGTGCCATAGAGCCGTAGTCCATACTGCAATCGGATAAGCGAGTTCAAGAGACAAGCGGGCGGTAGTCGGGGCGAAGGTACGTAGCCCCGGCGTAAGCGAAGCTAGCCCGCGCAGCTCTCTTGAGCGAAGCATGGGGTGCGCAGGCTCTGCGCGCACCCTATATGTATCTTTAGATACATTAGGGGGTGCTGAGCACCTACCATAGGAAGCTAGCACCCCTGCTGAGCCTACCTGGTAGGTTTTAGCACCCCCTTTTCCCTGGTAGGTTTTAGCACCCCCTTGGAAGAAGTTTGAATTCTCACATGAGAAACAGAAATGAGAAACGTGAGAAACAAGCGACGACCAGCGGATATTTCGGTAATTATGCCGATTGCGGTTGACGTCGCCCGAATCTGTGCGAGTCGTTGTTGTCGCGTTCCAGTGGCTATCGTAGCCGTGGGCGATTGACCCTGATAGAAATTTCGGAAAGAGCCCTGTTCGTCGCAGGGCTTTTTCTTTTCCTGCGGGAGCTCCGCAGGTTGACAGATATTTGCACATAGAGAATTCAGTGTTTGTTTGCCCGGCAACTGGTTGGCTAGACCGTTGTCGGGCTTTGTTTTTGTTATGTGATAGTGGCTTGCATTTGTGATGTCGTTCTGAGGGGGCGAGCTCTTAGAGCGCGTGCACGTTGATGTGAGCAACGCGGCTCGGCCTCGGGTGATTGAGCACATACTCTCGGAGATCCGATGGCTGGATCATATGCGCTTTACCGAATCGGGTGGACTTCACCAGCCCGCGCCTACAAATCTCGGCAACGCGCTTCTCGTGGAACCCGAGGATTCTGGCTGCTTGTCTGGTCGTCAGTGGCATAAAGTAATGTTTCTGGTGTCAAAAAGGGATCAATACAGCCCGGTACAGAGCAAGTCCATAACAACCTCGCGCCGTGTAATCGTCTAATTGGTTTGATTGTTCTGATTGCTGAGATTGTTCTAATGGGTTGTCGTTTTAGCTCACTTTCTGTTCGCGGAAATATCATCGTGTCTCTACTGAAGGGCTTGTGAAAAATTTCACAATCTTAAGCAATGCCTTGATTGGTAACGACTTGTAGAAACATGCAACCAAAAGGTTGCACCAAACATAACAGGTATCTCTTTTGTTGCTGTGCAAGTACTTGAATACCAACCACTTAAAATAGCGACTTTTTACGGTCTTAGCGTAAAAGTCAGAGACTCTTAGCGGAGTTAGCATACGCTAACGTGCGCTAAAAAGGCTGCAAACGTTAAGGCGTCTTAACTATTTCGCTGCTGCTCTGCCTATCTTGAACCACTCCGCGCCTGCTTCCGGTGTCAGCGATTCGAGATAATGCCGCTTGATCGTCGCCTCGGACGTTCCAGCCCATCGCGCAAGCTGTCCGATGCCGGTTTCAGGATGTGCGGCTAAGTAGTGGCTGATTGCCGAGCGCCGAAGGCCGTTGTGGAGCGCTTTCACGTCAGCCGCTGTGTGAAGTTTCCTCATGGCCTCGGAGAAATCGTTGTGCATGTCCGGCACAATCGACCCGGTGTGCTTGCCCTTATAAATCGAAAGCCAGTTGAGCAAGTACTTGTCCATCGGTACCCACCTTTCGTTTCCGCTGGCTCGGCGCGTTGCCTTCCCGACCTCCTCGCGGATATGGATGCGCTCACGGTCCCACTCGATGTCTTCCCATGCTAAGACTCGCTCGCTCGAATAGAGCCGGACCATTTCGGATGTCCGAATCCACGCGAAGCCGGACAGCACCAGAAACGGCAAAAGATAGGCTGGATCTGTCACGTCCGCTGTGTCGAGTAAGTCGTTGAACTGCTTGCCGGTGTATACCGCCTTGCTCGCGACCGGCGTCTCTGGTGCCTTTAAAAGCTTAATGGGGTCTTCGGCTATCCAGCGATGGCGGACCGCATAGGCGAAAAGAGGCCGCAATCGCTTGTAGAACGATCGGCGGGACCATGCCGCGTCGTGGCTATCAATCCACGTTTCAAGCTCGCCCGCGTGAATCTGGTGTATGGGACGGCCTTTGAAATGCTCAGAGAAAGCTTTGAGCCGCCAGCGGATATCACTCTTGGTCCGGTCGCTCACCCGCTTCAACTGTGCCGCTTTGAACCCTTCCACCGCGTCAGAAACCAGCGTTGGCTTAATCGCGCCGGGGCCGGTGCGTTTCCAATGCCTGATAACGTCCGGCAGCAAGGTGAGGTCGCCCAGCTCGTTTTCAGCGTAATTGATCCATTCCCGTTGCTCGGCGGTGACTCCCGAGCGGCCAAGCTCGTTGTGCTCCTCTTTCTTATCCCCGCAGAACTCCCGCGCCTTGTCCCGAGTCGCGAAGAGTTTTCGCTGGCGCTTGCCCGTAGGCGACAGCTTGGCCGGTACGTCAACAGCCCACGAGTTTTTCGCTTCCCACAAGAAAGGCTTCATTGAGCCCGGACAATAGCAAAACCGGTCAGCAAGGTCAGCAACTTTCGCGAAAACAGCCCCTAGAGGAGCTTTTTGGGTTTTCCCTCGAAATCGCTCGCGAATCGGCTTCTAGACTTGATTCGCACTGGCTACCGCGCATGGATTCGAACCATGAATAACGCCTCCAAAGGGCGCTGTGTTACCGTTACACCACGCGGTAAAAGGGAGGAGAACAGTTAAGGCAAAACCACGGCTTCGCAAGCGGCAATGTTGGTGGAGATGCTTCGGGGTTTAGGGGTCAGAAGGTTCTGGTTCGGGCGGTGGAGTCGATCATTTAATCCCTACGGGACAAATCCGATCAACGCCCCGAACACATCGTCAACTGATCACCGAAATCTTGAGATCTCCCGTCTGACGAACCGGACTCACTGCAACGCTTTCTTTGTTCCTGACTATCTCCAAATCGACCGAGCTTCCACCCACCCTAAGACCCTGGATACTAACCTCTTGTAACCATTCAGGCAGGTGCGGACAAAAGAAATAGACGGCGCCCTCATTTGCGCGAATGGTGAGGCCGAGACAGGCTTGCAAGAGAAGAAATACCGCGCCGGCCGCCCACGCTTGCGGCGAGCAGGCCGTCGGGTAAAGCGTTGGCCCTCTTCCCGGTTGTCTGGAGAAGCCACAAAAAAGCTCGGGTAACCGATGAAGATCGAGAAAGACGGATGCGTCGAATAAGCCCGTCAAGATTTGGCAGGCGAGCTCTTTCTGCGGGGTCTGCGCACAACCAAACCCGATCAGCGCATTGTCGTGAGGCCACACCGAACCGTTGTGGTACGACATCGGATTATAGCGTTTTTCCGAGGCAGAAATCGTGCGGATACCCCAACCCGAAAAGAAGTTTTCGTCGGTGAACAGACGCATCAGCTTCCGAGCCCGTTCCGGCTCCGCTATCCCGGTGAAAAGACAATGACCGGCATTCGAACTACGCACCTGGCATTGGCGTTTGTCTCTATCCAATGCCAATGCATAGCAGGAAATCTCTTCGCACCAGAACGCAGCTTCGAATCGTTGGCGGAGGGACTCGGCTTCGCGTTCCAGGGTTTCAGCTTTTTCCGCGTGGCCCAACATCTTAGCCAAACTAGCCATCCCTCGTTTCGCCGCGTAGACGTAAGCTTGTAACTCACAGATGGCGATGGGCCCTTCGGCTAACCGGCCGTCGGCGTGGAAAACTGAATCAGCGGAATCTTTCCACCCCTGGTGAAGCAACCCCTTTTGGGATCGACGACCATATTCGACGAAGCCGTCACCGTCTCGGTCTCCAAACTGGTCAATCCATTGCAGAGCCAGCTCGATATTCGGCCAGATGTTTTGGATGAATTCTCGGTCTCCGGTCCGTTCAAAATAGGAAGCGGCCAAGTACAAGAACAACGGCGTGGAATCCGCGCTCCCATAATAGCGACCAAACGGGACTTCACCAATACGTGCTAATTCACTCTTACGGGTCTCATGAAGGATTTTACCGGGCTCAGCATCTTGAGCAGGGTTATGCTCGGTCGATTGGGTTGCGGCCAAGTATCGCAGAACACCTCTCGCGACTTCAGGACAGACCCAAAGATATTCCAAAGCGGTAACAATACCGTCGCGCCCGAATACCGTGCTAAACCACGGAACACCGGCATAAGGATACAAGCCTTCCGGCGTAGTGGTAATCATCATCTCCAGATCGGCTCGGGATCGGTTGATCCAGTCATTGAAGTGTGCGTTCGCTGTGGCGATTTCGCAGGTGCGAGGTCTTTCGTCTGCCGGTGCCGGGGCAGAAGGGCGACGAATAGAGAACACCCGCTCATCATCTGCCGAACAGGAAACGGTGATCGCGAATGCCTTTTCTTCCTGAGCCTCGAGCTCGATCCGGAAACGCATCTCAGAACCCGTGACTAGCAGGGGCCTCAAACTGGAGACGACGATTGTCTTCCGCAGAACTTTGTCCAAGCCGCGGTACGCGAATGTAAGAGACGAATCGTTTATCCCAGGGCTAAGCAGTTGCCTTGGCTTCGCTCGTGAATGCCCGCGAATCTCAAATATATCGGCAAAATCGGATTCCAGCTCTAAAACCAAGTCGAACGAAACTTGGATGAGGTTGTAGTTCCGGACCTGAATCTCTTCGTGACAGGCATTCCCTCGGAGAGACTTCGTTCGTTGAAAATGGACGGCGCGGTGAGGCAAACTGCGGCCATCAGGAAGGTCGAGCTGGGGGTTGGTGAGATCGACGGTAAACCGCGCGTTATCTTGGGTAACCGTTGAGCTCAACAGTAAGAGGGAGGCGTTCCCCAGTCGTAATACCGACTTCGAAAGATGCCTGGAATCATTGTAGAAAAGACCATGTCCGCCCAGCCCGAGAGGCCGGAGGTCACCGCATCGGTCGAAAACCGCGAAGACATCGCCCCGCATCAACACTCGGGTCTGGATCTCGACGAGCGACGAACGAGCGTGAATATAAAACTCGTTACTGAGTTCGATGATGTCCGACATAGGCGGCTACTGATTAGGAGCCATAAAGGTCGGCTCGCTAAAGGAAGTCTCCCACAAAGTCGCAGTGTCGCATCGACTATCGTGATCGGTCTACTAGGGGCGCCGCGGGCGGGCGTTGGGAGACGTACGTTTTCTGATTGATTTTTGCGTACGCTTCCATGAATGTTAACGCATGGTGGTAAAGCCTTCTCAATTGCGGGCCAATCTTTATCGACTGCTTGACCGGGTCCTTAAAACTGGGGAGCCGATCGAGATCGACCGGGCCGGTAAAAGGCTTCTACTAGTGCCGAAAGAGAAGAAAAGTAAACTGGAGAACCTCGTTAAACGTGACGTGGTCGTCGGGGACCCAGAGGATTTGGTTCACATGGACTGGTCTCAGGACTGGCACGGTGATTTACCTTGATACACACGTAGTGGTTTGGCTGTATGCAGGTGAACACGCTCGGCTAACGCGAACCAGCCGGCGGCTAATCGAAGAAGAGCCATTGCTAATCTCACCGGTATTGTTGCTGGAATTGGCGTTACTGGAGGAAACTGGCCGAATAAAGGTGCGACCTCAAACCGTCTTCGATGAGCTAGAAGCATCGCTGGGACTTTCGCTGTGTAACCTACCGTTTGCGGAGGTGTCAGCGGCGTCCTTACAACAAAAGTGGACTCGAGATCCTTTTGATCGGCTCGTCGTGGGACAGGCTATCGCCCGCGGTGCGAGGTTAGTCACCAAAGATCGCCTTATCCGGCGACACTTTCGGGATGCGATCTGGTAATTCACGCTTTCAAGACCGATCCGCCGGTCTCCGCATTATAATTGACTCACATTCACAGGCTTGTGTTATAATTGCGCGTCTTTTAAGGACCTGACCATGTCATCCTCAGTACCGACGTCCTGGGTTTTCGAGGCAGATTACCTCCAGGCTTGCAATTGCGATTACGGGTGCCCGTGCGAGTTTGCCGCTCCGCCGACACCCGGCTTCTGTGAAGGCACAGGGACGTGGCTAATTAAGACCGGTCGATGCGGGAACATATCACTTGATGGCCTTGGATTGGCTTTCGCGGCGCATTGGCCAAAAGCGATCCATCTCGGCGGTGGCACCGTCAACATCTTCATCGATGAACGGGCGAACCAAGATCAGCGTCAGGCGCTGGAAAACATCGCTTTCGGAAAGCTGGGAGGAGTCCCATTTGAAATCTTGGCGACCACCTTTTCGACCGTCCAACCGACACAATATGTTCCGTTTGAATTTCACCTGGATGGGCGCAACAGCAGCGCTCGCGTCGGCGGCCAGATCGCTTTTAACCTTGAGCCGGTAAAGAATCCAGTTACCGGAGAGCCTGAGTTTGTGCGGATTGAACATGCTACCGGCTTTGTCTTTAAGGGCGCGGAAGTGGTTTCGGCACTTGATCTCCGCGTCTCATGCGGCGACATCAATTTTCAGTATGCAAATAAGGCTGGTTTCGTAACTGAGGTTCATTACCAGAATTAATCGCTTCATCCGAGGACTGCGTTCATGTTGGAGAAGGCGATCCAGTCCGTAGCGCAACGGGATCGGTTAGTGATCGGTTTTGCGCTTGCCGGCATCGCTGCCGTGGCCTGGTTCTACCTGGCACATGAAGCAGACAGATTCGCCACGACTGGGGTATGCCAATGCGCCGCTATGATGATGAGTGGCCCGGACTTAGCCCCATGGTCACCGCAAGCTCTGCTACCGCTGTTCCTGATGTGGAGCGAGATGATGCTGGCGATGATGCTGCCAGCCGTAACGCCATTGGTTTTTCTTTTTTCGAAGGTCGCACGGTCAAGGGCGGAACGGGGCCAACCGTACGTTTCTACCGCTTTCTTCGTTGCTGGGTACTTCGCTGTGTGGACACTGTTCAGTCTAGTCGCCGCGTTGGCCCAATGGGTCTTACACGGCGTCGCCCTGCTGTCGCCTCAGATGACGGCAAGTAGCACGATTCTGGGCGGCGTCATATTTGTTGCCGCCGGCGTTTTCCAATTCTCGCCCTTAAAGACAGCCTGCCTAACTCATTGCCGGTCGCCCCTGACCTTTCTCATGACCGATTGGCGCAACGGACGAGCGGGAGCTTTTCTAATGGGATGGAAGCACGGTCTGTTTTGTACTGTTTGCTGCTGGCTTCTGATGTTGCTGCTTTTTGTGGTCGGCGTAATGAACCTTTTCTGGATCGCCCTGCTGGCAATCTTCGCATTAGCCGAACGGATTGCGCCTAAGACCTGGCGTCTGTTGCAAATATCAGGCCTGGTTCTCGTTTGTTTTGGGGTGTGGTTAGTTTTTTCGCAGAATCGATGAAAGAAAGGGTCATGCCCAAACGTTTGTCGTCCTGTTGTCTATCCTGCTCCGTAGGAGCTTAATCTTTATAGCCAACGCCCGAAAAAGCGGCGACCAGCTCCGCTAGGAGCGACATCTAATTGGGTTCCACGGGCCGAAATACGCATCGTTTGATCCCGCGGCACATGCCGGATTGTTCGCGATTCTATATCGCTCCTACAGAGCTGATCGCTTATTTCGCACGGGCAGCTATAAAGATTAAGCTCCTACGGAGCCGTTCAGGTCCTAATAGCACCTACCGCTCCGGGTCGTTTTTTACGATTTCTTCTGCAACAAACTATGCCCTGTCATCGCCTTCGGTTGCGCCAGGCCGAGCATGTCTAACAGCGTAGGAGCTACATCGGCCAGAATCCCGTCGCTGAGGCTGTATTGATCGGCATCAGCCGCAACGTAAAGAAAGTGAACCAGGTTCGTGGTGTGGGCAGTGTTAGGCGAACCGTCCGGGTTACGCATCAACTCACAATTGCCATGATCGGCAGTCACCAACGCTTTGCCATCTAAGCGGAGAATTTCTTCGATCACTTGGCGGACACAGTTATCGATGGTTTCGACGGCCACGATACCGGCTTTAACCACTCCGGTGTGGCCCACCATATCCGGGTTAGCAAAATTCAATATCACCAGGTCGTAATCTTTGAGCCGCTTCACCATTTCGCTGGTGACTTCTTCCGCGCTCATCTCAGGTTTCAGATCGTAAGTCGCGACTTTCGGCGAAGGGATGATCACCCGATCTTCCCCTTCGAACGGCACTTCGACGCCGCCGTTAAAGAAGTACGTGACGTGAGGATATTTTTCGGTTTCGGCGATCCGCAATTGGCGTTTGCCGGCGTCGCTCGCCACCTCTCCTAAAATATCGTCCAACGATTGGGGATGGAAAACGACGGGGCAACGGTAGGTCTCGTCATAGACCGTTAACGTCACGTAATAGACTTGGACGAATGCTCCCCGATCGAACTCAGCGAAATCAGGGAACAGAAAAGCGCGGGATAGTTGTCGAGCCCGGTCCGCGCGGAAGTTAAAGAAAAAGACTACATCCCCATCACGGACCCGCTGTTGATCCGGTAGATCGAAAATTAACGGATGCAGGAATTCGTCGGTTTCACCAGCCTCATAACGTTTGCGAACGGCCGCTTCTACGC
>WNFM01009535.1_pt2 | contig 17605 bp, 9 predicted proteins | sample 5400271 | NCBI WGS metagenome assembly WNFM01 (sample SAMN13153352, study PRJNA577476) | soil metagenome | isolation source: 60 cm saprolite on Douglas fir-dominated hillslope | place: USA:California | collected 2013-09-17 | reverse complement strand
GAGGCGGAGTTCGGGCGGCTCATCGACAAGGAGCCGCGCCCGCGCGAGTTCGACCCCGAGGGTTGGCAGAAGATGAAGGCCGCGCGGACGTTGGACGGGCGGGGCCGCGCCGTCCTGCGGGAGATGTATTTGCTGCGCGATCTGCGCGCGCGGGAGATCGACCGGCCGGCTTTCAAGGTGCTGTCGGATCTCTTTCTCGCCGAGGTGGCGCGGCGGCTCCCGAAGACCGAAGAGGAGCTTTCGCGCGTGCCCGGCACTTCGGCACAGGCGCTCAAGAAGGTCGCGCACGGAGTGTTGGAGGCGGTGCAGCGGGGGCTCACCGCGGAGCCGTTGGCGCGGCCGAAACCGGGCGGCAACGGGCTGCGCTTCCGCAAGGGCGGAGAAGGCGCGCCACCGCCCGAAGTGGAGGAGCGCTTCGAGCTGCTGCGCGCGTGGCGGAAGGGGCGGGCCGAGGCGCGAAAAGTCGAGGTGCAGGGGATCGCACCCAACGCCGTCCTCTGGGCCATCGCCCGCACCGACCCGCGGGACCTGGCCTCGCTCGCGCAGGTGGCGGGCATGGACGCATTCCGCCTCGAGCAATACGGAGCGGAGATCCTCGCGGTCCTCCGCTCCGCAGCTGGCCCGGTGCAACCCCGACTGCTCTGAAGGTCGACCACAGAGCGCACGGGGCGCACTGAGAGTTGCCCGTCACAAGTCCTGGACTCAGTGCGCTCTGTGCGCTCTGTGCGCTCCGTGGTGAATGCTTTTAGAAGTTCGCGCCGGATCGCGGAACCGGCACCGTCGCGGAGAGCGTTGGGGCGGTGCCGCCGGCGAGGATGCGATAGGCGCTCCACGCGCCGATCACGATCTTCACGTACTTCCGCGTCTCGCGGTAAGGGATGTTCTCGACCCATTCGTCGAGCGGCTGGCCCTGGCCTTGCGCTGCCCACGGGCCGGCCACGCGCGGGCCCGCGTTGTACGCCGCGAGCGCGGGCACCGGATCGCCGAACCGCCCCAGCAGCTCGGCCAGGTACCACGCGCCCAGATCGATGGCCGTCGACGGCACCGTCAGCTCCTCGTCGCGCAGCGCCGGGCGGCCCAGCACCATGGCTGCGCGGCGAGCGGTCGCCGGGAGGAGCTGCAGCAGTCCGACGGCGCCGGCGGCGCTGCGCGTGTCGGGCTTGAAGAGGCTCTCGCGGCGCATCACCGCCAGGATCAGGTAGGGATCGATCTGCGTGTGCTGCGCGCTCTTCGCCACCTCGGCTGGAAACGCCGACGGATACGCCGCTTCGAGCACCACCTTCGGCGCGTGCGGCCCTCGCCCGCCGAGGAGCGACTCGGCCACCGCCAGCGCGCGATCGGTCCGGCCGGCGCGCTCGTAGACGGGCAGGGCGGCCGCGCCCGCATCGCCCGGGTGGCGCGCGACGTACCAATCCGCCTCCGCCGCCGCCTCCGAGAGCAGCCCGAGCGAGGCGAGGTTCTCCGCCAGACCGAGCGCGGGCGGCGGCGGCGCGGGGGTCCTGCGCGGTGGAAATGGCGCCGGCGAAGCCGCGGCCAGCCCAAGCCGCTCGCGGGCGAGGAGGCCGTACCAACCGAGCGCATCCAACTCGCCCGCGCGCTTGAAGAGCCCCGCAGCCGCGCGCTTCTTTCCGATGCGCGCCTGCCAGTAGAGTCCCTGCGCGCGCTCCTCCTCGGTCGAGGCGCTGGCCGCGAACTCCGCGAAGCGCTCAGCCGCGTCGCGCAAGTGGTCCTGGTACGACATCCAGGCCAGCATCCAGCGCGCGGCCGACGCGTTGCTTCCGCTGCGCTTCGCGGCGAGCTTCGCAAGCCGCGTTCGCGCCTGCCTGCGCTGGCCCGCGTCCGTCAGCAGGCGCGCATTGAAGAGGACGCCCTCCTCGGCCTCGTTGGACGAGGGGAACCTGCGAGCCAGCTGGTCGGCGAGCTTGATCGCTTCGCGATCGCGCCCGCGCCGCGCCCGATCGCGAGCGAGCAACATGCCGGCTGCCGCGGCCACCGGCGCGGGTCCATGCGCCCACGCTTCCTCGAGGTCGGGCGCGGCCTCGGTGCGCTTGCCGTCTGCGGCGAGAGCGCGCGCGTGCAGCAGGGCAGCCTCGGCGCGATCGGAGCCGGAGAGCAGCTTTGCCGCAGCCTCGACCTGCGTCGCGGCCGCCGCGGGCAGGCCCGCCGAGAGCAGCCGTGAGGCGCGCAGCATCAGCTCGCGGCCCGTCGGATCGGGCAGCGCCGGCTTCAAGCCGTGCTCGAGCGCCCACGCACTCTCCGCCGCCGGATGGTCCGGATGCGCGAGCCAGAACGTGCGCAGCGCATCGGCCGCCGGGCGGGCAAGCCTCGCGTCCGCGCGCGCCTCCTCGAGCAGCGCCTGGGCGGCGGCCCACGAGAGCGCAACTCGCACGTCTGCTGGCTGTCCGGACATGGAGGCGGCGTGGACCGCCTGCTTGCGAGCGGCCGCGGGATCGCCGTCCGCGAGGAGCGCATCCGCCAGCAGCGCGGACGCGCGCAGCCCCGCAGGCCCCTCCGCGGACTCCGCGAGCCGCAGCGCCGCCGCCGCCTCGTGAGGTTTCTTCGCGAGAAGGAGCGCCTCGCCGGCCAGCACTTCCGCATGCGGACGCAATGGCCCCAGATCCTGGAGCGCCGGCTGGAGCACGTCGGCGGCTTCCTGTAGCTTGCCGAGGCCGAAGAGAGCGCGCGCGAGGACCAGCTTGCATCGGGGCTCCGGACAGGACCGCGCAAGCCCGGCCGCGTCGCTCGGCTTGCCGGCGGCGAGCAGCTCGCCTGCCTGGGCAGCAGCGTCCTCGAGAGCGCCGGATGTCCGATAGCCCACGGCCGCGAAAAAGGCTGCGATGCAGGCGTAAGTTACTGTTCTCAATCAGCTATCCACCCTCCAGCAAAGCCTGACTCCCACCGCCGCCCGGCCCCGCCCCAGTTGGCCGACTAGCGCGTCTTGACGCGTTCTGTTATATGCCCGCGCCTTCAAGGAGGTCCGACCGAATGTCTCTGCTCGCGAAGCCCTTCCCCACAGAGATGACGACCCCGATCAACCTCGAGGGCAACAAGAAGATGTCGGTCGAGGCGCATCGGAACCTGTTCTGCACCGCGTACGACGAGTGCCTCGACGAGGCCGTCAAGCGCGGATGGAACAGCTTCACCTGCGTGCGCTGTCCGAACTACAGCATCACGCATGTCGCGCCCGAGAATTCGATCGAGGCCTTCGCGACGCAGCGGAAGACGGCGTAAGTCACCTCCCGTAGAGCAGCACGACCCAGAGCCGCCCGGCGCCAAAGCGCTTCGAGCTGGCGTAGACGGCGCCGACGCCGAGCCTCGTCCAGCGGGCCTCGGCGATGTTCTTGGAGTTGGCGACCACGTCGGGTCCGCCGCCGATGTAGATCTCCGCGACCGCGCCTTGCAGCTCCGGCACCTTGTCGAGGGCCCGGGCCGCGGTCGCGCCCGAGAGCTTCAGCTCTCCCGCGTGGGCGGCCTCGCCGACTTCCAGCCGGGCGATCTCATCGAGCGCGTTGTCGCGCCGCAGCTGGGGCAGTCCCCGCTTCTTGCGCTCCGCATCGACGAGTTGCATGGCGTCGCGGGCCGGATCCGCGCTCGCGACCACGGGAGCGGCCAGGACCTCGGTGAGATAGACGCCTTCCGCGCCGCCTTCGATGGGCCCGCGCACCTCGCCGAGGCCGAGGCGGCGGTGGCGCGGATCGAGCAGGTTCGCGAGGTGAGCGGGCGACGCGACGATGGCCTCGTGCGCGGTGGCGACGTCGTCGGCGAGCCCGATGTTCTCGCCGGCGCTTCGATAAGCGTAGCCGCGGCGGGCGAGGCGGTCGCTCATCGATCCGTCGCCGGGCAGGACGTGCGCGAAGGTCACGGTCCGCGCCATCTCGGCGCTGTGGCCCTGGGCGACCGCGTCCAGCTCCGGATCGCGCGCGAGCCTGGGCAATCCGCGCGACGCCCGCAGGCGCCCGATGGCCGCTTCGACGCCAGCGAGCCCTCGTCCCGCCTGCGGCTCGGGAGGCGGCGACTCAGGCGGCTTGACTCCCGCGAACACGCGCCGCAGCGCCACCACCAGCGGTCCGCCGGGTCCGTCCGCGAGGACTTCCAGCGAATGCTCGCCGGTTTCGCGCAGCGAGACGCGGGTGGCGAACTGGCCGCCCGAGGCCACCATACCGAGTTCCTCCACTTCGCCGGTCGGCCGCGTGACGAAGAGGCGCGGACGCGAGAGGCCGGGCGCGAGCGTGCCCGAGATCTGCACGGTATCGAATTCCTCGACGGCGCCCGGGATGTGCGCGAGATCCGTCTCGTGCTCGACGGTCAGCGTGCAGACGATGGCCTCGCCGCCGGCGATGTTCGCCGCCACGCCGACGCGGTTGAACTTGCAGGTGCGGGGGAAGAGCTCGCTGAGCGCGCGGTCGGCGTGCGAGGCCGGGCTCACGCGCGCGACGCCCGCCACCGGTGCGGGCTCTGAGGACTCGAGCGACGCGTAGAACGAGGCCGCGCTCCCGCTCACCTGCGCCTTTCCCTGCGCGACCGCGGCCGCGTACTTCTCGCAGGCGCGGGTGAGGTCGCGATCGATCGCGATCCGGCTCTTCGGGCACGAAGTCGCGATGGAATCGCGGAAGGCCGCCTCGAGCTGTGGCTGGCCGGGCAGGGCGTCGGTCAGGAGAAGGAAGAGAGCCGCGAGCATGCGCCCGTCGAGCGTAAGTGAAGGCGCGTCGAAGGCAAAGGAAAGGCCCCGATCGCGAGGTTCAAGTCGACAATTTGCGTATTGACCCCAACTCGACCTTCGCGCACGCTGCGGCGCTTCCGCGCACCTTCGTTTGACCGCACACCAAGGGGACCTGCGTGACCCACCGACACCTTCGATTCTCTCCTGCGCTCGCCGCCCTCGCGCTCTTCGCCTGTAGCAAGGGCAACGTGACCCCGAACGACGCCGGACAATCCGCTTGCACCACGCTCGCCGACTGCACCGGCAACGGCGGCAAGCAGGTCTGCCTGAGCTCGGTCTGCGTCAACACCTGCAGCTCGAATGCGGACTGCGCCAGCTCGGGCGTGCCCAACGCAGTCTGCGAAGAGGCGGTCTGCCTCGCGCCGGCCTGCGGCAACGACGCACAGTGCGGCGTCGGCCAGTCCTGCCTCAACGGCGCGTGCAAGACCGCGCCGGCGGCGAGCCAGGTGGCCTCCTGCGACGTGACACCCAACCCCGGCGACGTGCGCGCGGGTTCGAGCCTTCTGATGAACGTCGTCCTGCGGGACGCCGACGGCAAGCCACTGCACTTCGGCGGCACCACCTGGCTCGCGACCAACGGCGCGACCATCAGCTCGGCGGGCCTGCTGGCCGCTTCCTCTGTAGCGACGGGCGACATCACCGTCACCGCCACCGCCGGCACGAAGAGCTGCACCTCGACCGTGCACACGTATGCCGCGCCCGCCGCCAGCACTCTGCGCGTCACGGTCATCAACCAGCACACCAAGGAACCGGTCGCGGGCGCGAAGGTGCTCATCTGCCCGGGCACCCCGGGCGTCTGCCCCGCGACGACCTTGACCACCGCCGGCGACGGAACGGTGAGCGTCGCAGCTCCCGCCGGCGCGGCCGACGTGCACGTCTACGCCCTCAGCTACAATTACACCTCGTTCCTGCAAGCGACCGGCACCGATCTGCTGGTTCCGCTCGCCCCCTGGATTCCCATCGCCACGCGCAGCGGCTTCACCAGCCACATGTGCGACAGCGCCTCGGACGATCCGAACACGGGCGACATGACCAAGCCGCAGTGCGCGTCGCCCCAGGGCGAGTTCCAGCCGCTTCAAGACCAGGGCGAGGCCGTCCACCTGGCCTTCTTCGGTTCGAGCATCGCCAACAGCATTCTCGATCTGTCGGTCGACACGCTGGTGGGCCCGACCCACACGGTGCACGTCGCGCTGCCCGGCACCACCACCGCGAAGGACTTGACCCTGCCCTACGGCCTCGTGCTGGGCATCGGCACCAACTTCTTCAACACCAACGATCCGCGCCTCTTCGCCGACGGCGGCGAGCGCGCGCTCTGGGGCATCGGCGGGAACATCAACCTCGCCAAGGTCATCACCATCCTCAGCCCGCTCCTGCAGCCGAATGCGACCATCGACATCGGGACGCTCCTGCCGCAGCTCCTCGCCTTCTTCAGCCGGCTGGAGTCAGGCGCGGTCGTCGGCGTCAAGGCGCCGGCGAACGCCGCGACGCCCACTTTCGCCGCACAACCGGTTCAGCTGACCACGCCGATGCGGCTGCGGGTCGACGCGACCTCGCCGAAGCTGCCCAAGCTCGACGGCGCCTACGTCGACGGCGTGCTGGTGCTGGCCGGCGCGATGGACTTCCCGATGGGGTTCATCCCGCTGGGCGTCACGGCCGGGCTCTCGGCCAAGGACGGCGCGGGCGGCGTGCTCGATCCGACCTGCGACACCACCACCGCGGCAGGGAACACGCCCTGCGACACCAACAAGATCCCCTTCAAGTTCGCTCCCGAGAACGGCGGCAGCGAGGGCAGCAAGATCGGCGTCGCGCTCCTGGCGCTCAACTTCGGGGGACTGACGCCTGGATCGGCCACCCACGTGGCGGTGAGCGGGCAGGTGACGGTGTTCGACAAGGTGGACTACGTCGCGCCGGGCTCGGCCGCGCCGGCCGTCGCGCCGCCCGACTTCATGAAGCTGCCCGCCTCGAGCTCGATCACCGTTACCAAGTCGACGCGCAACGTGAGCATCACGGGCGGCGATGCCGATCCGGGCGTCAAGGTCTACCGCTTCGAGCTGGAGAACGCGGCGCGCCAGAACTGGAACCTCTGGATGGCGCCCGTCGGTGCGTCGCCGGCCTCGCGCACCTTCTATCTCCCTGACCCGGGGTTCAACCACACCGCGCCCTGCGACGCGACGGCGTCGCTCTGCGATCCGTTCGACAACGCGATCGCCGCGGGAGCCACGGCCGCAACCGGGCCGTCGGCGCGCCTGCTCGCCCTCCAGTTCACGGACGCGGCCGCCACCTCCGACTCGCTGGAGGCCTTCCCGAGCGCGCTGCGCCTCGACGAGATCGGCGCGGCGCTCAAGGCCTTCACGGCGCTGCAAGTCGACGTGCAGTAGGGTCCGGCACAATTTTCCTTTCGGCGGCGCTGGGTTTGCATTATTCAACACGCCCGGAGGCTTTATGCGGCTTGGTTTCGGCGAAATCCTGGTCATCCTGGCGCTTGCGCTGCTCTTCTTCGGACCGTCGAAGCTGCCGCAGCTGGGCGCGAGCCTCGGGCAGGCGATCAAGGGTTTCAAGAAGGGCCTCTCGGAGGCCGACACTCCCGAGGACGCGAAGCTGCCCGAAGCGAAGGCTTCGTCCGGAAGCGAGATCCCGCGGGCGTAACGGGGTAGAACGCGAGCTGGATGTCCTTACGCCTCCAGATCGTCGCGCTCTTCACCGCGGTGCTCGCGGCGACGTTGCTCGTCGCCATCGTGCTCGGTTTGCGCATCGGGCAGCGCTCGGTGGAGGACGAAATCCGCAAGCGCACTTCCGAGCTCGCCAGCGCGACCACGCTGGCGCTCAAGCACGCGGGCATCGACGACGATCAGCTCTCCGAAGAGCTCGCCGCCACCATGCGGATGCATCGCGGCTTGCTGCGCGCCGAGTTGTCGCGCCAGGCGGCTCTGGGCATCGACGCGGACTTCACGGCGGCGCACATCACGCCAGGGGGAATCGTCTTCACGCGCTGGCGCGGTCCGGCGACGCGCCTGGCGGGCGAGGTGATCGACGATCCTGAAGACGGCCGTGCGCTGCGCGTGATCGCCCCGTTCAACGACGCGCGCGGAGCGAAGGCCCGCCTGGTCCTGCTGGCGTCGCTGGCAGAGGCAGAGCGGCTGGTGGCGGCGGAGCGGAAGGCTCTTCTGCAAGTCGCTGTGGGCGCGTCGATCTTTCTCATCGTCGCTTTCTGGATCCTGCTCGGGCGCATCCTCATCCGCCGCGTCTCCGCGCTGCAGCTCGCCATGCGCGCGGTCGAGGGCGGCCTGCTCGACGTGAAGGCGCCCGGGCCCGAGCAGGGAGGTGACGAGCTGGCGTACCTCGCGCGCGGCTTCAACCGCATGCTCGCGCAGATCCGCGGCTTCAACGCCGAGCTGACGCGCAAGATCGAGGAGGCGACCGCCGAGCTGACGCTGAGGAACCGCGAGCTCACCGATCTCAACGAGCTGCTGGTCGCCGCGCGGCGCGATCTGACCTCGCAGGAGCGCCTCGCCGCGCTGGGCCAGCTCGCCGGCACCATCGCGCACGAGCTGGGCAATCCGCTCAACGCGCTGAACGGCCACCTGCAGCTCCTGGCGCGCGAGCCCGATCTCCCCGAGCTCGCCAAGGGCCAGGTCGGGACGCTGCAGGGCGAAGTCACGCGCATGACGCAGGTGATCCGCCGCTTCCTCGATCAGACGCGCGGCTTCACGCCCGCCGCGGAGACGGTGCAGCTCGCGCCGCTGATCGACGAAGCGCTCGACCTGACGCTGGGGACCGAAGCGCGCACGCGCATCCAGGTCGCTCGCGAAGTCGATGGCGGCTCGGTGCGCACCGACCCCGGCCTGGTCCGGCACCTATTGACCAACTTGATGGCCAACGCGGTCGACGCCATGCCCAACGGCGGCCGCCTCGAAGTGCAGGCGCGTCGCGACGGACGCGACGTGGTGCTGCGCGTCGCCGACACCGGGACCGGCATGCCGCCCGACGTGAAGCGGCGCATCTTCGAGCCCTTCTTCTCCACCAAGCCCTCGGGCAAAGGGACCGGCCTCGGCCTCGCCATCTGCAAGGAGATCGCGCGCGCGCTCCGCGGGCGGATCGACGTCGAGAGCGAGCCGGGGCGCGGCTCGGCGTTCACCGTCCGCTTTCCGGCGGAGAGCGCGGCGGCCTGACTCCTGGAAGCCGAGCTCGTGCTCGTGCGCGCGCTCGAGGTTGGGATCGATATCGAGCAAGTGCTCGTGCACGTTTTCGATCTCGAGCGCCAGCACGAGCACGACATCCAGCCCGAAAAGGAGCACGAGCAGGGGCACGGCAGGCTATTCTCTACGGCAGCATGGCGGATCCGGCGCGCATCCTCGTTGTCGACGACGACGCGTCGTCGCGCGACTTCCTGGCGAAGTTTCTCGCCGCCGAGGGGCACATCGTCAGCGTGCAGCCCGACGGCGCGGACGCCATCATCGCGCTCCGCGAAGAGCACGCGCGCGGCGGCGAGGGACCCGACGCGATCATCAGCGACATGCGCATGCGGGACGCCGACGGCCTGGAGGTGCTCGACGAGGTCCGCAAGATCGCGCCGGACACGCCGGTGATCCTGGTCACCGCTTTCGGAAACATCGACAGCGCGGTGGAGGCGATCAAGCGCGGCGCCTACGACTACATCTCCAAGCCCTACGCGCTCGATTCGCTCCAGGTGGTGCTCGAACGTGCGCTCCGGCACCGAAGGCTGGCGGCGGAGAACCGGCGGCTCAAGCGGGAGATCCGCGAGAAGTACGCGCTGCAGAACGTGGTCGGCCGCAGCGAAGGGATGCTGCACGTCTACAAGACCGCGGCGCGCGTCGCGGCTACCGACGCGACGGTGCTGGTGGTCGGCGACAGCGGCACCGGGAAGGAGCTGGTGGCGCGCGCCATCCACTCGGCGAGCGCGCGCAGCGCCGGGCCGTTCATCGCGGTCGACTGCGGCGCCATCGCCGAAGGAGTCCTGGAGAGCGAGTTGTTCGGCCACGCGCGCGGCTCGTTCACCGGCGCGACCGGCGCCCGCCGCGGGCTCTTCGAAGAGGCTGCAGGGGGCACGCTCTTCCTCGACGAGATCGGCGACATCGGCACGCGCATCCAGGCCCAGTTGCTGCGCGTGCTGCAGGAGGGAGAGATCCGGCGCGTCGGCGAGTCGGCCGCGGTCCGCATCGACACGCGCGTGGTCACCGCAACAAACAAGGATCTGGCCGAGCAGGTGAAGGCGGGGAAATTTCGCGAGGACCTCTTCTATCGGCTCAACGTGGTGACCATCCGTATTCCTCCGCTGCGCGAACGGCGCGAGGACATTCCGCTCCTCGCCGAGCATTTCGCCGCCAAGCATGCGGGCGAGCGGGGCGCGACCGTGACCACCGAGGCGCGCGAGGCGCTCCTGCTCTGGGACTGGCCCGGCAACGTGCGCGAGCTCGAGAACGCGGTGGCGCGCGCGCTGGCGCTCAATCCGGGCGGCACCATCCTGCCCGAGGACCTGCCGGAGACGGTGCGGGAGCGGTACCTCGCGAAGCGCGGCATCCGGCCGCCGACGCCCTCGTCGCCGCCTTCGGTCATGGCGCCGGTCGCGGCTGCCCCGGCGGATCCGCTGCTCGCGGACGCCCCCACGCTCGAGGAGCTGACCCGCCGGTACGCCGAGCGCGTCCTGCGCGAGCAGGGCGGCAACAAGACGCGGGCGGCGGAAGCGCTGGGGATCGACCGCAAGACGCTCTCGCGCCTGCTGCGTGAAGAGTAGAGTTTTTCAGGCAGGCTGAATTCGGCACTGCCGGCTGCCCCGCTGCCGTCGTTGAGGTCAATCCGCACGGTTGCCGGATGGGCCGGGCCCCCCTGCTGTGGCAGGTAACTTCGACCGGCAGGTCGCCAACTTGGCGCCGCTCGCCGGACCGATGGCAGCACTCTTTTCAGCCGCGCTCGCGGCCAGCATCGCGTTCTCGCCGACCGAGCCTTCCGCGGGTGCCACCGCGTCGGGCGCCGCCGGCGTTTTCAGCCTTCCCACCGCGGCGGCGACGCCCGACGGACGGGCGAGCGTCGCCGTCGGTTTCGACTGGTGGCGGGGGGGAGACTTCTTGCTGCCCGGCGCGACCAGCCAGCGCACCGGCGCAGCGCTCTCGGGATCGGTCGGACTTCTGGGGGGCAGCCTGGAGGCGTTCGGCGCCATCTCGCTGCGATCGACCAATCTCTTTTCCGGGAGCTCGCGCCGGACTCTCGTGTCCGCCGGCGACGCGGACCTCGGCGTGAAGCTGCTGGTCCCGGGCCAGGGACCGTTCTCCGCCGGCGTGCTGCTGCAGATCGATCTGCCCTCCGGCATCGGCGGCTTCTCGCTGAAGGGAACCGGAGGCCGCGCGGCCGCGCTCCTGGGATGGTCGGGGACGCCGGCGAATATTCCCGTCTCGATCTCCGCGCTGATGGGCTACCGCCTCGACAATTCGGGCGAGCTGACCCAAGGCGTCCCCGCCACGCTGCCCGCGTTCGCCCTCGGGATCTCGAGCTACGACCTGGTGCAGGGCGGTGCGACTCTTCAGATTCCTCTGCGCTACGGCGCGCCTTCCGCCGAGCTGGTCGTCGAGAGCCCCGTGGCGCGGCAGCGCGCTCTTCCCGCCGGCGAGCGGCCGCTGCGGGCGCGGCTCGCCTTGGGCGCCGCGCAGGTGCGTGTCGGCCGAGTTCCCGAGCTCAGCTTTTCGGCCGCGGTCCAGCTGTCGCTGACGCGCGCGGGACGCATCGGGGACCTGCTCATCCCGACGCCGGGATTCGCCCCCGATCCGCCCTGGTCGGTGCTGGCCGCGATGAGCTGGTCCTTCGAGCCTCGGCGCGCGGTCGAGCTGACTTGGCACTCCGAGCCCGCGCCGTCGCCCGAGCCGGTCCGCAAACTCGCGCCGCCGCCGCCGGCGAAGAAAGGGCGCGCCGTTCTGCACGTGGTCGTGCTCGACGCGAAGACGCAGCTTCCGCTGGCGGGCGCGTGGGTCAGCTTCGTCGAAGGCAGCGACGTCGGCGGCACCACCGGCCCCGAAGGCACCGTGCGCGTCGAGACCGAGTCCGGCGCCGTCACGGTCGCGGTCGCGCGCGACGGCTACGAGCTGCTCACCGAGACGGTCTCGCTGCAGCCCGGCGACGAGAAGCAGCTCACCGTCTCACTGCAGCCGGCGGCGCCCGACGCGACGTTGCGCGGGAGGCTGCTGGGCGAGGACGGCGCTCCTCTGCGCGCGGCGGTCTTCCTCTCGATCGCGGGGACGCTGCCGGCGCTTCCCGCCGAGCCGGAGATCTTCGAGGGGACCTTCAGCTTCCCGGTGCAGCACGGCAAGTACGAGGTGAACGCGTACACGCCGGGTTACCGCAGCACGCCGCTCGAGGTGGAGGCGCACCGCAACGAGACCGTCTCGCGCGATTTGATCCTGCGCCGGATCGCCGGCGAGCCCCGGGCGCACATGGGCGACGCCGCGCTCGAGCTGTCCGCGCCGCTCTCGTTCGTGGCTGGCAGCGACGCGCTGGATCTCGCAGCCCTGCCGATCCTCGCGGAGATGGCGCTGGCGCTCAAGAGCGAGACGCGAGCGCTGGAGGTGGTCGCGCGCATCGGTGGGCCCGAGCTCGCCGCCGCCGCCGCCGCGCAGGCGCTCTCCGAAACCCGCGCGCGATCGTTGCTGCAGCTGCTGCGCGAGCGGGGCGTGCGCGCGGAGATGATCTCGCGCGGCGAAGGCCTCGCCCGCCCCGGCCAGCCGCTGCTCGAAATTCGCCTTGCTCCCTCCGATCCCGGGCCGCGCGCCGAGAGTGCGCCCCCGCCCCCCGAGCTCTCCTTGAGAGGTATTCCGTGAAGCGCAACTCGATCCTTCTCCCGCTCCTGCTGGTGATCGCCTGTGCGAAGACCGTGCCCGCCCCCGGCGGCCTCGGCGACCCGTGCGTCGGCAACGCCGACTGCGCGAACGGCTTTCTCTGCGCGGCGGGCCGCTGCGTGCTGCCCGCGAACCTCGGCGGCTGCGAGCCCGGCCGCCTGCGCTGCAACGGACCCGACGTGGAGAAATGCGGCGGCGACGGGCTGGGCTGGGACTTCGTCAGCACCTGCGCCACTGGCTGCACCGCGGGCGCGTGCCGGCCGCAAGTGTGCACTCCAGGCAAGACCCGCTGCGACGGCAACGCCTCGGAGCAGTGCACCCCCGCCGGCGACGCCTGGGCGCTGGTCCAGATCTGCCCGAGCCTCTGCGCCGCCGACACCGGCCTCTGCAAGGCTCCGCTCTGCACGCCTTTCAGCGCGCGCTGCGACGGGGTCGACGCCACGCTCTCGCAGGTCTGCGACAGCTCCGGCGCGAGCTGGCAGAACCAGCCCTGCGGCACCGGCAAAGTGTGTGACGGCGGGCGCTGCCTGGACGTCGTCTGCAACGCGGGCACCGACATGCGCTGCAGCTCGAACGGCGGCTCGGTCGAGACCTGCAACGCGAAAGGCGACGGCTGGACGGCGACGCAGAGCTGCACCATCCGCTGCGCGGCGACGGGCTCGACCGCGGCCTGCCTCTCGCCGGTGTGCGACGCGGGCGCGCTGCGCTGCTCGCCGACGGTCGCGTCCGCGCTGGAGCAATGCCTGCCCGATCGCAGCGCGTGGGGCTTCGTCACCTTCTGCGCCACCGGCTGCTCGAGCAGCGCGCCCGGGACCGCCGCATGCGCGCCTCCGGTCTGCGCTCCCTTCTCGCGCCGCTGCACAGCCGACAGCGGCGGAGTCGAGACCTGCACGGCCGACGGCACAGGCTGGGCGCAGACCGACACCTGCCCGCAAGGTTGCGCGGGCGGAAACTGCACCACCACCAGCGCGGGCTGCTCGCCGGGCGACCTGCGCTGCAACGGCGTCAACGCACAGAGCTGCGCGCAAGTCTCGCCGGGCATCACGCAGTGGAACACGGTCGCCGCCTGCCTCGCCGGATGCTCGTCGGGCGCCTGCGCTCCGGGCGGATCGTGCACCGGCGTCGCGCTGCACGCAGCAGTGGCTACGGCGCCGGGCGACGGCATCAGCGGCGTGCTGGTCTACAGCGATCTGATCGCGGGCGTGAACGGCGCGGCCATCCCCGACGGCCAGACCTTCCAGGTGGCGATCTCGCCGCAGGGGGCCATCGCGGGCAACAGCCTCGTGCAGTCGTTCGGCGGCCGCATCCATTTCAAAGTGCTGGCGCCGACGCTCTCGGGGGCCGACGTCGTCTCGACCGTCACGGCGCAACTCACCTCGAGCTCGTTCTGCACCGGAAGCGCGCAGATCGCGTTCACCGCGGCGCCGAGCCAGTCCGTGCTGGTGGCCGAGGACTTCACCAACCCAAACGCGCGCAACCTCGCGGTCGCCAACGCGGCCAACTGGGACACGAGCCAGGGCGGCCTGATCGCGCGCTGGCCCGGGAGCGTGGGATCGGGCGAGGACGGCCCGCTCGCGGTCACCTCCGGAACCTCGACAGTGCCAGCCGCGCCCGCCTTCGCGGTGCTCTCGCTCGCTCTTGCAGGCGGGACTGCGACGGCCAACCTCGACGCGACCGCGTCCGGCCTCTCGACCGGCGACGAGGTCGTGCTCTGGGACGCGCAGGGCTCTTCGTCGGGCACCTCGAACGCCGGCGCCTTCGAAGCGCTGCACATCGCTTCTGTCTCGGGAACGCAGGTCACCTTCGTCGAGACGCCGGCGCTCACCTACGGCGGCGGCAACGACGACGACGTGGCCCTGCAGCACGTCTCGCTGCAGCGAGTACCGCACTTCAGCTCGCTGACGGTCGCTCCCGGCGCTGCGCTCACCGCGCCGGCGTGGGACGGCAGCAAGGGCGGCCTCATCTTCCTGCGCGTCTCGGGCCTGGCGAAGATCCAGGGCGACGTGAAGATGGACGCGGCCGGCTTCCGCGGCGGCAAGGGCACGAGCAGCTATTTCGGCGAGGACGCGACCGGCTTCCCCGCGCTGGGCGGCATGGGTGCGGGCTACTACCAGGGCGGCGCCAGCCACGGCACGAGCGGCACCGGCTCGTCTCCCGGAACGACGTACGGACTTCCCCTCTTGGGCAAGCTCTTCCCCGGATCCGGCGGCGGCTGGACGGCGTCGGCGAGCGGGCAGAGCGGAGCGGGCGGCGGCGCGATCGTGATCTTCGCGCAGTCGCTCTCGCTGGCCTCGGATGCGGGTCCGCAGCAGGGGCGCATCCACGCGGACGGGCAGGTTTCTCCCAGCGCAGGCGCGGGCAGCGGCTCCGGCGGATCGATCTGGATCTCCGCGCAGAGCGTCGCGCTGGGCACGGGCGGAGCGGGCGCGATCTCCGCGCAAGGCGGCGCGGCCAACGGAGCCGGCGCGGGCGGAGCGGGGCGCGTGCGCGTCGATCTGCTCGGCGATCCGGTCGCCGCGCTCGGGAGCAACTGCTCGCGCGCGCTGCCCGGCTGCAACTTCGGCGTCGCCGGACCGCTCGTCGGGCAGTCGCTCGACGAATTCGCGCTCAGCGGCGGCTCGCGGGCCATCCGCAGCGCGAGCCTCGTCTACGCACTCGGCGCGCCGGCGAACGCGGCCTGGTTCGCGGCGGCGAACAGCGTCGACCCGCCGGATTTCGCCGCGGTGCCAGGGACCAATCCGCAGACGGTGACCTTCCAGGCGAGCGGCTCTCCCGCCATCGGAACGCGCTTTCGCTGGAAAGCGCTCCTCTCGCCCGCCCCCGGACAGCCGCAGACCCTGCTCGGCCTGCAGTGGCAACTGATCGTGAATTGAGATGAGGCTCCGGTCCGCATCGCTCTTGCTTCTCTGCGCGCTGGCTGCGTGCAAGGGCGGCCTCGCGCATGGAGGCGCCGGAGTCGGCGGCTCGTGCCGGACCGATGTGGACTGCGTCTCGGGAGTGTGCACGCTGCCCTCGTCACTGCAGGCGTGCACGCCCGACGCGCGACGCTGCAGCGGCAGCGACGTGATGGCCTGCGATTCGGCAGGACTGCACGAGACGCTGGTCGAGACTTGCGCGGCCGGCTGCCGCGACGGCCAGTGCGTCACCGCGGCCTGCACGCTGGACGCGCGCCGCTGCGGGACCGACGGCGTCGAGCAGTGCACCGACTCAGCGGGCGGTCCTTCGTGGACGCTGGCCCAAGCATGCCCTGCAGGGTGCGATCCGGTGTCGACCGCGTGCAAGGCGCTCGCCTGCAAGCCGCTCGAGACGCGGTGCGGTCCGAATCTTCAAGTCTGCAGCGCCGACGGCTCGCAGTGGATCGACCAACCCTGCGCAACCGGCGCGGCGTGCGTGCAGGGACTGTGCGTCGCACAGCGCTGCACGCCCAACCAACTCGCCTGCGACGGTTCGGTGCTCGTGCAGTGCGATACCTCAGGCTCAGGCTTCGCCTCGCAGACGCAATGCCCCGCTGGCTGCGCGAACGGAGCGTGCCTGACGCCCGTCTGCGCCGCCGGCGCCACGCGTTGCACGGCCGACGCCAGTGCGGTCGAGAGCTGCAAGCCCGACGGTTCGGGCTGGGCCGTCGCGCAGCAGTGCCCGGCGCCGGGCTGCACCGCGCTCGCGGCCGATCGCGCTGCCTGCGCACAGCTCGTCTGCGCGCCGTTGTCGACACGCTGCAACGTCGCCTCGACCGGCGTCGAGATCTGCCTCGGCAACGGCTCGGGCTGGACCGCAGATTTCGCCTGCACCGACGGCTGCAGTTCCGGGGCGTGCCTGCCTCCTCCCGCGGGCTGCACTACGGGAGCGCTTCGCTGCGCGGGGAACGCCGTGCAGAAGTGCGACGGCGCGTCGTGGAACGAAGTGGCCGAGTGCCTGACGGGCTGCTCAAGCGGCGCCTGCCTGGGAACGTCTTGCTCGCCTGGATTCACGCTCGCCGCTGCGCAGCCCTCGCCGCCGCCCGCGGACGGCGTGTCCACACTGCTCGTCACGGGAGGGCCGCTGGTCGATGCGACGGGCGCAGCGCTTCCGGACGGAACGCCCATCAACCTCGCGGTGACGGGCGGCGCGCAGCTGGTTGCGCCGGCGGCACAGGTGCGGACGCTGCGCGGAATGATCGACTTCGCGATCCGCGCGCCGTTAGCTGCAGGTGCCGTGACGGCGAGCGCGACCGTCGCCGGATCTTCGTCGTGCGCCGCCTCTTTGCAGATCGCATTCGTTGCGCCGACGTCCTCAGCCTACGCCGCCGAGGATTTCACCACCGACGCCGCACGCGACTTCGCGCAGACGAGCGCGCAATGGCAGACGGCAGCGGGTCAAGCGATCGCCACTGGCAGCGAAGCGGGCGACGGGCGCGACGGCGCGTTCATCGCACCGGCCGGAAGCTGGGATCTGACGACGCGCGTCCGTCCGGGCGGCACGACGCCCTTCGCGCCCGTCCTGCACGTCACCGGGATCGGCGCGCAGTCGGTGACTGTCGAAGGCGCATACGCCGACGCGTTCCAACCCGGCGACGAAGCCTTGCTGGTCGAGCTGCAGGGCGCGTCGATGAACGCGACGGCGGCGGTCGGCGCCTGGGAATCGCTGACGGTCCTGCAGTCGGCGTCCGGGCAGATCACCTTCGCCGCGCCGGTGCTTGGCGTCTACGGCGAGCGTCCGGGCGCGCCGCTCGCCGGCCAGAAGATCTCGCTGCAGCGCGTGCCGCACTTCACGGATCTGACGGTGCCCGCGGGTTCGGCGCTGACGGCGGCCGGGTGGGACGGACAGAAGGGCGGCGTGATCGCATTCCGCGCTTCGGGGACTGCGGCGATCGCCGGCGCGATCTCGGCCGATGCGCTGGGCTTTCGCGGCGGCGACGCTCCCGACGCTACGCACGGGCAGTCGGGCGAGAGCATCGGCGGCAGCGCGCCCGTGATCGCTGGCTGGGCCTGGCCTCTCTTCGGCGGCGGCAGCGGCGGCTACGGGTGCGGCGACCCGTACCACCTCACGCTGCTGGATTCGTGGTTCG
>WNFM01036449.1_pt3 | contig 17622 bp, 16 predicted proteins | sample 5400271 | NCBI WGS metagenome assembly WNFM01 (sample SAMN13153352, study PRJNA577476) | soil metagenome | isolation source: 60 cm saprolite on Douglas fir-dominated hillslope | place: USA:California | collected 2013-09-17 | reverse complement strand
GGGAGAGGTGAGGAGCAGACTCACCGCCGCACCTTGAAAAATTCCCGCAGCAGCGATGCCGCCTCGGTCTCGCCGACCGCGGAATAAACCTCCGGTACGTGATGGCAGGTGGGCGAGGCAAAGAACCGCACGCCGGAATCGACCGCGCCGCCCTTGGGATCTGCCGCGCCGTAATAGAGCCGCCGGATCCGCGAAAGCGAAATCGCGCCGGCGCACATCGTGCACGGCTCCAGCGTGACATAGAGGTCGCAATCCACCAATCGCTCGGTGCCGATGGTCTCGGCGGCTTGCCGGATCGCCAATATTTCGGCGTGCGCGGTTGGATCGCGGTCGGTCAGGGTCCGGTTGCCGGCGGTGGCGATGACCTCGTAACCCCTGACAATCACGCATCCGATCGGAACTTCGCCGGATTTTCCGGCGTTTTCGGCGGTTTTCAGCGCCAAATCCATGAAAGAAGGGGCAGTCATGCCTCGTATCATCGGAAGAAACCTGCTAGTAGATGCGCCTTCAGCAAAAGTGGATCCCGATTTTGCGTGAGAATGCGCCTTGAGCCAAGGGCGCGCGCGTTCTCGCTGGGACAACCCATCTCCACCTGATCGCCATTTCATCCTGATACGAGAGACCTTTGATGCCCCGCGATAACGACAAAAACAACGATTCCCGCGGCCGGCGTGACCGGCCCTCCGGCGGAAAAGGCCGTTCCGGCGCCGCGCGGGGGCCGGAGAAGAAGTTTGCCAAGCGCGGCTTTGGCGGCAAGGACGAGAGCGACAAGCGCCCTTATGCCGGCAAGCCTGATGGTGCCAGATCGTACGCCAAGAAGCCCTATTCGGGCTCGGGCAAAGCATACGCCGGCAAACGCGAAGGCGCATCCCCGCGGCGCGACTACGCTGACGCTCCGCGCCGTGACTACGGTGATACGCCACGTCCGCCGCGCTTCAACCGGGATGATCGTCCCCGCGGCGACGGCGAAAAGCGCCCGTACACGCCGCGCGGCGAGCGCGGTGAGAGCCGTCCGGCCTCACGCTTTGCCGACAAGAAATTCGGCGACAAGCGGCCATATGCGCCCCGCGAGGGCGGGGGTGAAAAGCGACCCTACACACCGCGCGGCGATCGGCCCGAGAGAAAATTCGGCGGCGACAAGAAATTTTCCCGTGGCGCACCCCGGGATCGCAAGAGCGACCCTGGCGATCGGGGTCCTCGCAAGGATTTCGGCAGCCGCGACCGTGGTCCAGATCGGGGCGAGTCGAAGCCCTGGCAGAAAAGGGACGCGAGTTCGCCTGACCACGCCGGCCGCAATTCGCGCCCCGGTCGCGGCGGCGCCAGAAATTTCGAGAAGCGAAGCTTTGACAAGCTGCGGGACGACCGTGGCGGCGATGAGCGTCCGCGGTTTTCGCGTTCGCGCGAGGATCGTCCGCAAGGCGACCGCCCGTTTCGCGAGCGGCCGAAGTTCGATCGTCCCCGCGAGGACCGTCCGAAATTCGATCGGCCGCGCCGGGATCGCAACAGCGACCCTGGAGAAGCGCGCTCCGACTGGCAGGAGCATCCCCGCAGCGAGGGTCGATCGTCCGACCGGCCGCGCCGCGACAACGAAGACGACAGCAAGATCTTTGCAAAACGCCCCGCCTTCGGCGGCCGCGGCGCCTATCGCGAACGCCCGGTGGACGAGCGCCGCGCACCACGTCCGCCGCGGGTAAAAAAATCCGGCGAGCGCATCGCCAAGGTGGTGTCACGGGCCGGACTTGCCTCACGCCGCGACGCCGAGGAATGGATCGTGCAGGGCCGCGTCACCGTCAATGGCCGCGTCATCAACTCACCGGCGCTCGATGTCACGGAGAATGACGTCATCACCGTCGACGGCAAGCCATTGCCGCCGCGCGAGCGCACCAGGCTGTTTCTGTTCCACAAGCCGCGCGGGCTGATGACCACCCATGCCGATCCCGAAGGACGGCCGACCGTATTCGACAATCTGCCGGAGGGCCTGCCGCGGCTGATCTCGATCGGCCGGCTCGATTTCAATACCGAAGGCTTGCTGCTGCTCACCAATGACGGCGGGCTGGCGCGTGCGCTCGAATTGCCCGACACCGGCTGGCTGCGGCGCTATCGCGTCCGCGCCCATGGCGAGGTGACACAGGCGCAGCTCGACGCGACGCTGGAGCGCGACCAGGGCGCCAATGTCTGGCTGGTGTTTGCGATCCGCGAAGGCAAGAACCGCGAGGTGCGCAACGTGATGGCGCATCTCGGGCTTGAAGTGAACCGGCTGATCCGGGTGTCCTATGGTCCGTTCCAATTGGCCGAACTTGCCGAAGGTGCGGTCGAGGAGGTCAAGACCCGCGTGCTGCGCGATCAGCTCGGCGAGAAGATATCCACGCTTGCGGGTGCGGACTTCAACCGGCCGATGCCGGGTGAGCAGGCCGCGCCTGAGAAGGAAGAGGCCGACACGCCGCGCGGCAAAAAGCCGTTCAAGCCGGCCGGCAAGAGCGGCCTGATCGCCGACCGCAAGGGCCGCCGCGTGCTGGTGCAGCGCACCGGCAGCGAGGAAGCCCGCGCCCGCAACGAGGCGGAGGCCAACGGCTACGGCCCGCCGCGCCGCCCGCAACGCGGCTATCACGGCAAGCGCGACCTGAAGCCGCGGGACGAGTAGGATTTAGTCCTATGCGTTTTGGAATTTCGTACGCGGCTTTGCTTCTTGAACATGCGATAGCCCTGCCCTTGGGGGGGAGGGTCAGGGAGAGGGGTGCCCCACGGGAGGTCGGAGTGCATGGCCCCCCCTTCCCCAAGCCTTCAGTGCGAGCTTCGCTCGTCTCGACCCCGCAAGGGGGAAGGGAGCCCGTCCGCCGTGCTTGCGTCGGGTGCGCTCCCTAATGCGCGTCGTCGGCGGGCGCCTGAAGGGCCGCAATCTGGCGTCGCCGGCCTCGCGCGACATCCGTCCGACCGCGGACCGCTTGCGCGAGTCGCTGTTCAATATTCTGATCCACGCCTATGACGATCCGATTGCCGACGCGCGCGTGCTTGACCTGTTCGCCGGCACCGGCGCGCTTGGCATCGAGGCGATCTCGCGCGGCGCGAAATTTGCGCTGTTCGTTGACAACGGCGCTGAGGCCCGCGCGCTACTGCGCAACAATGTCGAGGCGCTTGCGCTCGGCGGCGTGACAAAAGTCTACCGCCGCGATGCCACCAATCTCGGCGAGGCGCATCCGGTCGAACCGTTCTCGCTGGTGTTTCTCGATCCGCCCTACGCAAAAAAGCTCGCCGAGAAGGCGCTGGCCTCATTGCGCGACGGCGGCTGGCTGACGCCGCGGGCGCTGCTGGTGGTGGAAGAGGCGAAGGCGGCGGAATTTACGGCGCCGGATGGTTTCGAGGAACTGGAGCGGCGGGCGTATGACGACACGGAGTTTGTGATGTTGCGGGCGGCTACCCGATCATAACTCGTCATGCCCCGCGAAAGCGGGGCATCCGGTATTCCAGAGGCATCAGTGATTCATAACGAACGGCGCGGCGTACTGGATCGTCCGCCTTCGCGGACGATGACGGTGGTGAATGCGGAAAGCGCTTGCCTCACCGTCGCCCGAACAGTTTTTCGATATCCGAGAGCTTCAGTTCGACGTAAGTCGGCCTGCCATGATTGCACTGGCCGGAATTCGGCGTGTCTTCCATCTCGCGGAGCAGCGCGTTCATTTCCTCCGGCTTGAGGCGGCGGCCGGCGCGGACCGAACCGTGGCACGCCATGGTCGCGGCGACATGCATCAGGCGCCGCTCCAGCGGCAAAGCCTCATCCCATTCCGCCATGTGCTCGGCGAGATCGCGCAGCAATGATGCAGCGTCGGCCTTGCCGAGCAGCGATGGCGTCTCGCGCACCGCGACCGCGCCGGGTCCGAAGGATTCGATCGCGAGCCCGAACGACGCCAGTTCGTCCGCGCGCGCAATCAGCCGCTCGACGGTTGCCTCATCCAGTTCGACGATTTCCGGAATGAGGAGAATCTGGCGCTGCACGCCGCTCCGCTCCAGCGAGACCTTCAGTCTCTCATAGACGATGCGCTCATGCGCAGCGTGCTGGTCCACCACGATCAGGCCGTCGCGAGTCTGCGACACGATATAGGTCTCGTGGATCTGCGTCCGCGCCGCGCCGAGCGGACGGTCGAGCAGATCGGCCGGAGCTGTTTCCTCCAAACGCACATCCGCGGTCGGCGCGCCGACGTCGAAGGCGGCCTGTCCGGGTTCGGCGAAGGCGGTTGCAGCCCTGCCGTCGAAGGACGGCCTCGGTCCGACCGAATGGGCCGGCGAGCGCCGCCAGTCCCAATTGGCGCGCGGCGCAGGCGCAAACGATGGGCGGAATGAGGCGATCGCAGCGCCGTCGCTGTTGGCCGCCGTGCGCTTGCCTTCGCGGGCAAGCCCGTCCTTGAGCGCGTGCACGATCAGCGCCCGCACCAGCCCGGCATTACGAAACCGCACTTCGGTCTTGGCGGGATGCACATTGGCATCGACGCTTTCGGGCTCGAGCGTCACGAACAACGCCACCACCGGATGGCGGTCGCGCGGCAGATAGTCCGAATAGGCCGCGCGCACCGCGCCGAGAACGAGCTTGTCGCGGACCGGCCGGCCGTTGACGAACAGATACTGTCCGAGCGCATTGGCGCGGGTGAGCGACGGCGCCGCGGCAAAGCCTTCGACCACGACGCCTTCGCGCTCGCTGCGAACTTCGATGGCGCTTCCGCGAAAATCGCCGCCCAAGATGTCGCCGAGCCGAGTCAAACGGCCGCTAGCGCCGGGCAGCACTGCTGCCCAGGTGACGGGCGCGCGCTCCTCGCCGGCGAGCGTGAAGGCGATGTCGGGCCGCGCCATCGCGAGCCGTCGGACCACTTCGCGGATCGCCTCGGCCTCGGTGCGGTCGGTCTTGAGAAACTTTAAGCGCGCCGGCGTCGCATAAAAGAGATCAGAGACCTCGACGCGGGTGCCTTGCGACAGCGCCGCCGGCATGATCGCGGATTTATGTCCGCCTTCGACCGACAGCGACCAGGCATGCGGCTCTGATGCATGGCGCGTGGTGATGCCGAGTTTCGCCACCGCGCCGATCGAGGGCAGCGCCTCGCCGCGAAACCCCAGCGTGCGGATGCGCAACAGGTTCTCGTCGTCGAGTTTTGACGTCGCATGGCGATCGACCGCAAGCGCCAGATCGGCCGATGTCATGCCGCTGCCGTCATCGGTGATCCCGATCCGCCGCCGGCCGCCGCCATCGCTGAAGACGTCGATCCGGCTGGCGCCGGCGTCAATGGCGTTCTCCACCAGTTCCTTGACCACGCTCGCGGGCCGTTCGACCACTTCGCCGGCGGCGATGCGGTTGACGACCTGTTCGGGGAGCTGGCGGACGGGCATGAATTTTCGCATCGATTCGAGGCTGATCGCCAATTTTAAGCGGCCACGGAACCAAATGCATGCGTCAAAAAGGTGTTTTCGCGGAATTTTGGTGAAATGGCGTGCGTAAGTGTTTGGGACTGCCGCATATGAGGTCAGTCCGTGGCCAAGGTTTCGCGAAATGACCCCGAAATCCCTGCACGATTACCACACCGCGCGGCTTGCATGGCGAATGCGCCGTTCGTGACAATTTTGGTCGATGCGATGGGCGGGTCCGGTACCGGCGGGCGGCGCAGATTAGCTGAACCGTTCATCGCAAAACAAACTTGGAGAAGTGGATGAAGTTAGTGAAGACCTCAGCGATCGCGCTCGCGATGTCGGCAATCCTTGCCGGACCCGTGCTGGCGCAAGGCGCCTCATCTGACACCCAGATCCGCGGCGGCGCGCAGGGCAAGGCCAATATGCAGGGAGGGATGACAGGCGGCGGCGACACGGACCTCAATGCACAGCAGAGCGCGCCCGGAGAGAAGGCCGGCGTCAATGCGAAGGGCAGTGCGAGAGGTACCGTGGGTTCCGGCGCGACTAAGGGCACCGGCGGTGCGATGAGTGACCCCACGGCCACCGGCAAACGCTACTAAGGCGTCTTCGAAAGGTTCCTGTTTCAAGCATCAAGAACTCCGGTCGCGCGGCGGCCGGAGTTTTTCAATGTCACGGCGATTCTCGCGATCCAGGCAAAATAGATGTCCAAAAAGCCTGCTTGAGCAAAGGGATGGGCCGGTTGATTGTCCGATTTGCACCGTGGGCTGGCCATCATGGGGAACATTGTGAGCTGTGCCGACCGGGTATATCGTTTAGAAAAGTTACAAAAAAGATCGGGAGGGTATCTTCATGTGCCAGCTGTTCGCTCACCAACCTCAACGGAATTATGAATCGCAGACCAGATCGCTTCGCATCGATGGCCACTGCACGTCGATCCGGCTGGAGATGGCGTTCTGGGATACCCTTGAAGAGATCGCCGGCAAGGAGGACATGAGTCTCGCGAAATTCCTGACACGTCTTCACAGCGAGGTTCTCGATCACTGCGGCGAAGTGCATAATTTTGCTTCGCTGCTGCGCTGCTCGTGCCTGATCTACCGATCGAAAGCCGCAGCGGTGACGCCCGATTTTATCGAGGGCACCGCACCGCGACTCGTCGCGGCCGAATAGTCGCACCGGTTAGAGTTGGTTGCGGCTGTCAATCCGGATGCGCCAAATGGCACATCCGGATTGAGCACTACTACGTCCAACCCGCGAAGGACTAGATTTCCTTTCGCTGCATGGCGCCGGCGATATGATCCGCCTGCCTGACGGCAAGCGCCACGATCGTGAGCGTCGGATTGCAGGCCGCGCCGGTGGTGAACTGGCTGCCATCCGAGACGAACAGATTTTTGATATCGTGGGTCTGGCCGAATTTGTTGACGACACCGTCTTTTGCTTTCGCGCTCATCCGGTTGGTGCCCAAATTATGGGTAGAGGGATAGGGCGTGGTCGGATAAGTCACTGTCGCGCCAACGGCCTCGTAAACCGCGGAGCCTTGTTTATAGGCATGATCGCGCATGGCGATGTCGTTGGGATGATCGTCGTAGTGGACGCTCGCAACCGGCAAGCCAAATTTATCCTTTGCCTTGGGATCAAGTGTCACGCGGTTGGTTTCTTGCGGCATATCCTCGCCGACCAGCCACATCCCCGCCATGCGCGGATACCCTTCCATCGCGGCGGTGAACGGGCGTCCCCACGCGCCCGGATTGAGGAAAGCTGCCATGAAAGGCAAACCAAGCGACAGCGTTTCCATTTCATAGCCGCCCATGAAGCCGCGCGACGGATCGTGGCGTGCCTCGTCGCGGATGATGCCGGCCATGGTCGTGCCACGATACATGTGAACCGATTTGTCGAAAACCGCGTATACGCTGCCGGTCATGTGACGCATGTAGTTGCGCCCGACCTGGCCGGAAGAGTTGGCGAGGCCATCGGGAAACAGGTTGGACGCACTGTTGAGCAAAAGCCGGGGGCTCTCGATCGAGTTGCCGGCGACTGCAACAATTCGCGCCTTCTGGCGCTGGGTCTTTCCGGCCTCGTCGGCATAGACGACGCCGGTGACCTTGCCCGATGCATCGTGCTCGATCTGGAGCGCCATGCTGCCGGGGCGAACTTCAAGGTTGCCGGTCCCTTCGCCCTTCGGGATTTCCGTATAGAGCGTCGACCACTTCGCGCCGGACTTGCAGCCCTGGAAGCAAAACCCGATTTGCTGGCATGATCCGCGGCCGTCGCGTGGCTCGCTGTTGATCGCCATCCGCCCGGTGTGGACTTCCTTGTAGCCGAGCTTTCTCGCGCCGGCTTCCATCACCTTGAAGTTGTTGTTGCCCGGCAATCCCGGAATGTTGTTGGTGCGCGTCACCCCCATCTTGTCTTCGGCCTTGGCGTACCACGGCTCCATTTCGGCAAGCGTGATCGGCCAATCCTGCAGATTGGCGCCCGGCACATTGCCATAGACGCTTCGGACCCTGAATTCATGCTCGTCGAACCGCAGGGACGCGCCCGCCCAATGGACGGTCGATCCGCCGACCGATTTGACGATCCACGCCGGCAGGTTCGCAAAATCCTTGTGGACCCGCCAGTTGCCGGATGTGGTTCGCATATCCGTCCACGCCAGCTGCGTGAAACTTTCCCATTCGTTGTTGATGAAATCCTGCAGCTCGATGCGCGGCCCGGCTTCAAGGATCACCACCTTGACGCCTTTCTGAGCCAGTTCGTTACCCAACGTGCCGCCGCCGGCGCCGGAACCGACAATTACGACTACGCCATCATCGTTCAGATCGAATTTCGCCATGATGTCCTCCCAACCGCATTTGTTCGAAGCCGTCAGACTTTCGGCAGCCAATCGATGTCGTTGAAGCCGCGCTTGATGTAACCGCCGTGCTCGGCGGATGAGCCCTCGTAGCCAAATTTCGGCCACAGCTCTTCCTGGTTGTAGAGAGAGACGACAAGATCGGAGCGAACCTTTTTGAAGAAATCGGTCTGCTCTACGCCCTGTAGCAAGACGACCCGGTCGGCTTCCCATGGCACTTGAAGGTAAGCAACCTTGTGCCGATCCCGCGCGTCTTGATCGAGGCGCCGGACGCCATCTTCAAGCAACGCTTTGACGGCCGGGTCCTTTGCCGCCTTTCCGTCCCAGGGCTTGATCGCGGTGATGTAATAGCTGTCGGCAAGGAAGTCGTGTGGATAGATATCGCGCGCAACCTTCACCAGCGTCTTCAGTGTTGTGGGCGAAAGCGTGGTTGCGTCATCGGCCCAGGCATCCTCGATGCCAATGCCGGTGCTCGACGCAACAGCTGCGACCGGTATGGCGGTCGCGGCACCCTGCAGAAAGATTCGGCGGCTGTATTTGCCTCGACGATCAACTTCTCTCATGGGTATCCTCCATTGAACGTTTTGTTGTTAATGCATTAGCCGAAGCGGCCACCTCTCTGGATCACTTCGATTTTGTAGCCGTCGGGATCGGAGACGAAGAAGAAGCGCGCGAGCGTCGCGCCCTCATGCTTGAAATCGCGCAGTGGGCCGGGCGACAATTTCTGTTGCTCGAATCGGGCGTGCTCGGCGTCGAGATTGTCGACGACGACGGCGAGATGGCCATATCCGTCGCCCGGAACGTAAGGCTCCTTTCGCCCGAAATTCACCGTCAGTTCGAGTTCGAACGGCGACGACGAGTGGCGCAGATAAACCAGTGCGAAATCTTCAAACACAAGGCGATCGGCAATCTCAAGGCCAAACGCACGGGCATAGAAATCGAGTGACCTTGCTTCATCGAGAATGCGGATCATCGAGTGAACCGGCTTTGCCATTCAGTTCAATCCTTTCAAATAGGCGATGATGGCGGTGCGCGTTTCAGGCCTGGCCTGGCGGTAGGCCATGACGGCGTCGGGAATGACGGCTTGCGGATTCGTCAGCCAAGCGTCGAGCCGGGCTTCGTCCCAGGTGAAATCGGCCTGCGCAAGTCCTGGCGAATATCGGAAGCCTTCGACTTTGCCGGCTGGCCGGCCGATGAGTTGGACGAGCGGCGGTCCCTGCCGGGATGGGTCTGAGAGACTGGTGGTGTGACACGTGGCGCATTGCTGCTTAAAAAGCGCGGCCCCATCAGTCGGCTTTGTCGCGGGCAAGGATGTTTGTCCCGTGGCGGTGGCGACAGACGTCATTGCGCTGCAAAATCCCAGCCCAATGACGAGTACGGCACGTGGGTTTTTCATGGACATCACCGCTGGCGCGAACCGAACTTAGTGGGTCGCGAACCGGCGGTGGTAGTAGCGGGCTGTTTTAGGTGGAACAAAAGACAGGAGTCGCGAACGTCGCCGCACCGAGATGCGGCCTCAGTCGTCGAACCGCGCCGAGCCGCGCTTTGCCTTGATGTCGCTGCGGCGCTTCTTGCCTTCAAGGCGGCGCTGCTTCGATCCGAGCGTCGGCCGGGTCGGCCGCCGCGGCGCCGGCCGCACATGTGCTTCACGCAACAATTCGAGAAGGCGGTCGATCGCGTCAGAGCGGTTGCGCTCCTGGGTGCGGAAACGTTGCGCGTGGATCACGATCACGCCGTCCTTGGTCATGCGCTGGCCCGCCAGCCGATCCAGCCGCGCCGCGACGTCGTCGGCCAGCGCGATTTTGCGCGTATCGAAACGCAATTGCGCCGCCGTTGCCAGCTTGTTGACGTTCTGGCCGCCCGGGCCGGAGGCGCGGACGAAGGATATTTCGATATCGTTCTCGTCGATTAAGAGGTCGCGGGAAATCCGCAGCATGGCGTCACCGGAGGCTGGACGATTCCTGACAGGAACCGGGCCAACGCAAGATAGCGGGTTTGCTAAGAGTTTGCTTTGCCGCGCTGTCGCCGTCCCCTCTCCCGCGCTTGCGGGGGAGGGCCAGGGTGGGGGCAAGCGGCATCGGCAGTGCGCGTGGCAGCTCCCACTCCAACTCTCCCCCGCAAGCGGGGGAGAGGGCAGAATCATCGTATGGCGAACGGCGTACTAACTAATTCAATTCGCCGTCGGCGCCGCCGGCACAGCAGCCGGTTGCGCCGCGGCCTGCGGGGCGCGGCCGACGATGACGGTGAGCAGGCCTTGTCCCCACAACCGCTGCGCGGCCGCCTTGGCCTGATCCAGCGTCACGGCATCGACGATGGCGTTGCGCTTCTCGATATAGTCGATCGGAAGCTTGTCGAGCTGGTACTGCAGCAGAGCCGAGGCGAGCTTCGAGGAGGTGTCGAGCGCCAGCATTTGCGAGCCCTTGAGATAGGATTTGGCCTCGTCGAGCTCCTGCTGCGTCGGGCCTTCCTCGGCCATGCGCCGGATTTCCCGGGTGACGGCGTCCATCGTCTCGCCGGCGCGGTCGGCGCGGGTTCCGGTGGTGCCGACGACGAGGCCTGAATGCTCCATCCAGAGCAGCGATTCATAGATCGAATAGGCGAGACCCCGCTTCTCGCGAACCTCGCGGTAGAGCCGCGACGACAGCGTCCCGCCGCCGAGAATGTGGTTCACCACATAGGCGGCCATGAAGTTGGGATCATGACGACTGACGCCGGGGCCGCCGAACATCACCACCGTCTGCGGCACGTCGAGCGCAATGAAGGCGCGCTGCGGCGGTTTGGCGGCCTCGACGTCGGCAACCGGCGTCAGACTGGCCTTGGCCGGCAATCCGCCAAAGGTCTGGTCGAGCAATTTGCCGAGCGTCGCCGGATCGACATCGCCGACCACGGCGATCTTGAGCGTATCCTTGGCCAGCACGCGGCGGACATACTCCTTCATGTCGGCGACATCGATCTTCGGCACGCTTTCAAGCCTGCCGCTGGTCTGCCGGCCATAGGGGTGGTCGCCATAGGCGATTTCCAGGAATTTGCGGCTTGCCAGCGAGGTCGGATTTGAAGTGTCGCGCCTGAGGCCCGAGATCACCTGGGAGCGAATCCGTTCGACATCGCTGCTGTCGAAATGGGCTGATGTCAGCGACATCCGCAGGAGGTCAAAAGCTTCATCCTTGTTATCCCTGAGCATGCGCAGCGACCCGCGGAAATGATCCCGCGTGGTGCTAAAGCTCAATTCGATGGCGCGGCGGTCGAGGCGCTCGTGGAAACTCTTGGAATCGAGATCGCCGGAGCCTTCATCGAGCAGATCGGCGACCAGATTGCTGACGCCGGGCTTGTCGGCGGGATCCTGGGCCGCGCCGCCGCCGAAGGCGTATTCCATCGCGATCAGGGGCACGGTCGAGTCCTGCACGAACCAGGCCTCGATGCCTCCGGGCGAAATCAGGTGCTGGATTTTTGCCGCCGCCTGCGACGGCGTCGAGGTCATCAGTACCGCAGCAAAACCGGCCGCAACAATAACGGCAATGCGCCGCGCGCAGACAGAGGGGCAAGAAACGAACGAATTGGTCACGAACGCTTCTCCTCGCGCTTGGCCGCGGTTTCCTTGATCAGATAGCCGGTCACCGAACGCTTCTTGTCGAGCCATTTCTGCGCGGCGTCGCGGACCTGTTCGGCGGTGACGGCGCGAATGCGGTCCGGCCAGCTTCTAATGTCCTCGACACTCAGGCCGGTGGTGAGCGCCCCGCCATACCAGCGCGCCAGCGTCGCCTGATTGTCCTGGGCGTAGATCGCTTCGGCGATCAGCTGGGTCTTGACCCGTTCGAGATCCTCTGGGAGAGCGAGCTTCTGTCCGACATCCGCTATCACGCTGTCGATTACCTGCTCGATTTGCGAGAATTCGACGCCTTGTTTCGGCGACGCCGAGATCGTGAACTGGGTCGCATCCAGCGAGGTGCCCTGGTAGCCGGCGCCGGCAGAGACCGCGAGCGGCCGGTCGACCACCAGCGCCCGGTAAAGATAGGAATTGCTGCCGTTGCCTATCAATTGCGCCAGCACGTCGAGCGCGGCGCTTTCGCCTGGCGCCGCGGTGCTGGCAGAGGGAACCAGATAATAGCGCCTCACGCTGGGCTGCTCGACGCGGGGGTCCGATAGCGTCACGCTGCGGGGCGCTGCGGGCTCGGGCTCCTGCGGGCGCAGGCGCTGCGCCGGTATCGCCGGCTGCGGGGCGACTTGGCCGAAGGTCTGTTCGGTCATCGGGCGGACTTCGCCGGCGTCGACGTCACCGGCGATTACCAGCGTCGCATTGTTCGGCGCATAAAAGCGCCGATAGAACGCCAGCGCATCCTCGCGGCTGAGCTTTTCGATCTCTTGATGCCAGCCGATCACGGGGCGGCCATAGGGGTGGTTGAGATAAAGCGCCGCCATGATCTGCTCGCTCAGCCGTGCCTCCGGATTGTTGGCGACCCGCATGTTGTATTCTTCGAGCACGACATCGCGCTCGGGCAGCACGTTCTCGTCTTTCAGGATCAGGCCGGTCATGCGATCGGCCTCGAACTCCATCATTTTGCCGAGCTGCTCGCGCGGCACGCGCTGGTAAAACCCGGTGTAGTCGGTCGAGGTGAAGGCGTTCTCGTTGCCGCCGGTGCGAAGCACGGTCTGGGAGAATTCGTCGGCGGGATGCTTGGCTGTCCCCTTGAACATCAAATGCTCGAGAAAATGCGCCAATCCCGATTTACCCGGGGTCTCATCGGCGGAGCCGACCTTGTACCAGATCATCTGCGTGACGACCGGCGTGCGGTGGTCCGGGATGACGAGGACCTGCAAGCCATTGGGAAGTGTAAACGTTGCCGGTGGGTCCGATGTCACCGTGGTCTGGGCGAGAGCTGTGCCTGTGGGGATGGCGAACGCCGAACCGAGCGTGACGAAAAGAAAGGCAGCGAAGCGATATGAGGACATTATGACCCGTTTGAACGCCCGGACAGGAGCGTCCGGGCTAACACCGCGGCATCGTACACCGCGCCGCTGCCGGCAAGCGTCACGAAGCTGCGAGACAACAGCGGCTATTCGCCATATTTGCCGGCGGCCGGGTTGTATTCCTTGTTCAGCGATTCCTTGGGGCCGCCGGTGCCATACATGAAATTCGGCGACGGCGTCTGATATCCGGGCGGCGGGTCGACCAGGGATTGCCGGGGCGGCTCGCCCTTGAACGGGGCCGACTCGGTCTTGCTACCGCCGAACAGGCTGCTGAATTTGCCGTCGAAACCGAGCTGCGATGGGCTCAGTATCGGATTGTTGGAGACGCCAGGCTGTACCGAATCGTTGTCGGTTCGGGCCGGAGCCGCGGTCCTGCCGACGTTGAGTTCGGAAGGCGTCAGGATGCGGGCCGCTTGCTCGGGAGTCTCATATTTGCGTGTCTTTCGCGCTGCGGTCGCAGCCTTGCGCCGCGCCACGTCGGGATCCTTCGGCCAGTTCGGATCCTTGACCTCGCTCTTCGCGGCTTCCGGCGGCGGCAGATCGAGCTTTGGGGGCACCACCAGCGGGGAGCGCTCGCGATAGTCGATGCCCCGGTTCTCCATGTTGGTGCCGCCGACGCCGGCCATGATGCTGTCGATGATCTTTTCCTCGAAGGTCTTGTCATCCTCCTCGTCGTCCTGGGCACGGGCGACGCCGGCGCTCATCACGAGGCCGATGCCAAGGACGAGGCCAAATGCGACGACAGCGAGCCGGCGGGTGCGCGTCAGCGCTCCCGCCCTATTCTGCACAATCCAACTGTTGGCTCCGGGCTCGCGCATCGGGCTCTTCCTGTTCAATATTTCCGCTAGCTGGCCGATCTGAACCGCAGTTCCCCTGCTGCGACCAAGGGGTCGTATCATCCGTGATCAGGGCGCTTTTGCGGCGGGTACCCCCAGGAAGGAATCATACAACAGCGCCGCAACGCCAGCAACGATCGCCACATCGGCAAGGTTAAACACGTACCAATTGAAGGGTTTTCCCCCGATCTGGACGTGAAACAGGGCAAAATCGATCACCGCGCCATAGGCGAGGCGGTCGATGACGTTGCCGATGGCGCCGCCGATGATCAGGCCCAGTGCGATCGTGGCCGTCAGGGTGCGCGACCGGGCCATCCAGATCGCCAGGACGATCACCGCCACCGCCTTGACCGCGAACAAAATAGCCTGACCGGCCGGGCTTTCGTTCTGGAACCAGCCGTAGCTGATCCCGGTGTTCAATTCCAATACCAGATCAAAGAACGGCGTGACCTTGACCGCGCCGCGATGGGCGATGTCGAACACGAACAGCAGCCAGACTTTCGACGCCTGGTCGAGTGCCAGCGCGGCGAGGGCGGCGATAATGCCGGGGCGGAGATTGGAGGTCATTGCAAGGTGGCTGCCGCAAAATATCGTGTCGTCCCTGCGAAAGCAGGGACCCGTACTCCGTGTCGAATCAGTTCTGAAAGGTCTTCGGTCATCTTCCTTTGTCTATCGCAAACGCCCGTGGTTATGGGTTCCGGCCTTCGCCGGGACGACGATAGATGTTGGGTAGCAGCCGGGACGACGAGTTCAAACCGTCACCCCCAGCGCCTTCCATTCGCGCAAGGCTTGCGCATCGCGCGGCGAGACGTCGGGATATTCGGCGTCTTCGCCGACACTGGGCAGGATTTTCCACGAGCGTGCGCATTTGGTGCCGACAGCCTTTTCGACCACGACCGCGACGCCCGGCACGTCGTTCAACCGGAACGCGCCGGAAGGTGCCTCGCCTTCTCTCACCTCATAGTTCGAGGTGATGCAGATCTCGGCGAGGTCGACGTCGAACAAGGTCGTCAACATCGCCCTCTCGGACACATAGATGATCGGCGAGGCTTCGAGCGAGGAGCCGATATTCTTGGCCGCGCGCTCGAGCTCCAGCGCGCCGGTGACGACGCGCCTGATATCGCGGATGGTTTCCCATTTCGCCGCCAGCTTCTCGTCGCGGAAGGATAGAAGCCCGTCCGGAAACAGCGTCAGATGCACCGACGGCTCGGCGTCCGGTTGGTAGAGCCGCCACGCTTCGTCGATGGTAAAACTCAAGACCGGCGCAAGCCATTTCAGGATGGCGTCGCAGAGGGTGTCGATCGTCGTCAGCGCCGCCTTCCGCGTCACCGAGGACGGCGGGTCGCAATACAGCGTGTCCTTGCGGATATCGAAGTAGAATGCCGACAATTCGGTGTTCATGAACGCCGACAGCGTGGCGACCACGGTCTTGTAGTCGAACTCGGCGTAAGCCTGGCGCACGATCGCTGCTTGTTCAGCGAGCTGATGCAGCATCAGCCGCTCCAGTTCGGGCATGTCGGCGTACGCGACCTCTTCGCCCGGCTTCAAGTGATGCAGCGTGCCGAGCATCCAGCGGATCGTGTTGCGCAATTTGCGGTAGGTTTCGACGGTGTTTTTCAGGATTTCCGGGCCGATGCGCTGGTCGTCGGTGTAGTCGCACGCGGCCACCCACAGCCGCAGGATGTCGGCGCCGGATTGCTTGATCACCGCCTGCGGCTCGATCGTATTGCCGAGCGACTTCGACATTTTGCGGCCGTGTTCGTCCTGGGTGAAGCCGTGGGTCAGCACGATGTCGAACGGCGCGCGGCCGCGGGTGCCGCAGCTTTCCAGTAGCGAGGACTGGAACCAGCCGCGGTGCTGGTCGCTGCCTTCGAGATACATGACTGTATCTTCGCCGCCATCGACCTTGCGCTTGATCCCGGCGAGGCCCGGAAAATGCACGGGGTCCTCCAGCACAAAGGCGTGCGTGGAACCTGAATCGAACCAGACGTCGCAGATATCGTCGACCTTCTTCCACTCTTCGTTGGCGCGAGTCCCAAGGAAGCGCTCGCGGGCGCCGTCCTGGTACCAGGCGTCGGCCCCTTCCTGCTCGAAGGCATCGGCGATGCGGTTGTTGATCGCGTCGTTCTCGAGGATTTCGACCGAACCGTCGCCCTTCTCGCGCACGAACACCGCGATCGGCACGCCCCAGGCGCGCTGGCGCGAGATCACCCAGTCGGGCCGGCTCTCGATCATGCCGGTGATACGGTTCTGGCCCGATGGCGGCACCCATTGCGTCACCGAGATCGCATGCAGCGCGCGGGCACGCAGCGTGTCGCCGGATTTGGTCTTGCCGCCATCGGCAATGTCCTTGTCCATCGCGATGAACCATTGCGGTGTATTGCGGAAAATCACCGGCTTCTTCGAGCGCCAGGAATGCGGGTACTGATGTTTCAGGCGCCCGCGCGCCAGCAGCATGCCGCGTTCGATCAGCGCCTTGATCACGGCGTCGTTGGCGTCGCCCTTCTCGCCCTTGTCGTTGAAGACGCGTTTGCCTTCGAACCCAGGTGCCTGACCGGTGAACGCCCCGTTCTCATCAACGGTGTAGGGGATGGTCGTGTTGATGCCACCCTTCGCAAGACGTGGAGCACTCGCCATCCACACGTCAAAATCTTCGCGGCCGTGACCCGGCGCCGTATGCACAAAGCCGGTACCGGCGTCGTCAGTAACATGATCTCCAGCAAGAAGAGGAACATGAAAATCGTAACCCGCGCCGGCAAGCGGATGGAAGCAACGCATGAACTTCAGAGTATCGGTTGGTACATCCGAAAGCAGCTCATACGTTTCGACTTTCGCCTGCTTCAGCACATCAGCAGCGAGGTTCTTGGCCAAGATGTAAGTCTCGCCAGCTTTCGCCCAGTTTCCCTCCGGAGCAGCCGTGACCCTATACAGTCCGTATTGAATTTTTGGCGAGAACGAAATCGCTCGATTGCCAGGAAGTGTCCAAGGAGTCGTCGTCCAGATAACGACATACGACTTCAGCAGCAGCTCGATCCAATCTTGCTGTCCGCCGGACGCGGAAACGACCGGAAACTTCACCCACACCTGATCTGACGTGTAATCCTCGTACTCGACCTCGGCTTCCGCCAGCGCGGTCTTTTCGACCACGCTCCACATCACCGGCTTGGAGCCGCGATAGAGCGTGCCGTTGGCGGCGAATTTCATCAATTCGCGCGCGATCTGGGCTTCGGAGAAGTAATCCATGGTGGCGTAGCGGTGATCCCAGTCGCCGATGATGCCGAGCCGCTTGAATTCCTCGCGCTGCACGTCGAGCCAGCGATTGGCATAGGCCCGGCATTCCCTGCGGAACGCCACCATCGCAGCTGGGTCGCGAAAATCCGGCTTGGTCTTGCCCTTGGAGCGATAGTTCTCCTCCTCGACCTTCCATTCGATCGGCAAGCCATGGCAGTCCCAGCCGGGGACGTAGTTGGAATCGAAGCCGAGCATCTGCTGGCTCTTGGTCACGAGATCTTTCAGGATCTTGTTCAGCGCCGTGCCGATATGGATGTTGCCGTTGGCGTAGGGCGGGCCGTCATGCAGCACGAATTT
>WNFM01235799.1_pt2 | contig 17625 bp, 12 predicted proteins | sample 5400271 | NCBI WGS metagenome assembly WNFM01 (sample SAMN13153352, study PRJNA577476) | soil metagenome | isolation source: 60 cm saprolite on Douglas fir-dominated hillslope | place: USA:California | collected 2013-09-17 | reverse complement strand
CGAGCTCGTTGTGCAGCCACAGCTTGGCGGTTTTCCACCGGCGGCTGACCGTGATTTCGGCCACGCCCAGGATCCCGGCAATCTCCGGAATCGACAGTCCCCCGAAATACCGTAACTCGACGACCTGGCTTTGCTCGGGATCGAGTGCGGCCAGCGCGCCGAGCGCGTCGTCGAGGGCCACCAGGTCGATGTTCTGCCCGGCGGCCAGGTCGACAGCCTCGTCCAGCGACAGCCGGATGGCGCCATGGTCGCGCTTCACGGCCGCGTGCTTGCGGGCGTGATCGACAAGGATGTGACGCATGACCTGAGAGGCGATGCTGAACAGTTGCGCGCGATTGTGCCACTCGATCGGTTCCCCGCCGACCAGGCGCAGATAGGCTTCATGGACCAGCGCCGTCGCCTGGAGCGTGTGATCCGGACGCTCGTCGCGGAGATAGCCGCAGGCGAGGCGACGGAGCTCCGCGTAGACCGCTTCGAACAAGGCGTCGGGCGATGCCGCCTCTCCGCGGCTCGTGTTCGCCGGCCGTTCAGCGACGTCGGTCAGTCGACGCATAGGTTCAATCTATCAGCAACGGCAAATGATAAGATCTTGGCACTAGATACGCCCTGTTGCCAATGGGCCAAGCGCCCCGGGAACCACCTTCCGCATCACGAATAATCAAACGATTGAAGACTTCTGCCCGACGCGTCGGGTTAATGACAGTTTTGTATTTTTCAACGACGGCGATGGACGATTCGACCCGGCGATCTACCGGCCGTCCACCGGACTGTGGGCCGTGCTGAAGTCCAGTACGAGCTACACGAGCAGCTTCAGCGTGTCGTGGGGACTCAGTACCGACGTGCCGATCAACAAGCGGCCGTAGTCAACGCGCCGATCGGCGTCCGAGGGCGTTGCAGCGCGCTATCGGCGTTGTCGTCGCTGCGCGGGGGACTTGTGAAGATCCTCTATGCCGGCTATGGCTACAAACCCGCGTATCGAGTCGGCGGTCCGATCGCCGCGGTCGCCGCGACGGCGGAGATGCTGGTGCGCAAGGGACACGACGTCACCGTCGTGGCCACGACCGCGAACAACGACGAAGAGCTCGACGTGCCGATCGGCGTGCCGGTCGACGTCGAGGGCGTGCAGGTCTGGTACTTCAGGCGCCAGGAGCCGCTGCAGCGCCTGCTGCCGTTCGTGCCCTATCTCTCGCGCTCGATGGGCTTCCTGTATGCGCCGGAGATGCGCGCCGCGCTTGACCGGCTGGTGCCCGCCGTCGATCTCGTCCACACCCAGGGCCCCTTCGTGTATCCAACGTACGCCGCCGCGCGTGCGGCGATCCGCTATCACAAGTCGCTGGTCTACAGCCAGCGTGGGTGTTTTGCCGAGCAGCGGCTCCGGTTCCGGGGCGTGAAGAAGCGGCTCTACATCCGGGCGCTTGAGAAGCCGATCATGAGACGCGCCGACGTGCTCGTGGCCTTGACCGAGGCCGAACGGGCGTCGTATCGCGCGCTGGGTGTGGACACGCCGATCGCCATTGTGCCGAACGGCACGGATATCCCGCCCCCTCGGCCCGGCGCGGCCGCCCGTGTCCGGACCGCCTTCGGCATTGCGTCCGGCGTTCCGATGATTCTGTTCCTGGGGCGGCTGCATCCCATCAAGGGAGTCGACACGCTCCTTGACGCGTTCATGCGCGTGATGGACAGCGCCCCCCGAGCCGTCTTGATGATTGCGGGCCCGGACGAGTGGGATTTGCAGCGTCGGTGGCGCGATCGCGCCACGAGGCACGGTGCGGGGGATCGCGTGCTCTTTCCCGGCATGCTCGGCGGCGACGTGAAGGCCGACGTCCTCGCGCGCGCGGATCTGTTCTGCCTGCCGTCCGTCGCGGAAGGTTTCTCGAACGCCGTGCTCGAGGCGCTCGCCAGTGCGACCGCGGTCATGCTGTCGCCGGCCTGCAACTTTCCGGAGGTGGCGCAGGTGCACGCCGGCGTCATCGTCGAGGCCGACGCCGCGCGGATGGCCGCGGCCATCCGCGAGCTGCTCGGCCGGCCGGCCGTGCTCCGGGCGATGGGCGAAGCCGGCCGGCGTTTTGTCGGTGCGCAGTACTCGTGGGATGCCATCACGGACCGCCTCGCCGAGCTGTATGCGCAGACGATGGCGGCGAAGGCGTGAGATTGCATCTCAGGATCGCCCTCGAAGGGGAACGGAAGTTGCCGCGCGCCCAATCAGAGGCGGCGCAGGCCCCGATGACCCGGCGGACGTCCTGTCCGGTCCCGATCGTCACGTCGGCCGCCGCGTAGGCGCCAACCGCCGCGAACGACGTCGCCTTGGATCCCTCGTCAGGCAGAGGATCCCGGACAACTGCCAGATCTATGTCGCCGCCAGGTGGCCGTCGGCGATCTGGCGGAGGGGCGCAGCGCGGTTGAACGACGCGGGATCGAGCACGATGCGGTGCCGGGGCGCGTCCGGATCGGGCACCGGGATCGCCGAGAGCAGCGCGCGGGTGTAGGGATGCTGCGGCGCGGCGAAGAGCTTCGCGGTGTCGCCCATCTCGACGATCCTCCCGAGATACATCACGGCCAGCCGGCTGCAGATGTGTTCGACCAGCCGCAGATCGTGCGCGATGAAGAGGTACGTCAGCGTGAGGCGCTCCTGCAGCTCCATCAGCAGGTTCACCACCTGCGCCTGCACCGAGACGTCGAGCGCCGAGACGGGCTCGTCCGCGATGATGAGCGAGGGATTCAACGCGAGCGCGCGCGCGAGCCCGATGCGCTGCCGCTGGCCGCCGCTGAACTCGTGCGGATAGCGCCGGAGCTGATCGGGATTGAGTCCCACGAGCTCGAACAGTTGCCTGACGCGCTCGCGGCGCTCCGCCCTGGACCCCAGCTTGTGGATCACGAGCGGCTCCTCGACGATGTCCGAGACCCGCATGCGCGGATTGAGCGAGGAGTAGGGGTCCTGAAACACGATCTGCATGTCGCGCCGCGCGCGCCGCAGATCGCCGCGCGACAGCTTGAGCACGTCGCGGCCGTCGAAGAGCACCTCGCCCGCGGTCGGCTCGATGAGCCGCAGGATGCAGCGCCCCGTCGTCGTCTTGCCGCTCCCGGACTCGCCGACCAGGCCGAAGGTCTCTCCCTTCTCGATGGAGAAGCTCACATCGTCCACGGCGCGGACGACCGTGCCCTTGCCGAAGAATCCCTTGTGGCGGGAGAACGCCTTCGAGAGATGCCGAACCTCGAGGAGCGGCATCAGCGCTTCATCTCAGGGAGGACTTCGGGGTCGATGGCCGGGGAGTAGAGATAGCAGCGTGTGGTGTGTTCTTCCGCCTGAAGGCGGAAGCCACTCTGTTGGCCTGAACGGACTTCCTCAGAGTGGGTTCCGCCTGCGTGGCTTGCGTCTGCGTGGCTTCCGCCTTTAGGCGGAAGATCCACAAGAGTCACCCCCGGCGGCGCGGCGTCGCAGGGCCCGAAGCGGTTCGGGCATCGCGGCGCGAAGGCGCATCCCGGCGGCAGGTGCCCGAGCGGCGGGACCGTGCCGTGGATCGCCTGTAGTTTCGAGCCGCGCGCGCCTCCGGGTATTGAGGCGAGCAGGCCGCGCGTGTACGGATGGCGGGGGTCCCGGAACAGCTCGCGGACGGGCGCCTCCTCGACGATCCGTCCCGCGTACATGACCGCCACGCGGTCGGCCATCTCGGCGACGATCCCGAGGTCGTGCGTGATCAGGAGCAGCGCGAGGCCCAGCCGCTGCTGCAGGCCGCGCAGCAGGTCGAGAATCTGCGCCTGGATCGTGACGTCGAGCGCGGTGGTCGGCTCGTCGGCGATGACCAGCGCGGGGCCGGCCGCCAGCGCGAGCGCGATGAGGGCGCGCTGCCGGAGGCCTCCCGACAACTGATGCGGGTAGTCCCCCACGCGCCGCTGCGGCTCCGGCATGCTGACGGCGTCGAGCAGCTCGACGGCGCGATCGCGCGCGGCGCGTCCGCGCGCGATGCCGTGGACCATCAGCGTCTCCTCGATCTGGTTCCCGATCGTGAAGACGGGGTTCAGGGCCGTCATCGGCTCCTGGAACACGAGCGCAATCCCGGCGCCGCGCACCGTCTGCATCTCGCGCTCGTCCAGCGTCAGGAGGTCGCGCCCCTTGAACACGACCCTCCCGTTCGCGATCCGGCCGGGGCGCTGCACGAGCCGGAGAATGGAGAGCGCCGTGACCGACTTCCCGCTGCCCGACTCGCCGACCAGGCAGAGCGTCTCGCCCGCGCTCACATGAAAGCTGACGTCGATCACGGCCGGAGCGGGGCCCGCGGAGAGGTCGAAGACGGTGGTGAGGTGGTCGACGCTGAGCAGCGAGTCGCGAGGCGCGAGGCGCGAGGCGCGGGGCTCGAGATCCGATGATCGAGGATCGAGGTCCGACGTGCGCACCGATCCTGAATCAGGCGTCGCGGACAACTCCGGGACGCGCCTCGCGCCTCGCGCCTCGCCCCTCGACTCAGGCATCGATCTCCCTGTGTTCTCCGAACACCGCGCGCATGGCGTCGGCGATCTCGCCGACCGTCGCGTAGGCCTCGACCGCGCGCAAGATCGGCGGCACGAGAGTATCGCTTCCGCGCGCGGCGGCCGACACCGCGTCGAGCGCGGCGCGCCAGGCGGCCGGGTCGCGCGACGCGCGCACCTGCCGCACCCGCTCGATCTGGCGCGCTTCCATGTCGGGATCGATCTGGAGGGTGTCGATCTTCGACGGCTCGTCTGTCGCGTACCGGTTGACGCCCACGACCACGCTCTCGCCCGACTCGACGCGCTGCTGCGCCCGGTAGGCGGCGTCCTGGATTTCCCGCTGGATGAAGCCCGACTCGATCGACGCCAGGGTCCCGCCCAGGCCGTCGATCCGGGCGATGAGGGCGGCCGCCTCTCGTTCGATCCGATCCGTCAGCTCCTCGACGGCATACGCGCCGCCGAAGGGGTCCACGGTGTTGACCACGCCGCTCTCCCACGCGATCACCTGCTGGGTCCGAAGCGCGATCGCCGCCGACTCCTCGGTCGGCAGCGCCATCGCCTCGTCGCGGCCGTTGCAGTGCAGCGACTGCGTGCCCCCCATCACGGCGGCGAGCGCCTGGATGGCGACGCGGACGATGTTGTTGTCGGGCTGCTGCGCCGTCAAGGTGCTGCCCGCCGTCTGCGTGTGAAACCGGAGCTGCTGCGCGCGGGGGCTCGTCGCCCCGAACCGGTCCCGCATGATGACCGCCCACAGCCGCCGCGCCGCCCGGTATTTCGCGACCTCTTCGAGAAAGTCGTTGTGCGCGTTGAAGAAGAACGAGAGCCGCTGCCCGAGCCGGTTGACGTCGAGCCCGGCGTCGATCCCCGCCTGGACGTAGGCAATCGCGTTCGCGAACGTGAACGCGACTTCCTGGACGGCCGTCGAGCCCGCCTCGCGGATGTGATACCCGCTGATCGAAATCGTGTTCCAGTTCGGAAGCGCCCGATCGCAGTAGGCGAAAATGTCCGTGACGATTCGCAGCGACGCGCGCGGCGGATAGATGTAGGTCCCGCGCGCCACGTACTCCTTCAGGATGTCGTTCTGGATCGTGCCGGACAGGACCGCCTGGTCGATGCCCTGCTTTCGCCCGACCGCGACATACAGGGCCAGCAGGATAATCGCCGTCGCGTTGATGGTCATGGACGTGGACACCGTGTCGAGCGGGATCCCGGCCAACAGCTCATCCATATCCGCCAGGGAATCGATGGCCACGCCGACGCGCCCGACCTCCCCCCGCGCCAGCGGGTGGTCCGAGTCGTAGCCCATCTGGGTCGGCAGGTCGAACGCGACGCTCAGCCCGCTGACCCCCTGGCCCAGGAGGTAGTGATACCGGCGGTTGGACGCGGCTGCGCTGCCAAAACCCGCGTACTGGCGCATCGTCCAGAGCCGCCCGCGGTACATGTTGGGCTGGATGCCGCGGGTGAAGGGAAAGACGCCTGGCAGTTCGTCCATTGACACTATTGGTCCATGAGTTTACAATGGTCCTGCGTTCCCCGCTCCAAACCCTTCATATGATTAACGTTGGCGCTCGATCGCTACCGCCATACCCCGGCGGATGTCGATTGGGTAATGCCCCGGGTTCCCAGTTCCGGCGGCGGTGAGGAGGTCTCGAATGGATGACGTCGTGAACCGAATGGCCAGAGAGCTGTCCGACGCCATAGCTGCCGCTGTCGCTGAGGATGCTCGTGTGGAGGCCTGCCGTGAGCGCGCGCGCGCGGCGGGATTCGAGATGAAAGTCTCCCTCGAAGCCATCATCGGGTTTGTCAATCGCACCCAGCCGGGTGCGCTCGCGCGCACCGCCCAGCCGCAACAGCAGAAAGCGCTGCCCGCGCAGCAGCAGAAGCGGCAGTTCGAGATCAGCGCGAACGACAAACGGTTCCTTCGCTCGCTGCGGATCGCCGCGGACGAAGCGCAGGAAAAAGAAGTCGAGTAAAACAGTTAACAATTAACAGTTCACAGTTCGCAGTTCGTCGTCAAAAGGGCCGCGTCACTAGGCGCGGCCCTTTTGTTGTTTTGCAAACCGCAAACCGCAAACTGCAAACTGCAAACCGTGAACTGCAACTGTAAACTGTAAACTGTCTACTTCTTCCCCGCCTGCGCCGCCACCTTTGCTGCGGCCGCTGCGGCAGCCGACGCGTCGCCGAGATAGTAGTGGCGCACTGGGCGGAGGCTCTCGTCGAGCTCGTAGACGAGCGGAATCCCCGTCGGGATATTGAGCTCGACGATGTCCTGATCGCTGACGTGGTCCAGATACTTCACGAGCGCGCGCAGGCTGTTGCCGTGAGCGGCGATCAGGATGCGCGTGCCGCGCGCGATTGTGGGGGCGATCGTCTCGTGCCAGTACGGCAGGAAGCGCGCGACCGTGTCCTTGAGCGACTCCGATGCGGGGATCTCGCCGGGCTTCAGGCCGGCGTACCGGGGATCGCGCCCCGCGTACCGCTCGTCGTCCGGCGTCAGCGGTGGCGGCGGGATGTCGTAGCTGCGGCGCCAGATTTTGACCTGGTCCTCGCCGTGCTTCGCCGCGGTCTCCGCCTTGTTCAGGCCCTGGAGCGCGCCGTAGTGCCGCTCGTTCAGCCGCCAGTGCTTGGTCACGGGGATCCAGAGCTGGTCCATCCCGTCGAGCGCGATGTCCAGCGTCTTGATGGCGCGCCTCAGCACCGACGTGAACGCGAGATCGAAGGCGAAGCCCGCCTCCTTCATCAGCCGGCCGGCGTCGCGCGCTTCCTCGCGGCCCAGCTCCGAAAGGTCGACGTCGGTCCAGCCCGTGAAGCGGTTTTCCTCGTTCCAGGTGCTCTGGCCGTGACGGAGCAGGACGACTCTATACATTGGCGATTGGTGACTGCAGATTGCCGGGTGACGAACGGCCGATTTCCGACTGGCGATTGGCGAGCTGCTTCGGCAGCTGCCTGATCGCCGAGCGCCCGGCGTACGTTCCCGATGCGCCGAGCGCCTCTTCGATGCGCAGCAACTGGTTGTACTTCGCGACGCGGTCGGTGCGGCTCGCCGAGCCGGTCTTGATCTGCCCGGCGCCCGTGGCGACGGCGAGATCGGCAATCGTCGTGTCCTCGGTCTCGCCCGATCGATGCGAGATGATGCTGGTGTAGCCGGCGGCGCGCGCCATCGCGACGGCATCGAGCGTCTCGGTCACGGTGCCGATCTGATTCAGCTTGATGAGGATCGAGTTGCCGGCTTTCTCCCGGATGCCGCGGGCCAGGATCTCGGGGTTCGTGACGAACACGTCGTCGCCGACGATCTGGATGCGGCCGCCGAGCGCGGAGGTGAGCGCCTTCCAGCCGTCCCAGTCGCCTTCGGCCAGGCCGTCTTCGATCGAGATGATGGGGTATTGGCGGACCCAGTCCTCGTAGAGCCTGACCATCGCGTCGGCCGATCGCGCCTGCTCGCCCGACTTCTTGAGCTCGTAGCGCTTGTCTTCGTCCACCCACAGCTCGCTCGCCGCCACGTCGAGCGCGAGGAAGACGTTCTCGCCGGCTGTGTAACCCGCCTGCGCCACCGCCTCGAGCACGACGTCGACGGCCTCACGGTTCGACTTCAGGCTGGGCGCGAAGCCCCCCTCGTCGCCGACACCGGTGGCGTACCCCTTCTTCTTCAGGATGCCGCGCAGCGTGTGGAAGATCTCGGCGCCCATGCGCAGTCCGTCGGCGAACGACGCGGCGCCGAGCGGCATGACCATGAACTCCTGGAAGTCCACGCTGCTGTCGGCGTGCGCGCCGCCGTTGAGGATGTTCATCATCGGCACGGGCAGGATGGACGCGGTCGCGCCGTCCCGCTGCTCGTACAGCCGGGCGAGGTGGGTGTAGAGCGGCACGCCCGCCGCGATGGCGCTCGCGCGGGCGACCGCCATCGACACGCCGAGCAGCGCGTTCGCGCCCAGCCGTCCTTTGTTGGGCGTGCCGTCGAGCGCGATCATCGCGCCGTCGACGGCACGCTGGTCGGCCGCCTTCCCCGTCAGCGCCGCGGCGATCTCCCCGTTCACGTTCGCGACCGCCTTCCGCACGCCCTTGCCGCCGTACCGCCGCGTGTCGCCGTCGCGCAGCTCGAGCGCTTCCCGCACGCCCGTCGACGCGCCCGACGGCACCGCCGCCCGCCCCATCACGCCGCCCTCCAGCGTGACGTCCACTTCCACCGTCGGATTCCCGCGCGAATCCAGAATCTCCCTGCCGTGTACCGTCGCGATTTTCACCAAATCACCACATCTCCAGATTTCCAAATTTCCAAATGTCCAAATTCCCAAATCAATAGGATCCCCTGTAGTCGAACTCCGCCTCGATCCGGAGCGCCTCGTCGCCGATCGGTCCGGTGAACGGATCGTCGTCTTTCGTGACGACGACGATGCCGTTGTCGCTGACCGTGTGGCGCCTGCGATCCTCGGCCTCGTGGTAGCCGACCTGCGCGCCGCGCGGAATGAACACGTCGCGGTCGACGATCGCGCGGCGGATGCGCGCGTGCCGCCCGACGCGGACGCCCGGCATCAGGATGCTGTCTTCCACCAGGCTGAAGCTGTGCACGCGCACGTTCGGGCACAGCACGCTGCCGCGGATGGAGCTGCCGGAGATGATGCAGCCCGCCGAGATCATCGAGTCGCGCGACGTGCCGCAGCGCCGGCCCTCGTCGGCGAACACGAACTTCGCCGGCGGCGCCTGCACCTGGTGCGTGCGCAGCGGCCATTCCGGATCGTACAGGTTGAACTCCGGGTTGACGCGGCACAGGTCCATGTTGGCTTCGTAGTAGGCGTCGAGCGTCCCGATGTCACGCCAGTACTTCGTCGTCTTTTTGTTCTCGTCCGTGAACCGGTAGGCGTAGACCGGGACCTGCGCGATGAGCCCGGGAATGATGTCCTTGCCGAAGTCGTGGCTCGTGGCCTCGCGCGCGTCCGCCTCGAGCGCCGGAACGAGGACGCTCATGTCGAAGATGTAGATCCCCATCGAGGCGAGGTGCTGGCCGGGGGGCAGATCGGCCGGCTTCTCGAGAAAGCCCGTCAGCCGATCCTCGCCGTCCACCTGCATGATGCCGAAGCGGGACGCCTCCTCGGCCGGGACGTCGATCACGGCCAGCGTCGCGCCGGCGCCGCGCTCCTGGTGGAAGCGCAGCATCCGCGCGTAATCCATCTTGTAGACGTGGTCGCCCGACAGCACGATGAGGTGCCGCGGTTCTTCGCGCTGGATCGAGTAGAGGTTCTGATAGACCGCGTCGGCCGTGCCCTGGTACCAGTGCTCGCCGACGCGCTTTTGCGGGTGCAGGACCTCGATGAACTCGCCGAGCTCGTCGGCGACGACGCTCCAACCGAAGCGCAGGTGGCGGGTCAGCGACAGCGACTTGTACTGGAGCGCGATGAAGACCCTGCGGAGGCCGGAGTTCAGGCAATTGCTGAGGGTGAAGTCGATGATGCGGTAGGGGCCGCCGAAGTAGACGGCCGGCTTGGCGCGTTCCTTCGTCAGGGGGTACAGCCGCTCGCCGACCCCTCCCGCCAGCACCATGGTGACGACATCATCCAGCATTGTTCACACTGGCGAACATTCTTCAGTTGGCGAACGCCTCCGGCATTCGCGCTTCAGTTGGCGAACGCCTCCGGCATTCGCGGCTCGCCGGGGGCCCGACTGCCCCTGCGAGCCCACCCGCCAGGCCACCGAGTCATCGTTTTAGAACGACGCGGGCCGGGGCGCCGTCGGCGCCGGCGATGCGAAGCGGCAGGCAGTACATCTCGTATTGCCCCGCGTCCACGTCCGAGAGATTGAGCCCCTCGATGATGATCACGCCGTTGCCCAGCAGGATGTGATGCGCCGGGGCGCCGGCCTTCTTGAACTGCTCGACCGACAGGTAGTCCACGCCGACGACCTTGACCCCCTGGTCCACGAGAAACGTCGCGCCGCCTTCCGTGAGGTACGCGTAGTCGCTGTGAAACCCGTCGGAGGCATTCCACAACGCCGAGTTCGGCGTCCTCAGCAGGACCCGCAGGTCTTCGCGCAGGCCCGCGGCGCCGAGGTGGGCCTCCGTGATGCCGCCGCGATGCGGAAGATCGATCACGCGCGCGCGGCCGATCAGCAGCTCGAGCGCCAGGGACTCGACGCCGGGCTTGTCGTCAAAGAAATGCCGTGGCGCGTCGACGTGGGTGCCCGTGTGGGTGCCCATCGTCAGGCGCGAATTGTTGGAGGACTCCCCCTTCGCGACGCGCTTGACCGGCGTCATCTCGAACGGCGGATTACCGGGATACGTGGGCATCCCCGCGGTCAGGAGCACGCTGACGTCGACGAGGCGCGGGGCGCGCGGCATAGCCGGTGGATCTTATCACCTGGCGCCTTTGACCTCACCCTGGTGACGGGCTTATGATCCACGGGTTAAGGAGTCATCGATGCCGTTGTCGCCTCGGGGTTTCCGGTCCACTCGGGTGTTCGTCGCCGCCGTCCTTTCCATGACCTGCGGGACCCTGGCGTCCGCGCAACGACCGGCGTTCAAGGCCGATCAGAAGCCCGATCCCGTGGCCGCCGCCGCGGCCCAGGCGAAGGCCCAGGCAGAGCAGCAGGAAATCCAGGCGATGGTACACGTCGCCGACGCGGCAATGTCCGGCCAGCCGGCGCCCTCGGACTTTCCCATCCAGTTCCAGAACGATTTCCTGAAGGCGCAGGGCTCGCGCGTGTGGGTGCCGATCATCCTGACGCTCGATCCGGCGAAGACGTCGAGCGGCGCGCTCACGCTCTACCTTCGCGTGACGCCGCGCGGCATGACCGCCCCGCCTGTCGTCGCCGCGCCCGCGCCCGATAAGCCCGACAAGCCCGACAAGCCCGACAAGAACGACAAGAGCAAGGACAAGAAGAAGGATCCGAAGGCGCCGCTGGCGCCCCCGCCCGCCGCGCCGAGCTATCCCTTCGAGGACGCGCTGGTGCTCGACGTGAAGCCCCCCGCGCCAGGACAGCCGCTCCGGATCCTGCGCGGCATCGGCGTGCCCGCGGGGAGCTACGATCTCTATATCGTCCTGCACGAGCGTCCCGCCGAGGCGCCAGCCCCGCAGGGCAGGGGCGCGGCGCCGGCGGCACCCCCCGCGGCCGCCGCCCCGCTGCCCGGCAAGACGTCGGTCCTGAAGCAGGCGCTGGACGTACCGAATTACGCGACCACCGGGTTCTCGACGAGCACCGTGATTCTGGCGGACCGCGTCGATCAGCTGCCCGCGCCGATCTCGCCCGACGCGCAGTCGGACCATCCCTACGCATTCGGGCAGACCGAGATCGTCGTGTCCGCGGACCACAAGTTCCGGAAGCCGCAGGAACTGATCGTCCTGCTGCAGATTTACAACCCGACGCTGAGCCCCGAGAAGAAGTTCAATCTCGAGGCGACCTACACCTTCTACCGGCAGGACGCCGGGACGGAGAAGCGCTTCAACAATACCGAGCCCCAGACCTTCAGTTCGGAGGGTATGGGGGCGAATTTCGACCCAACCGGGAACAGCAGCATTCAAGCGGGGCAGGGGGTCCCCCTGCAAAGCTTCCCCGAAGGAACTTATCGACTGGAAATCAAGATTACGGATAAACTAAGCTCGAAGGTCCTTACCCAGAACGTGAGCTTCACGGTGGCTCCCTAGGCCAGCGGCGAATGCCGCCGATGGCGCCAAACACGACCGTCTGAGGAAGGGAATCCCATGGCGCGCCTGACCGGGCTTCTCGCGGCGGCGGCGATCGTCGGATTGACGGTGACGTCGGTGTCCGCCCAGACCGCGGGCGTCCGGCCAGCCGTGTTCACCCCTGTCCGCCAGGTTCAGCTGGCGCGTCTTCTCCTCGGGAGCATCCAGGGCCAGGTCAGCGACGAGCGCGGCGGCCCCCTCGCAGGCGCCCTCGTGTCGGCGCTCGGACTCACCCCGTCGATCGCCACAACGGACGCCCACGGCCACTTCGTCATCCAGCCGCTCGCGGCCGGCGATTACGCGCTGCGCGTCCATCTTCCCGGGTTCGTCACCACACGCCGGGACGGCGTCCGCGTCGGTCCCTCGACGGTGGAAGTCGCGAAGATCCTGATGCACCGGCTCGACGACGGCACGCTCCCGGCGCGGCCGATTCTGGCGGCCGGCGTGTCGCTCCCGTCCGGCGACAACCCGACGCAGGACGGCGACAACCACAGCGAGACGGCGTGGCGGCTGCGCCACATCGCGCGCAGCGTGCTCAAGGACAACGGGGACGTAGTCTCGATCGCCGACGCGGCCCGCGGCGTGGGCGCCCCACCGGCGCCCGAGGGGAGCTCCTCGATTTTCGGGCGCGCCTACACCAACGCCGCGACCATGGCGGCGTCGTTCTTCACGGCGACACCGTTCTCGGGCGAGGTCAACCTCCTGACGACCTCCGCGCTCGGCACGGGCCCGCTGCTCTTCAGCGACTTCGTTCCCCGCGGCGTGGCGTACCTGTCGATCGGCGCGCCCGCGGCATCCGGCCGCTGGGACGTCAAGGCGTCGATGAGCCAGTCCGACGTCTCGGCCTGGGTGCTCGCCGGCACGTTCACGTCGCGGATCGCGACGACCCACGATTCCGGCTTCGGCGTGTCCTACAGCACGCAGCAGTACCAGAACCCACGCGCGATCGCGCTGGCGGCCGTCGCCGACGAGACCCGCAACGTCGGCGAGATTTACGGCAGCGACCGCTGGACCGTGTCTCCGACGTTCACGCTCGAGTACGGGGCCCGCTACGCACACTACGACTACTTGCGGCACCGGTCCCTCCTGAGCCCCCACACCGGATTCACGCTCACGCCGTTCACCAACACGCGCGTGATCGCCAACGTCGGGCAGCGCATGCTGGCGCCCGGCGCGGAAGAGCTCCTGCCCGCGGCGACCGTCGGCCCGTGGCTGCCGCCGGAGCGGACGTTCGCGCCGCTCGAGGGAGAGAGCTTCCGCGTGGAGCGCGCGCGGTTCTACGATGTCGGCCTCGAGCACGAGCTCAACGGCGCGTACGTCGTCGGCGTGCACCGCTTCCAGCAGCGCGTCGACAACCAGATGGCCACGCTGTTCGGCCTCCCCGTCGGCGGCGGACCGAACACGCCCGGCCACTACGCGGTCGCCAACGCCGGGGGCTTCGACGCGGACGGGTGGGTCGTCCGCGTGAGCAGCGCGGCGTCGCAGCACGTGCGCGGATCCGTGGACTACAGCGTCACGCGCGCGCAATGGGTTTCGCGCGGCGACATGGCGGCGATCGCCGTGTGGGCGCCGGCGGCGATCCGGCCTCGAAGCGAAGACGTCCACGATCTGACGACGTCGCTCGAGACCGACGTGCCACTGACCGCCACCCGCGTCTTCCTGCTCTACAAGATCAACAACGCCTTCGCGCGCGGCGACGATCCCATGCATCCGTCCGTCGACTATCGGTTCGACGTGCAAGTGAACCAGGCGCTCCCGTTCATGCCGTTCTCCAGCGCCGCCAGGTGGGAGGTGCTCGTCGGCCTGCGCAACCTCTTCCGCGATCCCAACGACTCCGGCTCCATCTACGACGAGCTCCTCGTCGTCCGTCCGCCAAAGCGCGTCATCGGCGGGGTCTTGATCAGATTCTAGCCTCCACCATTTGGTTGGATAGCGGCTCCGGATTATTGGAATTGCCACAATTCCAACCCGGGAGCCGTGATATAAATAACTGAAACTAAAGGATTTGTGTGCGATGACCGACATGCCGATCGAGGTATGCGGTTTGCTAGGTGAACTGGATACACGCTGTACTCTATGAACCGGCCCAGCCAGCGCAGCTCGTGGGTGCGAACCCTCCCGTCGATGACGACCAGCGTCATCGTGGCGGCGCTGCTCTGCCTTGCGGCGCTGAACATCGTGCAGCGCGTGTCGTGGTCGGAGGTCGAGGACGGCGTCCTGTGGACCAGCTCCGGCGACGAGGTGGCTGCCTCGGAGATCGCGAAGGGCACGGCGGCCGAACGCGCGGGGCTTCAGCGCGGTGACGTCCTGCTCCAGATCGGCGACCGTGAGATTCGGCGAGTCGACGACGTGTCCGACGTGCTGCACACGACGCCCTCCGGGACGACGCTCCGCTACGTCGTCAGGCGGGACGAGGCCCGGCAGCTTGCGACCGTGGAGGTCGCGCCTGTGCCGTCGGGTCCGCTCGGCTTGTACCTGGCCCTGGCCGCGGTCGGCGTCTTCTCGCTGCTGGTCGGCGCGTCCGTGCGGTTGCGCCGTCCCGACCATCAGGCGACGCTGCATTTCTTCTGGCTGACCGTCGCGTTCTTCGGCGTCATGGCGTTCTCGTTCACGGGGAAGCTCGACGCGCTCGACTGGACGTTCTACTGGGGCGACCTGACGGCGATGCTCCTGCTGCCGCCGCTCTTCCTGCACTTCGCTCTCGTGTTTCCGGATCGTCCGGACGCGTGGGTGCGCAGCGACACCGGGCGCTCGCTCGTGAACGCAATCTACCTGCCGGCGCTGCTCCTGGGCGGCGTCTCGGTGGCGGGCGTGATCAACGGGGCCACGCACGGCGACGTGCTGACGAAGGTCGCGTCGTACGTCCAGTACGCGCAGCTCCTGTATCTCGCGATCAGCCTCGTGACGGGGCTCGTGATCATGGTGCGCGCGCTGCGGATGGTCCGATCGGTGACCGCGCGCCGGCAGCTGCGGTGGATCGTGTGGGGCACGGCGCTCGGGTCGGTGCCGTTCGTCTTCGGCTACGCCCTGCCGTTCGCGTTCGGGCTGAAGCCGCTGCGCGGATTCGAATTCAGCGCGCTCCTGCTCGGCCTGATCCCGCTGGCCTTTGCCTCCGCCATCGTCCGCTACCGGTTGATGGACGTGGAAGTGATCATCAAGCGCGCGCTGGTGTACGCCGCGGCGCTGGCGGCGATCGCCGCGATCTACGCGATCCTGCTGCGGACGGCGGGCGCGATCTTCCTGCGCGCCGCCGACCAGAAGCAGAATCCGGTCATCGCGCTCCTCGCGACCTTCGTGGTCGTCCTGCTGTCGCGGCCGGTGAAGAACGCGATTCAGACGGGCCTCGATCGCGTCTACTACCGCGATCGGTACGACTACCGGCGCGCGCTGGTGGGCTTCGCGCGCGACTTGAACAGCGACCTGGATCTGCAGCGGCTCAGCGAGCGCCTCGTGCACCGCATCACCGAGACGCTGGTGGTGGACAAGATGGCGCTGATGCTGGCGCCGGTGTCGGGCAACGGGGATTTCATCACCATCGCCCACGCCGGGTTTCCCGACGCGCCTCCGCCGCTGTCGGCACGGTCCGAGGTCGCGACGCGCCTCGTATCCGGCCACACGCTGGCGCTCGACGAAATCCTCGCGTTACGCCGGCTGGACGTGCGCGAGGTGGATTTCTGGCGCGAAGCCGGGATCCATTACTTCGTCCCGTGCGTCTCCAAGGAAGGCACGATCGCGGTCATGGCGCTGGGGCGGAAGGCGAGCACGGAGCCCCTGAGCAGCGAGGACATGGCGCTGCTGTCGGCCGTCGCGGCGCAGGCGGCCACGGCGCTCGAGAACGGACGGTTGTACCGGCAGCTCCGCACGAAGGCGGACGAGCTCGAGCGGATGCGGCAGTTCAGCGAGAACATCCTGGAGTCGCTGAACGACGGCCTGGCGGTCCTCGATCGGAACGGCCGCGTGGTCCGCTGGAACCGGCAGATGGAGGAGCTCCACGGCGTCCGCCACGAGTCGGCGGTCGGCCTGGCGCTCGACGAGCTGTTCGACGCCGGCATCGTGCGGATGATCCGGGGATCGGCCGCCGGCGCGGCGGAGGGCTCGGCGCACTATCGCATCCCGCTGACGACCCGGCACGAGCCACCGCGGCGCCTGCTGGTCAACCTCGGGGCGACGCCCCTCCGCGACTCGCACGCGGAGGTCGTGGGCAGCATCGTCATCGTCGAGGACATTTCGACGCGCGTGCAGCTCGAGGAGCAACTGCAGATTTCGGAAAAGATGGCGTCGATCGGATTGCTCGCGGCGGGCGTGGCGCACGAGGTCAACACGCCGTTGACCGGCATCTCGAGCTTCACCCAGATGCTGCTCGAACGCGCGCGGCCCGACGACCCGTCGACCCAGGTGCTGGAGAAGATCGAGCGGCAGACGTTCCGGGCGGCGAAGATCGTGAACGGGCTCTTGAACCTGGCGCGGCCGGCGCAGGTCGACAGCGGTCCGTGCGACATCAACGCCGTCGTCAACGACGTGCTGTCGCTGCTCGAGCACCAGTTCCGCACCGGGCGCATCCAGGTGCGGAAGGAACTGGCCGCGCGGCCGCCCGTCGTGCAGGGGATCGAGCACAAGCTGCAGCAGGTGTTCCTCAACCTGTTCCTGAACGCGCGCGACGCGATGCCCAGGGGCGGATGGCTGACGATCGTCACGCGGGCGGACCGCGACGGGGCGGTGGTCGAAGTCGCGGATACGGGGTCGGGCATTCCGGCCGAGCAGCTCTCGCGGATTTACGACCCGTTCTTCACGACGAAGGAGATCGGCAAGGGAACAGGACTCGGGCTGTCCATCACCTACGGCATCGTGCAGGAGCATGGAGGATCGATCACATGCGACAGTCAAGTCGAGCAGGGCACGCGGTTCTCGATCCGCCTCCCGCTCGCGGCGGCCGAGAAAATAGAGCGGACGTCATAGGCCGTGCGGCCCATGTGCGCCAGATGCCTGTGAACACCAGCTCCATTCTGGTCATCGACGACGAGGAGATCATGCGCGAGATCCTCGAGACGCTGCTGACCCGCGAGGGCTACCAGGTGCGCCTGGCCTCGACGGCGGCGGAGGGGCTCGAGCTCGCCAGGTCGATGCCGTTCGACGCCGCGATCGTCGATGTGATGCTGCCCGGCATGGACGGCGTCACGGCGCTCGACGAGATCAGGAAGATCGACGACGACCTGCCGGTGGTGATGATCACGGCGTATGCGTCGGTCGAGAACGCGATCGCGGCGATGAAACGGGGCGCGTACGACTACATCAGCAAGCCGTTCAAGAACGACGAGGTGCTGGTCGTCCTGCGCAACGCCCTGGCGCAGCACCGCCTGGTCGCCGAGAACCGCGCGCTGCGGCAGAACCTGCAGGCGCACGCGAACCACTTCGGCGAGATCATCGGCAAGAGCTCGCGGATGCGCCAGGTGTTCGACCTGATCATCCAGGCGGCGCCGAGCCGGACGACGAT